>ERZ773007.1256-NODE-1256-length-11963-cov-3.328183_pt1 | contig 11963 bp, 7 predicted proteins | sample MGYA00580665_ERZ773007 | MGnify/ENA primary metagenome ERZ773007 (study PRJEB29015, sample SAMEA2738122) | human oral metagenome | biome: human oral; feature: human-associated habitat; material: saliva | place: China | collected 2167 ... | reverse complement strand
GTTCCATACCATTCCACTCCATTCCATTCCATTCCATTCCATTCCACTCCATTCTGTCAGCAAAAAAGAAAAGCCAGAAGAATCGATACGCTTAAAGAAAGTGCTCATACAGAATCCCCTCATTCGATACCCAGCACGCGAAAGGTTATCAATGAGGTGCTGCTCGTTGTCGGAAACATCGGAAGTCTTAGCCTCACTAATGTACTTACTGAGGCCATATCGAGGCAGTTGAAGCGAACGCATGAGCGTAATCATTTCCTCTGAATAAAGACGGCTATACTGATCGCCTGGCTCGGTCTTAAATTTAATAGCTTTGGGTAATCGCTCCGGGAAATAGGAACGAGTCTTATCGGGGAATTCTAAATAACGGCGAGAGTCTGTCGGGTCTTCCTTGGCGAAATACTGCTTAATAAACGAACGAGTCCTACGCACAAGGAAGAGTTTCATCAGTTCATTCCAGTCTTCTGTGAAAGGACTCTTTTCAAAAGCCTTGATACTACGAATGAAGATGTCGCTATGCTGCTGAAGGAAGGCGCGCTCTCCTCCAAGAGACCGGATATAGGCTTCTGGGCGGACGCCTAAATCTTGATCATCAGCAAGGAACAGACGAAGTTGATTACTTAGATCACTGAAATCCTTGTTGTATGGTGTAGCGGTAAGTAGCAAGACCTTGCTATCTTGATGCTCAATGAGAGCCTTGATGTTTTGGTAGCGTTTACCACCATTACGTAGATTATGGCTCTCATCTACGATGATAAGGCGATAGTAGCGGGCTGCATCCACATCAAAAGGCTTTGACATAGACATAATATCGGCCTTGAGATCATATTTACGCACATATTTACGCCACATATCCTGCAGATTAGCAGGACAAATGATGAGTGTGCTACTAGCAAAGGTCATTTCATAAATCTTGGCGATAGCACATGCCGTAATGGTTTTACCCAAGCCTACGACATCACCAATCATTGCGCCACCACGCTTGTCATTATTCAGATAACGAGCAGCAATCTTCACAGCGTTCTGCTGGAAGTCAAATAGTTCCCTCCGAAACTCTGGGGTAAGCACAAACTCCTTAATCCCATTGCGAGCTTCTTCGCTAAGATGATAGGCTATCTTGAGATAAATATAATAGGGGGGAATATCTCGATCAGAGGCCCAGCTATTATCGATTACATCAGTAAGTTCCTTTGTAATATCTATGCAGAAAAGATCTTCCCAACGATCTTGAAACCAACTATAAAACTTACTTGTCTCATCTTCGTTAGCAAACTCCGCATTTAGTTCTCCCTGACGTGTAAGCCCCGAATAAGTAAGATTACTACTGCCCATAACACACACGCGTGGACATGAATAATCGTCTTTGTGAGCAATATAAAGTTTGGCATGGAGTGGTTCGCGTAAATAGAGATCGCCGATGTTGAAGAGCTTAATTCGGGTTGAACACGAGGTATCGTTTTACAGCGACCTTTCCCTCTTTAAGTTGCGCTGATAAGCGACGCAATGTCCACTCGTCCTGTTTTGTGGGTAGCCCGAGCAGTAATTGTTTGCGAAAATCTATAGCTATCTGCAACTTAGACTTTTGCACCATATTAGCATCAGGTAAAGTATCATCCTGGCCATAAAGACGACGAATATAATCTTCATTGTGGTGATGCATCCCGATGAGTAAACGACAAGTGCGAAACACATCATCGTTACCTTCTTCAACATAATCTCCAGGAAGATTATTGACCTGATCAATGATGAGTTTCCAGCCCCTTAGATTGAAATATCCAACACAAAAATCGACCCGCTTCACACGGGGAGACTCCATTATATTTCTGAGCCCCTGCTCAAACTTTAGATCTATATTATCGTATATACGTGCCATAGTATGCTTATTGCAACACTTCCTATTTGCTAGTTATCCGCTTGTCAATTCCCCTTCAGCTAAAGCGACTTCAATTTACGGGGTACTATCACAGAGCGGTTTTCCTTGTCTACAGTACCAATACATCAAAGATAAGCATTAGAGCCGAGTATATAAATTATTCTTTTAGTCCTCTTGAGTTCCTGCTTCTTCCCACTTTTTCCAGCCTTATCCTCATTTGATATAGGGCATGATGCCCGCCCTTATCTTTGCCTTACATAGTACTATATATCAAATAATTGGCTTCATCATGGACAAGAATCACATGGAGGACTACGTACTGGTCCTAGAGGACCGCACAGAGGTCCAGAATGCATCCGAGGTAGGCAAACTCTCCATCATCTCGGATATCAACGACGAGGGAGAGCTCAAGACGACGCCGAAGCTACCAATCAGAGTAGCTTCCTCAAGTTCAATAACCAAGACGGGCTGCTGAAGAACTTCATGAAGAACTTCCTCAAGCAGTTCAACGACCCGACTCGCTTCGGACTGTACAAGGTCCTTGCAAGCAACGTCGAGCAAGGCGTAGAGAGCCTTCGCTCCTCCTTGCAGAATCGGCACCATCCTGCCTCCGAAGAGCTAATCAAATCACAGCAAGTGTCCTTTGAGGACTTCCTTTCCATGCAGAAGCGCACCACTGCCATTGATCCCGAACAGATCGACTGGCGTATGCTTGAAGACCTCGGCCTCAGTCGCGAGAAGCTCGAAGCCAGTGGAGCGCTCGAAAAGATGCTCTCCTGGCAGAAGAGTGACCTCCTCCCCATCGCAGTACCCTACGGCAATAGCTCGATCTACACCGAGGCACGCCTAGCGTTCCGCACCGACGATGATGGCAACATCGGTCTTGCCGTTCATGCCATGCGCAAGGAGCCTCAGCTTGACTTCCCCTATATGGGCTACAAGTTCAGCCCCGAGGATAAGGCACAGCTCCTCAAGACGGGTAACCTAGGCAAGACCATCGAAGTCGTCACCAAGCAGGGAGAGCTCTTCGACGCCTACGTATCCATCGACCCACAGACCAACGAACTCCTCGCCCTACGTGCTGACCGAGTGTCCATCCCCAAGCAGATTAAAGGGGTGACGCTCTCTGACCAGCAGTACAAGGATCTCGTCGAGGGTAAGGCGGTCAAAGTAGAGGGTATGACCTCCAAGAATGGCAAGCCCTTCGACGCTACGCTTCAAGTCAATGCCGATAAGAAGGGCATCGAGTTCATCTTCGGCGACAGCAAGAGTCTCCGCGAGCGTCAGGAGCAGTCTCTCTCCCCAGGGCAAAGCCAGGGCGCTCCCCATAAGCTCTGTGGACTTGAGCTGACCGAGAAGCAGCGCAAGGCTCTTGACTCGGGACGCACCCTCTACCTCAAGAACATGGTCGACAAGGAAGGCAAGCACTTCAACGCCTACGTCCGTATGGATAAGGAACAGAGCCGCCCCCGCTTCTTCAAGTACAACCCCGAGAAGAAGCAAGAGAAGCAGGAAGTCGAAGCCGTAGCCGAAGGACACAAGACTCAGGTAGCAGTGAACAACGAAGGCAAAACCAACGAAGCGACCAAGCACCTCAAAGAGCCACTCAAGTCGGAGCAAACAGAGCCTACAGCTGATCAGAAGCAGAAGCAAGAGCGTAAGGCTCGTCGTGGACATAAGCTTTAAGCCAAAGACACAAGACCATGACGACCTGTATCATCGCAGAAAAGCCCTCTGTAGCACGTGACATTGCGCGCATCGTAGGGGCAACACACCAGCAAGACGGCTTCATCGAGGGCAAGGACTACCTCGTCACTTGGGCATTCGGTCATCTCATCACCCTAGCCCTGCCCGAACACTACGGACTCGGGACATACAAGGCCGACGAACTCCCCATCCTCCCTCAGCCCTTTCAGCTCATCGTTCGACAAATCCGCAAAGAGAAATCCTTCGAAGACGACCCGACAGCCCTCAAACAGCTGAAGGTGATCCGATCCTGCTTCGAGCGAGCCGAGCAGATCATCGTCGCTACCGATGCAGGAAGAGAAGGAGAGCTCATCTTCCGCTACATCTACACCTACCTCGCCTGCCAAAAGCCCTTCCAACGGCTATGGATCTCCTCCCTCACCGACAAGGCAATTCGGGAGGGACTAGCCAAGCTCAAACCTGGGGAGCAGTATGATGCACTCTACCGGGCAGGCAAAGCACGTAGCGAGGCCGACTGGCTCGTCGGCATCAATGCCAGCCGTGCACTCTCGATAGCTCGCCGTGGAGCCTACTCTTAGGGGCGCATACAGACCCCGACACTTACCCTAGTATGTCGTCGCTTCTTAGGGCGCCAAGGCTTCTCATCCCGCCCCTATTGGAGGCTTCATGCCACCATTGAGCAAGACGGCATCCTCCTCAAGGCGCTTTGTCAAGAGTGCTTCGAGGAGAAGGATGCAGCACAAAGCGCCCTAAGCGAGCTAAGAGGTCAGTCCCATCTGAAGGTCCTATCGGTCGAGCGGAAGTGCACCGAGACCCCGCCTCCGCTCCTCTTTGACCTCACCACGCTTCAGAAAGAGGCCAACCGCAAGCACGGCTTCTCGGCCGACAAGACCCTGTCGCTAGCCCAAGCGCTCTATGAGAAGAAGACCATAAGCTACCCCCGTACCGGGAGTCGCTACATCAGCAAAGATGTCTTCGAGACCATTCCTGCTCTACTCCTTCAGCTTGGTGTCTCTCTTAGCCAAGCACTTAATCGACATGCCGTCGATGATCATCAGGTGACTGACCATCATGCCCTCCTCCCTACTGGTGAGTCCCCCGAGGGACGACTATCTTCCGAAGAGGCGACGCTCTATCAGATGATTCGTAGCCGCTTCATCGAAGCCTTCGCTCCCAACAGCGAAGAAGAGCGTATGCAGGCGGAGCTGAGCGACGGGACCTACCACTACAGCTGGCGGGCTACCCGTAGACTATCGCTGGGCTGGAGAGCTTATTCTCAAGACGGAGGAAAGGACAAAGCGGAGGCAACAGACGACGAGGACGAGCTCCTCGAACAACTCCCCATGCTCGCCGAAGGGGAGCGCTTACCCCTTCGTCACACTGAGATCACGGAGCATCAGACTAAGCCCAAGCCTTTGTTTACCGAAGCCTCCCTGCTCTCCGCCATGGAGCATGCTGGGCGGGAGCTGACCGATGCCGAGAGCCGCAAGGCGATTGCCGAGTGAGGACTCGGGACACCCACTACCCGAGCAAGCATCATCGAGACACTCATCCTACGCGAACTCATCCGTCGGGAAAAGAAGACGCTCCTCCCCACCGAGAAGGGGCTGTCCATCTATCAGCTCGTCAAGGGCCAGGAACTAGCCAATGCCGAACTCACGGCCAACTGGGAGCTCACCCTCTCAGCCATAGAAGCGGGGAAGGCTTCTGCCGAGGACTTCGCTCTCCGCATCAGAAGCTACACCACAGACCTCTGCCACAAGCTTCTCGCCCTGCAGGCTGAAGCTCCAGCCTATCCCTCCTACCGCTGCCCGCTCTGTGCCCAGGACTCCGTGGGCATCTTTGCCAAGATCATCAAGTGTCGCAACGAGGCGTGTGGCTTCCACATCTTCCGAGAGATCTGCGGGGTAAAGCTCACAGAAGCACACATCAAGGAGCTCCTTACCGGTAGACGGACCTGCCTCATCAAAGGCTTTCAGAACAAAGCGGGCAAGAAGTTCAACGCCCATATCACCCTCCGAGGGGACGGCTCAACTGGGTTTGAGTTCGACTCCAATAGCCACCTCCACAGAAGACGCTAACGATCCTCAGGAAAGCGCCTTATAGGTCGAGAAAAAGTGGCTAATCTTTTGTCCAAAAGATTAGCCACTTTTCAGCGGGACATTAGCACCTTTTCGAACGACCTCTGGAACATACCTCCTAGAAGCACAAACTCAGCTATGCCTTACAACAAGAAAGCCGTACTTGCGGCCAATACCCAAGCGATCCGTATCGTCCTTCGACTCGAGAAAGAGCAAAGGCTAGCCACCGAAGAAGAGCGGATCATCCTTGGCGCCTACCAAGGCTTCGGAGGGCTCAAATGCGTACTGAATCGCACCGACCAGCCCGAGGATATTCGCTACTGGGCAAAGTCCGAGAAAGAACTCTTCAAGCCCACCTGCACCTTGAAGCAGCTCATCTACCGAGAAGCTCCCGATGCTCTGATCGCCAAACGTTACTGGGAGAGTATCAAGGCTAGTGTCTTGACCTCCTTCTATACCGACACGCGCATAGTCTCTACCATCGCCACAGCCTTAGCTGAGACCGGAGTGGAGTTTCACTCTTGTCTGGATCCATCATCTGGGATAGGAGCCTTTGCCGATACCTTTGCCCCTTATGCTCGCCGTGTCGACGCACTCGAGAAGGACTTACTCACGGCTCGGATAGCCCAAGCACTCCATCCCCTTGGAGAGAGCAAAGTCACTGTTCGCCAAGCCCCTTTCGAGTCCCTCGGCGAGCTCGCTGAGGTGGACCGGTATGACCTCATCACAAGCAACATCCCCTTCGGCGACTTCATGGTCTATGATCGCACCTACTCCAAAGGGAAGGATAGCATCAAGCGGGAAGCGACACGCACCATCCATAATTACTTCTTCATCAAAGGGCTGGATAGCCTACGAGAGGGTGGCGTCCTGGCGTTCATCACGTCGCAGGGATTACTTGATTCCCCGTACAACGAGATCTTCCGACGCTATCTGATGGAGCAGAGCCGACTCATCTCAGCCATTCGCCTACCCTCAGGCATGTTCTCAGAGCATGCCGGGACCGAGGTCGGCAGCGACCTCATCGTCCTGCAAAAGCAAACGGGCAAGGGGATAACGCCTGGTGAAGAAGAGCGCTTCGTACGTACTGCAGCTGTGCCCAGTGGCGATGGCTTCTCCATAGCCTTCACCCACAACTCACTTTTTGAGAGCCCATGGGAAGAGGTCCGCTCGCATACGATCGCGACTGAGCGAACTATAGGAACCAATCCCTATGGGAAAGCAGCCTGGGTATACCAATTCGATGGCGACATGGACGAGATGGCTGATAGTCTACGGATACAGCTCGCTCAGGATGTAGCACAGCACTTCGATCGAAAGCTCTACAAAACAGGAGTAGCAACAACTGAAGAAGAGCGCCAGGCGGAAGCCGAGAAGAAGCTCCTCGCTCTCAGAGTGACCGTAGGGTCATCCCAGAAGGAGGCTCAGAAGAAAAGCAACGAAAGAGACGATGCCTTTAACCTGATGCCTAAGGCCATCGAGAAGACCCTCCCCCGGCTCTACACGACAGAAAACGAGCTCCTCGGTGATCGTACCGCCTATGCTCGCTACTTCTTCCCCGCTGGAGCTTACACCGCCTACCTCCTGGAGTACGATCCGAAAGAGCGTATCGGTTTTGGGGCAGTTACTATGGGCTATGGATGGGAGCTCGGGAACATCTCGCTCGATGAGATGGAAGAGGTCCAGGTAAGAGGGCTACGTATTGAGCGAGATCTCCACTTCTCTCCCACTAAGCTCCACCAGATAGAAGAGCTGGAAGAGCTCGTACAAGGGCACTTCACTAAGCAAGCTCTACAGGCTGAAGAGAACCCGACAGAGGAGCTAGACAAGGGACAAAGGACACTCTCTAACGAAGAAATTGCTCCTGAGGGAGTCCCTGCACTCACCCTGTTTCGTCAGTATGAAGCGCCTGAGCGACGACCCGACATGGAAGCTCCCCGAGAGATGAATGGGCAGACCGTGTACTTTGATGACGATCATCACCTCATCATGCAGGCAAGCCACGAGCAGGAGGAGCTACTCTTTGCGCCAGAAGAATATACCCTCTGGACCCAAGAAGTAGAGCGGGTAAGTGCCGAACTCAAGGCTAATACCCCAAAGCATAGTCCCTCCTCACAGAAGGCCCATACGGAAACTAAGGCCCAAGCAACTCGCAGGCGTAAGCAGCCTGCTCGCGATACGATCCAAGGGGCTTCTCTCTTCGACTTCACAGATGAAGTAGGACAAGGCCTGGTGGTCCCCACAACCGAGTATCGGGAGGTCTTTGACACATCTCCTCGTCCTTTCCTCTCCGCCCCCGACAGCCACCTTCGCGATGGCTCTATCGTCGCACAGAAAGGACAGATAGGCTACCTCTCTGACCTCAAGAGGCGCCCAACCTTTCACCCCATGGATCTCCCCCTCGCTCAGCTTACTCGCTTAAGAGCCTACATAGAGATCCGCGAGAGCTACCACCGGCTCTATGACTATGAGGCCACCAACCACGCCGAGGATAAAGAAGAACGAGAGAAGCTCAACCGGCTCTACGATGCCTATGTCGCTCGCTGGGGAGAGCTGAACAAGAAAGCCAATACGGACGTCATTAAGATGGATGCCACGGGGAGGGAGATGCTCTTTCTTGAGCGCTCTATCGATGGACACTTCGTCAAAGCGGATATCTTCGATCATCCCACAGCTTTCTCCTCCGCCGAACTCTCGATTGCTTCCGACCCGCTCGAAGCTCTAGGAGCCTCGCTCAACAAGTACGGAAGTGTGGAGCTCGCCTTCATGGCTTCGCTACTTCCCGAGATGGAGGATAACGACATCATCTCTGCCCTCGAGGGACGTATCTACTTTAATCCCGAGGCAGGTGGCTATGAGGTAGCCGATAAGTTCATCTCAGGCAACGTGATCGAGAAAGCTGATAGGCTTGCCTCTTGGCTACTTGACCACCCCGACCACGAGGAAGGGAAACAGAGCTTGGCAGCTCTTATGGCAGCACGCCCAACGCCGATACCCTTTGCAGACCTGGACTTCAACCTCGGGGAACGCTGGATCCCAGCAGCTGTGTACGGCGAGTTTGCCTCCGACTTCTTCGGAACAGATATCCGCGTGGCCTATCACGCCAACATGGATGAGTATACCATCACTTGTGATCGAAAAAATGGTAACATCTGGCATAAATACGCCGTACAAGGTGAGTTCCGTCGATACGACGGGCTACACCTACTGAAGCATGCTCTGCATAATACCATTCCCGACATTAACAAGAGCAAGGAGATCATCGACCCCTCCTCGGGTGAAACGAAGTCCATCAAGGTGCGTGATGGCGAGAAAATCCAGCAAGCTAACAACAAGATCGAGGAGATTAGACAAGCCTTTGTCGATTGGCTCACAAGACGTCCCGAGACCTTCAAAGAGCAGCTCACCGATCGCTACAACGAACTCTTCAATTGCTTCGTGCGCCCCAATTTCGACGGAGCGCATCAGAGCTTCCCCGACCTAGACCTCAAGCGACTCGGCATCCCTGACCTATACAAAAGTCAGAAAGATGCCGTATGGATGCTGAAAACCAATGGTGGGGGGATCTGTGACCATGAAGTAGGGGCAGGAAAGACGCTTATCATGTGTACCGCGGCCTATGAGATGAAGCGACTCGGACTGGCAAACAAGCCCATGATCATAGGACTCAAAGCCAACGTCTTTGATATCGCTGACACCTTCCGCAAGGCCTATCCTAATGCGCGGATACTCTACCCCGGCAAGGATGATTTCACCAAGCAGAACCGCCAGCGCATCTTTGCCGACATCAAGAACAACGACTGGGATTGCATCATCCTGACGCACGAGCAGTTCGGGATGATCCCTCAGGCCCTCGAGATACAACAAGCCATCCTACAAAAGGAGATGGACTCCGTGGAAGAGAACCTCAATGTCCTCCGAAAAGAAGGCAAAGACATCTCCCGCGGGATGCTCAAAGGACTTGAGAAGCGGAAACAAACACTTGAGGCCAAGCTCCACGACATCCAGGACAGCATCTCCGAGCGTAAGGATGACGCCGTGGACTTCAAGATGATGGGCATAGATCACCTCTTCGTCGATGAGTCACACCAATTCAAGAATCTCATATTCAATACCCGCCACGACCGCGTATCGGGTCTAGGGAACCCTGATGGCTCACAGCGAGCGCTCAACTTGCTCTTTGCCATTCGCACCATCCAAGAGCGCTCAGGGAAAGACCTAGGAGCAACCTTCCTCAGCGGCACGACAATCTCCAATAGTTTGACCGAGCTCTATCTTCTCTTCAAGTATCTGCGCCCACAAGCCCTCGAGAAACAAGGCATCAACAGCTTTGATGCCTGGGCTGCCGTCTTTGCCCAAAAGAGCACAGACTACGAGTTCTCCATCACTAACGAGATCATCCAGAAAGAGCGCTTCCGCACCTTCATCAAGGTCCCTGAGCTTGCTGCCTTCTATGCCGAGATTTGCGACTTCCGCACAGCAAAGGATATTGGCATTGACCGTCCCGAGAAGAATGAGATCCTGCACAACATTCCACCAACGCCTGAGCAGGAGGATTTTATCAAACGATTGATGGAGTTTGCCAAGACGGGCAATGCCACTGTTTTGGGGCGTGAACCGCTTAGCGAACGTGAGGAAAAGGCCAAGATGCTTATCGCAACAGACTATGCCCGCAAAATGAGTTTGGACTTGCGCATGATTAGTGAGGAGCAGTATAGCGACCACATCGACAACAAGGCTTCACACTGCGCTAAGATGCTGGCGGACTACTATCAGAAGTTTGACGTACAGAAAGGTACGCAGTTTGTCTTCTCTGACCTCGGGACCTACAAGCCTGGAGAATGGAACGTGTATTCGGAAATCAAGCGCAAGCTCATAGAAGACTATAAGATCCCTGCTCCCGAGATACGATTCATACAGGAATGCAAGAACGAGCGAGCGAAGAAAGCCATGGTAGAGGCCATGAATCGAGGAGAGATCCGCATCATCTTCGGCTCAACATCTATGCTCGGCACAGGCGTTAACGCCCAGCAGCGAGCCGTGGCCATTCATCACCTGGATACCCCCTGGAGACCATCGGACCTCGAGCAACGCAACGGAAGAGCCGTACGCAAGGGCAATCAAGTAGCCAAGGAGTGCGCGAATAACACGGTCGATGTCATCATCTATGCCGTAGAACGATCGCTCGACAGCTATAAGTTCAACCTCCTACACAACAAGCAGCTCTTCATCAACCAGCTCAAGAGCAATACCCTCGGTGCACGAACCATCGATGAGGGCGCTATGGACGAGGAAAGTGGAATGAACTTCTCCGAATACGTGGCCGTCCTCTCTGGTAATACCGACCTCCTAGAGAAGGCTAAACTCGACAAGAAGATCACAGCCCTGGAGTCAGAGCGTAAGAACTTCATGAAGGAGCGAGACGCTGCTTCAGGAAAGCTCCAAGAACTGGAGCACTCCGTAGAGTTCCACACAAGCCGTGTGGCCGAAGCTAAGGGAGATCAGGCCTTATTTGAAGCCCGCGTGCAGCGTGACACAGACGGTAATGCCATCAATAAGCTGGAACTGACGGGGCTTCCAGAGAATTGCGACATGAAGCTCGTAGCATCCCGTCTGCAAGAAATAGCCGAGAAAGCTCGAACGCAAGGAGAATACCACAAGATTGGATCAATCTACGGCTTCAACATCTTCGTCAAGACGGAGAGTTCAGCAAAAGACCTCTTCCAAGGCTCCGTCAATCGATTCTTCGTCAAGGGAGAGGGAAGCATCTACTACACCTACAACAATGGTAAACTTGCCAGCGACCCCAAGCTAGCCTGCCAAAACTTTCTCTCCGCCCTCGAGCGCATTCCCAAGGTGATGGCAACCCACGAGAAGGAACTCACCAGAGCCTCACAAGACATCGAGATCTACAAGGCGATGGCTAGCGGACAGTGGAATAAGGAGGAGGCTCTTAGAGACCTCAAAGCACAAGCAGCAGAGCTTGACAGAAAAATAGCCCTCTCCCTCATCCCTACGGACGGAGCCGAGGGGGAGGGAGAGGACCAAGTAATACAGCAGAAAGAGAACGTACAGCAACACCCCAATGGAGGAGGCAACACACGCCCGATATCTGTAGGGCAGTCAGCTACGCCAGAAGAATCATCCTCCTTAGCTCAATCCACGGCTTCCCGAGCCAACGAGAAGGAAGAAGCTGTGAGTAAAGTCGTCTTCGCTAAACCGAAGATAAGGTAAGAGGAGCTACCAACCACTTGTGCAGATGGAGATAAGTTGTATTAGGATGAAAGCTCCAAGAAGTGGCT
>ERZ773007.1253-NODE-1253-length-11986-cov-55.516302_pt1 | contig 11986 bp, 8 predicted proteins | sample MGYA00580665_ERZ773007 | MGnify/ENA primary metagenome ERZ773007 (study PRJEB29015, sample SAMEA2738122) | human oral metagenome | biome: human oral; feature: human-associated habitat; material: saliva | place: China | collected 2167 ... | reverse complement strand
ATAAACACCGCCAAAGCCACCAGGTTAAAGCTGGTAGACCAGCCGTAATCATGCAGCCACCACACCACTGGGAAAGCACTGATCACCTGCCCAATCTGGCCCCCCACGTTAGTTATCTGGGTTAGTAGCGGCACCCGTGAAGCACTAAACCAAGCCGGCAAAAACCGCACCACACCAATAAAAGCGGTGGCGTCGCCGGCCCCCACCAGGGCCCTGGCCGCGAGCGCAGTGGGGAATGTGTGGGCTTGGGCGAGGGCTAGTTGGCCTAGGCCTACGATGATTAGGCCGCAGGTGAGTACTTTGCGTGAGCCGTAGCGGTCTAGTAGGAGGCCTACGGGGATTTGGGCGGCGGCGTAGACGGCTAGCTGGCCCATGATGAATACGGCTAGTTGGGCTGAGGATAGGCCGAAGCGTTGGTCTGCCCAGGGTACGGCCACGCCGAAGGAGGTGCGTGCGCACATGGCCATGCAGTAGGCCAGGCCTCCGCCTAAAAATACGATCCAGGCTTTTAGCCCGTCTTTTTGGTTTGTGGGCTGCTGGGTGGGGGCTGGTTTTTTCACGGTATTAGATGTTAGCCGTGTTTGGCCTTCCGGCTGGTTTTGGCCTTCTGGCTGGTTTTGGCCTTCCGGCTGGTTTTAGGCTTCTGGCTGGTCGTGGTTGGGCTCTTGGTTGGTGGCGTTTCCCGAGTTGTTGGGGCCTTGGCGGGGGCCGTTGCCTGAGTTGTTGGATTCGAGGAAGGCTTCGAGCTGGGCGGTGAGGGTGTCCAGGTCGGTGTCATTGAGATCCGCGTTTTGCAGACTTAGATCTGGTGGCGGGGATAAGACGCTGTCTAGTGACTTGTCGTATTGCTTCTCCAGGGCTTGCACGAGGGCGGCGACTTCTGGGCGGTTAGCGACTTCAGTTTCGATGGCGTTTAGGTTGGTGATGGAGTTGGCTTCCAGGTCCCCTACCGGCAGGGCCAGGTTGATGGATTTGGCGATTGCGCGCAGCAGAGCTGAGGCGCTTTGGGGGAAGTCGTCTCGTAGTAGGTAGTGGGGTACGGAGGCGCTGACGCCGCGTGAGTCGAATCCGGCTTGGCCTAGGCGTAGTTCTAGGTAGTTACCGTAGGCGGCAGGAAATTCCATGTAGCCGAAGGTTTTGGGATGGTTTGGGTCGTCTGGTACGTGTTGGCCGTGTTCGTATACCTGGGTGGGGCGGGTGTGTGGCACGGGCATGGGGATGCCGGCCATTCCCATGGCGGTGGTTACGCCTAGGGAGCGGACTAGGTGGATGATGGCGTTGCTTAGCTCGTCCCAGCGGTAGTCGGGTTCGTCGCCGTGTAGGAAGAGGAATTCTTCGCCGTTGTCGTCGCGCAGTAGTTCCAGGGTGAGGCTAGGGCGCGTGGTTTCTAGGAATTTGCCGTGGTCGTAGCTGATGGTGGGGCGCCGGGCGCGGTAGTCGATCAGGGCGTCGATGTTGAAGGTGGCAACTGCCTTGCCCGGCAGGGTGGTTAGTAGCTGCTCGGTGGCGAGGTTGGCGGCGTTACCGGCGTCGATGGCGCCGTCGAATTGGTGCAGTAGTACGCGGGGGTGGATCTGGGCGTGGCGCTCTAGATTCATGGTGTATAGCGTCTGCATGGTTCCCCCTTATGTGTGGCAGCTGGTTTTTGGTGGCCGCTTTAGTTTTTAGTGGTTTTGTTTCTTTGTTTGGCTAACTGGTTTAGCTGGTCTTTTGTTCCATTTGTTTGGTGTCGTAGTGCTCACTGTGAACAAGTTGCAAGATTTGCTCGCGTTGTGGCTTTGGAACAAGAATAATGGATAGTCGATTTTTACTGGCGTTAAGCGTGAGGTTTGTAGTGTCTGATGTGTCTGTCTCTAGTGCGTTGGCCCAGGCTATTGCCGATGAGCAGGTTGTAGTTGACCGTGCTTATAGGGAGCTTGATAGCCAAATTGCGCAGGCTCGCAAGACTTTAAGTGCTACTGAGGCTAGGGGTGCTTCGGGCACGCATCAGGCGCGCGGTGAGCGTGACGCGTTTGCGGCTCACTATGCTAATCGGATTGCCACCCTTGAGGGTGTGGAGCACCGGCTGGTTTTTGGGCGTATGGATAATAGTGACGGTTCGCGTCACTATGTGGGGCGCGTGGGTTTGCATGATGATCAGCGCCGTGAGGTGCTGTTGGATTGGCGTGCCCCGGCGGCGCGGGCTTTTTATCAGGCTACCGCGCGTGAGCCTTTGGGGCTGCGACGACGTCGTCATATAACCACCCGGGGACGCACGGTTAGCGGGGTTGAAGATGAGCTGCTGGTGGTGGATGCTGCGGCGGCTAGTGACGTGACGCTTCAGGGTGAGGGTGCTTTGATGGCGGCGCTTAATGAGGCCCGCGCGGGGCGCATGGGCGATATTGTGGCCACTATCCAGGCTGAGCAGGACCGGATTGTTACTGCTGATGGGCCGGGAATTTTGGTGGTTCAGGGCGGCCCGGGTACGGGTAAGACGGCGGTGGCTTTGCACCGGGTGGCTTATTTGTTCTACACCGAGCGGGAGCGTTTGGAGCGCTCTGGGGTGTTGTTGGTGGGCCCGTCACGGACGTTTTTGCGTTATGTGGAGCAGGTTTTGCCTTCTTTGGGTGAAACGGGCGTGGTTTCGACGACGATCGGGGATTTGGTCCCGGGCTACCATGCCACGGTTAGTGAGCCTAGCAAGCTGGCGCAGCTTAAAGGTTCACTGGTGTTTAAAGACATTTTGTATTCTTTGGCGCGTGCTTTGCAGCGGGTGCCGCAGGAGCCTCGCCCAATTGTGGTTAATGAGGTGGTTTTGCAGCTTACTCCCGAAGATGTGCGTCAGGCTCGTTCGCGGGCGCGCCGCTCGGGTAAGCCCCATAACCAGGCGCGGGAAACTTTCGTGTTGTGGCTACTAGAGCGGTTAACTGACCAGTATGCGGCTAAGAAGGAGATGCTTGATCCTTCTGACCCCGACACGCGGGCTTGGATCCGTGAGGATATTCGTACCAGCCGTGATGCGCGCCGGGAAATTAACCTGTGCTGGATGCCTACCGATGCGCAGGCTTTGCTCGATAAGCTGTTTTCGCGCCCGCAGCTGCTAGATAAGCACGCTAAGCAGCTAACTAAGGCGCAACGTAAGCTACTGCTGCGCCCGGCTGGCTCGCCGCTAAGTGAGGCCGATATTCCTTTGCTTGATGAGCTGTTGGAGCTGCTAGGCCCCATGGATGATGTTTCAGCCCGCCAGGCACGCCAGGCTGAGGCGGAGCGGGCTCGTGAGTTGGAGTATGCCCAGCAGGCTATTGCTTCCCAGGGCCTAGGTGGAGGCATGGTTAGCGCCCAGACTTTGGTTGACCGCTACAGTGGCGGCGGGGCTATTGCGCCACTGGCTGAGCGCGCCCGGGCGGATCGGACCTGGACTTATGGCCATGTGGTGGTTGATGAGGCCCAGGAGCTGGGGGCGATGGCTTGGCGAGCTTTGGCCAGGCGCTGCCCGCTGCGTTCGTTTACGGTGGTTGGGGATTTGGCCCAGTTCTCTGGCACGACGCCGCCGCGTTCGTGGCGTCAGGTGCTTACTCCCCTGGGGGTGCGTGCAGATGAAGCTGCTGATATTCAGGCTGCTAAGGGGGCTAGTGGCACCCCTATGCGCCAGGAGGTACTAACCGTGTGTTACCGCACCCCCAAGACCATTATGAAGGCAGCTGAGGCGGCTGTGGCCAGCTATGGTTTGCAGGTGCCTTACCCGGTTACTTCGGTGCGTGACTTAGATGATGCCCTGGTAGTTGAGGCGGTTACGCCGCAGCTTTACGCCCAGCGTTGGCGTGAGGTTGTGGCCGCTAAATGTAGCCAGCTTGATGAGCAGCTGGGTAAGGATCAGGGCACTATTGTGGTGATTTCTAATGACCCTGCCCACCTTGAGACGCTGCTGGGTGAAGATGAGTATTTAGCCGAGCAAATGTTTTGCCCTGAGGGGGATTTGCTGCGGGCCCGCGTGGCGGTTATGAGCCCGCTGACCAGTAAGGGCCTGGAGTTTGATGTGGTGTTGCTTGATCAGCCGGGCCAAATAGGCCAGGTTTCTCCCGGTGACTTGTATGTGGCCATGACTCGCCCCACTAAGCAGCTGCATATTTTGCACACTGGCGAGTTAGGTTTTTCCCTGAAATAGGCGGATACCGGGCGCTGCTAAATTGGTTTTCGATAGGCGATCTTGATGCGTTTTTTCTCTAAGTTGCGGCGAAAAAGGAAAAAATACGCTACCGTAACTTACGCAACCGTAAGTTACGTTGCCTATCGAGCCAGTTGGCACACTCTTTAGGAGGAACCTTGAGCGCCGCAGACTACCAGCGCCCTCACTACGCCCCGGGCGTTCCCGCAGTGGTGGCCCTACCGACCCAGCCCCTTAGTACTGTGCTCGACGACACCGCTAAGCGTTTCCCGCAGCGGATCGCGGTGGATTTTTTAGGCACTAACATCACCTATGCCCAGCTACATGCCCAGGTGCAGCGCGCCGCTGAGGCGCTACGACGTCTGGGTGTACGCAAGGGTGACGTAGTGGCCTCTATTTTGCCTAACTGCCCCCAGCACTTGGTGTTGGCTTACGCCACCTGGCGTATTGGTGCGGTGCTAGCTGAACACAACCCGCTAGCCCCCTCCAGCCAGATCGAAGAGCAGCTTAAGCTACACGGCGGCAAGCTAATTATTGGTTGGGAAAAATCTCTAGCTCAGCTAGATAAAGACATCAACCTGCGCGATTACAACGTTTACGCCGTCAACATGACCTCGGCGTTACCGCGTCACCTACAGGCGGCTCTGCGCCTACCGGTTAAGGCTGCACGCGCTAAGCGTGAAGAGATGCGCGCTCCGGTACCTAGCTGGATTGGCTCCTGGGACCGCCTGGTTGCCTCCAGCCCGGCTCTACCAGCTGATACTGCCCTACCTGACGTTAATGATGTAGCAACGCTGCTACACACCGGTGGCACCACCGGCACCCCTAAGGCGGTAAAGCTAACCCACATGAACCTGGGTTCTAACACTGCCATGGGGTTGGCTTGGGCTGGCCCGCACGTTAAGGACGGGCAGGAAGTGTTCTACTCGGTACTGCCCTACTTCCACGCTTTTGGACTAACCCTATCCATGCTGTGTGCAGTTGCTTTGGCGGCCACCCAGGTGGTGCTACCAAAGTTCAGCGTGTCGCTAGTAATTGAGGCCTGGAAGCGTCAGCCCTGTACTTTCTTCCCCGGCGTACCGGTTATTTTTGACCGCCTAGCTAAAGCCGCAGCCAACCCGCGCCCCGGCCAGGTAATGCCTGATTTCACTTCTTGCTCCATTGCTCTTTGTGGCGCTGCAGCCACGCCCCGGGAAGTGGCTACTGCTTGGGAGGAGCTAACTGGCCACTACCTCATTGAGGGCTATGGCATGACTGAAACCTCCCCCATCATCATGGGTAACCCCATCACCGATGAGCGTCGCCCAGGGGCTTTGGGTGTGCCCTTCCCCTCCACCGACATTTTGCTAGTTGATCCTGAAGACCCAGACCCTTCCCGCCCGGTACCCAGGGGTGAGGTTGGCGAGATTACGGTGCGCGGCCCCCAGGTGTTTGCCGGCTACCTGAACAACCCTGAAGAAACCGCCCAGGTGATGCTTGAAGGCGGCTGGCTACGTACCGGTGACCTGGCCCGCATCGACACTGATGACTTCTATGTCATGACTGATCGTCGTAAAGAACTGATCATTTCTGGCGGCTTCAACATTTACCCCACTGAGGTGGAGGCTGCTGTGCGCTCCATGCCGGGGGTTGAGGACGTCGCCGTGGTGGGTCTGCCCGAGCAAAGCGGTAACGAGTCGGTGGTGGCCGCGATTGTGGCCCAGGCCGGCGCCAACATCACCTTAGAAGAGGTACGTGCCTGGGCTGAGAAGCACATTGCCCACTACGCCCTGCCACGCCAGATCGCTATTGTGCAGGAACTACCGCGCTCCCAGATCGGCAAGGTTATGCGCCGCGTGCTGCGTGAGGAGCTGCTAAACGCCCGCGAATCTGCTGGTCAGGCTGCCACCAAAGCCCAAGAAGCCGCCGGTCAGGCCGCCGTGCGCGCCCAGGACACCGCCTCTAAAGCCCAAGAGGCAGCTGCTCAGGCGGCCGCAAAGGCTCAAGAAGCCGCTGCCAAAGCGCAGGAGGTAGCTGGCCAGGCCGCCGCAAAGGCCCAGGAGACTGCCGCCAAGGCACAGGAGGTAGCTGGTCAAGCCGCCGCCAAAGCGCAGGAAGCAGCGGCCAAGGCCCAAGAGGCAGCCAAGAAGCTCAAGCGCTAAGCACGCTAGCTTTAAGACCAGTTGCTAAGTTTCCATTGGGACCTTAGCAACTGGTCTTTCAATGTCTAAGGTGCCAGCCATAGTACACTTTGGCCCATGACTTCTCAGGCTAGTGATAGCAACTGTTTTGTACGCCCCGCCAGGGTTGAAGACCTAGAGGCCATGGGCATAGCTCACGCTGGCGCCATGCTAGCCACCTTGCAGGCCGGCAGCAGCCAGGAGCTACCGGTGAGCGTTAGCGCCATGATCACCCCTGCCGTACTGGCTTCAGGTTGGCAAGAAGCGGTCACTAACCCACCCTCCCCCAACCACCACGTGCTGGTAGCTACCCAGGCGGGCGCCGTCGTCGGCCTAGCAGCCCTAGCCCCTGACAGCGACGGCGACGGCGAAATCACCGCCCTAGCCGTACACCCCGCCTACCAGCGCCACGGACACGGCTCACGCCTCCTCGCCGCCTGCGCCGACCTGGCCAAACAAAACAAGATGGCCAATATTTCCATGTGGGTTATTCGCGGAGACGAATCATATGTGCGCCTGCTAACCAGCGCCGGACTGGCCCCTATGGCCGGAGCTCAACGCAAACTGAGCGTAGGCCAAGACGTAAGCGAAGTATGCTGGGGCGCCAGCCTCTAGACGCTGGCGCCCCGCACCTAGGTGCCCTAAAGTGAGCACCCCAAATTGGGCAGTTAAAAGTGCCAGCTTAACGTTGGCCCACCACCACCTGGGCGCGCGGTCCGTTAGCCAACCAGGCCGCCACTGCCCGCACCTGCTCGGCGTCAACCGCATCAAGTAGACGCAGGTTTTCAGCCATTGAACGCAGGCGACCAGTACTAACCTCAGCCCGGCCTAAACGCCCCATACGTGCCAGGGAGTCCTCTCCCCCCAGCACCATGGAACCGCGCAGCTGACCACGTGCCCGCTCTAGCTCCTGTTCGCTGACCCCGTCGCTAGCTAGACGCTCCCACTGCGCGCTCATCAGCTCCAGCACCTGGTCGACGTTTTCCTTGGCGCAGCCGGCGTAGATCCCAAAGGCCCCCGCATCGGCGTAGCTAAGGTCAAAAGCGTAGGTGGTGTAGGCCAGTCCGCGCTGCTCACGGATGGACTGAAACAGGCGCGAAGACATGCCGCCACCCAAAATCGTGGTCATCACACTAAGGGGCCAGCGCCGCTCATCACCGATAGCGATGCCGGGGGTGCCCAAATACACGTGGCTTTGTTCGCTTTCGCGCTCCACATACATGTCCTGGGGATTTAGCTGCTGCAGCTGACTGGCCTCACTGCGGCGAGCACGCGGCAGGGCTTGACTGTCTGTATTCCAGCCTACCTGAGCTAGCTGATCAGACACCTGCTGGCAGATCTGGTCATGGTTAACATGCCCAGCTGCAGCCACAATCAAAGTATCGGAAGCGTAGTTGCGCTGGTAGTGGTCCCATACGGCGTCGCGTGGCACATCCACCACGGCCTGGGCGGTGCCGCCTACCGGCCGACCCAGCTCAGTGTCTTGGCCGAAAACCGATTTAACGAAGGTTTCATGGGCCAGGTCGCTGGGGTCATCGGCGGCTTCAGCTAGCTCTGAGACAATCACGCCGCGCTCAGTTTCCACCTCTTTGGGATCCAGCAGGGAGCTGGTAACCATGTCGGTGACAATATCTAGAGCCACCGGCATGTCACTGGCCTGCACCCGCGCATAGTAGGAGGTGTGTTCTTTTGACGTGGCCGCATTGGATTCGCCGCCAATCATGTCAAAGGCGGTGGCAATCTCGGCGGCGCTACGGCGCGCGGTACCTTTAAACAGTAGGTGCTCTAAAAAGTGAGTGGAGCCTTCTTGACCAGGGCGTTCGTCGCGGCTACCCACCCCAAACCAGTAGCCCACGCTGGCTGAGCGCAGTCCAGGCACATCCTCGGTAATGACCCGCACGCCACCAGGCAAAATTGAGCGACGCAGATGGGCGCCGTCGTCGTCAAGGAACAGCTCTGTGTCTGCTTGGCCGGCGACGCCGCGAAGCAGCTCTACCTCACTATAAGACTGAAATTCACTCACTAGGCGAGCATATCAAGCAAGCCACTTAGCCCTGAAAACGCGCCTAAAAATGGTTGCGCTGACGCTGAGGGCTGGAGGCAGGGTTGGCGGGCGGCCGGGGGTGATAGGGACTTAGCGGGCGGCGTCGGCAAATAAAAAGGAGGGTGAGACGTACCCCTAAAACGTCCCACCCTCGACTTTTTCGGCCAAAATTGACCGCATGTAAGCGCAAGCGGCTTAACGGGTTACATGTTAACGCATGCAAAGGCCCTGGTCATAGATAGTTGGCAGATAAGTGAGATATGTCCACCTAATGGGACACTAACCCTAGCAAACCAGACCTGCTTTGCAGGCTAGCGCTGACAGCGATAGGCAAGTTTCTGCTGATCACAGGGATGGTTGGCAAGCTCTGGCAATATTTACGACGACGGCGGGGCGCTTACGTCATTGACGCTAAGTGAGCGTGTTAACCTAGTCGATGAAGCAGATTACATGCGTTCCTTTAGCTCAAGTTACTGAGAGCAGGTAAATAATGACGCTAGAGTTGCAAGAGATTGGTTTTCACTACCGTAGCGGTGAGCAGATTTTAAATAATTGCTGCCACACATTTGAAAACGGCATAACCGCACTAGTAGGCGCCAATGGTGCGGGTAAAACCACTCTCTTGCGGCTACTAGCTAGTTTGCTTAAACCAAAATCTGGGCAGATAAATTACTGCGGTCACTCTATTCACGCCTCAGCCAGTAAGCTAGCTGAATATCGCAAACTTTTAGGCTGGCTCCCCCAACAGGCCAGCCTAGCTAAAAATATAGTGGCAATAGATTACTTGCGTTATCTTTGTTGGCTTAAACAAATTCCTAGCCGCGAAGCTGAAACCGCTATAACTAACCTGGCCCAGCAGTTAGAAGTTGAGCAAGTTTTAGCTCGCCCTATGCGCCAGCTTTCAGGCGGTACTCGCAGGCGTGTCACTCTGGCCGGAGCTATGCTTGGTAACCCTAAAGTGTTGCTACTAGACGAACCGTCTGTGGGACTTGACCCTACGCAGCGTCAAGCTTTCCTAAATGCTTTAACGCCGCTTAGCAGCAAGTGCATTATTATCTTATCAACACACATCCTTGAAGATGTTTTCTTAGCCGCTAATAGCTGCGTAACTATAGCAGACAAAACCATCAAATCTGCTTTTTCAATAGATGCTTTACGCGAGCAAGACGCATTAACTTTAGAGCTCCTTCGCTCCAAGATCGGTATGTAATATGTTTAAAGTATTGCTGCCTCGCCAGCGGATAGCTTTCGTCTTAGTTTGCGCAGTGCTATCTAGTTACTTTGTCTGGGAATTATTTAAATCGCGTGCTAAGTGGCTTGGCTGGTATCCGGCTGTAAGTGGCGTTTTGCTTGGCACCACTTTGCTGCCCATGTGTTTTGCTGCCACCTTTGCAGCTTGGGCTGGCGGCTACCTCAAAAATCAGCCTCTACCAGACCTGATCAAATTAAGCCCCCACCAGCCCTATGCCCCTGCACGTGAGCTTTTTGCAGCCATAACCTTTACCTTCACTGCCATCACCTGGATGATTTTCATTCCAATCCAGATTTATGTCTGGCTGACCTCTGCACAGACTCAAAACCTATTGGTTCCCTGCCTTATGGCACTGCTAAATGTGTTGGTAAGTTACGCAGCGATGACCGCTTTAGGCCTTGCTTTAGCCCGATATTTGGGGGCTGTGCCCGCGATCTGTATAGCCCCTTGCCTGCCCTATACACTGATTGCCTATGGTGGGGTGCGCTCTCCCGGCTTGGCTTTCACTTTTTGGGATAGCTTGCCTTGGCTGTACCTGCGCACTAGCACGGCTACTCTTACGCTGCGTTTGCTTTTTTGGGCGGCTGTCACCTGTACACTGCTGGCCTTTGTTTTCCAAGCAAGCGGGCTACTACGCAGGTGTGCGTTAGCACTGCTGGTAGTTATCACTGTCCTAACCGGTAGCTACGGTATAAACAGCACAGCTATTAGCGGCGCCGATAGTGCAGTTTGTAAATCTAACGCCACACTTACGGTATGTAGCCCCGCCTATGGGGCACAGGGTCTAGACGCTTACCTAACTCATGGCTCTTCGTTAATTAGTACGCTGCCTGCTAATTTACGCCCCAAAACCCTAGTTGGCGCAGTAACTGACCTTGAAGCTACTTTAGCTAGTGCACCTCAAAAAGCTATCTATGCACCAAGTGGCTTTGGTGAGTATATGGATACGGCTTTAGTTGATAGAGATGCTCTAGCTGCCAAGCTTGCCAGCAACTATCTGCTGGCTAACTGTACAGATAAGTCGGCAGGTAAAGACCTAAATTTAGGCTTGTCACTGTGGTGGTTAAAGCGTAGTGGCGTGAGCGAAACTAGTTTGCCTGACTATGCCCAGCTACGCCCCTCTGCCACTAGCGAGGCGTTAGGGGCTGAAAAGTATCTTAGCTCTGTGCCTTATGCTTCCCTTGAGAACACTTTGAACCGTAAAGCCCAGAAGATTCTTGCCTGTGAAGCCACACTTGACGATATTAAAAAATAGCTGCCATCGTAGTACAGTTATCGGCATTTTAGTTAGCCTTACTGCTTGGCTAACTTCAGTTGTGCTCAGTGAAGTGCAAATTCGAGTCCACCCCGACACCACTGCCTCCATTGCCTCCCAAGAGCAGTTGGGCACGCTAGCGGGCGCCGTCGCGATTAGTGCCAGCACCATGATGCTTTCCCCAAGCGTGCCCTGGGCTGAATTTACTAGCAAGAGTGGTGTACTGCGTTTACAACTGCTACGCACCAGCGTGTTTTTAGCGTTAAATCTTGCCTTAATAGGTTTAACAAATCTGCTCTTGCCAGCCAATATAGATACTTGGTTTCGTACTTGGCTACTGCTAATTCTTTGCGCTTTAACTGCATTAAGCGCTAGTTGGACTAACCGCTATGTAGCTGCCTTAGCTCCTATTGCGGTAGTGATGATAATGTCCCTGGCTGGGCTTGTACCTTGGCAGTTTAATTTTGTTTTTAATCTAGACACTGCCCCCTTCCAATCTCCCCTAGCAGCGCTGCTTACAGTGTTGGCAGTGGTTGATAGCCGTCTGCACCTTAGTCGGCAATATTTTTAAGCGTCAGGTTAAAGTAAGTAGCGTGCAGCTTAGAGCACTTAGAGACAAGTTTGGGGCCGGAAAATTCCGACCCCAAACTTAAGCTCCTTGAGTTTGGCTCAAGGTGCAGGCGTTTCAGTCCTGAGTTTCTTCGCTCAGGGTGCGGGTGCGACGACGACGGGGACGACGCTCACGTACCGGGGCGTCACCCTCCTCGCGGGCGCCACGCTCGGCGCGGTGAGCCTCGCGGGCCTCGTTGTTGGCGGCCTCAGCAGCCAGCTGCTCTTCGTTCAGCACGGCGTGCAGGCTGAGCTTGCCACGCGGGTCGATCTCGGCCAGTTCAACCTGAACCTTGTCGCCAACCTTGAGGACATCCTCAACGTTCTCCACACGCTTGCCACCAACTAGGCGACGGATCTGGCTGATGTGCAGCAGGCCGTCCTTGCCGGGGGTCAGGGAGATGAAAGCACCGAAGGTGGTGGTCTTAACAACCGTACCCACGAAACGCTCGCCCACCTCAGGCATCTGGGGGTTGGCGATAGCGTTCACGGCTTCACGGGCGGCCTCAGCGGAGGGGCCGTC
>ERZ773007.1246-NODE-1246-length-12010-cov-10.670431_pt1 | contig 12010 bp, 16 predicted proteins | sample MGYA00580665_ERZ773007 | MGnify/ENA primary metagenome ERZ773007 (study PRJEB29015, sample SAMEA2738122) | human oral metagenome | biome: human oral; feature: human-associated habitat; material: saliva | place: China | collected 2167 ... | reverse complement strand
TGTCATATAGAGGGTTCGTGAGTTCCAATTCCAGTGAACAAAGTGTGCATAATCAAAGTGGTCAGGCGGTCTAGCTCGGCATCGTCTACAACCGCCTCCAGTCTGGCCAAATCATCCGGCCCGGTCGGCATTGGCGGGGCTTTAGCCCCCATACCGGTGCCGGTGATACCAGCTACCGCCTCGTCAGTCATGGCACGGAACATACGCTGCGCCCAGATAAGGTCTACATCTGCAGCGATATAGCCCTCACGCTGTGCACGCTCAAAAACCTTACCCAAACGCCCTAAAAGAGTGCGTTGTTTTGTAATCACGGCGGGATCGTCATCGCTCAGATGCGCCATCGCATACAGCCAGATCGCCTTCACCCGCATCACGTTAACGGTCAGGCGATGCAGCGCCACCATTACAGGAGCGGTCTCGGGACTTGCTGACTCAAATGCTTCATAAAATTCTCTAACGGCAATATTACTCAGCTCCGCGAGAAGAGCCTCGCGGCTGGCGAATCTGCGATGAATAGTTGTTCGAGTGACTCCTGCAACCGTAGCCACCTGCTCTAGCGAGGCGGTTGGGTCTCGGCGCAATACTTGTTCGGCGGCGTGAAGCACGATATTGACCGTGCGCCGCGCATCAGCTCGCAATGGCTTAGATGAATCAATCACGTAGTTATTACCCTAATAAATAGAACATGTCTGTTACAGTTAAATGCGTGGGTTATACCCGCATGTCATATATTCTATTCGCGAGAGGGTCAAATGACTACTAAGCAGACCGTCCTGAATTACTATTCGGCAATTCACGCCGAAAATTGGCAAGACTACATTTCCGATAAATTAGCCTACGGATTCAACAGTGCAGAACAAAATCTTGGCAAACAAGATTATCTGCAGGGTGCCGGAAATTTTTTTAATTCCACCACTAATGTTGAGCTTGCACATCTTGTGGTTGAAGGTGACAAAGCGGCGGTTATTGCGCGCTACACCGCAAAGTCCCCCGCAGGAGACACCCAGATTTTTGAGGTTCCGGAATTTCTCACAGTGCGAGACGGCAAAATTATTGCCTCCAGCATCTATCTTGACGGCGCCGCCTTTATGGCCTTTATAAAAGGCGAGTAAAGCTTTCTAGCCGCTTTCATTCAACTTCAGCTCTCTAATACCCGCAGCACATTCGCTGCTCTCGCCTGAGATAGCAGGTTTTATGCGGGAATTACTCTTTATCACTCATTCCCTCCCCCAAGGAGATCATCATGAATACCAATTCTGCGCTTTCCGGCAAGAATGCCGTTATTACCGGCGGAAGCGACGGTATCGGCTACGGTATTGCCGAAGAATTTGCCCGCCAAGGTGCTAACCTATTCCTCATTGCTCGCACCCCCACAAAACTTGCAGAAGCCAGCGCGCGCTTGAGCGAATACCCCGTGACCGTGCACACCTTCGCAGCAGATTTAACGGATATTTCTGAAGTACACCGTGCCGCCGAGCACGCCCTTGATATTTTGGGAAGTATTGATGTGCTGGTCAATAATGCCGGTATTGCACGGTTTATTCCCTTTGAACAAACCGATGAGAACGCTTTTGACGAGCATTTTAATCTCAACGTCAAAGCCCCGTATTTCTTGGCACAAAAGTTATTGCCTGAACTCGCTAAAAATTCTGGCAATATTGTTAACATTTCGTCATATTTTTCGAAACGAATGCTTCCCGGGCGCCCTTCGACGGTCTATTCCATGACAAAGGGCGCATTAAATCTTTTCACACAGTCATTAGCGTTTGAGACGGGTTCCGCCGGAGTGCGCGTGAATGCGATTGCGCCGGGAATGGTCGAAACTCCACAATTGCTGCGCAATGTTTCTGCGATGCCGCCTGAAGCGCAGGAGCAAATGAAGCAAAATGCCTCGGCGTTGATTCCGTTGGGGCGCATCGGGAATGTTGATGATATTGGGCGTGCCGCCGCGTTTTTGGCATCGGATGCGGCCGCATGGGTGACCGGCGCGGTATTGAGCGTGGATGGTGGTGTTACGACGCACTAGGCTTGCTGCCCTGTTCTCCCCTCTCCCTAGTGTTGTAAAAAAGGCTCTTTATACGAATCAAGCGGATTTTCTAACGCTTTATTCGTATAAAGGGTCTTTTTTATGCGCTGGGAGGAAGCTACGCTGATTCGAACTCAGCAGAATGTGCAAATGGGTCAGTGTCCGGGTCATTTTGCCACAGATATTCGCAGCGGGACGCGATCTCTTGAGCCGCTTCCAAGCCCCACCGGTCGGCGATAAAACCTAGAGTCATATCCATACCCGCTGAAACTCCCGAGGATGTATAAAACTTCTCTGTGCTCACCCAACGCGCCTTCTGCTGCCACCTCACCTGTGGGCGCGTCCCGCGCACCCACTCGAAGGCACGTTTGTTAGTAGTAGCAGGCTTCCCGTCAAGAACACCTGTGGCGGCAAGAAGTGCCGCTCCGGTGCAGACTGTCAGGCAGGTTTGGCTTTGCTGTACCAATTTCGCAAGGTTTTGCAGGAATAGGTTATTCATGACGAGAGAGCGCGTGCCTATACCTCCTGGAATCAGCAGAATGCTCCCCGGAGGAAGACTTTCAACAATTTCCGTCTTGAGGGTAAAGCCCTGGGCGGAACGTACCAGTGAACTACCGCTCTCGGATGCGCCCGCTACCGAGATATACCGCATACGCACATCAGGCACACGATGCAAAAATTCGATAGGTCCCATAGCGTCGAGAGTCTCATAACCGTCGAAGAAAAGACAGTACACAGATGTAGTCGTCATAGCACCCATGCTAAGAAGGGTCTTTATGTGAATCAAGTACGATTCTTCAACGTTTTATGCACATCAAGGGTTTTTATTATGCACTCAGGCATGTGCTGCTGGTTTGTACGCCTGGAAATATGCTCGTGTGCCCGTCGTAAAACCGTCATTTATCACGGTTTGGCGCGCATACAGGTTAGAGTTAAACACAGAGGCATTATTTTGGGTGCCGTCGCCCATTACACAGCTGCGGTTCTCATGTCGAATGCCGTGCATCCTACACCGATGCTTCCGCAATGACCGATAAGAAAGAGATAAATATGTCGCTACCAACCACAATGCGCGCCGTACAATACGACAAATTTGGCGGGTCTGATCTGCTCACGATCAACGAGGTTCCCGTGCCATCTCCCCGCCCCGGCCAGGTGTTGGTACGCGTGCAGGCCTTCAGCGTGAATCGCATTGACGTGATCGTGCGCGAAGGCGAAATGCGGCTTTTTACGGGTAAACGCTTCCCCAAAGGTACCGGTGTGGATGCGCTCGGCGAGGTTGTCAGCGTGGGCACCGGCGTGATGGACTACAAAGTTGGCGATATTGTGTGGGGGTTCAACGGCTCCATTTCGATGTCACCCACCGGCACAGCGGCCGAATACGCGCTATTCCGTGAGAACCGAATTAGCCATGCGCCGCGCATCCAGAACCAGATTGATGCGGCTGCATTGCCGCTCGTAAGCCTTGCCGCACTGCAAGTGCTCCGCAAGAACCTAAAGCTTCAGGCCGGTCAGCGTCTGCTGGTAGTGGGTGCCAGTGGCGGTGTAGGGCATGCCGCGCTGCAGATCGGGCAGATTTTGGGGGCTCAGGTGGCGACTGTTTCTGCCGAAGAAAATATAGCTCTGTGCCGCGAGCTAGGTTCGATTGAGGCATACGACCACGAGGCTCTGCCAGACCCCGAAAAGGTTGAGAAATTCGATGCGATCCTGGACTGCGGCGGCGTTGTGACCGCATTTTACCGCAACTACTTGAAGCCGGGCGGGCGCATGATGACGGTCTCGCCCGACGGTCTTCCGGCAGTGCTGACTTCGCTGTTCACGAACCGTCGCGTGGGTTTCCTGCTGGCGACCAAGGCATCGTCTGAGGCCATGAAGTGGATTACCAATGCCGTTGAGCGTGGTCAGCTGCGCCCAGTCATTGAGAAGAAATACTCACTTGAGGAGCTTGGCGCCGCGCAGGATCGTGTAGCTGAGAAACATACACGCGGCAAACTCGTAGTGGTTATGTAACTCTCTTGGGTTATTCATACGGGCGAGGTTTTGGCGTATGGTTACAAAGAGGTGGCTATACGCTCAAAGCCTCGCCTTTATGCGGTTCTGTGACGATGCGGCAGGCATGTTTGCGACGCTGCGAGTAGGCTAAAGGTATGAGAATTGGTATGCGTAAACCCAGTGTGAAACGAATGATTAAGGCCCGCACCACCGACCGGGCAAAACGCGCCGTAAAAAGAGCTGTGATTCCTGGTTATGGCAGGCGCGGTATGGGGTTTGTGAAAAACCCGAAGCGAGCCGTAAAAGGGGCTATCTACCGCCGCACGACCTTCAGCGTGTGGGATTTGTTTAGGTAAATTGCTGCCCAGAACATAGAAGTTGCCGCCGGTTTCCCACCTCTCCTGCCCCAAACCTACTCCTGCTTGCGCTGTACAGAACCAAGAAAATTGATACTTGTATAGTCCTATATATGCATGAGATTATATGGGTATGGAGCTTAAACATGCGATTCTTGGACTACTGTCAATCCAGCCTATGAGCGGCTACGATCTCAACCGCGCGTTTAGTAACACTGTGGCGCATTTCTGGTACGCTGACCAGTCGCAAATCTACCGCACGCTCGATAAGCTCACCGCCAACAAAGCGATCACAACGAAAGTAATACACCAAGAGGGAAAACCCGACCGCAAGGTTCATTCGCTCACCACAACCGGGCGGGCTGAGCTGGAAGACTGGCTCACCTCGCCCCTTGAGCAGGAGCGGTTTAAAGAGCCTTTTATGGCGCGGCTATTTTTCGCCGCAAACCTTACCCACACCGAAGTGGTACAGCTACTGGCTGAGCGTGAAAAACAGATTGAACGTAAGCTGCAATCCCTCAACGCCATTGACGCCCCGGCGGAAGACCTAGCATCCGCCCTGCGCGCCGCCACCCTTCGCAAAGGAATTGTTGAGACAGAGGCGGAGCTTGCCTGGATTCAGCAAACCCGCGAAAGTATCACCAGGTTCAGCCCACCTAGTAAGGAGGAATGACCATGACGGCCAAGATGCGAATCAGCAAAGATTACCCTGTGGAGCACGGCCCCCGGCAGGGTGAGACTATTATTTTCCTGCATGGCGGGAACATGGCGGGCTGGACGTGGGACTCTCAGGTTGAGGCCATGCCCGATCGCCACCTGCTCACCCCTGACCTGCCCGGGTACGGCAGGAATACACACGAAGTATGGCCCGGTATTGCCGAGGCCGCTGACAGGATAGCTGCACTCATTCGTTCCCACAGTATCGGCGGACAAGCGAACATTGTGGGCCTCTCACTCGGCGGATTCGTGGCGATTGAGCTAATTCGCCGTCATCCCGCCCTAGCGTACACATGCACGATTAGCGGATCGCCGCTCTTGGGGTACACCTGGTGGGAGCGAACGGTTATCGGTGCCCAGGTTCCGCTCTGGCACCGGCGCTGGTACTGGATTGCGCAGTCCCGCCCGTTTAACATTCCGGTGGAAGATCGGGAACTTTTCGCGCAAACCGCCAGCAGCCCGCAACCACTCACAAACACTTTACTGTTCCGGGAACTTGGGATTCGGGCGCTGCCTACCGAGCCGTTCGCCTTCACCGGGCCGGTGCTTGCAGTTGCCGCCGAGCACGATACGCCTTCAGTACGCCGATCCTTCGACCCGCTGCGCAAGTGCCTACCGCAGCTGCACACCTGGATTGCGCCGGGGATGCATCACGCGTGGAGTGCTGAAAACCCCGAACTATTCACACACATGGTTGCCACCCACGCCGATACAGGGCGATGGCCTCAAGACTAAATAAACATGAGCAAGGGGTTTACTACCCCGCCGCACAACCTTCAGCGTATGGGATTTGTTTAGGTAATGGAAGAGTTCCTCTCTTGCGGTAACGCTCAATCCGGGAGCATTTTCTTCATTCGGGAGCAGTTAAAGTGCTCCCGAATGAAGAAAATGCTCCCGCTTTGCTGCGGTTGTAACGCCAGAATAAGAGCCTGAATATGCACCAGCATTTGCCTCACACGGTTCTTCTTTACATGTCTAGAGCCGCCTCTCGGCTGCGGTAGCACTCCTCAATCTTGCGCCGCCGCATAAAAACCTTTGGAAAAGACCCTAAAAATAAAGGTTCTCACGCGGTATACTAAGGATAAGCTAACCTCCTCGTCGAAGCTGAAAGGGGCCTTTTCCTATGCTGAAAATCGAAGATGCCATCAGCGAGACCTTACTTATCCCCCTGTATATGAAGCACCTCGCCTCGCAACAGCCCGATCCAATCATCAAAGATGAGGCAGCTGGACGAGTCGTTTCGCAGTTAGACTACAATTTCTCTAAATTTGATAACGTTATTCACACCGTTGTCGGCACCGCGATTCGCTCAGATTACTTTGACCGACTGGCGGCCGATTTCATCAGGCGCCAACCTAACCCGGTGATCGTTAATGTTGGATGCGGTCTAGACAGCCGCCGAGAACGCATCGGCGAAATCGCGCAGAACGTGCCGTTTTACAGCCTAGATTTACCCGATGTGATGACTTTGCGTATAAAGTTGCTGCCCCCGCAAGGCAGTGAAGTTTTCCTGGGAACCTCAGCCTTCGACGCGGGTTGGATGGACGAGCTGAACGATCTGCAGCCGAATGCCCAATTTCTGTTCGTGATTGAAGGCATGATGATGTACTTTGACCGTTACACGGTACGCGCTTTGTTCCGCGATCTTGCGCAGCGTTTTCACGGCAGTGAGATCGCGTTCGACGTCATAAACTCGTGGATGGTTTCGCATTCTGATCAGCACGAAGCACTTAAGCACTCCCGCGCGCGATTCGTTTTTGGATGCGACGACGATCATGAACCCGAGCGTTGGGCTCATAACCTGCGTTTGGTGAGCGCTAAACGGCTGATGACAGACTTTCCGGCGTGGAAGAAGAGCGGGGCACTGTCTGCCATGATAACGCGGCGTTTACCATTCCTGAAGGAATCCTTCCGTATGCTCCACTACCGGATAGACTGACATTGCTTATTTTGAGCGTCAGCAGATTATTCTTCCTGCACAAGCAGGAGCCAGCATTTTACCCATCGGAGCACTATTTCAAGCGCAGCAGGAAATAAACCGCATTCCGAAACTGGGTGAGGTAACAAGCCAGAACCCGTTGCCTTTTAGCGCGTCTTACCCCAGCTGCTCCTTTCTGCTCCTGGGGTTATAGCTTCGCAGGTTCCGCATAGTGTACAGTCCGGATTGGAACCGCATACACGTATAGTTTACCCATCAAGTAATTTGTACTGTACAATTGAGGGTTCATATGCGATAACCACACATTATCGCTCGTGTGCAAAGTCTATGGAACTCTGCGCAGTATATGACTCATCCAAACCGCAAGGAGGTATCTATGGGTCAGCTTATTGGGATGATTATTGCGGGTGCTATTATTGGCGCCCTTGCCCGCCTGTTCATGAAGGGTCAGCAGAATATTTCTATTCTCTGGACCATCATCTTGGGCGCTGTTGGCGCGTTTGTCGGAGGCTGGGTAGCTGGTCTGCTTGGCGTTGCTGAAACCGCCGGTATCGACTGGATCCGCTGGATTCTTTCGATTATCGCCGCGATGGTCGCCATCTCCATCTATCTGAGCGTCACACACAAGAAGTAGCTTCTTCCACATTCTGCAAAAGCGGATCCTCGAACATTCTGTTTCGAGGATCCGCTTTTATTGTGCGTTATGGGTGCGTTTTATTAGAAACCACCCTTATATGCACTCATGTATCTTGGTGCCGTGGAGCTGCCTGGGCTTGAGGTTCGGAACCTCCTAATGTAGCAAGCAGGCGTCCGTTTTCAACACGTACCAGAGTTTCCAAGGCAGCACGCACTAGAGAAGAATGTTCTTCGATACCAGTGAGCTTAGCCGCTTTAGCAACAATCTCTTCATCCAAAGTCACAGTTGTACGCATAATACCCTCCGCATCAGTAAACAGCACACCCTTGATGTAGATAATAATGCTGCCTATTGTGCATTACACCGGTGAGCTAGAGAACAGTAATAATCATGGTCTACCCCCCCCCGTCGGGGATGTCTTCATCATAAGCCAGTCTGAATAATACAGATTAAACCGCATTCCGCGCCCCGACAGGGCGCAAGATATAGCTTAGGGTGCGTATTCAAAATGTGGACGGCCGCGTGAAAGTACATGCTGAACCTATTTACGTGAGGCCTTATGCTCCTTGCCCATATAGATACCGCCCTGTGCCAGCTCGGTGAGCATTTGTTCGAGGCGCTCGATACGCATCGCCGGTGTCTTGGCGCGGTTGATCCAACCAATATAGTCGTTGCGCTGATACGCTGGTCGAGCCTTATAGTCGGTGCGTAACCCCGCGTTTTTTAGGGCCGCCGCAATATCTTTCGGCATAGTGTGTTGTTCGCGCATAAAGCCTCCTGAGGTGGGTGTTTATCGTGTACCTGTACTCCACGCTACCTGTAGCACGGTGGCAGGTTCAAGATTTCAGGTAAGCGCGAACTATACCGGGCAGTATTTTCCACAGGTCACGATGCTCCTGAGGGTGGTTCTTGCCAGCCTTCATCTCACAGACGCAGAGAGGCCCGCATCCTGCGATGGTTGAGGATGCGCGCCTAACCGTTTCTTTCAAAGGGGTATCAGCGCTTTGCCGGCTGAACTGCTCCCTTAGGGGTTACCGCATTCGAACCATTGGGCATCACGGGGGTTTCAGGCGTTCCACTTGGGGTCTCATGAGACGCTTCACCGTTCATCCTGACCTCGTAGGTACCGTTAGGTTGCACCTGTGAGTTCTTATTGGATCCGTTGGGCAGACCATTCTCATTTGTAATCCAAGACCCATCGGCACCCACCCAATCGGTGTTTCCGGTGGCTGGATTGCTCCGATCCCACGACCCATCGGGATACACCCTCACGATCTCACCGTCGGGTTCGGTTGCAGTCCAGGATCCGTCTTCAGCAACCTGCACATACCCTTCAGAACCGGGATTTTGGTTCGCTGTCTTTCCGGGGGCGCCCTGTTGTTGAGCTCCGCCGCCAGCGACACCGCCGTTAGCTCCAGCACCCTGGTCTGCCTGGGTGCCGCCTCCATTAGCACCGGTACCACCGTCACCTTGCACTGCACCATTACCGGAATTCTGTTCCGCACCTGCGCCACCGTTAGCGCCTGAACCGGAATTTCCAGATGTTCCACCGCCGTTATTCACAGCACTGGAGCTTCCTGTGGAGCTAGAAGCACGAGATGAACTTGATGAAGAAGAAGCCGAGGACGAACTTGAAGAATCATTCGCACTATTTGAGCCGCATGCACTCAAAGCTAAGATGCCAGCAACAGCCAGAGATACGCATGCGGTAGCCTTCTTGATAGTCATAATTCGCATCCTTTCTCCTGAAAAATATCAGCTGGTATTTTAACCGTCGCATAGCTCACATGTATTGTCAGGAATTTTCCAGATTTTGCAAATATTTTTACCACGAAATATAGTTACACCTGTGTATTACACATTAAAGAAATTGAATTAGCTTATATATCTAAACTAAATTTTATTTATGAACGAATCAACTAACGATTATTAATATTTTGAAAAATCATAAATTTATACTGTCTCACATATTTCCAAGACGGTGGCTTCCACCGGTATAGAATTTTTTGACGTTCACCCCAACCCGTAACCCCGACGACGTTAGCCCCCAAATTTCAGCGGGTGTGTACGCTGTGCACACAATAGGGTGCGCATCCTCAGGTATTGAGGATGCGCACCCGTTTCGCGCAAATCACTTTGCGAAAGTGTCTCTGCTGATTATTACATGCCCGGCTTAGTGGGCTGTACCGGATTTACTGCCGGGACCGCCTTCGGGTCGGGGAGTTTTCCAGGAGACACCGGGACAGCGTTACTGGGTATCTCGGGGGAAAGCTGACCGTCATAGGTAACCCGGTAGGTTCCGTCAGCCTCTACCCGGGCTACCGTGTGCCCGTCGGCATAGTTCTTAGTCCAAGAACCATCCGCCGCAACTGTACTGGTACCGTCTTCCCCAACGCTCGTCCAGCCACCGTCGCCGTCGACATGATACCGAGAACCCGTGGTATCAACATAGTCCCAAGAAGCTTCGCGGTGGATTACGTATTCGCCAGGGGTTAATGCGTTGGGGTTTTTCGTGACATTGTGTTCATCATTCGCAGCATTCGCCCCTCCAGGATCGGCCTGTTGCTGCTGGGCACCGCCTTGGGCTTCAGCGCCCTGGTTCGCTTGTGCTCCGCCGTTGGTATCGGCGCCGGTTACACTGCCACTCTGTGCGCCAGTGCCGGAGTTTTGGTCCGTTCCAGTGCCGCCTTCAGCACCAGAATTTGCTGCGCCGCCATTAGCGCCTGAACCGGAATTTGCGGAAGTTCCACCACCGCCACTCACTGTGCCGGATCCACCGGCGCTAGCTGTCTTGGAGGCTGTTGTTGATGATGAAGACGATGGGGAAGAATTCGAAGCATCATTAGAGCTATTTGAACCACAGGCGCTCAAAGCCATAATGCCAGCAACAGCCAGGGATACATATACAGGTACCTTCGTGGTAGTCATAATTCGCATCCTTTCTCCTGATAAATATCAGCTGGTATTTTAACCGTCGCATAAGCCCATGTGTATTGTCAGGAATTTTCCAGATTTTGCAAATATTTTTTATAACCGGGTGTAAATAAGTGGATATATTACATAATAAAGAATAGATATGTATTATAAAACTAAAATAACTCTTTCTCTAAACTTCTTACAATAAGAAATATTGAATATTTTATCTATGAAATATATGTGCTTGAGTCAGATCTATCCAAGTATTACCCCGGCTTCGCATCGCAGGAATTAGCGTAAGCCCTGGGGGTTGAGAGTTACTACCCGCATAAGAAGATGCTTGCATAAACTAAGACATGTAGCATGTAGAGGATATTCGTTTACTCTGGAAGGAGCCGAGCATGAAGCTTTCTGCCCGTAACCAGCTCGCTGGCACCATTGTTGAGATTACCGAAGGCGCTACCAACGGCATCGTGAAGATTGAGATCGCTCCCGGTCTGATTGTTTCTTCCTCGATTACCAACGCCGCTATTGAGGAGCTTGGGCTGCAGGTTGGCAAGCCCGCTACCGCCATTATCAAGGCATCCAACGTCATGGTTGGTGTTGAGGACTAATCCTCTCCCCTGTGTGCCCGGGTGCTCCCGGCGCCGGGCAATACGAAAGAAGCAAAGCTCGATCCCGGTATGGTTCGTGATGACCGTACCGGGGTCGAGCACGTTGAAACTAGTTACAGAGGCTCCGAGCCTTTAGCCTTCAGAGAGTCGAGCCGATCGAGTTCTTCACACACAGAAGAAGCAACAAGATTACCTGATGAGGAGTTGTTATGCCCCGTAACCAGTCCGTTAGTCGCTGCCGCTGAGCTCCTGTAAGGCCTCTTCCAGCGAATATAGTCTGCCCCGCGTTCTTTTGCTAGCTCTTCAGCATTGTAGGGTACCTTCTGAGACACTAAAGCGAGTTTTTCTTCCCTCCAGGAGGGGCCGGTCAGTATTTTGCCGTTCACCAGATAGCTTCCATCACTCAGGCGTACATTGAGGATGCCGCAGTACCCGTGCCCCACGGATGCGACGATCGCGCCCCGCTCGTATACGCTGGCGATGATGTTGTGCAGCTCGGAGTTATGCGTGAAGTCAAACATGGTGCCGTGCCCACCAGCCAGGCATACAGCATCGTAAGTGTTCGGGTCTACGGACCGGATGGGAGGGGTGTTTTTCAGGAGCGCCATGCGTTCCGGGTTATTTAGCCAGGATTTTGCGCTCTCATTGCGGAATGGGAACTTCAGAGAGCGGGGATCTAAGGGGACGTCTCCCCCGCGTGGACTGGCGATGTCCTGCTCGCAGCCCTCCCGTTCAAACCTATCCCAAGCGGTCGTCAGCCCAGAAAGCCACAGCCCCGTCGGGTCACCATTATCGTACTGACCCACATTCGTC
>ERZ773007.1243-NODE-1243-length-12018-cov-314.961715_pt1 | contig 12018 bp, 15 predicted proteins | sample MGYA00580665_ERZ773007 | MGnify/ENA primary metagenome ERZ773007 (study PRJEB29015, sample SAMEA2738122) | human oral metagenome | biome: human oral; feature: human-associated habitat; material: saliva | place: China | collected 2167 ... | reverse complement strand
CCCAACACTGGGGCAACACTGATAACGCCGTGGCAAATGCGATGTTCTTCGCCGCACCTGCGTTCGCCCAACCTGCCGTGGCATTAACCACTGGCAAGGACATCTTCGGTCGTGAGCTGAAGTCGGAACACGCCTATGACGAGAACGGCAAGCGTATCCAGTTCGCAGCCGACGTTGAGCGTACCACTTACCGTGCGTCAAGCACTGGTACTGACATTGCAGAGATGCTGTATGGTGCGACCGGAGGCGCGGTCGATATGACCGGCGACGAGATTGATGTGCTGGGTCAGGGTTATCTTGGTGGTCTGTACCGCTCCGTAACCCGTGGTATTGACGCAAGTGCCGACCGAGACATGGGCATCGCCGACATCGTTGGCAGCGAGCTGTTCCGCTCGACCAAGCCTATCCATATCGACGGCCAGTCAGAGGAAGCATGGCAGAAGATGGGCGAGAAGCTGCACGTCAGCACCCGCCACGCAGGTGGTACACTCGACATCCTCAACGCCGACATCGACCAGTCCGTGACGGAAGCGCAGCGTATCTACGCCGAGGCCGATAAGAAAATGCGAGCAGCGAAGAGCGACATGGGCTACTCATACAAGCAGTTGAATGCTATGATTAGTCAAGCCGAAGCAGAGGGACGTTACCAAGACGTTCGGGATTACCGCGCCGATATGCGTACTATCCGTACCAACAAGGCGGCGATTCGTGCCGAGGCTACCACTGAATTGAACTTGCTCGGTATTAAATAGGAGAGAGATATGGAACAAGTCAAATGGTACAAACGCTTGCTTTGTGGTTACAACATTCTAGGCGATTTTGCTGATTTGATATGTCGGGGGACGGAGACGCAGTATGACCTGACCATGACAGATATTCGTAACAAGACGGTCAGTACGCGCTGCTGGTGCTGTACTTTTTGGCGCGGGGTTGTTGTCGGCGCGGTTGCGTCAGCTTTGGTAACGGGAGCGATTCATGCAGCAATTCACTTATAGACGGCAAATCCCCCGCCCGATTCGCAACACGGCGAACTGGGCGTTCTTCACACGCACACGCGGGGTGGAGCTGGTTAATACCATGTTCCTCGTCTCGGCCTGCGTCGCCCTTAGCGAAGCCAAATACTCGATTGTCAAGTTACCAATGGTATATAATGCAGGTACGCTGAATCTGACCCTGCTGCTCTATGTGCTTGCCGGTCTCGCTGCACTGCAAGCGGTCGGTATGTTCTGCGACGGAACGTGTAAGTATCGTTGGGTATCGGCACTGGTCTTGTCCATATCCTCTGCGTTTTGGGCATGGCTCGCCGTCCTCACATACCACAGTGCCGCATGGCTTACCAGTATCGGCGTACATAAACAGGCGTTGTTCGCCTACATTATCCTGTGCGTGATTTGTTGGCTCGCCGCTGACTACATTAGGCAGGACATTACGGAATAGCTCGCGTTAATAAGGGGAGGCATAATGAAAGAATTGCTGACCCCGCTGAACTTGGCTATCTTGGGGGGATTGGTTGGTGGTCTTCGCACTGCGGCAAAGTCGCAAGACTGGTGGTTTCTACGTATGACCGATGTAATTATCGGCGCGATGGCCGCCGCCAGTGCGAGTTATTATGTGCCTGCCGATTCCCCTTTGAGTGCATTGCTTATCGGGGTAGTAGTTGGACGCTCGGCTGGGTACGCCGTTGACGTGGTTTATAGCCTAGTACCCCAACTGATTCCTATGCTGATTCAGTTTCTACAATCTATACAGAACACAAAGGAAAACAAATGACAGGTTTCACTTTAGGTAAAACGTCGCTCGCCAAGCTGGAGGGCGTACACCCCGATATGGTAAAAGTGGTAAAGCTCGCCATCACATATACCACTCAAGATTACAGTGTCCATGAGGGCCTGCGTACCAAGACGCGTCAGGCGAACTTGGTTAAGACCGGCGCGAGCCGTACCATGAATAGCAAGCATATCCAGCAGTCTGACGGTTACGGCCATGCCGTTGACCTGTTGCCGTGGGGCGACTTCGACGGCAACGGTACTAAAGAGGTGTCTTTCCACTGGGGTCACTTCTACGCCATCGCCGAGGCGATGCGCAAGGCGGCTAAGGAGCTGGGTATCCGTGTGCGTTGGGGTGGTTGCTGGTGTGCGCTGAACGATACAACCGCGCCAGCTACCAAGCTGGTAGAGAATTATGTGGCTGCGCGTAAGCGTCAGGGCAAGTCGGCGTTTATCGACGGCCCGCACTTCGAGTTAGAGGGTTGATATGAAGAGAATTTCATGGGTGCGTGGTGCGCGATACTGGTATAGAATGTGGTCTGTTTGGGCTATGGTCTTGCTGGGTCTGTATCCGTACCTCGTTGAGAACCAATCCATGCTGGGCGAGTACATCCCTGAGAAGTACCGTCCATTGTTCGGGCTGCTGTTGTGCGTGTTGGGTGTGCTTACTCGATTGGTACAACAGCAGCGACTTACGGATACTGTAAATAGTGAGGAACAATCATGAGTTGTGGAACTGATACCTCTATGCTGCGCCTTATCGTGCAGGACGTAGTGTCCCAACTGCTCAAAGATGGTACTCTGCAAGGCGGGCTGCTTGACTGCAACGACAAGCCGTTACCGGCACAGCGCACTGTTGTCCAGTGCAAAGACCTTGTGGATACCACCGTGACGAAGTTCGAGCGTAGTGGCCGCAAGTTGCGTATCACGTTGTCAGATAAGACGGAGTTTGAAGTAGAGATTCCGGAGCTTGCTCTGCCGACGGTTAAGACCAAACGTTATCATGCCACCGCGCAACTGGTACTGGCGGCCAACGAGTGTGGCACAGCCCAGCGTGTAGTTGTCGGCTATCATCCTGACGACGTGCGCGACCCTGCGGCGACAGTACCCGTAACAGACAAAGATGGTACGACACTGGCGTGGATGTACCCTACGTCCGCGCCGGAGCATTCCGTGCCGGTACGCAAGGACGGTACGGTCATCGGTTATGGTATGGGTGCTGGCATTGCTACGTTTATCGAAGCCGCCGTAGAGACAGAGCGCAAGCCGAATACAGGCGATGGTACTTGCCCATGCCCTACGCTGTTCAGCTTGGGCAATCAAGAGATTCAATAAGGAGACCACTATGGGTTATCACATTTTAGGCTGTCAGAAAACGGCCTCTTGCTGCGAGCCTGCGGTACTGGCATCTGTTGGCCGTACCGGTACAGTGTTCGTGTTCACAGACACGGATGGTAAGCAGTACCACTTCGACCTTGCCGACATTATCCCGAAGTCTAAGGTTGACCGCTTCCTGTCCGACGTGCAGTACGACACCGAGACCAAGCAGTTGACGTTTACCACCTCCGCCGAGGGCGAGGAAAACAAACAGTTCACTGTCAACGTAGCCGACCTGTTACCAGTTGCTGTCGATGATGGTTTGCGTGGTAATGGTACAACTGCCAGCCCGCTCAAGGTAAATGCCGAAGACCTCAAAGGCGACGGCATCAAAGTGGAAGACAACAATTTTGCTGTTGACTACGACCCTGAGACTATGGAGTTGACGGCGGACGGCAAGCTCCGTGCGAAGCCCCAATCAAGCGGCTTGGACTGCGAAGCAATCGGTAAGCTGCCTAAGAAAGCATGGAAAGCCGGTACGGTTCTACTGGCGCAACAAGACGGCGAGTGTGTACAGTTGGCTTCTACCGACAGCGTGTTCCAACAAGTAGGTGTCGGTATCACTGCGTCAGCGAAACAGGTAGTCAACGGCGATACCACTCATGTTGTGGTAACTGTCAGCAACGTAGGCGAGGGTACTAACGAGAACACTACTCTGAATATCGTGCGCCCAGCGGGTAACTACACTGTTACAAACGTTACGCATTCGTCTGTCGGGGTTGGCAGTGTCGAGAAGAAATCCGACGTGCTGTACGAACTGAATGGTCTCCGCAAAGGCGGGGTTGTTAAGGTAGAGTTCGACGTTACTACCCAAGACGTAGGCACGTTGCAGTTTGGTGCGAACATTGACCCTCATTCCTCTTTGGATATGATTGTGTCAGACAATACCACCAGCATGGTTATCACATCTACACCGCGCACCACATACAAGCCCACGGCTGAATGCCCGCTGATTACCGCTACCGATATTGCGACCAATACTAATCTGCGCGTCATCTCGCCTAACGCCGAGTTCGCCGCTCTATTCCGAGGCGAAGAGGTCGAGGTTGCGCAGCGTGTCATGGCACTTACTAATACCTACACCGATGGTAAGGGTCTCGCAGGACGCAAAATTAAACTGAAAGGCGCGTCCACAGTGGTCGTTACCACCGGTGTCGCTACGGATATGGGCATTGCTTCCCAGCATGACATCACGTCCACCAGCAACGAACTGAAATCTGAGCAGGAACGCGCAAGCCTGAGCTTGTCTAAACGCATATCGGCACGCGCCCAAGCGGACGGTAGAACTGCTGTTGACAACGCTACTAAACGACCTTATCCGATAACTGTCGTCGGTGGCGAGTACGGCTCTGTTCCGTTCAGCCCCCAAGCAGGTCTGGTCTATGGTACACATGGTGTGGCGTTAGGTTTGTTCGCCGATGGTTCGTCCGGCATTACTCCACCTCACGGCCTTGTGGACTTGGGTACGTTCGACCCAGCGACTGAGACGTTCACGTTCCGTGATGATATTCAGCAACCTACACTCGACGCTATTGATGTAGTCAACGCCCCTGAATCGTGCGTATTATGGTGTCGCCCTGCCGGTGCAGACTGTGCATGGCAGGGTATCGTATTGGGTGTAGGTGCGAAGCTTCCCAAGCTGCAATCCCGTGAGTGGACGTACAACGTGGTATCCGGCGACGTGAACATTACCAGTGAAGTGGCCCGCCCTGAAGTGATTAAACCGTCGTCTATCACGCGAGGTGTAGCTATCGGTCGGGCATGGGCTAAAGATACACAGTATGTATCAGGCAGGTCCATGACATTGCAACAGTACATCGACAGCCCGCAACTGCGTACCAACAAGTACACGGCCACCGTGCGTCGCGGTACGGCAGCGGAGTTCACGTTTACCAACACTGACGGCTTGTTCTTGCCGCAATATCTGTCCACTGGTAAGACCTCTACCAGCTATGACGAAGCCAGCAAGACGCTGACTGTGCGCGTGGCGGCGGACGCAATGCCGACGGATAGCGTGGCATGGGGCTACCTTGACATCAAGGTTGTTGATTAAGTGAGCAACCGTGGCCCACATTGGGCCACGGAGTATAGGAGATGGTATGAAGATTATTCGACCGGAGGACTTGCACACGGACGACTTCCTTATCGAGCGTAATAAGGTTCGTGTGAAGAAAGAGTTGAAGAAGTACAGGTTGACATACGAGAATGCCTCCCGCTTTACAGACCACATTGGTAGAACAACCGACGCGAACAACCGTTTGTATTTGCAAGTGTTGGACGGTATGGGTATCATACATATCGACGGTAAGCTGGCTACTGCGACTACCAATGGTGTCATCGCCCGACTGCCTGCTGACGCGCCTGTTCCGCTTAGTTTGATTGAATCAGGTCAATACGTCGGCGAGACGTTCGGCTCGGTGTGGGTTAATGCCGGTACGCGCGAGGTGTATATCAGCGGTATTCCGGTTGGCAAGCGTATCGTCGTGGACTTAGTTGGCTTCTTTGCCTAAACATTATTGGAGAACAACGTATGAAAATTATCCAAGTCATCGACCTCGACGGCACTACCGTCAAAGTTGACGAGACCAACCCAAGCGAGCCTAAGATTGTGGCCGCTTTGCAGTTCGATGTGGCTACGCGCAAGGCTGTGCCTATCGCGGAAGTTGTGGAATTGATTTTCGCCAAACCCCTCAACGCCAACGTCGAGGCCGTGTGCATCGGCTACAAAGGTGCTGATGGTAAACACTACGGTTTAATAGATGATATGTTCGCGCCTGTTGAACCTACACCTGAACCTGCGCCGGTTAAGCGCAACGGCTTTATCGAACTGACTATCCCGTCAGATTACGCCGGTAATCCCGAACTCAAAATCCGTCCACGCGACGGCAAGGGCGACAACTTTAGCCAAAACAAACTGTACAATGGTGCAGACCTTAACAATGGTATTTATGCTACGCTCGGCGATAACAACGTGTACCACTTCACTCATGTGGCCGTTGACGGCGAGGGTGTGCATACACTCCGTGCGGATAAGGTGTACCGTGAACCATTGGGCGCATCTATGCCTGTGCAGTTCGGCACGAGTGCGGACGTGATGGAACGCAGTGTGTCGTTGGCTAACACATACCCTATTAATGATGGTTTAGACTACGTTGGTAGTACGTTCCGTGTAGATGCACAACAAGGTTTACACATTAACAACGCGTTAACACTATTAGACCATTTGTAAACAAAAAGGAAATTGAATCATGGCAAGAATTGTAACCGAAAACGACATCGGCAAAGGCTTGGCGATTGAGGCCAACAAACTGGTTGCCAAAGTATCGACCGCTTCCGGTAACGCTATCCAAGCGACTGAAGAGGGTTTGTTCGTACCCACCCCTACTGCGCCTACTGTGGACGTACACTTGGCCGGTGCGGAATACGACAAGAAGACTAAGACTTTGAAGTTGAAGTTGTCTGACGACACAACTGTTGATGCGCCGTTGGCCGAACTGCTGGCTAAGGACGCGTTGAATGACACACTGCGCGGCGAAAAAGTAGAATCGCTCGCCGGTGTTACGTTGGGTTATTTGATGAAAGCTGACGAAGCATAACCCGATAGAGAAAGCCCCTACATCGTAGGGGCTTTTGTTTTACTTCATCAATGAGCGCAGACGGCTGATTGACTCATACACATGGTATGACTGCGGTGGCTCGCCATCGTTTTGCACCACGACGGTGCTTCCTTTGGCTTCCGCTTGGACGTGCTGGATTGCGTCAACATCTACATCCACCATCCCGCCCGTAATGAGATTCAGAGTAATTGTTTTCATACTAGAGACTTTCCATTTTCTCTACGATGGTTTCCAAAATACCCGCGTACATTACCATGTCCGCTGACACGTCGTCAGGTGCACGAGATAAGTCAAAGCGTGGTAAATCTTCCTCGCCCTCGTAGTACACCGTCAGGGTGTTGCTGCTGGCACAGACCTGTACTTCCAAGCCGACATCCAACTCAATATCCACTGCGGTGCATACTGTGTTCGCGCCGAGCGCAGAGACCAGTGCTTTAGGGTTTACGACAACGCCACTTGCCGACACACCCAGTTCCTTGTTCACGAACTTACGACGCTCGCCCAAGATGTAGCCATCAATATCAGGCTCGCCGAACTTAGCCGCGTCAAGGATACAACTGATAGGGTAGTTCAGCAACGTGGTCTTGCGAATTCCATCGCCATCGCCATACGCCAGCGGTAGCCACTCAAGCATCTTCTTGTCGGTCAGACCGAAGCCTGCGATGTACACGCATTCCGGACGGTGCTTGGTGCGGAACAACAGGAAGTTGTAGTGGTAATACGAGATAGGTGTGCGGTCTCTGACGTTACCCAACGCAATCTCTTTAAGCTCGCGGGTAGAACCGTTGAAGCCCTCTTCTTGCATACGTTCCATCTCCGCCAGCACTGCACCTTTAGGCAGGACGTGCTTGCCGACGCGCAAACGGATACCATACTGGTTGGGTTGCACCACGCCGTGTGTGATACCACAGACACCGGCGAAGTCTTTGAGCAAAGGGTCATCGGCGGAGATACGCAGTACGTCGGACAGCGCAACAGGCTCGTCATAATCCAAGCGGACGATAGAGGTGGTAAATTTATTCATGGTTAAACCTTATACACAGTGTTTGGTAACAGCCCCTCGGGGTTGACGACAGCCACACGGCTCACGCCGAAGCGGGTATCGACGGAGGAGTTGACCTCCGCGACGTTCTTAACGATTTGCGCCGCCGACATATGTGGGGCAACGTGGTCGATAGCCAGTGCAGAGCAGGTAGCGAAGTCCGCGCCCTCACATACCATGTGGGTATTCTCAAGCACCCACACGCCGTTGCCTGTGTTCTGGTCGAAACAGTTGAATGTGAACACACGGATTGGGTCGTCCTCGGTAGGCTCGTCAGGGGCTATCACTGCAATACCGGCAGCATTCATCTGCGGGTAGTCGTCGAGGAACGGCGTGTGCGTCTCGATACGCTTCATCACTTCACGCCAGTGGCGTGTGATGGCATCAAGGTTGCCGCTGTAACCGATGGTTATGGTGCAGTCGCCGTCGCGCATGATACGAATCTTACGCGCAGGCTCTCTACTGTCGTTGCGAGTGCAACCGTTGTCTGCTGCAAGCTCGCCGTTTTTGTACACGATAAGTGTCATTATGATTCTCCTGTGGTTATGGGTACTGCCCACACTTTCTGCGGGTCAGTGGTTACTGCATGGGCGGTGTTCGCCAGCATACGTTTCTCTTGCTTAGGCTTACCGCCACGCTTAATGAGTTGGTACTCGAAGTCCGCCAACACGACACGGCGTTGGGCGCACCACGACTTGATAAGCCACGGGTTGATATAGACCATACCGTTGGCAGGCTCGGTGCGGATGTACACGCTCTTGCGTGGCATCTCGGCTACTGTCAGTGTGAAGTCGTCCTCCATCGCCGCGCTTATCACGAGCGTGTGGTCGGAGTTGTCCACGAAGAACTGCGCCAAGTAATCCTGCTGGTCTAACACACGGTAGCCGACACGGGCGCGGAGTTGCCCAAGCAGCTCGCCGGCGTAAGCGACGATGGCTGACGGCTCGAACGGCAACAGACCAAGCTGGTCGCCGATAATAGCCCCGACGCATCCTGATACCAAGTGGTTGACCCAGTAGCGTTCCTCGTTCGTCACGTTGTGCTGCTTGATGAAATAGGACAACACGTTGTCCCATAACTGTCTCGCGGCCTCGTCGTTGTTCACGAGCCACTCGATAAGGCGGTAGCCTGCCACACCTTTGATGGTATGCAGTTGTTGTGCAAGCCGTCGGGCATGGTCGCTGTCGCGCAGGTAGTCCAGTTCGGGTATGTTGATTTCCGTGATACGGCGGGTAGGGCCGTCGGCTACGTCGCGGCCTTGCGATACCATGTCATACAGGCTGGTGTTGGCGGTGGCGTAGAAGAACGTGCGCCATGTGTTGCGGTTGCCTCGGATGTCGTTGTCGCTGCCTTGAGCGCGTTCCTTGTCGCCGAGACGGGTACTGTCGTAAACCATATTCACGATTTCTTCAGGTGTCATCTCGGTTACTTCGTCACGCAGCAGTGGTAGGCTGTTCAGATAACCTAAGTTAGTCATCAAACCGGCAATGGTCGTACCATCTTTGCTACTGAACGTAACAGCCGATGGGTCGCCGAACACACGCAGCGCAGTCTGACAGGTAAACGTCTTACCACGACCTGAGCCGGAAGAGCTTAGGCTGATAACGCCGCCTGCATGACTCTCCAGCGCGTACTTCGCACTGAACGGCGCACCGAGCGCGGAAGCGATAACGAACTGGTTGGCAACTGCCTGCTTGCTACCGTACATCTCGGCAAGGATAGAACGCCACAGGCTCAGTTGTGCATCGGCGGCATCGCCGGTCATGGACGGTTTGAACGCCTTAGCGTGTTTACGCGCCACTTCCCTGTCGCCCAACGGCGCAGGTCGTGTGCCGGTGCGTGTGATAACCACGTCTCCCAGTACGAAGTCCTTGCCGTTCTCCTGCCAACCCATCTGCGACACGGCGGTCACAGCCGCACGAGAGTTAATCATCTTCGTGCGCGAACGGTTGAAAAAGCTCATAAGTTGTTTCCATTGCTCTGTACCATCAATCGGCAGGCCTGCGCCTGTGATGGTGTCTTTGAACTCTTTTTGCGAGTTGATGTTGGTGTTGTCCAGTTGGAACTCCACCACGCCGTCATGTGGCGAGTGGTAACGACACAGATACAACTGCTTGTTGCTGCCATCGCGGACACGCTCGAAGATGTAGGTGTCTTGACGACAGACCTCGAATGCCACCATCTCGTCCTTAGACTTCTTGCCATCCGGTCCGATTTTCGGAATGTCGGTGTACACACCGCCATCCTGTCCGCGATAAAAACCCCACGGTAGCTCCGGAACAAGGAACGTATCGGTCTGCGTATGGTCGGAACTGACCGGCGTGATGACGATGGTCGGACGGTTCTGCGGCTCGTAACCCAACACGATAGGGTTGGTAATCTTGCCATAGTGGGGACAGCCTTTGCACAGGTCGGGCTTGTTGGCCTCGAAGCTGGCGCAACTGCGTGGGCCTTTGGCTTGTGCTGCTTTCGCCTCCGTCTCGCCACGCGTGTAGCTTGGGTGCAGGTGGCTTAACTTGTGTATCCATTCCTCACGGTCGGTCACACAGAATTGTGCCACGGACAACGCGCCGAACCATGTCGGCTCGTCCGCGTCCTGCTGGTTCTCATACGCCCACAACAACTGGGCGCAGCCTGTGCGCTCATACTTCTGCCTGTCGATAATCTTACCGAAGCTGGCAGGCTTGTATTCTGCGAAGCCGTCCATCGAGGACGACATACCGGCAGGCATAGCCGTAGGCGGCGCACCGAGACCGGCAAGCGGGTTGTACGTCTGTTGCATACCACGCAGTGTGTTCGCAACAGGAAGCGCGGAGAACTGCGACAGCAGTTGCTGTTTGGTAAACAGATTCCCCACGCTGGAGATGGCAACAGGATTACCGGATTTGAAATGCACCGTACCAACTGGTCTCAATACGCTCGCCGTGTCCGTCGTGCGTGAACCATCCACGCGCAGGCCGACCGACTTGCAATACTGTCCCAGCTTATCCGCAGCAGGCAGCCACTCGGCAGGGGCGATGTCCTCGGTTGCACACCAATACACATGAAGCCCCTCGCCGCTTGATACCACATAGGTTGGTTTGGGAAGTACGCCTTTGGCTATCTCGTCGTTCAACGCTTCCAGTGCCGCCGCCTGTGTGGGATACACAGTGTCGCCATGCTTGGCGTACTTGGCAGCACCTGCGTCGATGTCCAACCAAAACGACCGCAGTGCCAGCACGTTGGTCTGTGCGCGAAAGCCTTTACCATCCGCAGGTACTTGTGCGTAGCTCGCCAAGCCGAAATAGGTCTCGACGGCGCGTTGCTGCAATCCCTGAATAAATCGGTCTGTGGCTTGTGCGTTACTAAACTGTATCGGGTTATTTCGCGCCCACGTCCGACTGGGGTCGTCCTGCCGCGGGTGGATTTCCGTAATGCAGTTCCAACCATTAGGGCTGACAACTGTTTGTAAAAATTGGTGGTACATTTTCCGCTCCTACCGCGAGGGCGATTATGCGCCCTCTACAATCTGCTGTGTTTGTTGCTGTTGCGCTTGATACCAAGCGTAAAAATTCTGCCAGTCTATCGCATCCATACCAACTTTCAAAATACCGGCGAACGCCTTGCGGTCGGAACATGGCAAAACACCGTTGTTAAACAAGTGGGTAAGCGCGGCAGTGATTTTTTTGATGACTTCGATGGTTTCATCTTCGAGGCTGACCTTACCACCGTGGACGATTTTGGTCGCAACCGGACCGGCTACACCGACATACTGACTCCATACACTCATTGGAGCTTGGGTGTACCAAGTCCATTTTGCGAACTCACGTTGCCATTCAGGAAGCGTGTCGTCGGTAATACATTCGTAGGTCTTGGCTTCGACCTGCGTGAAGCGGGCTGGCTCACGACTGTCGGTCAGTGGGGCGAGCAGATGTTGTTTTTCAGACATGGTATGTTTCCTTATCTAAGTAGGGGGCTTGCGCCCCCTGTTGGGTTAATTGCCTTGAATAATCGCTGCGGACTGTTGTACCAGTTGGGCTACGGCTTCTGCGGATGGTTGCGCAGGGATAGCGGTATTACCACTCAAGAAGTTCGCAGCAGCTTCGGCAGGGGCGGCTGGGGCAGCAGGTGCTTGTACCACTTGTTGCGCTGGGATAACTGGGGCTTGCGGTACGGCAGGAGCGGCAGGAGCGGCAGGAGCGGCAGGAGCGGCAGGAGCGGCAGGAGCGGCAGGAGC
>ERZ773007.1241-NODE-1241-length-12027-cov-3.862429_pt1 | contig 12027 bp, 10 predicted proteins | sample MGYA00580665_ERZ773007 | MGnify/ENA primary metagenome ERZ773007 (study PRJEB29015, sample SAMEA2738122) | human oral metagenome | biome: human oral; feature: human-associated habitat; material: saliva | place: China | collected 2167 ... | reverse complement strand
GATCCCCACCTTCACCTACCATGCATTCTATCGTGCTTAAAGGAATAATAACGTCAGATGCACCTAAGTCAGAATCCATCACGTAGATCTGTTTGTCCACATCCCAACTACCATTCGGATCGTATCGATCGCCCAATGGTATAGTCAAGTCTATCGGCAACACGCATAGCTCGTATTCAGTATCACCGTAGTGCTCTTCCAGACGTTCCAATAACTCATCTAACCACTCAGCATCGTAATGGTTAGGACAACTATCCAAGTCACGTACACGCACGAACTGACCCAGATACCTCACGTCTGTAGGTGAGTGGTCAGCATCGGTTAAATACAGATGCGTCGTATCGTACTGAAGTTTCCATTTACCTTCTTCTTTATAACGAATCACGTAAATGAATCCTTCGGTTTTAGGGATAACATCGATCAGGCCTGTAGTAAAATGGATACGCGCTAAAGTAGATACGCTTGTGTCGAATAGTGTCTTATAAGACAGACTACTGCTCTTTTCATCCAGAGTGAGTTTATTACGCGCTTGTTGATTGTAGTCATCTAGATACGCATCTAAAGCTTCAGCGATGAGTCTGTTGGCGTATTCGATATTCGACTTCAGTAAGGTTCTCGTCAACTCATGGTCCGGATATCGTTGTGTAAAGTGAGCACAGACGAACGCTTTGTCAAATCTCCGCTCTGTCGTTGAGCTACCCAACCAGTTCATGGTGTTGAAGTAAGACAACACAGTAGGCAATGTATCAGGCAATTTCGCCAATCCGAATGTTTCCTTCAGTGCTTCTTTTACTGATTTACTCATGTTTTAAGCTCCTTGTTTTTCACCATATTCGGTATAAATAGTAACGAGAGGACTATTGTACACATCGCCATCTACACCACTTAGACTAATAGACTTAAAGGTAAAGTCCTTACCTGATGATTCCTCCCTATTCTCTTTCAACTTCAAGAACGAAGGGACACGGCTTAACGCATAATCGTAGGATTGATTACAAACCAAAGAGGTAAAAAACAATCCAAGCTTATCCTCAATCACACGCTTCAAGTCAGGCATATCGTCAACACTAAGCGCGATATTGCACTTGAATCTAGTAAACTTCCACGAGTTGTATACCTTTTCAGCGACATTACCTAACATCCAAGAATAGTGGTTGTTCCTCCATTTATTTACGATGGCTTTGGTAAACAGAACATTATCTTCGCCTTCTTCTGCATCACTTACGTTAACGGCGAGCGCAGCATCAAATACGATATCGACATCACCATTTCCATTGAAATCAGTTTCATCAACGGTCTTAATAACGTAACTTAATCCTTCACTACTTTCGTAATCCTTTACAATGAACATGGTACTGATCATTGCTACGCCATTAAGCACACTATCATTCTTATCCGAATGCAGAGTAAATTCCTTATCGTCATTACCGACCATTAAAGCATCGAATATCGGATTGAAATCCACTTTAGATCCAATACCCGTAGCAAAGCGATGGAAAGGTAGTGTGTGGTTGATTAAGCGAATAAAGAACTTATCGCGACCATTTTCTAACAGACCTTCAGCGTGATCGCCGTAAACTTTAGCCTCTTTTAAGTAACTTTCATCTTCTACGCTGAATAACAAACGCATCGTAAGATGCGTATTTTCACCTTCTTTAATCTTAATATTCACGACACAAGTATCACCGCCATGTTCTACGACATCCAGTTTGGCCCGTATGTGGCCAACGATATCGTAGATCCTTAGACCAAAGTGTTGTTTTAAATAACTGGTTTCCATTTTACGCTCCTTAAGAATAATAAATGCGACAATGTACAAACTACCTATAGCCCGATATGGACTATAGGTAGTCGTACGGTTTAAAATACTTACTCTTTAACTAACTCAGCTAATGCTTCTTTCTCGTTCGTTATCCCTTCTTTAGACACCAAGAACATGAAACCATTGTGGTAATAAACATCGTAGTGTTCTTTTATCCACTCAATGTTTTTCACCACTTTCGCGTACTTAAAGCCTTCTTGCGGTTTTCCAAACCACATATTGGCGAAGGATACTGCTTTAGAAAGCATGATGTCCCTACCTTGGTGATTAAAGTAAGTCTGCATAAACGAAGGTAAGTTTTTAACAACAGAAGTATCTTCGTCATCACGAACCAGAGATACCACCAAAGAACGAGACATCTTACCCTCATCGAGTACCACAGTACCTAATGGCGTATGCTGACCACCGACAGTCATCTCAATCGCATAAAGGTTATACTCTTTAGCGATACTATCAGATTGTTCGTCAGATAGCTTTCTGCTCCTTGCCATGCCTGCGTACTGACGGCTGTATTGCCAGATACTGCTTTTACCATATTGCTCGATGATAGAGTCAATGGAAGGTATCGTTCCTAACGAGATAAAGGTAATACCCATTATTGTAGTTACCCTTAACTCTTCACCAGAGAAACCAAAATCACTGAAACTATTAACTGCTTTTATCGCATCCACGGCTTGGAACACAGTGATAAAGTTAGTGTAACCACAACGGTTCAATTCAAAAACAGGCATGAATTGCTGACCACTTGGCTTGGATGACAGATAATCAGCAACCTTATTGTAAATAGACAGATGTATATCCACAATAACCGGCGTACGATCTCGTGATCCTTCTGGATTACTTTGGCTAACGATGCCGTAGTAGATGTCTTTACCATCCACATTCAGAGCCTTGATAAGTGTAATATTGATGTTCTTGTGGTTGTTTTTACGAGCGACATCAGACACGTGAGAGAGACGACCCATCACGTGGAATACCGTGGCGTCATCCCCTACTATAGCGTCTCGACACACATCGACACAATCGTCATGTGTCTGGATGAGTCCTTCTTTATAATCAACAGAAGACGGATCTCGTTTGTCGTAAATAACCACACTATCGCCAATAATGACATCCTTAACCTTATTCGCTGGGATGGCAACTTCAAAACAGCCTTCATTTTCAGGAAGTATGTAAATTTGGTTAAAGAAATCAAACGTTCCCTTAGTATCTTTAGTGGGATCGGCTTCACTATCAGCACTATAGCAACCAGTATCGGCTTTCAGCAAATCAGCTAAGAACAACTCAAGTTTAAACTTCAAACCTTTCTCTTCTAACCTGGCGATGATGTCATTGTATCGGTATTTTGGTTCTTTGTTCCAGACATCACTACCCGTTACTACCACCACAAAGTCATCACGTGGATCGCCAGTATGGTTTCGAGGATATAGCTTTACTTGGTTAAGGTAAGTGGATTCGCTACCGTCTTCTTCGTATACGGTAATTTTCTCGATGAATCCATACCGAGAGACTCTGTCGTCTTCTTCGATGATGCGGCCACTGAACTCTGCCGGATAACGACCAAACAGAGTGTGTTCACCAACATCAACGACTTCTACTTCTGCAATATAATCTTTCTTCATTTCAAAGCTCCTTTAAGCCCAACAGACTAAAGTCCATTGGGCTTAGTTTTAAACAACTGAGAAAAAAAGATAAAACACCTAACTACCCATTAAGAGTAGTCAGGTGTCTTATTACTTACTAAATTAACCTAAGTAGCCTAATTCTTCTACCGATAGATAGAGATAACCATGTACATCTTCAGACACGATAACTTCTTCGATAGTAGTATCAGGCGGGAAGATCATGCTGATGTCGTCTGTAAACTCAATTTCACCTTTAATCAAACGACTTACATCCTTCACATAGTCTTTACGCCATACGTTAAAGTCACCCATCTCTTCACTGGTAGCAAAAGATGATACACTGACGTAATCACGTTGAGGATGGTTACTCAAGTGTTCGAACAGCTTATCGGCATGAATAGCGTGGTGTTTATCCACGCAGAGGAAGTAGGTATTCGAATGGTATTCCTTATCGACACCTTCTTCTACCACTGGATAGCCACTAACTTCCAGACCACCATGGAAATATTCCATACCGGGTCTCCAGTAAGCCAATGTTAAACCACGTAGTTTTAGCCATTCAGGTACTTCATCTACCGATAAACGATAACACTCACGCATCAGAGGACCACCAATATCTACAGTTTCATTACGATCGTAGTCGTAAGACTTATAGTTAGACACGAAGTAGTCATTGCCTTGTCGACTGTGGTAAGTATTAGACAGAGGTTTCACGACATCAAGCAAGTGAGTCAGATAGGCGTGGTTCAGGTAATAGTAACCATCTTTAAACGGCAAGAAGTCAACAGACTCATCACTGGCCAAACGATGAGCAGTCACGTATACCATACCGTGATCGTCGATGTACTCACGTACACGAGCATTTAAGAGCAACAACTGATCAGCAGAAAACTCTTTGTTGATAGCGTCTTCAGTCAGTACCTTAGTGTCATTCACGATGTAGTACAAGGTATAATCGCTACCGAATACAGCCACATCGATTACACGGTCGAATATAGGCGGTTGGTGTGTTTCAGTGGCTTTCAATACCACATCGTAGAGTGCTTGACTAACCTTAGGTGCATCATCACGACCTTTCAGACCAGAAGCAGCGTAGATCAGCGTACGAGTGTTACTGGCTACCAGACGCAGATCTACATTATATTCATTTTCCACCAGATCAAATTCACTGTAATCTCTATCTACTTCGATTACCGCATCAGTAGGCATTTCAGCAAACACATTCTTAGGAATGAAATAAGCAGAGATACCTTTGTCTTGGAAAATCGTGTCTTCCTCGTAGTAACGGTTAAATGTCAGGTTCACCGGCACGATGTCGATATCGAAAACCTTATCTTCAGATTCCCATCGTTCAGTGATCAAACTGGCCATGATGGTAGCCACCTGCGGATCGTAATACGCCACGATGAATTCTTTGTTGTCTTCGAATACATCGCGATTCGCACTTTGCACATCGTCCTTACGTTTTACCGGATACGTATCACCATGGTATTTGGTTACACCATTCTCAATAACACGAATAGCGTAAGCAACCAGCTTATCGTATACCCACGGCTTGAATACAGCCGCTTCATGCATGGCTACGATAGGAGACAACATTTCACCTTTAGCCAATACATGTTTTACTTCTTGACGATGCAAGTAAGCCAGGCAGCTATAGCCTTTATCAGCTAGGATGAGTTCGTTGAACTTGACTGCTACATCGCGAATGAGCTGGTTGTTCGGCACGACAGTAGAAGATGGGTCTTGTTCACGGCAATACCAACTGATACCAGACATGATGTCTTGTACTTCCAGTGTCATGCTACGCACTTTAGTCGGCTCATTGACAGCACGCTGTTTTACGCCAAGTTCCATGCGCTCTTGGATAGTGCCGGTACTACAACAAGTTAATTTGTCTAAGAGATACTGGGCGATGGTCTCGACCACTTTAGCATCAGGTTTTGCTGCTAATTCAGGAGCAGCAGCTGGTGTAGCAGTAGCTACATCAGGAGCTACTTGTGTTTCGTTTACTTCTGTATTCATGTTTTCCATGATTGAATAATCCTTTCATTTAGAGATAAAAATAAAACCCATGTATAGGACATAGGCAACTAAGGTAGATGAAGCTAATAAAAGCCTCATCTACCCATGTCTACTTTAATAATATATATTTACAAAACACAGCGTGTCACTCTAATTCGTAAGTGATCGTACGATAGAGATCAACATCGTCTTCATCCGGTGCTGTTAGACGAACCTTCTTCACGTGTAGGTTATTCTCAGCACAGAATGAATAGACTTTCTTCACCACATCTTCGATTGCCATGAATTCACCATCTTCGTTAAGTCTGACGTATTTATAGAAGTCATCGTTTGTCGGCACGCAATAACCATAACGAGTAGTGACACGATCGTCACCATTAGTAACAACAACATCAGGATCGAAGCTTCTCTCCAAGAGAGCCACCCGATACTTAGCGTACGGATATACCAAATCAGCCATCCACTTCATGGCAACATTATAAGCGAATGTACCTTTTACAGGGAACCACATCTTACGATTATCTAAGTTTATAATCGTCATGGTACCGGAGAAATTAGTCTCTTCGATGGTATCGGCAATGTATCGGGCTGTGCTGTCACCTTCTACCACAGTCATCTTCAGTGGATGATAGTAAATACTATCGAACGACATCATTAGTGTTTCATCGTCTGATAACTTCTTACCGTTCTTAGCGTGCTCTAACTCGACAGCAGCACAATTCGTCAAGATGCTCAACATAGACAGATTGTAGTCATCACCAGTTACAAGACCACTAACAGTAAGTAAGTCATCGAAGTCTAGACTACCACCTAAACAACTACGCCCTAACTTAGAATTAACATCGTACTCTCTATCGTAGAGGTCTTCCTCCATTTCGACAAGGTCATCATGGTGATAACCAGGTCTCTTAAATACATCAGTTAGTTGATGATGGTAAGGGTAGTGTATACCAATACACTCGAAAACACCATCTCGACGATAAAAGCCTATCTTCAATGTCACCATCGTCTCACCAGTCTCTATCGTCTCTCTAATGTAGACGTTAGTACTGTCACCCACTATATTGGTTTTATTGACTTTGTCTATAATCAAAGCCAGAAAATCGATTTCTTGCATGTTTAACGCTCCTTTAATCCCAGTACGCTAAGCGCACTGTGCTTAGTGTAAAAAAATGAATCAGTCCTTAGATGGACCGAATGATTTCCATATCCCAATGCTAGTCGCTAACATGTTTCTAGCATTATCTTCAAGTCCTTCGTCTATCTTCCAACCAAAACGTATGCGAAAGCATTTGTCTTGTTTAAACGGATAAGGATAGACTAAGTAAAATTCCCACGTGTAATCACTGTCAAACTGGAACAACCATCCTGTTATGCCGTGATCAGTGGTATTTGCATCACCATACGTCATGATGTCATGCTTGATCTTTTTACCACAAACCACATAATCGAAGGTATAACCTTTATTGCGCCACATCCAAGCCACACGGCGTTTAAACCGTATCCACTTAGTATCTCCTGGCCATCTGGCTAGATGCCATTTATCCCCATCGATTGGGTTATCATGTGTCAAGAACCAATTAAAACAAGCAGGCACTTTCCTAGTACCATTATTGCCTAAACTAATATAAGCAATCAGTGGTGCCAATATCACACCCAACACATTGATCAACATAGACACCCAGAACAAAGGTATCCATGTTACCACTTTCACCAACAACATCGGGTAGTCTACTTTCCATTCACTACCACGTGTAACCGATCTTTTTAGATTCATGCTTCCTACATCCTTATAAGAGAAAAAAAAGAGTATACACGACTACATCCCATCTAGAGAAGTAGCCGTGCATCTATATAGTAAGCTTAAACCTAATACAGCATTACTCCATTATAGGCTTCAGTTCAGCGAACCTCATGTATCGCATCCTATCGAATACGAATGAAGCATCACTGTTATTACTTAGACCATAACGGATATCAGATAGTTCATCTTCAGTAAAAGCTTCTTCTTTCTTGATCACGAGATGAGGGATATAGTCGCCCTCATCCCAAGAAGCACCTTTGTTGCTGATGTAGAACATCCTCTCTTGATCGAACTTACTGCTGTTCAAGATCAAAGAGCCATGTTGTATACCATGCTTATCGGTTACGTTGTCTACTGTTACTTCATCCAGTGGTACGACGATAGGACGTTTGCGTGTATCGAACTCCATGATCTCATCCAAGTCATGTTGACGTGTAAACCAATAGAGTTCGATTAAAGTGCGGCTGTAGGCCACTGTAACGCACATAGGACGGAAGGATCCGTTTGGGTTGATGTACCCTACATGCGGCCCTAAGATGTCCTCTAAGAGGCTCCTAGAGGCATCAGAGAGCATGCAACTGATGTGGTCTATCGTCCAGACATCATCACGTATCACCGGATAGCGTAACCTATTCGGAAGCAGTGGTTCCATTATCATGTCCTTCCGGATGTACATGCGGTGTAGGGGTACCATCCTTAGCCGTATCTGTCTCTATTGGCCGTGGATAACGAATGTAACGACCGTATTTAAAGAAACCATCCGGCAAGTCACGTTTCTTTTCAACATCGGTCTTGTAGACTAGGATATCCAGCTTGTAGTGATCGATGCGCAGAGTATCTCCTTCACCACTAAAGACAGGTAACAGAGGCAACGAGTCTGCTTCTTTAAACGACGTGTTGTTATCGATCATGATGTCTCTTAAACCGACAGCATAAGGCACTTGTGTCTTATTAAGCAGATGGCCATTGTAGCTTAGGTGATAGTACTTAGGCTCTATATCCTTAGCCACCACATGCTGTAACTTCACTTCGATATCGACAGTATCGCTATTTGGTTGGTTAACAGCAGGATATAAGACATCGGCTAATAAGTTATAGGCACCATTTACCATCAGTTGTTTGGCCATATCGCCGATGATGTTGTCATTGGTCTCACCTACTTTAAACACGTAGGATTGTTTCAGCTCAAACTCATCGGCACGACCAGTCAGTTCCTTCAGTATGGTCTTCATGGTGGATGAGCACCAACCTAAGCTATCACGTGCAACCATGACTGTACCTGGTGCGTATTCGTGGCCACCATCGAACTTGAAGACAAAACAATGATCGTATAGATTGTCAGTATCAAGAACGATAGCCACACCATGTTTACGTTCGATATCACCACTTGCTTCGTCATTACCACACAAAGCATGGATGGTTTCAACATCCAGGTCACGAAGCTTCAGTTTTTCAAACCATGTGAAATATAAAGTCATGGCTTTCTTATAACCTTCGTTGAACCAGTCTACAAAATCACCAGTATCAGGCGTATCGTCAAATGCCTTTATACTACCACCATCGTACCGTACGATAGTCGGTACGTACTTGTATTTGTGTTTGCCTTCATCCGTACTGCGTTTCTCGTACATGATGCGGATATCACTGCGATAGTCAAAGTCAGCTTCGTGGTAATGCTCAGTCACCACTTGCTGTAGTTCTACGACTACACGATCATGCGTCTTAGTAACATCGTCGTTACTGCTTAATAACTTACCGATATAATCGATCAAGTCTACTCTAGAATGGGTCATTTTCAACTCCTTCTAAATGAACACTAACAATATTTCTCACTTCAGCAGCTACTTTAGCTACTTTCTGTCTAACCATTTCTTTCATGAAGTGTTTCAAGGCAAACAACCAAAGGTGTGTATTACCGATAAACTCACCATGTGATCCGATATGCAGGAGAATACATGCTTCAAACAGAGCGAAGCCATCTTCACTTACCATGTTCTTGGTGATGTTAACACTGACGCTAGAGCGCGTTTCAGGCAACGGCAGTACAAAGCCACTTAAGCCTTCTAATGACATCCTAAATTCACCACCATACATCGAGAGATTGCTGTTGTGTAAAAAGCTCTCGATTACACGATCGAAAATAGTAGCTTCTGCTCCTTCGAACTGACGCTTTATCTCCTTCTTGATGTACTTCCGTATTTTAGTACGGATCTCATCCATCGTAGGGAATGGCTTAATGAGGTTATTGTTTTCCAGATATTCCGGTGGATTATAGGTGAACTCAATAGGCACCATAACGCCTTCTTTCTCTCTACACTTGATGGTGAAGAGGTCTTTCTTGAAAACAGGATCGACCACACGAAGCTTGAGGTCACAGACCTTCTTAACATCATCGTATGTCTTGATGGTGTCGTTTACTGTACTGATGACATCAGCCAATACATCACGTACTACAGCTACATCTTTCATGTTGATTCCTTTCTAGTAACAGGATAAAAATAGGTTTACATCCTGAGTCTGATATACTCAGTCTGTATATTGGACAATAAGCCTAATGGACTTTAGTCTTAAATAAGGTAAAGTGGATACTAGAGTAAATCACTTTACTCATCCACTACTTTAATAGTAAGTATCTGTATTTCCCGCTATGCTAAGTAACATATACGAGAACATACACCCTATACCACCTATAGCCCAACTAGGAGCTATAGGTGGCTATAAGTGTACTACTGATCCACTATTTCAACTTTACTGTATCCTACGTAGAGTAAACTGTCTGCTAATGCATCTACGTAGACAATACCGACACCATTATTGTCTAAACCATCTCGATTCAGTCTAACCTGATCTTTCACTAATCGACTTCTGATTTCACTCAGTATCTCGTCTACCGTACCATATTCGCTTCTATTCAATACCAATGTTTCATCGAATGGATGGACACGACGATAATAGATGCGTGTCGGATGAGGTACGCCATCGATACGATAACTGACATCTAAGCGTGTATTCGGATGGGATGTGGTGAGTGCATTCTCTAGCCATACAGGCTCGCCTAGTTCTACATCTGTTGCTTCTAGCGTGATGACTTTGTCATTCAGTAACAACCCCAACATGTTCTCAAACGCAGAAGCATATCTGTCTATCTGGTATAAAGCCATCTTAACCACCATGTCCTTTATTGAGATCTTTCGGTATCACGTTGTAGAACCCACCCATGCGATAATCTTGTCTTGGATAGTGTAAACAACGCACGATGATTTCACCTTTAACAAAAGGACTGTTACCCGCTAATCTTAAACGAGCCACTTGGTCTTTCTCTTCTAACATGTAGAAGTTCTTACTTTCAGCATCCGTCAATTCATCCAGACGATAGCCCACCACATGTCCATTGTTAATACGGGCTAGATAACCCATGAACCCAGTCAATACAGTATCTTTAAACAACTGATAGCTTAAATTATCCCCTTCACCGGTATCACCAGATGGATTCAATATCACTATAGTCAATATCGTACCATCCAGTGTAATTTTCACCTGATGTTTACCGATATTAAATGTCTCTAATAGACGAGCTTCTATTTGGTATTGATTAAACAAATAAGCCAATGTCAAGTAGAACACATCGATCATGATTTCTTTAGGCTTAAAGACAGCATTACCGATCATGAATGAAATCTTATTGTTCACCCTCTCTAATACAGCCATCGTACGATAATCCGATAGGTAGTAGTTGACCAAGAGTGCTTTGTCATCCACTGCATCAGGCCCATCAGGATTCCTTAACAAATGATTCTGGCCATCTTCCGTAGTAAACAAGTAAGACAACAAATCATGGTCATTCATGGCCAGTATATCATCACCATTACCATCGTACAAAGTGACATCACTGTCCATATCGGCATGATGCTTACTCATCAAGGCAAACTTCAAATGGGATTTCAATGGAGCAGGTGTAATTGTACCAGTTAATTTAATCGGATAAGTCGCACTACCAAAATAGATAGGACTTAGAGGATGCGCCATGATGAATGCCTCACCATCGATCATCTCAACATTGAATGGATATTTCTCATCGTTACTGAACAAACGGATCTTATTAACATAATCCGTTAAGTTATCATCCGTAGCCTCACCATGTACGGTTTCATCGTACTCAATCGGTTCAGTAGCCGCAGGTAACTGTATACGGTTATAATGCGTGATGATGGCTTTAGTCTGCACATTCTTAAAAGCATCTGATCCCATCCTTAGGTTAATCTGTAGTGTGCTGTTATAGGTATTACCGTCATCATCCCTGTGTAAGCCATCACGCACACCGAAGGACTCTATATCGCCTACTATCTCGTAAGGAGATGATCTAGCGATCAGCTTTAATAAGTTCTCTGTCTGAGAGAGTGATAAATCAACTAACATGTTATTTCAAACTCCTGTGTATAAAAGGATTAGTCTCACACTCTTAGTAGATGTAAATAGCAACATAGTCCTTCCTAGAAAGGGATATGTTAGAATGAACATGAGAACATAGACCTTATACCTACCTACCCCTAATACAGGGAGTAGGTAGGCTAAGGCTATATTTACTACATTACAACATCTATCAGTTATTAGGTGGAGTAAAGCCAGAGAGTTCAGTGACTAACCCACCCTCTTGTCTTCCTTCAGTACCGCCTTGCGGTGGACTAGGTGGACTGGGTTGCTCTTCTTCACCACTGGCTGGCGGACTAGGTTGCTCTTGAGTGCCGCCTTCT
>ERZ773007.1231-NODE-1231-length-12103-cov-6.100349_pt1 | contig 12103 bp, 8 predicted proteins | sample MGYA00580665_ERZ773007 | MGnify/ENA primary metagenome ERZ773007 (study PRJEB29015, sample SAMEA2738122) | human oral metagenome | biome: human oral; feature: human-associated habitat; material: saliva | place: China | collected 2167 ... | reverse complement strand
CTTCTGAGTTAAAAGAACGTGACTTGAAAGATTACTGGGTAGCGACAAACCCTGATAAAGTCGATAGCCTTCTAACAGCAGACGAGAAGAAGAGAATTGCGAAAGAAAATCTCTCAACGAGTCAAACGTATGAAATGCAATTGGCACATATTCCTGCCGATGAACTCAATTATAGCGATGCCGAAAAACAAGTGATTGCTATTTTCACGAAAATGAATAGTGCGTATGCCTTATCAACAGTGACACTTAAAAATGAAGGGGTCACAGAACAAGAAGTCGCTAAAATTAGTGAACGACTTGGAGAGCTTCGCGGGGTCGATGTTGATTCTGACTGGGATCGTGAATACCCAATGGGCGATATGTTGAAGACGATTCTTGGAACCGTATCTTCTGAAAAGACGGGGCTTCCTTCAGATAAAGTGAAGTCACTTCTAGCGCAAGGCTACTCACTTAATGACCGTGTTGGAACAAGTTATTTAGAAGAACAATATGAAACAGTACTTAGCGGAACGAAGACAGTTGTAAAATCACAAACCAATACAAAAGGTGAAGTGGTGAATACGACTGAAACGTATCCAGGTAAAGGCGGGTCAAACCTTGTCTTAACGATTGATACTGAATTCCAAAAGAAAATTGAAGAGATTGCAAAGAAGTCTGTTGAAGAGATGACGGATCCTGCTGCGGACCGTGTGTATATCGTTGTAATGAATCCAAAAAATGGAGACATTCTTGGAATTACAGGGAAGAAAAAGAAATTTGATGAAAACTTTCATTCAACGGGTGTCGAAGACGATGCTCTTGGTGCCATCAATAACTCATTTGGAATGGGGTCTGTTGTAAAACCAGCAACCGTCCTATCAGGGTATATGGATGGAGCAATCACGCTTGAGGATAATACGATTGTCGATGAACCAATTGAATTCGAAGCGTCTAAACCAAAGAGTTCATGGTTTAACCGTAATGGTAAAATGGAATTAACAGACTTAGATGCCTTAGAACGTTCATCAAACGTTTATATGATTAAACTGGCGATGAAGATGGGTGGACAAACAACGTACGAAAAAGGCGGACGTTTAAATATTAATCTAAGCCTATTTGACAAACTCCGTGAGTATTACGCGCAGTTCGGACTTGGTGTTCGTACAGGGATTGACCTTCCAAATGAAGGAAAGGGGTATAATGGTGGTACAGCCAATGCCTTCTCAGCACTTGACTTTGCGTTCGGTCAGTTTGACTTATATACACCGCTGCAATTAGCACAATATATGTCTACCATTGCTAATGGTGGTACACGTATTGCCCCACGTTTAGTAAAAGAAATTCATGAAACAAGTCCAAGTGGTGGCATTGGTAATTTAGAAGATGTCGTTCCAACGAAGATTATGAATTCGATTCCAGTAAGTAAAGAAATCTTGGATCATATTAAAGAAGGGCTATACCGTGTAACGCATGGTGAAAACGGAACGTCTGCTACGACATTCAGAACGTATTCTCCACAAGTCGCTGGTAAAACAGGGACTACCGAAGCGTTCTATTCGGGACCAAATCCAGCATATACTAATGAAGCCGTTGAAAATTCAACCTTCATCTCGTATGCACCATACGATAATCCAGAAATCGTAGTAGCTGTTGTTGCTCCGTACTTCAAAGATGGATACCCATCTGACTATGCTGCCAAAGTGGCTAAGCAAGTCTATGATGCTTATTTTGGAAAAACAAGCAGCTCTTCACAAACGAATGAAGCAACTGTTAACTCACAAATTCGACAACAACAAAATAACCGACGTTAAGAAGAAACTGGGTGGTCGTTTGTGCCACTCAGTTTTTTTGTCATTAAAGTTTAGTAAAATCGATTGTTGAAAGACGTAAAACCAATTATAATAAAGCAAAATGGAGGCGAAATTATGGACTTTACAGAAAAAACCATTCAACGAGATATTAAATATTCAGGACGTATTTTTACAGTGACACAAGATATCGTAGAACTACCAAATGGGAAAACTTCTACGCGAGACCTCGTGTTCCATACAGGAGCAGTAGCAGTGCTTGTCATTCGTGACGGAAAGATGTTGCTTGTTCGTCAATATAGAAAGCCATTAGAAATGCATTTCTTAGAAATTCCAGCGGGGAAATTAGACTCGAAGGAAGAAGTGCCTCTAGAAGCCGCAAAACGTGAATTAGAAGAAGAAACAAATCTTGTTGCAAAGGAATGGGTGAAGATGATGGAAATGGTCTCAACCCCTGGATTTTGCGATGAGAAAATCACATTATTCCAAGCAAAAAATGTGACGGTCAAGGAAGATGCAAAACCTGCAGATGAAGATGAATTTGTCGAAATCTTATGGATACCACTCGAAGAAGTGATGGAAAAAATCCAGGCTGGCGAAATTGCGGATGCGAAGACGATTATTGCGGCACAGTATGCTTGGATGCATAAAGGAGAATAATCAATGCCAAATGAACCTTTATTAACGAGAAAATCGTATAAAGAACAATTAGAAAAACAGAATCGAGAGTTAGAAGAACTAGACGAGCAGAGAGAGCGAAGGGACAGTCGTTTGTCGTCTTTTGAAGGAGAAGAAGGTTTTCATTCTGAACGTGAGGAAGAAAGTGTACAAGTACACCGTACTCCAAAATCAGGCCTTCGAAAATACAATCATTTCTTAAATGTGTGGCTAGTTTCAGTGGTGGTTCTTTTAATCATTATACTTGCGATTCAAATGTTCTTTTAAACATGGTTTTAAAACATAAAAAATGATATAGTTAATATGTATATAAAGAGGATTAGTAAATGAAACTAAATAAAGGAATTAGAATAGCATTATGGCTTATTCCATTTGTGTTATTTTATGCGTATATTTGGGAAAAAGGTTTTGAGTATCCTGTCGTAGATGACATCATGATTAATCAAACGATTTTGTCGCATGAAAATATGCTATTGCCATATGTTGGGATTGGATTGTCAACTTTACTTGTTGCTTTACAAAAGATTTTTCAAGGTTGGAATATCTACTTTATTTTTCTAGTATTATCATATTGTGGAAGTATCAGTATATTTAACGACTTCTTCTATAAGAAAAAATTATATGTTTTGATACCATTAACACTACTTATGCAATGTGTGCTCATTAAGTATTTTTCATTTTCTGTCATTTCATATTTAGTAGCTGCTGCAGGGATTTTACTTTTGTTTAACCAGTCTCTAGTAATGGGAATAGTGACAGTAGCAGTAGGGGTCTCAATAAGACCACAAATTGCCTCAAGTTTAATCGTGTTAGTCTTACCATTCTTAATTTACGAGATTCTAAAGAACAAGAAATGGAAAGAAATGCTGATTCTTATAGGAATAGTATTATCTATTAATGTATCAAACAAAGTGTATTCGATGACTCAACCAGATGTACAAGAATATCTTAAGTGGAATGAATTAAGTACTAATTTAAGAGATTTTCCAGAAATTAACTATGAAAAGCATCGTGAAGAATTTGAAAAGCTTGGAATTAGTGAGAACGACTTGCAAACTTCTACTTATTGGCTTTTTGCTGAGAAGAAGGCTTTAAATAATGAAATGCTGGAAAAAATCCAGTCAGTTCGCTCGATTACTGAGAAGTATTCTTTTAATATTCCTCAGTTTATCAATGATTATTTTCAAAATATTATTTTAGTAGCGTATCTCATCTTGTTTGTTGGGTGGCTAATTATTTTTAAACCGAAAAATATCTGGGCTTGGTTATTACCAGTAACTCCATTCATCTTAATAGGTGCACTTTTTGTTCGACAAAGGGTAGTAGAGAGAGTGTACTTACCATTGATGGTCTCATTCTTAATGTTCTTTTTAATTTATGCACCTGTCTTTTATGAAAAGAGACAATGGTTCAAAAAGAAAGTCGTATTTTTATGTGCCCAAGTAATTTTACTAATGGTAGGCTATAAATGGCTAGAATTTATGAATCAAGAATGGTATTGGTTCCCAACAATTAATGACTCCGTGAATGTGACATATCATGAAGTTGTCGAAGAGCATCCAGATCAACTTATTATTTTTGGTGGGTATGGAATGCTTGTAAATGCACAACCATCGCTATCCACGTTCAGAATTCGTACGAATCAAGTTGTTTCTAATACAACGACGCTTGGTAATTGGCAAACATTTTCGCCACAGTACACAAACTTACTAAAAAGATATGAAATTGAAGATACAAATAATTTATTATCTTCAGCGGTTAATAATAATATTATTATTTTCTTCTGGTATAAAGACACTGGAAGTATGAATCGTATTATTACAATTTTTAAAGAACATTATCAAAAGACGGTGTACTTTGAAGAAGTTGAAAAAGTCACTTCTGATATGAGTATCTATAAACTTAAAGCAGATTAAGGAGAGGTATATGAAAAAGCGAATTGGCTATATTGATATGGCGAAAGGATTAGCCATTATTTTAGTAATTATTGGGCATATATCCTTTACGCCTGGAGCGGGGAAAACTATTCTTTATTTATTTCATATTCCTTTGTTTTTCTTCTTGTCTGGTTTTACATTTTCAATTGATAAGTATACGAACTTTACAAGTTTTTTCTGGAATAAATTTAAAGGGATTGTTGTTCCATTCTTTCTCATGAATGTATTTGTGTTTTTAGTGCAACTCTTTATTTTATATCCTGATCAAATCCTAAGTTTTAATCTGATTCAATTTGCAAAACAATTGCTTTTATCAGATAGATTGCATAATTATTTCCAATTATGGTTTTTAAATGTATTGTTTTTATCTGAAATTGTATGTTATTTTGTTTTAAAATATGCTCGGAATAAAAATTTGCAAATAGGTGTTGCGATTACCTTACTGTTCCTTGTATTTGTAGGACAAAAAGCGTATGAGTCTAACTGGTATTTAATCTGGAATTGGGACTTAGTTCCAGTAGCAACTATTTTTATTTTGTTAGGAGTCCTTACAAGGAAACATTTAACAGAGGTAGAAAAGTACCTAACTCTTAAGTTTTTACCGATTGCTACTGTCATCAGTATTGCAGTAGGGTTACTAAACTATAAACTAAGTGGCTTCAGAGTTGATTTATACTACCAACAAATTGGAAATCATTTGTTATTTTATATTTCTGCAATAGCAGGAATCTGGGCTACAATTACTTTGTTCAAAGTGATTCCAGAAGCAGAGTGGTTCAAATCAATTGGCAAAAAGACATTAATTTATTATGGTGTACATTCACCAATTGTTCTTGTGCTTGCTGAAAAATTAGTAGCTCAATTAGCAGCTAAATATACGGGCATATTCGTTAGCGGATATGTTTCAGCAGCACTCACAACAGTTTTAGCTGTTTTGGGATGTGAGATCATTGTACAAATTTTCAGAGGGACCAATTTTCCTTTTGGTTTAAAAGTGATAGGAGATAAGAATGAACAGAAATAATCCAATTTTATATATTGTGATTCCTTGTTATAACGAAGAGAAGGTATTACCTTATACAAATCCAATGTTTATTGAGAAGATTGAGTCTTTAATCAATACTGGACAAGTACATCCAAATAGCAAAGTGATGTATGTCAATGATGGTAGTAAAGACCAAACGTGGACACTGATTCAACAATATGCAAAAGAAAACAGTCATGTTGTTGGGATTGCACAAAGCAGAAACCGCGGACACCAAAGTAGTGTTTTAGCAGGAATGGAAGAAGCTGCGAAATTTGCGGATATCGTTATTACCATTGATGCGGATGGTCAGGATGATATCAACTGCATGGATCAAATGGTTGCGGAATATAAAGACGGTTCAGAGATTGTTTACGGGGTTCGTGACAATCGTGATACGGACTCAGCATTTAAGAGAATTACGGCTGAAGGTTTCTATAAAGTGATGCATCTGTTTGGTGCGGATGTTGTCTTTAATCATGCGGATTATCGTCTCGTCTCTAAACGTTTTATTCAAGAATTAAAGAAATTCAAAGAGGTAAACTTATTCCTTCGTGGAATTATGCCGCTTGTTGGATTTAAGTATTCCTATGTGACTTACAAACGTCATGAACGTATTGCAGGGGAAAGTCATTATCCGCTAGCAAAAATGTTAGGGTTAGCGATTGATGGAATTACAAGTTTATCTATTAAACCAATTCGTATTATTACTGGGATTGGTGTATTGACGTCGTTCTTCAGTTTTGCGCTTATCATTTGGGTACTTTGGGCTAAACTTTCAAATAACTCCGTTGCTGGTTGGGCAAGTACATATGCCATTGTAAGTTTACTTGGTGGGGTACAATTAATCAGTCTTGGTGTTATCGGTGAATATATCGGTAAGATTTATTTAGAAGCCAAGGAGCGTCCTCGATATATTATTGGGGAGCGGACTTACGAAATTAAAGAGGAAGAATAGGGATGTAACTAATATCGGGGAGGATAGGTTTATGGAACAACTGTCACAGCTAAAGGCAATGCTAAAGAACAAAAGAGTTCAATCCGTATTATTAAGTGGCTTTTTTACACTTATGGTTTGGGCAGTAATGGCAACAAGTGTTCGAAAGGGGTTGCCATTTTTAGATGCGGGGCTTTTTGAATACTTTGGGTTTGCGATGACTAAAGGAGACGTTCCGTACTTAAATATTTTTGACCACAAAGGTCCTGTAATATTCTTTTTAAATTATTTAGGATACGCCCTGGCTGGTCCATTTGGGATAAAATGCTTATATTTACTCTGTATTTTTATCTTTTTTAATATTTGCTTTGCCATTAGCAGATTATTTGCGAGCGTGACCTCTATATTTTTTGTTGATACGATAATCTATTTTATATTCGTTGTTTACTTTGATGGTGGATGGGGCTTAGAAGGCTATATACTTCCCTTTATTGCCTTTTCCCTTTATGTATTTATTAAATATTTATTGTACGAGCAATTAAAAAATAGAGATATCTTATTCGTGGGGTTCTCATTTGCAGTTGTTTTACTTACGAAGGCTAATATGATTGGTCTTTGGTTTGTTTTTTCAATCTTCTTATTAGTGGACTTTATTTACAATAAAGCATACAAGCGACTGTTAGAAGTCATTCTCTATTTTGTTGGGGGAGCTTTGATATTTGCACTTCCTGTCTTTCTCTATTTAGGGATAACAGGTTCTTTTTCAGAGATGATTTTTCAATCTATATCTTTGAATATAATATACTCTAAAGAAGCAAGTGAAATTACAATAGGGAAAATGCTGGAATGGTACTTTACTTTAAGCAATAGTTTATACTTGAATTTAATAATGATTCTTGCCACAGCAATTTTTGCGAAGAAGAAAAAAACAGCATTTTGGGTTTTAAATATTACTTTTCTTTGGTGTTTATATTTAACATTGATTTCTAGAAGACAATATTTGCATTATTTTATTGTGCTATTGCCATTCTATATTCCATATATTGCTGCTGTACTAGGTGAAGCAGAGAAGTATTTTACAGTCAAAAAAGTACTCTTATTTTCAACACTGATTGTCGTATTGTACTTCAATAATTTTAAGACGATTAAAGATAAGTGGAATCATCGTTATGATGATCATGCGATTACGGAACAATATGTTGGACAGTATCTTCAAGAAAAAACGGAACCAGATGAGAGAATCTATGCTCATAATATTGGAGGAATTGTTTATCTTGATGCTAATCGTTTATCAAGCACACGATTTTTCTTCATTCCAGCATTAACAGATGTCAAACCGATTTATCAGTTGTTTGTTGATAGTTTTGAAAAGAGTCTTCCTAAGTACATTATTTATCGAAAGAATAGTGAAATCAAAAATGACATCGATCAGTATGTCAAAAATACGATTGATCAAAAGTATCAGTTGGAGAATACAATTGGTATCTTTGAACTCTATCGATTGAAATGATGATTTTCTCTTTTCATTTCTAATTGGTTATGATAGGATAGAATATATATGAAACACATTGATGGAAAAGGGTTTTTAACAAAGCTTTTCAGGGAGGAAGATCCTGACTGCAAGTCTTCCAAGTCACGTTTCAAACTTTTCACTTCCGGAGTGACCATTGGGATTCACTGATGAATAATGGTTCGGGTCGCCCCCGTTAACAGCGTCCAAGTGTCTTGAGCAAGTCTCAAGGAACAAGGGTGGTACCGCGAAATTTCGTCCCTTATAGTCTATTGGCTATAAGGGATTTTTATTTTTATAAGGAGGAATACAATGAATTTAGAAGAAATGAAAGTACAGTTTGATGCGATTCGTAAAGATGTGCTTGCTTCATTAGAAGAAGTAACAACCTTAAAAGAGCTCGATCAAATTCGTGTACAACAATTAGGGAAAAAAGGACCAATCACAGAAGTTCTTAAAAACATTAAAAACTTAGCCAACGAAGAGAAACCAAAAGTGGGGGCTCTTGCCAACGAATTACGTTCTGTATTAGAAGAAAAAATCGCTTCTGTTAAAGAAGTGCTAGAAGCAAAAGCATTAGAAGAAGCGTTGCAATCTGAAACCATCGACGTTACAATGCCAGGACGTCCAATGGAACGTGGAACTGCACACGTATTAGCGCATGTGCAAGACCAAGTGGAAGATTTCTTCATCGGGCTTGGATACCAAGTGGTAGAAGGACCAGAAGTGGAATCAGACCACTATAACTTTGAGATGATGAACTTGCCAAAAGATCACCCAGCGCGTGATATGCAAGATACATTCTACATCACTCCTGAGTACTTACTTCGTACACAAACTTCTCCAGTACAAGCACGTACAATGGAAAAGCATGACTTTACAAAAGGCCCATTGAAGATGTTAAGTCCGGGTCGTGTATTCCGTCGTGATAACGATGATGCGACTCACTCACATCAGTTCTATCAAATCGAAGGTCTTGTCATCGATAAACACATTACGATGTCAGACTTAAAAGGGACTCTTGCGGCATTTGCCAAAGAAATGTTCGGGGAAGACCGTGAAGTCCGTCTTCGTCCAAGTTACTTCCCATTCACTGAACCATCTCTAGAAGTGGATATTAGCTGCTTCAAATGTGGTGGCGAAGGCTGTTCTGTATGTAAAGGAACAGGTTGGATTGAAGTATTAGGTAGTGGGATGGTGCATCCAAACGTCCTTGAAGCTGCCGGTGTAGATTCAACGGTCTACGGTGGATTTGCCTTCGGGTTAGGTCAAGACCGTATTGCGATGTTGAAATATGGAATTGAAGATATTCGTTCATTATATACAAACGATGTGCGTTTCTTAAGCCAATTTACGAAAGAATCATAAGAGGAGGAAGAACATGAAATTATCATACGAATGGTTAAATGAATATATTGATTTATCACAAATCACTCCTCAAGAATTAGGAGAAAAAATGTCTCGTACAGGGATCGAAGTCGATAGCGTAACGGTTCCAGGCGAAGGCTTAAAAGGACTAGTGGTTGGTTTAGCAACCAAAGTCGTTGACCATCCAGATTCAGACCACTTACACGTTGTAACCGTTGAAGTAGGACAAGAAGAGCCGCTTCAAATCGTGTGTGGCGCTCCAAATATCGCAGCAGGCCAAAAGATTATCGTGGCGACTCACGGAGCACGCATTGCTGGCGGTCATAAAATTAAACGCGGAAAATTACGTGGCGTAGAATCTCAAGGAATGATTTGTTCCTTACAAGAAATTGGGGTACCAAGTAACTTAGTACCAAAAGAATACGAAGAGGGGATTTACGTCTTCACAGATGACAGCATTGAAGTAGGAAGCGACGCCGTTTCTGCATTAGCGCTTGATTCAGCGATTGTGGAACTGGATATCACGGCGAACCGTTCTGACGCTTTAAGCATGCGCGGTTCTGTTCACGAAATCGGTGCGATTTACAACTTGAAGAACAATTTAGAACCAGATGCATTCGAAAAAGGAACTTCTTCTGAAATTCCAGGCGTTGTTACAGTTTCTGTAGAAAACGAAGCAGATGCTCCTGCATACCACGCATTCTTAATCGAAGGCGTTAAAGTGGCTCCAAGTCCACAATGGATGCAAAATCGTTTAATCGCAGCAGGCGTTCGTCCAATCAATAATTTAGTGGACGTAACCAACTACATCTTAATGGAATACGGTCAACCGCTTCATGCATTTGACTACGATAAATTACCTGAAAAAGCCATCCATGTTCGTCGCGCAACAGAAGGCGAAACATTAGTGACTTTAGATGGTGAAGAACGTGCGTTAGAAAACGAAATCGTGATTACTTCAGGCGGCAAACCAGTCGCATTAGCTGGGGTAATGGGTGGATTAGACACTGAAATCTCAGACGAGACAACGACAGTTTTATTAGAAGCAGCGCTGTTTGATCCTAAAGCGGTTCGTCTTGCTTCACAAAAACATAACTTACGTAGCGAATCAAGTGCTCGTTTTGAAAAAGGCATTAACAAAGCAACTATCGTTCAAGCCGGAAAACGAGCTGCAGCATTAATTGCCGAACTTGGCGGCGGAACAGTGAAAGAGGCTTATGCTTCTGCACAAAGCTATGATTTAGAATTACCAGTTGTGAGCATCACTCTAGAACGCTTAAACCATGTTTTAGGAACAAGCTTAACACTAGATGAAGTGAAACAAGTATTTGCACAATTAGAATATCCAACAACTGTAGAAGGAACACGTTTCGACGTGACAATTCCTGCATGGAGATTTGATATTTCTATCGAAGCAGACTTAGTGGAAGAAGTGGGACGTATTTACGGATACGATAAGATTCCTGCGACATTACCAACAACTGAAAGTACAGTGGGTGGCTTAACAGATAAACAACGCTTCATCCGTTACACTCGTCAATTCATGCAAGGAGCTGGACTTTCACAAGCATACACTTATGCGTTAACAACTCCAGAGAAATCAAAATGGTTTACGAAGAAAGACGCAACAAGCGTGCGTTTAAGCTGGCCAATGAGTGAAGATCGTAGCGAATTACGTCAATCACTATTACCAAGTTTATTAGAAGCCGTTCAATACAATGTGGCTCGTTCACAAAACAACGTGAAATTATTCGAAGCAGGCCGTGTGTTCAAGTTAGGTACTGCTGGCAATGAAGATTTCATCGAGAACGAAGTCATTGCGGGTATTTTAACTGGAGACGTGACAAGTGCGAACTGGAACCATAAAGCAGAGAAAGTGGATTTCTATGTGGTAAAAGGAATTCTAGAAGCGTACTTCGCACAACTTGACTGCTTGGACCGTGTATGCTTCGAGCCTTTAACAGACATCGAAGAATTACACCCAGGACAAACAGCGCGCATTCTTTTAGACGGCGAAGCGATTGGTTTAATCGGTAAAGTTCATCCAACGGTTCAAAAAGCATTAGACTTACAAGACACATTCGTCTTCGAGTTAGATGTGGAACCATTACTTGAAGCAAACTTACAAGAAGCAGTAATTCAATCTGTTGCGAAATATCCAAGCATGACGCGCGACATCGCGATCCTAGCACCAACTTCTTTAACACATGCTGAGTTAGTGGATGTGATCCGTGCAAATGCGGGTGAGTTCTTATCAAAAGTAACGTTATTCGACGTTTATAAAGGGGAACACGTGCCAGAAGGATTCCAATCATTAGCGTATTCATTATTGTTTGTGAACCGCAATGCGACGCTGGAAGAGGATGTTATTAAGTCCGCCATGACTCGCGTAGAAGAAGCATTAGTTGCTTTAGAAAACGTATCTATTCGATAAAATAAAGTAAGTACGAAGATTATTTTATGTAGTACTATAAAAACTTAGATTACCTTCGGTTATCTTCATAATAACAACAATAGCTGTACCGGACTGAGCCTTACGTCTCAGTTCCTATCGAGCCTCAAACTGATGCTAGGAAATAAATTTCTAGCATCAGTAATTCGCATCGATTACACTCGCTATTGTTGTTATTATAGAAACCGAGGTAATCTTTGTTTTTATACATAAGATAGATAATCTTCGTACTTTTTATTGTATTAGTTTATTAAGTGCTAATACTTCTTCTGCGCTCGTAAAATAAGAAGAACAAAGGGCACCGGCTCGAGCCGGTGTCTCTCGCCTTTGAAGCCTCAAAGAGGGAGTAGGGAATAAATTCCTTACTCCCTCTTATTCGTTTCAATGCTAATCCCACTATTCTTTCAATA
>ERZ773007.1229-NODE-1229-length-12105-cov-12.229295_pt1 | contig 12105 bp, 5 predicted proteins | sample MGYA00580665_ERZ773007 | MGnify/ENA primary metagenome ERZ773007 (study PRJEB29015, sample SAMEA2738122) | human oral metagenome | biome: human oral; feature: human-associated habitat; material: saliva | place: China | collected 2167 ... | reverse complement strand
AATTTCTCAGCGCCCAAGGCCTCACCGTTACCAATGTAGAAGGTGGTATGAATGCTTGGCTCGGTCAAGTAGAATAAGTCAAAGTTACTTAAAATCAGTCTCAGCAATCAGTCCGTATCCAAATCCTCACATAGGATTAGAATACGGGCTTTTTGTATTGACCACGTTAGTGCCGTTATCAATACAATTCCCCCTCTGGATAGCTGACCTTCACTCTCCCACAAGGATACAAGCAAGAAAAACTGAAGCAATTTATACAAATCTCTCTCAAAAAGGTTGCACTATTTTGACTATTTTGCTATATTAAAAACATAAACAATAATAAATAACTTATTTTTTGTAAGTTTTTTTTAAAATAAAAATGTATACGCTTACAAGAAAGAAGAGGGAGATTCCTATGGACAAAAGATTTTGGGAGAAATCCTGTCGCTACAGCATCCGCAAACTGACAGTTGGGACTGCTTCTGTTTTGTTGGGAGCTGTTTTTCTAGCCAGCCACACTGTCTCCGCTGATAGTATTGAGGTCAAACAAACTGAACAGACCTCAGTCGAAACTAGCACTAAGCCTGATAGTGAACCCAGAGCAGTTGAAGCTACTGAGACTACAGAGCCACCTCTAGCTGAGAATCCCGTTTCCAAAAGCAAAGCAACCGGGGAGACTCAGACAACAAATCGTCAAGCTAGTGAAGAAGCCATTGTGGAAGCTAAAGAAAATAAGGAGAATAAAAATACCGAGCTACCTGTGACAAAGCAAGAAAACTATCAACTCAACTATGATCAGCCAACAGCTCCTTCCTATGATGGTTGGGAAAAACAAGCCCTTCCAGTCGGAAATGGCGAGATGGGAGCCAAGGTCTTTGGTCTAATTGGTGAAGAGAGAATTCAGTATAACGAAAAGACCCTCTGGTCAGGAGGTCCCCAACCTGATAGCACCGATTATAACGGAGGGAACTACAAGGATCGCTATAAGGTCTTGGCAGAGATTCGTAAAGCTCTCGAAGATGGAGACCGCCAAAAAGCCAAACAACTAGCTGAACAAAATCTAGTTGGACCAAACAACGCCCAGTATGGTCGCTACCTAGCCTTTGGAGATATATTCATGGTCTTTAATAACCAGAAAAAGGGTCTGGATACTGTAACAGACTATCACCGCGGTTTGGATATCACAGAAGCTACTACGACTACTTCTTATACCCAAGATGGGACTACCTTCAAACGCGAAACCTTCTCCAGCTATCCTGATGATGTCACCGTGACCCACTTAACCAAAAAAGGAAACAAGACGCTTGACTTTACCCTTTGGAATAGCTTGACAGAGGACTTACTTGCTAATGGCAACTACTCTTGGGAATATTCCAACTATAAGAACGGTCATGTCACTACAGATGAAAATGGAATCCTTCTAAAAGGGACTGTCAAGGATAACGGCCTTAAATTTGCGTCCTATCTAGGAATTAAAACGGACGGAAAAATCACTGTTCAGAATGAGACTCTAACCGTTACAGGTGCAAGCTATGCGACCCTCTATCTCAGCGCCAAGACAAACTTTGCTCAAAATCCTAAAACCAACTATCGAAAAGACATCGACCTCGAAAAAACGGTTAAAGGCATTGTAGAAGCCGCTAAGGCCAAAGACTACGAGACACTTAAAAAGGACCACATCAAGGATTATCAAAGTCTCTTTAATCGCGTTAAACTAAACCTAGGTGGAAGCAAGACTGCTCAAACGACAAAAGAGGCCCTTCAAGGATATAACCCTAGCAAAGGGCAAAAACTAGAAGAACTCTTCTTCCAATATGGCCGTTATCTACTGATTAGTTCGTCTCGTGATCGGACAGATGCCCTTCCTGCCAACCTACAGGGAGTCTGGAATGCTGTAGACAATCCACCTTGGAACGCTGACTACCACCTCAATGTCAATTTGCAAATGAACTATTGGCCAGCCTACATGAGCAACCTTGCTGAAACAGCCAAGCCAATGATTAATTACATTGACGACATGCGTTACTATGGCCGTATCGCTGCCAAGGAATACGCTGGTATCGAATCCAAAGACGGACAAGAAAATGGTTGGCTGGTCCACACTCAAGCAACACCATTTGGCTGGACTACTCCTGGTTGGAATTATTATTGGGGTTGGTCGCCAGCCGCTAATGCCTGGATGATGCAGAACGTCTATGACTACTACAAATTCACCAAGGACGAAACTTATCTCAAAGAAAAGATTTATCCTATGCTCAAGGAAACTGCCAAGTTCTGGAACTCCTTCTTGCACTATGACAAGGCCAGTGACCGTTGGGTGTCTTCTCCATCCTACTCACCAGAACACGGTACCATCACCATCGGAAACACATTTGACCAATCACTAGTCTGGCAACTATTCCATGACTACATGGAAGTCGCTAACCATCTGAATGTCGACAAGGAGTTGGTTACAGAGGTCAAGGCTAAATTTGACAAACTAAAACCCCTTCACATCAACAAAGAAGGACGGATCAAGGAATGGTACGAGGAAGACAGTCCACAATTCACCAACGAAGGGATTGAAAATAACCACCGCCACGTTTCCCATCTGGTAGGTCTCTTCCCAGGTACACTCTTTAGCAAGGATCAGGCTGAATACCTAGAAGCTGCGCGTGCTACCCTCAACCATCGCGGAGATGGTGGTACCGGTTGGTCTAAGGCTAATAAAATCAACCTTTGGGCTCGCCTCTTGGACGGTAACCGTGCCCATCGTCTACTCGCTGAACAGCTCAAGTATTCAACCCTAGAAAATCTTTGGGATACCCACGCACCATTCCAAATCGATGGAAACTTTGGGGCAACTAGTGGGATGGCAGAAATGCTCCTGCAATCTCATACTGGCTATATTGCGCCATTGCCAGCCCTTCCAGATGCTTGGAAAGACGGTCAGGTTTCTGGTTTGATTGCCCGTGGTAACTTTGAAGTCAGCATGAAGTGGAAAGATAAAAACCTGCAAAGCTTGTCCTTCCTTTCAAATGTCGGTGGAGACCTAGTTGTAGACTATCCAAATATCGAAGCCAGCCAAATCAAGGTCAATGGCAAAGCAGTCAAGGCAACTGTCCTCAAAGATGGCCGCATCCAACTGGCAACACAAAAAGGTGATGTCATTACCTTTGAACATTTCCCTGGTCGTGTAACCAGTCTGACAGCAGTTAGACAAAATGGCGTCACTGCCGAACTTACCTTCAACCAAGTAGAAGGCGCTACCCACTATGTTATCCAAAGACAAGTGAAAGACGAATCTGGCCAAACTTCTGCAAGCAGAGAATTTGTGACCAATCAAACCCATTTTATCGACCGTTCACTCGATCCTCAACTCGCCTACACTTATACTGTTAAGGCTATGCTGGGTAATGTTTCTACACAGGTATCCGAAAAGGCCAATGTCGAAACCTATAACCAATTGATGGATGACCGTGATAGCCGAATCCAATACGGTTCTGCATTTGGAAACTGGGCAGACTCAGAATTATTTGGAGGAACAGAGAAGTTTGCCGACCTTTCACTAGGTAACTATACAGATAAAGATGCGACAGCAACCATTCCTTTCAATGGTGTTGGCATTGAAATCTATGGTCTCAAATCATCTCAATTGGGAATCGCTGAAGTCAAAATCGATGGTAAATCAGTCGGTGAACTGGACTTCTATACTGCAGGTGCAACTGAAAAAGGTAGCCTTATCGGTCGCTTCACAGGATTGTCAGATGGTGCTCATGTGATGACTATCACTGTAAAACAAGAGCATAAACACCGTGGCAGTGAACGTTCCAAAATTTCCTTAGACTACTTTAAAGTTTTACCGGGACAAGGAACAACCATTGAAAAAATGGATGACCGCGACCCTCGCATTCAATACGGATCTCAATTCAAAGATTGGAGCGATACTGAATTATATAAGAGCACAGAAAAATATGCGGACATCAATAACGCCGACCCAAGTACTGCTTCAGAAGCTCAAGCAACCATTCCATTTACTGGAACAGGTATTCGAATTTACGGACTTAAAACATCCGCTCTCGGAAAAGCTCTCGTGACACTGGATGGAAAAGAAATGCCAAGTCTAGACTTCTACACTGCTGGCGCTACCGAAAAGGCAACCTTAATTGGAGAATTTACTAATCTGAGCGATGGTAATCATATTTTGACATTGAAAGTTGATCCAAATTCACCAGCAGGTCGCAAGAAAATTTCTCTAGATTCATTTGATGTGATTAAATCTCCAGCTGTAAGCTTGGATAGTCCAAGTATCGCACCACTTAAGGAAGGGGATAAAAACATCTCTTTAACTCTTCCAGCTGGAGATTGGGAAGCCATCGCTGTGACCTTCCCAGGTATCAAAGATCCACTCGTTTTACGCAGGATAGACGATAATCATCTAGTTACGACTGGGGATCAGACTGCCTTATCAATTCAAGATAATCGGGTACAAATCCCTATCCCTGACGAAACCAATCGAAAAATTGGAAATGCGATAGAAGCTTATTCTATCCAGGGAAATACAACAAGCAGTCCTGTCGTAGCTGTCTTTACCAAAAAGGATGAGAAGAAGGTTGAGAATCAGCAGCCAACTACAAGCAAGGGAGATGACCCTGCTCCTATTGTAGAAATTCCTGAATACACTAAGCCTATCGGTACAGCAGGACAGGAACAACCCCCTGTAGTAAATATTCCGGAGTATACTAAACCTATAGGTACAGCAGGACAGGAACAACCCCCTGTAGTAAACATTACTGAGTACACTCAACCTATCGGCACAGCTGGACAAGAACAGCCACCTACCGTTTCTATTCCTGAGTACACTGAGCCTATCGGAACAGCGGGACAGGAACAACCGCCTACTGTTTCTATCCCTGAGTACACTAAACCTATCGGAACGGCTGGACAGGAACAACCGCCTGTAGTAAATATTCCTGAGTACACTCAACCTATCGGCACAGCAGGACTAGAACAACCGCCTACTGTTTCTATCCCTGAGTACACTCAACCTGTCGGGACAGCGGGACAAGAACAAGCTCCTACTGTTTCTGTTCCTGAATATAAACTTCGTGTCTTAAAGGATGAAAAGACTAAAGTTGAAATTATTGGAGGAGCGACTGACTTAGAGGGAATTTCTCACATTTCTAGCAGACGTGTATTAGCTCAAGAACTATTTGGTAAGACCTATGATGCTTACGATCTTCACCTTAAAAATTCAACAGACCAGAGTTTACAACCAAAAGGAACTGTCTTGGTCCGCTTGCCTATTTCCTCAGCTGTCGAAAATGTCTACTACCTAACTCCATCAAAAGAGTTACAGCCACTCGATTTTACTATTCGCGAGGGAATGGCAGAATTTATGACTAGTCATTTCAGCACCTATGCAGTCGTTTATCAAGCTAATGGAGCATCAACTACTGCAAATCAAAAACCAAGTGAAACAGATATCAAACCATTAGCCAACAACTCTAAGCAAGTTTCATCTAGTCCAGACCTTGTTCAATCGGCAAATTATTCTCCTAAAGAACAACTTCCAGCTACTGGTGAAACGTCTAGTCCACTACTATTCTTGTCAGGATTGAGTCTAGTCCTAACAGCAACTTTTCTACTTAAGAGCAAGAAGGATGAGTCCAACTAACTTTTAAGCACACAAAAACCAGGATGAAGATCAACTTCATCCTGGTTTCTTTTATCAATAAAAGATTATTTTTCACAGTAGGTATAAAAAGGCTAGCGTCAAAAGACTTGCTAGGAGTCCCACTCCCCAAAAGAAGAAGTCAACCTTCCACTCGCTCCAAGGATTTCCTTTACCAGACAATCCTCCAAGCTCAAAATGGTGATGTACAGGCGTCATACGGAAAATACGTTTACCACCAGTCATTTTGAAATAACTGACTTGCATCATAACCGAAGTTGTTTCAAAGACATAAACAATTCCGATAATCAAGAGAGTCCATTCTTGGTGGAGGGCCATAGAGATAGCTGCCAGCATTCCACCTAGGGCCAAACTTCCCACATCCCCCATAAAGACTTTAGCAGGCTTATGGTTAAAGACGAAGAAACCAAGCAAACCACCAATCATGGCAAGAATCACTAGAAGGATATCCATCTGACCTTGCACATAGGCAATAACTCCATAGGCAGACAAGCTAATCACAACGGAAATACTCGCTAGACCGTCAATACCATCTGTCAAATTCACTGCGTTTGAAAAACCAACTAGCCAGAAAAGAGCGAAGATAATATAGAAAATCCCTAAATGCACTTGGTAGCCAAAGACAGAGAGCATATCGCCCCCACGCTCATAAAAAAGGTAGAAAATGACTCCACCTAGCAGCTGAAGAGCCAATTTCTGTTTGGGATTAAGGCCCTCATTGATTTTACGGAAGACCTTGAGGAAGTCATCTAAAAATCCGATTAAACCATAAAGAACCAAGATAAATAAAATCATACCAACATTATTGCTGAGTTGATTACTAAATAGGGCGAAAAAGAAAGCAACTAAAACAGAAGCAATTAAGAAAACCAAACCTCCCATTGTAGGAGTCCCAGCTTTTGCCTGGTGCTGTTTGACATCCTCATGCATCTGCTGGCCTGTAATTTGCGCCTTTCTATAAAATTGGATAAAGGCCGGAATTCCTACTAAAGTTAGTAAAAATGTCACAATTCCAGCACTGATAGAAATAAACATATTAGTCTCCTAAAGTTAATTTAATTTTTTTAATGTTTTTGATAGCTGTATTAGTCCGAACATCTTGCTTCTGAACAACGGAACCTGAACCTTCAAATTCCAGTTCAATATCCAACCATTTAGCAAAGGTCTCGGCAGTCTCTTTTTTCCAGCCATACATGTCTGGAATTTCTTCTACCTTATCCGATAAAAGGAGAACTTGTTGGTTTGGTGCAAGATTGGTCCCTTCTTCTACAGAAGTCTCTTTAATCTTTGTTCCAGTACCTACAACGATTGGTTGCACAATATTTCGGCGTAAGGCTTCCGCCAACTCACCAGGTGAAATATCCTTGATGCTAGGCATTGCATAAGAAGATTCTGTCGTAACTTTATCTAAATTTTTGGCTGGAGATTGAAGATTGAGAGATTCTTTCATAGCTGAAGCCCGCTCCAAGATTGGGTTGGCAAATTCTCCCAACTGGATGCCTGAATAATGTTCAGGTTGTTGAACCGTTACATACAAGATAAAATCAGGATTTTCAGCAGGGTTCATAGCCACAACCGAGAAAATGTAGTTGGTAGAACCAACTAAGTAGCCTCCATTTTTCTCGTCAGCGATTTGGGCTGTACCAGACTTGAGGGCTACATTTTGACCTGGAACATTGACAGTTGCTTTTCCTGTACTATGATTATACATAGTTCCATATATAGGATCCGTTCCTACCAAGACCATGTGAGCCCGAGTTTGACTAGCCGCATCTTTCGAAACTGGATTTCCAACAATTTCTTTTTGAGATTTACGAACAGTTTGATCATTTGGATCATACAAGGCCGTAATAAATTTAGGCTCCAGCATGACGCCATCATTGGCAATGGCTGTAAAAGCACGTAGCATCTGGGTCTGCGTTACAGAAATCCCCTGACCAAATGCACTCATGGCAATATCAACAATATTATCTGCAGGCAATTGACCTGAATACTCATCAGTCAGACCAAAACGCGTCGGCACCCCAAACTTAAAGCGGTTTAGATAATCCAACCAAGTAGCATCTCCCATTTTTTGTTCAAGTAGACTCATTCCAACATTACTGGAGTGAGCGAAACCTTGTAAGAAAGTCATCATCCCACCAGTAGTCAAACCATCATTAACATCCCAATCTCGAATCGTCGCATCCGCTATTTTTAATTCACTGCTATTGAAGTATTCTCCACTTGGGAAGGTATTATTATCAATAGAAGAAGCTAACGTCATAACCTTCATGGTTGATCCTGGTTCATAGTTACTTTGATAAAGAATATCACGCCAAACAAAGTCCTCAGTGATTCCTTCTTTAGTATCTGCATTAAAGGTAGGTCGTTGGGTGGTAGCGAGAATTTCACCGGTCTTTGCACTGACCAAGGTCGCGGTCATATACTTACCTTTTACTTTTTCTAGAAAGGCATCCATCTGAGTTTCCATGAAAGATTGTAGCGGACTAGACAATGTTGTATAAACATCCTTGCCATCCACAGTTTGTTGCGATACCAGTTCTGTACCTGGTACGATATTTCCTACACGGTCTTTTTCATAGGTAATAATACCGTCTGTCCCAGCAAGAATGGTATTTAAAGAACTCTCCAAACCAGAAGTCCCTAACAAACTCTTACTACCATCCTCATTTTCATGAAGTTGGGCTAAGCCAATAAAGCTAGAAGCAAATTGTCCATTTGGATAGCTTCTGTTAGGGCTAGTTGTAAAGTCAATCCCTTCCACACTAGCATCTTTCAAATCTTTTTTAATAGCCATCATATTGGCATAGGTAATCCCATTTCCTTTTGCTCCAAAGGAAACTTGGGTCAGATTTGGTTGAGCTAGTTGCTCTTTCACATAAGCTTCATCCATATCCAAATACTTATGGAAGACTTCAGCTACCTTATTAAACTGCGAATCCTCTACATAAAGAATTTTTCCAGTTGCTGACTTGTATTTTTTATCAATAACAGCATAGACGTTATAAGAGGTCGCATCTTCAGCGATTGGCACTCCATTTCGGTCATAGATAGTCCCACGTTTGGCAGGAACTGTTCGGGTTGTTTGGTGAACCTTTTTAGCCTCTTTAACCAAGTCAGTACCAAATATATTACCTTTTGCTATAATATACGCAAAATTAGCCAAAAAGATAGCGAAAAGTACGACAGCTAACAAACTGATGTACTTGCCGACTATTCTACGGTTTTCTGCTGGAGATTTACGATTTTTTAGCGCAAATCGGGTTATTTTTTCTGTCCATTTCATATCTTACTCCGCTGTTCGGATATTTTCGTTATTCAATTTCAAATCTTTTTTATCTGCAATCTCTTTCAAGCGCTCTGAACGAATCAATTCATTCACTTCCTGCTTGGCATCGTCCAGCTCTGTTTTCTTTTCCTCTATCTGCGCATTGATTTTTGTCAAATCACTTTGCACTTGCAAAAGTCGTGTTTGCATAAAGATAATGCTCACTGCTAAGACGAGAGCCGTAAAAGCGATGGAAAGATAAAAAGCCTTCTCCACACGGGAGAATTTTTTGATACGACTCTGCAAGAATTGACTGGTTGTTTCTTTTTTATCTACCATTTTTTCCTCTTACTTGTGAATTTTTCTGGCCACGCGCAACTTAGCTGAATGCGAGCGGTTATTGGCTTCTAACTCTTCCACACTTGGCAAGATTGGCTTACGGGATACCAATTCCATCTTGGGCTTGAGATCATCTGGGATGAAGGGCAAACCTTTGGGAACTTCAACCGTTGAAGCTTCCTTGAACAATTGCTTGGTCAAGCGGTCTTCTAGCGAATGGAAGGTAATCACTGAGATTCTACCATCTAGAGCCAACATCTCCATAGCCTGCTGGATAGATTCATCTGCGGCTCCCAGCTCATCGTTGACTTCAATCCGAATAGCCTGGAAAATTTGCTTAGCAGGATGCCCCTTCTTCTTAAGTTCCTTGGCAGGTTTGGCCGACTTGATAATCTCTGCTAACTCAGTCGTAGTCTCGATAGGCTTGACTTCTCGAGCTTGCTCAATCTTACGCGCAATCTGTTTAGAGAATTTATCCTCACCATACTTGAAGAAAATACGAACCAAGTCATGATAGTCATAGTGATTCACCACTTCATAGGCTGTCAAACTAGCATCCTGATTCATGCGCATGTCCAGTGGCGCATCCTTTTTATAAGAAAAACCACGCTCACGCTGGTCCAGCTGAGGACTAGACACTCCCAAGTCATAACAAATTCCATCAATTTCCTGAACACCAGCTTCGCGCAAACGTGCCTGCAAATGACGGAAGTTATCCTTGATAAAAGTCACCATCCCCTTTTCAATGTAAGGTGCCAAGCGTTCTTGTGCATTGTCAATGGCATTCTGGTCCTGATCAAAGGCATAGAGATGGCCTTTTTCACTTAATTTACTCAATAAATATTCGCTATGGCCTGCTCCACCCAAAGTCGCATCAACGTAGATACCGTCAGGCTTTACGTCGAGCATATCAATCGTTTCGTGGAGTAAGACCGTTACATGATGAAATTCTTTTGTCATATCTTATCTATTTTACCACAAATCTGACCAGCTTGCACTTGTCAGATAGCTCTGCCCTATTTTCTATAAATTCATACAGAAACTTCAACATTTTTATCAGCAAAATGGCGCTCTAGCCGATTTTTTCGACTACTACAGAGAAGCATTATATGAAGTAAGACAAAAACTTCTGCAGTGAATAGAATTATTTCAACTTAACCTCCCAAGTCCAGTACACTTTGTCCCTTGAATATACGATATTCAGTGCACAATAAAAATTCATAAGATTTTCTAATAAAATAGAATTGAACGAACTAGTTACGAAAGAAAATCTTATGAGCTCCCATCAATTTACCATAGATGAACGTGAAAGTATTCTCATTTATCATATACAAGGCCTAAATTTTTCTCAAATTGCTAAGTTACTTCATCATCCGCTGTCGGGTGAAAATCATTACAATGGTTCTATTCAGTCCTTACTATGACTTTGCTAGACAACTTCGCTTTCGAATTTCTAGGCTCAGACTGTATCACTCCCAAACGCTAAAATCGTTCTTGATTGCTTTCTCATTGTTCAACACTTAAGCCATGCCACGAGTCGAGTTCGTGTGCAAATTATGAATCAATTTAACCGAAAATCTCACGAATACAAGGTTATCAAGCGCTACTGGAAGCTCATCCCATAAGATAGTCGGAAGCTAAGCGATTTTATACTTCTACTTTTTACATACACTTGACCAATAAAGAAATCTTAGGCAAACTCTTGAGCTACTCAGAAGACTTGAAGAAACATTATGTTCTCTATCAGCTCTTGCTTTTTTACTTTCAAAACAAGGATTCTGAGAATTTTTTCGGAATCATTGAAGATAATCTCAAGCAGGTTTATCCTCTATTTCAAACTATCTTTAAAACCCTCCTTAAGAATAAAGACAAGATTATCAACGCCCTTCAATTACCCTATTCCAACGCCAAATTGGAAGCAACCAATAATCTCATTAAACTCATCAAACGCAATGCCTTTGGTTTTCCTAACTTTGACAACTTTAAGAAACGAATTTTCATTGCTCTGAATATAAAAATGGAGAAGACAGCAATCGTCCTCCCCAGGTGTTAGCTGACTTCAATCTACTACAGTTGACAAAGAGCCTAAAAAGAGAAGACCAGATGGTCTTCTCTACGGGGGAACTAGAATGATAGAAAAGAATCAATCAAAGATTTTTTTAGTCTTTAAAATTCTTTTTGAAGATGATGAGAGACAAGACTGAAGTAATTGCTGCCAAGAAGAGGAAGGTGTTTCCTTCTTGTTCCCCAGTTTCTGGGAGTTGGTTTTCCTTTTCTTGTTTACTGTTTCTTGCAACAGGAGCTTTCTCATCTTTTGTTGGTGAGTTATCTGTTACTACTGGAGCTGGTTTTTCGGTCTCTCTTGGTGGGATATACTCAGGAAGAGTCACAACTGGTGGCGCCTCTGTTCCAACTGAGCTTTGTTTGATACCAACCTCGATCACTCGATCTTGAGCTGGAGTCGATTCTGTTTGGAGGATCTTACGATTGTCACCATTTACTTCAACATACTCGACTAGAAGACCGTCTTTCCCTTCCGATAGAACTTGCTCTTTTCCTTTATCTAATTGGGCATTTTCGCGACGGATAGTCTTGAATGGTATCACCTTATTGACAACTTCTAAACTTGGAAGTTCAAAGATAAGGTTCGTCACTCCTTCTGCAGGAATTGAAGAAGTCATCGGTTTCTCTGGCTCAGCTGGTTTCTCTGGTTCAGCTGGTTTCTCTGGTTCAGTTGGTTTCTCTGGTTCAGCCGGTTTCTCAGGCTCAGCCGGTTTCTCTGGTTCAGCCGGTTTCTCTGGTTCAGCCGGTTTCTCTGGTTCAGCCGGTTTCTCTGGTT
>ERZ773007.1221-NODE-1221-length-12143-cov-2.474520_pt1 | contig 12143 bp, 9 predicted proteins | sample MGYA00580665_ERZ773007 | MGnify/ENA primary metagenome ERZ773007 (study PRJEB29015, sample SAMEA2738122) | human oral metagenome | biome: human oral; feature: human-associated habitat; material: saliva | place: China | collected 2167 ... | reverse complement strand
TAATAAGCCGTTTCTATTGGTAAACCGGCTTTCTCCCAGCCATCAAACCCACCAATGACGCTAAATACATTTTCATAGCCTTGCTCAATGAGGAAAGTCGCCACATTTCGGCTGCTCACACCATGATAACAACTCACGATAATCGGGGAGTCAAAGTCCACCTGTTCTTCAAATTGTAAAAAACTTTGGTTGGTTAAATGAAACGCCCCTTTCGCATGGGAATAGGTGAAACGTTGTGGATCCCGAATGTCTGCAAGCATGGCGCCATTTTGCACCATTTCCCAAGCTTGTTCTGGACTAATTTCTTTAAACGACATGGTTTGTTCCCTTTGCGCGCTGTTTATACACGCCATCAAAAATAATCAGGCTCATCGCCAATACTAAACAAATGAATAACGGATAACTGTCCGCATCCATTTCCTCTCCAATTAAAAATGAAATAATCACCATCAAAATGGTTTCAACATAACCTAAAAGGCCAAGCAAATTCATCGGTAGCATATTGCTGGCAATCACGTAAGCAATTAATGCAGCACCACTAATAAGCCCGAGTAATACCAATAATCCCCAAATATTAGGATTCGATTCCTGTACCGTAGCAAAATCGGTTTGAAGCGCAAAGTAAATGCTAACTGGCAATAATGAGATTATTTCTAAGCAAAAGGCACCAAGATCGGTATTTTTTAAGGCTTTTCGTATGGAGAAATAGGCGGTGTAACCTACACAGATAACAATGGCTTCCCAAGATAATTCGCCTTTTAAGATGATGTTAGAAATCACCCCTATTGCTGCAATTAACACAGCAATGAATTTCAATGTTGAAATTCGTTCTTTAAAAATGATCCGCCCTGCGGCCACCATCACAATTGGCAACAATAAATAACCGAAAGAAACACTTAGGGAGCTGCCATTATTGGGTGCCCACAAAAAGAGCCACATTTGATAACCCATTAATGCGCCACAAGTGATATAGGAAAGGGCAAAGAGCGGTTGTTTTTTGATGCGTTTTATATGTTCCACTAATGCCTGTTTCTGCTTAAACATGATGACGGAAAGGGCGACGAAAGGGAATGTAAAAATCATTCGATAGCCGAAAATATCCGTGCCGCTAAGTGGTTTCAGCAGCGTGGAAAAATAATACATATAGCCAAATAAAAATGAGGCTAAAAGTGAAATGAGTACGCCTCTTAACATAATAATCCTTAGGTTAATTCTACTTATTATTCTAGTCTAACATCTCCCAAAATGCACGAATTAAGGGGTTTGCCAAATTTCTTTTTTGCACACAAACGCCCAAATCAAATGCTTCTACCGGATTATCCAAATTTAAACGGGAAACTTCTTTTGCCATTGGACTATTATCAATTACTGCATCGGGTAGCATAGCCAATCCAAAACCGAGCGCTACCATCGGCACGATCCCTTCGTGTCCTGCTACGGTGGCATAGATTTTCGGATGTTTAATGTGTTTGCTACGTAACCATTGTTCAATACGATGCCGTGCCATCCCATCCAATGGCAAAATAAAAGGCATTTGCTGCCAATTGATAGGTTCTTCCTGTAATAATTGTGTCGCCAAACAAGCCACGCGAGGGGCAATTAATGAAAGGGAAATATCATCAATCTTATAAAATTCTAATCCCGTCGGTAGATTGTTGGGTTTTCCCGCTAAAGCGAGATCCACTTGTTCTGATTGAATAAATTGCACTGCTGAAGCTGGGTCACCTGTGGTCAGTTGAATTTCAACTTTCGGATAACGCGTACGAAACTTGGCTAACACCTGTGGCAAGTGACTATATGAAGCCGTTACCGAACAAAATAAGCGCAACTCTCCGCTTAATTCCGCTGAGTTATCCCGAAGCTGACGCTTAAACTGTTGCCAGTTTTGCCATTCTGTTTTCGCAAATTGCAGAAATTTATTGCCTTGTTCGGTTAAACGCACTTGTCGATTATCACGAATAAATAAAGGCTGTTCTAATTCCTCCTCCATTCGTTGAATCTGGCGTGAAAGGGTAGAAGGCGACATATGATTTTGCGTAGCGGTTTTAGCAAAATTTTGTGTGTCCGCAAGATGAAGAAATATTTGAAGGTCTTGAAAGTTCATATGTATCATTAAAATGTAAATATCGTTGCAGAAAATGCAATACTAAGTGTCAATAATATCACTTTACGCAATAATTAAAAATCTTATAATCCATGACACAACAAAAAACTATATTCAAACACAACCTCATACAAACATTAATCAACATCATATTAAGGATGAAAAATGGCTAACTATTTCAACACATTAAATTTACGCGAAAAATTAGACCAATTAGGTCGTTGTCGTTTTATGGATCGCAGCGAATTTGCTGACGGTTGCAACTACTTAAAAGGTAAAAAAATCGTTATCGTAGGTTGTGGTGCACAAGGTTTAAACCAAGGTTTAAATATGCGTGATTCTGGCTTAGATATTTCTTATGCATTACGTCCAGAAGCGATTGCAGAAAAACGTGCTTCATTCCAACGCGCAACCGAAAATGGTTTTAAAGTGGGCACTTACCAAGAATTAATTCCAACAGCAGACTTAGTGATCAACTTAACACCAGACAAACAACACTCTAAAGTGGTGGCTGATGTGATGCCATTAATGAAAAAGGATTCTGCATTTGGTTATTCACACGGTTTCAACATCGTTGAAGTGGGTGAGCAAATCCGTGAAGACATCACTGTAGTCATGACTGCACCAAAATGTCCAGGTACTGAAGTACGTGAAGAATACAAACGTGGTTTCGGTGTGCCAACATTAATCGCGGTTCACCCTGCAAATGACCCACGTGGTGAAGGTATGGCAATTGCAAAAGCATGGGCGGCAGCAACGGGTGGTGACCGTGCAGGTGTATTAGAATCTTCATTCGTCGCAGAAGTAAAATCTGACTTAATGGGTGAACAAACCATTCTTTGCGGTATGTTACAAGCAGGTTCTATCGTATGTTACGACAAACTTGTTGCTGATGGTAAAGATCCAGCATACGCAGGTAAATTGATCCAATACGGTTGGGAAACCATTACCGAAGCATTAAAACAAGGCGGTATCACATTAATGATGGATCGCTTATCAAACAGCGCAAAATTACGTGCATTTGAACTAGCTGAGCAAATCAAAGAAAGCCTTGGTTTCTTATATTACAAACACATGGATGACATCATCAGCGGTCACTTCTCTGCGACCATGATGGCTGACTGGGCAAACGGCGACAAAGATTTATTCGCATGGCGTGAAGCAACTGGCAAAACTGCCTTTGAAAATGCACCAAAAGCAGACGGTATCAAAATCTCTGAACAAGAATACTTTGATAACGGTGTATTAATGGTTGCAATGGTGAAAGCAGGTGTTGAATTAGCCTTTGATGCAATGGTGGCAAGCGGTATCTATGAAGAATCAGCTTACTATGAATCACTTCACGAATTACCGTTAATCGCTAACACTATCGCGCGTAAACGTTTATACGAAATGAACGTGGTTATTTCTGATACTGCAGAATATGGTAACTACTTATTCTCTAACGTAGCAACCCCAATTCTTGCTAAAGAAATCATCCCAACCTTACAAAAAGGTGACTTAGGTGAACCTACACCAGCAGTCGCTATCGACAACATCACTTTACGCGATGTAAATGATGCAATCCGTAACCACCCGGTTGAATTAATCGGTCAAGAGTTACGTGGCTACATGACAGATATGAAACGTATCGCTGTTGCAGGTTAATTATTAAATCGGTAAAATTTAAGCCAGCTTATTCAATAAGTTGGCTTTTTTTATAATCCCCAAGGAATTAATATGAAAAACAATACAATTTTTAACCGCACTTTTAAAGTGAGTTTGGTCGCTGCAGCTCTTGGATTGGTAAATTCAGCGCTAGCAGCCGATGTGGCTTGTAATAGTAGTAGCGTGACAATTACTGGACAAAGTGGGGTTGTGTTGAATCAATGTTCGATTAATCCAACCAGTCCAACAAATGAGCCTGAATGGGGTTCTCTATCCGCAGTAACAATGACAAACTCAAGCGGACAATTAAATAATGTTAATGCTTCACTATCTATTCCAGCAAATAGACATCATTCTTTTGCGGTAATGAATATCACTAATTCCACAACTGAAATCAATGGTGGAACCTATAGTATTACTAATCCTAACAATGCAGATGCTAGTGGTTATTTATTTGAGTTAAATAATTCAACGGTAACCATGCAAAACTCAAAAGTTTTGATAAGTGATAGCAACCAAGACTCCATATTAGAGGCATTTGCTCTGAATCAGAAGAGTAAATTAACATTAAACAATGTAAATATAACATCAAACAATGATAGTTCTATTTTTGTATATGAAGCGGAGAATCAAGCTCGACCAGAATTGATCGTTAATAATTCCAATGTTTCAATTCCTCAAGGTGGAATCATTGGCTTAAGATCTGGGGTTGGTGAAGTTATCAACAGCCACTTCTCTGCGACTTTTAATAACTCAGCAATAAGTGGTTTTGCGCTCACTGGTGCTGAAAGCATCAAGTTAAGTGGCACAGAAAGCCTTACAGAAAACATCCAACTAACCTTTAATAATTCCACTGTTTCAGGAGTTACTACTACCGACAGCAATAGCGTGCTCAACTTAAACTTAAATAATAGCAATTGGACGACTAAAGCTTTCACTGATGAAGATGGCGTGGTTCAAACAACAAGCTTAACTAATTTGGCTCTTAATAATGGCGTAGTAAATCTAGCCAATGATAACTACCAAGGTATCATTGTTCGTGGCAATCTCACTGGCTCAGGCACATTCAATCTAAACACGAATATCGCTGAAAACAAAAGCGATAAAATCGTTGTTAAAGGCACTGCTGAAGGTAATCATAAAATTGGTGTAACTAACCAAGGTGCAAATATTGCTAACGGAAAAGTGACACTTGTCGAAACCAATGGCGGTAACGCTGCATTTAGCTTAACGAACCCGAATAATCGTGTAGATTTAGGGGCTTACCAATATTTCCTAACAAAAGAAGGAAATAATTGGGTATTAGCGAATTCTAAAAATGCGGTCACTCCAACTCCACCTGTTGCACCAGTTACACCAAGCAAACCAGTAGTGACCCAAAGCAAACCTGCGGTAACGCCTAGTACCCCAGTAGTAACCCCAAGTAATCCAGTAGTACCACCTGCAGTTCTACCAAGCGCACCATTACTTTCAGACTTAGCGAATGCACAAGTTTCTCTTCGCCAAGCACAATTGCTTTTAGTGGAAGATGATTTAAGTGGCATTCATCAACGTCTAGGTGAAGTGAAAAACGGTGAAAAAGGTAATGTATGGGTTCGTAATGTGAATTCTCACCAAAAATTAGCCGCACTTTCGACAGGTGAGAGTGAAACTTCTGGCTTTAAACAAAACGTACATAATTTACAAGTGGGCGCTGATGCTGCTGTAACAGATAACCTCCGTGTTGGTGGATTTGTTGGTCGTAGCCAAGCTAACGTTGATTTCAATGGTGATTACGGTGATGGCAAAGTAAGAAGCAATAGCGTAGGCTTATATGCGGCTTACCTTGCAGATAACGGTATTTATGTTGATAACATCGTGAAATACAGCCGTTTACACGCTAACTCAGATCTCACAGAAAAACGCCATTACAACGCTTATACTATTTCGAGTGAGTTAGGTAAACGCTTTAGCCTTGCGAGTGATTGGACAATTACCCCGCAAGCACAATTAGCCTGGACACATATTTCATCACAAGAGAATGAAGATAGCTTATCATCTGTTTATTCACGAATTGGTTTACGTGTAGCCAAAGGCTTTACATTAAGTAATGATTGGAATTTACAGCCTTATGCAGAAGTCAATGCGATTACTAGCAAAAACCGTAGCAGCAAAATTCATTACACAAACAGCGCACTTGATGTCGCAAGCAGCCGTGGACGTTTTGAAAGTGCGGTCGGTTTAAATGCTGGATTTGCAAATCATCGTTTTGGTTTAGAAGTAAGCCGTGCGGACGGTAAAAACTTTGACAAACCTTATGCAATTCAAGCGGTTTATCGTTATCAATGGTAATATAAGAGGGCGGAGTAAAATCCGCCTTTTTTCTCTTTTTACTGAATAAATAATATGTCGAAACCTTTCCCTTCTCGCTCATTTACTGCAAAACGAGCAGTAAAACCAACTCGTGCATTTAAGCCTAAAACGAAGCCGGTCACACTAGAACAGACTATTGTTGTTTTATTTAACAAACCTTTTGATGTACTGACACAATTCACCGATGAAAATGGCAGAGTTACATTAAAAGATTTTATTACCATTCCTAATGTGTATGCAGCAGGGCGATTGGATCGTGATAGCGAAGGGCTGCTGATTTTAACGAATAATGGTGAAGTACAACATCGTTTGGCAGATCCTAAGTTTAAAACAGAAAAAACGTATTTTGTGCAAGTGGAAGGGATTCCTGAGGAGTCTGATTTAGACAAGCTTCGTCAAGGTGTTGAATTGAAAGATGGGATGACGAAGCCGGCAAAAGTGCGGTTGATTTCAGAACCAGATTTTCTCTGGCCTCGCAATCCACCTATTCGTGAACGTCAAAGTATTCCAATGAGCTGGTTGGAAATCAAAATTAGTGAAGGGCGTAATCGACAAGTGCGTCGAATGACCGCACATATCGGCTTTCCGACATTACGACTTATCCGTTATCAAATGAGCCATTTAACACTTGATGGACTAAGCAATGGTGAATATCGCCGTTTGAATGAAGAAGAAATGCGTGCGTTATTCAAACAACTTCATTTAAATAACGCACGTTAAGATTAGAAACGTTGAGCGGGTTGTGCGTTTTCAACTTGCACGAAGAAGCCTTTATCATTCAAGATAATGCTGTAATCGGTAACATATTTAACGCCGTTGGTTTCCACTATCGCGTTACAGCTACGAATGCCTTGTTGTGGATAAGATTGCGTTTCACGGGCTTGCGTGATTTGTCTCACTGTCATTTGGGTGTTAGTAGCCGCACCTTGTTTTTTGAAGGCATCAGATAATACCGCAAAAACTTTTGAATCATTACATCTTGGTACGACGACGGATTTTGTCACCATACTCGCTGTTTTTTGTGCGACAGCATCGACTTTCTTTTCAGTCACTTTTTCAACGGCTTTTGGTTCCGCTTTCTTCACTTCGGTTTTAACCTCTGGTGTTTTTTTAGCAATCACCTTTTCAGGTTTAGCTGATTCTTTAACGGTACTTTGTTTGCTTTTCGCTACCGTCTTTTTATCTTTTACTGCAGTTTGCTTAGCTTTTTCTACTGGCTGTTTGCCTTTCGTTTTTGTCGACTCTGCTTTATCGGCTTTATTTGTCGTTTTATTTTTTATTTTTTCTTTTTTCGTTACCGCTTTTTTCGCTTCGACAATTTTAGCTGGCTTTTTCGCTTCTGCTTTTTTGGCATCGGCTTTTTTATTAGCTGTTTTGGCTAGAGCTTTAGGCGCAGTTGCTTTCTTGGCTTCCACTTTTTTAACTGCTGTTTTCACTGACTGGGTTTGAGTTGATTTTGCCGTATGATTTGGCGATGCTGCAAAGGCCAAAACAGGTAACAAAGCAAAAATCACCGCGAGTAATTTTTTCATCCGTTATTCTCCTTAAACAAAAAGTGCGGTCAAAATTAACCGCACTTTGAAATCATTTATAAATTAAAGATAGTAGTGTTCTACGTAGTTTAATTTATCGTCAAGTTTTAACACTAACGGTTGACCAGTTGGGATTTCAAAATCCATGATTTCCGCATCAGAAATACCGATAATGTGTTTTGCTAATGCACGAAGTGAGTTACCGTGCGCTACCACTAAAACACGTTTACCAGAAAGCATTGCGGGTGCAATTTGATCTTCCCAGAATGGTAATGCGCGTTCTAAGGTTAATTTTAAGTTTTCTGCGTTTGGTACCACATCAGATGGAATGTTCGCATAACGACGGTCGTTATGGGCAGAGTTTGGATCTTTCGGATCTAAATCTGGAGGAGAAATGTCATAAGAACGACGCCAGATATGAACTTGTTCGTCACCGTATTGTTCTGCGGTTGCTTTTTTATCTAAGCCTTGTAATGCACCGTAGTGACGCTCATTTAAACGCCAGTTTTTCACTTGAGGAATCCATAATTGGTGAGATTCTTCTAACACGATGTTACAGGTTTTGATTGCACGAGTTAAAACAGAGGTGAAGGCGATATCGAACTCATAGCCTTTCTCGAACAATTTTTTACCTGCCGCTTTTGCTTCTTCTACGCCGCGCTCGGTTAAATTTACATCACGCCAACCGGTGAATAAATTTTTTGCGTTCCACTCACTGAAACCGTGACGAATGAATACTAATTCCATAAGGATCTCCTAAGTATTAATAAAAAAATGAATGGCTCTGTTATAGCAAAAAATCGTTATGTTTAAAAGTAAAAAGGCGGCATTTACTGATCTTTCGCAAAAAATCGTCTGTAAACTTTTAGCCACTCAAAAATAATGCTAGTATTTGAGCTTTATTCGTCCCTTAATTTCTCTCAAGTTTAGATGTATGCAGCAAAGCAATCGTAGAAAAAAAATCTTATCAAAACTGACCGCACTTTTTGCTTGTGGTCTGCTTGGCTTTTCATCTTTAGCACAAGGCAACGATCTCACTCAAATTCAAAAACAAATTAAACAACAAGAATCGAAGATCGCTGAGCAAAAACGCGCACAAGCTAAACTCCAAGCCAGTCTTAAAGATCAAGAAAGCAAAATTAATAGCGTTGTCGGTGAATTACGTGAAACAGAATTAAGCTTAAAAGAAATTCGCAAGCAAATAGCGGAAACCGAAAAGCAAATCAAACAATTAGAAAAGCAAGAGCGTGTGCAAAAAGCGAAGCTCGCGAAGCAAATAGATGCCATCTATCGTTCAGGTGTAAATCCTTCTACCTTGGAAAGAATGCTTTCGGAAGATGCCAAAAAAGCGGAACGCATGAAAGTGTATTATCAGCACTTAAATCAAGTTCGCATCGATATGATCAACAATCTGAAAGCAACACAAGAGAGTTTAGCGAAACAGCGCGAGGCGATTTCAGGGCAACAAAAAAATCATCGCGATCAACTTTCTACGCAAAAGAAACAGCAGCAAGAATTACAAAAAGCGCAACAAGAACGCCAATCTACGTTAAATGAACTCAACAAAAACTTAACGAAAGATCAGAATAAACTGGAAACGTTGAAAGCGAATGAAAATGCCCTTCGCCAAGAAATTCAACGTGCAGAACAAGCCGCTCGCCAACAAGAACAACGTGAGCGTGAAGCCCTTGCACAGAAAAAACAAGCAGAAGAAAAACGGACCTCAAAACCTTATCAACCAACCGATCAAGAGCGTAAGTTGATTAACAGCACCAGTGGTTTAGGTACCGCAGCTCGTCAATACAGTCGTCCAGTTTCCGGTCCGACATTGCATTCCTTTGGTTCAATCCAAGCGGGTGAAGTGCGCTGGAAAGGTATGGTTATCGGCGCACCAACAGGTACAGCGGTAAAAGCCATTGCAAGTGGTCGTGTTATTCTCGCCGGCCATCTTAATGGTTATGGTTATATGGTGATTGTGAAACACGGCGACAGCGACTTGAGTTTGTATGGTTTCAACCAAGCGGTATTTGTGAAACAAGGTCAGCTCGTGTCTGCGGGACAAACCATTGCACAAGTGGGGAATACAGGTGAACTCTCAAAACCGGCGCTTTACTTCGGTATCAGCCGTAAAGGGGTACCTGTGAATCCGGCTGGGTGGATTAAATAATGGCAAGGTTCTTTCAAAGTGCGGTCAAAAATACGATTATTTTTTCAGCCGCACTTTTCTCTACATTTACTTTTGCACAAGGCAAACTGGCTATTGTGATTGATGATATTGGCTATCATCCGAAAGAAGATGCAGAAATTTTAGCGATGCCAAAGGAAATCTCTGTCGCCATCATTCCTGCCGCGCCATATGCCAAAATTCGCAATCAGCAAGCGAAAGCGCAAAATCACGATATTCTTATTCATATGCCGATGCAGCCAGTCAGCAATATTAAAATTGAAGAAGGTGGTTTGACTTTAGGCTTGTCTGAAGCGCAAGTGAATGAGCGAGTGAAAAAAGCGAAATCTATTGTGCCAAATGCCATTGGAATGAATAATCATATGGGCAGTGCAGCAACAGCTGATGCCACATTAATGACTTATTTAATGACCGCACTTCGCGAGCAGCATTTATTCTTTTTAGATAGCCGTACTATCGGAAAATCAGTCGCAGGAAAAATAGCAAAAGAACAAGGCGTACGTGTATTAGAACGCCATATCTTTTTAGATGACAGCGATAATTTAGTAGATGTGCAACGCCAATTTCAGAACGCCATTCAATATGCACGCAAACATGGCACAGCCATTGCTATTGGACACCCTCGTCCAAATACCGTAGCTGTATTAAAATCAGGAATAAAAAATTTACCTGATGATATTCAATTGGTGGGTATGGGAAGCTTATGGCGAAATGAAAAAATCTTGCCACCTAAACCATTTATCTTACTTTTTAATGATATTCCTGCGCCAACTTCAGTCGCACCGTTTGAGCCAATCCCTTTATTACGGGGCGTGCCGAGATAATAATATATAGAAGAAGTGTTGATATATTGTTATATGTAAACCTAAAAAATTTACGTAAATTTACAAAAAATTTACCTTAAATGTTGATAAAAGAGGTAAGAATATGACATTTCAAGGTTGCAACGTTATTTTCCTTTTGCTAGAATTCGCCCAGAAAGGCTTTTATTAGCCTTTTGTATACAAAAGGTGCTATAACACAAGCGTGTAATAGCATAAGTCTATTGGCTAACCAATTTTATAAGGTTACATACATTATGAAAAACAACAAATTCATTAAATTTAGTTTAACAGTAGCGTGTGCGGCAGTATTAGCTGCATGTGGTTCTAGCGGCGGTAGCAGCAACAATGATGAAGCAGCTAAACAACAAGCAGCTCAACAAGCAGCTCAACAAGCAGCAGCAGCTAAAGCGAAAGCAGAAGCTGAAGCAGCGGCAGCGCAAGCAGCAGCTGCAGAAGCAGCAGTTGCAAAAACAATTGATGTTGGTGCTAAATTTGTTAAGAAAACTCAATCTAACTTAAACGTGGGTGAAGGTGTAGAAACTAACAGCAAATCTTCTGTTTCTCCAACTAACATGACAGTTGAATTACACCCAAGCTTAGATACTATCGTTGTAGCGGTTCCATTAAACGCTGATGGTTCTGTGAACACTAAAGCAAAACAAGCTTACTTAGAAGATTTTGACTTCCGTGGTAATACAGCTAACACATCTGGTGAGCACGTTTTAGAACACATCTACATGAATGGTACTACAAAAGATACAACTCGTGGTCGTGTAGATGGTGAATCAGCAACTAAAACAGCATCTATCGGTGAATCAAATGGTAAAGCATACGTTTACGAAGAAGGTCGTTTAAACTATACTCGTACAGAGGGTAAAAACGTAGCTGATACTGCCCACGAAGCTCGTACAGATGCAAAATTAGAAGGATCTGTTGCTGAAGTGTATGGTCACAGAACTTTCGTTGAGGGTAAGTCTGAGCCAGCAAACCCAGCAAATGGTGAGCTTAACTTAGCGAACGCGCCATTTACAGCAAAAGATGCTAATGGTAAATACAATGCAGGTTCTAAATTAGACTATGTTCAATACGGTCGTGTAACCTCTAAATTACACGCAGTACAAGAATCTGATCTTAAAGATGGTAAAGATGTAGCTCAATACGGTACAAAAGTAGCTAGCTATGGTCTTTACGGCGAAAAAGGTACTGAAGATAACTACTTCTATCGTGGTGTAAACAATACTCCATATAGCGCAACTTTAGCAAGCGATCTTAAAAATGTTTACTTCGCTCCTGAAGCAGCAGCGGGTAAATTACACTACCAAGGTCACGCAGTTACTTACAACCTAGATAAAAACTATGAAGATAAATCAGGTCTTCCAAATGCTTTAGGTGCTGAATACAAATTAATTAGTGGTACTCACGTTGCAGCTGACATTGATTTAGCAAGCAAAAATGTAACTGGTAACCTATACAACGTGTGGGAAGAAACTAATACTCAA
>ERZ773007.1220-NODE-1220-length-12146-cov-3.453478_pt1 | contig 12146 bp, 7 predicted proteins | sample MGYA00580665_ERZ773007 | MGnify/ENA primary metagenome ERZ773007 (study PRJEB29015, sample SAMEA2738122) | human oral metagenome | biome: human oral; feature: human-associated habitat; material: saliva | place: China | collected 2167 ... | reverse complement strand
CACCGCAAAGAGGGTGAGTGCCCATTGATAGAGGTTTTTCATGATGGAAATTGATGAGATGAGGATGAATGATTGGGGGGCGGCCAGTTGTATTTCAGAACTTGCAGCAGATGGAGGTGGATTTTATGTGTATATAGGTGGTTTATTTTCTTGGTATGTGGCGAAAGTAAGAAAAATGTAGAATACAGACAATGGATTTTCTGAGATTTTTATCTATTAGGTGGGTGTTGTGTCAAATATGTGCGATGTGTCGATAGGATTTTTCCATGAATTTCTTGTAGGATAGGAAGCAAGTAGAGGAGAATTCTGTGTTTCCCCAAAAAAATCCCCAACAAAAACACAAAACACCCCGATTTTCCGAAGAAAATCGGGGTGTTTTTGTTGCGTCGTGCGGAGAGGCGGTGCACCGTGTGGCACGGCGGGGAGAAAAGGCGCGCTTTTCGATCAGCGGATGAAGAGGAGCTCGCGATATTTGGGGAGCGTCCACATTTCGTCCTCGACGATGAGTTCGAGTTTGTCGATGTGGTAGCGGATGGCGTGCAAGAAGGGTTCCACCTCGTCGTGGTAGGCCACGGAGAGGGCGCGGATGTCGGTGAGACGATTCACCTCTTTGCGCTTTTCCACCATCTCCTCAACGGCATTGACGATGAAATCGGTGTGGAGATTGATCTTTTCGATGAGTGTGACGTTGTAGGCGCTGAGTTGTGCGGCTTTCTCGGGCGGAAAGGCCGACATGATCTTGCTTACATTGTCGACCAGCACGCTTTGGTACTTGGTGGCGACGGGAATGATGTGGTTCATGCACAGATCGCCCAAGACGCGGCTTTCGATCTGGATCTTTTTGTAGTAGATCTCGCGCTTGATCTCGTTGCGGGCGGCGAGTTCGTTGCGCGTCATGACGTGCATGCTTTCGAACATGCGCACGGAGTCCTCGTCGGTGTAGCGGTCGTAGATGACCGGGCAGCTGGTTTCGCAGTCGAGGCCGCGGCGGGCGGCTTCGGCCTTCCACTCTTCGCTGTAGCCGTTGCCGTCGAAGTGGATGGGGCGGCAGGTGCGGATGTCGGCGCGCAGGGTGTTGAGGAGGGCTTCTTCGGTGCTTTGGCCGGCGGCTATGAGGGCATCGACGCGCACCTTGAAGTCGGTGAGCGCTTCGGCCACGGCGGTGTTGAGCACAATGAGGGCGCTGGCGCAGTTGGCCGACGAGCCGACGGCGCGAAACTCGAAGCGGTTGCCGGTGAAGGCGAAGGGCGAGGTGCGGTTGCGGTCGGTGTTGTCGATGAAGAGTTCGGGAATCTGCGGAATGTCGAGCTGCACGCCCTGTTTGCCCGCCATGGGGGCGAGCGGGTCGGCCGACTGTGCGACGCGGTCGAGGAGTTCGCTCACTTGTTTGCCCAGGAACGAGGAGATGATGGCGGGCGGGGCTTCGTGACCGCCGAGGCGGTGGGAGTTGCCTGCGCTCATGATGCTGGCTTTCAGCAGGCCGTTGTGGCGATAGACGCCCATGAGCGTGGCGACGATGAAGGTGAGGAAGCGAAGGGTGTCGCTTTTGGAGCGGCCGGGGGCGTGAAGAATGACGCCGGTGTCGGTGCAGAGCGACCAGTTGCAGTGTTTGCCGCTGCCGTTGATGCCGGCGAAGGGTTTCTCGTGGAGTAGGCAGCGAAAGCCGTGTTTGCGCGCCACTTTGCGCATGAGCGAGACGAGCAACATGTTGTGATCCACGGCCAAGTTGCACTCTTCGTAGATGGGGGCGAGCTCAAACTGGTTGGGGGCAACTTCGTTGTGTCGGGTCTTGCAGGGGATGCCGAGCCGGAGGGCTTGGATCTCGAGATCGCGCATGAATTCGGCCACGCGCTCGGGGATGGCGCCGAAATAGTGGTCTTCCATCTGCTGATTCTTGGCGCTGTCGTGCCCCATGAGGGTGCGTCCGGTGAGCAAGAGGTCGGGGCGCGCGGCGTAGAGGCCTTCGTCCACGAGGAAGTACTCCTGTTCCCAACCGAGGTTGGTGTGTACGTGCACGGGCTCGTCGTAGAAATAGGTGCAAACGGCTTCGGCGGCGTGGTTGACGGCGGCGATCGATTTTTTGAGCGGGGCTTTGTAGTCGAGGGCTTCGCCGGTGTAGCTGATGAAGACGGTGGGGATCATCAACGTGTCGTCGATGATGAAGACAGGGCTGGCGGGATCCCAAGCGGAGTAGCCGCGCGCCTCGAAAGTGGAGCGGATTCCGCCGTTGGGGAAGGAGGAGGCGTCGGGTTCCTGCTGGACAAGGAGCTTGCCGGCGAAGTCTTCGATCATGCCGCCCTTACCATCGTGCTCAACAAAGGCGTCGTGCTTTTCGGCGGTGCCTTCGGTGAGGGGTTGGAACCAGTGTGTATAATGCGTGACGCCCATCTCGACGGCCCACTGCTTCATGCCTTGGGCGATGGCATTGGCGGTGTGCATGTCGAGTGGGCGTCCGGTGTCGAGCGTCTCGGCATAGCGCCGATAAACGTCGAGCGGAAGATACTTTCGCATCTTGTCCTGGTTGAAAACATAGGTGGCATAGTACGCCGAAGGGCGTTCGGCCGGGGCGGTCACGGGGACGGGGCGCTTCTTGAAGGCCTCTTCCACTACTTTGAAACGGAGTGTGCTCATGTGAGTTGCCGGGATGCCGCGTCGCGGGGGCGGGGCACGTTTGTGGATTGGGGGGAAATGAATGGGTGTTGGCGTTAAGCCGGAGCAAAGGTACAAAAAAACACCGCCTCCGTTTGCAGAGTCGGTGTGTTTTGTGGGGGATTTTTCGCTGCCGAGGGGCTCGGGGGTGTTTTGCACGGTGCAAATGCGGCGCGACCGGGGAGGGGGCGGCCGGTTTCAGTCCACCACGCGGCCGTCGGCGAGGCGAATGCAGCGATCGGTTTGGGCGGCAAATTGCTCGTCGTGGGTCACGATGACGAAGGTTTGGTCCAATTCGCGGCGCAAGCGGAAGAAGAGGGCTTGCAGTTCGGAGCGGTTGTGCGTGTCGAGCGAACCGGTGGGCTCATCGGCGAAGACAATGTCGGGGCGGTTGGTGAGGGCGCGCGCGGCGGCCACGCGTTGTTGCTCGCCGCCCGAGAGTTCGGTGGGTTTGTGCTCGGCGCGCGCCGTGAGTCCCATGAAGTCGAGCAGATCGGCGGCGCGGGTGGCGGCGGCACGCTTGCTTTGTCCCGCAATGAGGGCCGGCAGCATCACATTCTCCAGGGCGGTGAACTCGGGCAAGAGTTGGTGGAACTGAAAGATGAAGCCGATGTGCTGATTTCTGAAGCGCGAGAGCGCGGCATCGCCCAGGCGCGTCACGTCGGTATCGGCCAAGGTAATGGAACCCTCGTCGGGGCGCAGCAAAGTGCCCATCACTTGGAGCAGGGTGGTCTTGCCGGCACCCGAAGCGCCGACGATACTCACGATTTCGCCGCGGGCGATGTCGGTATCGATGCCTTTGAGCACTTCGAGAGCGCCAAACGATTTGTGGATGTTGCGGATGGAGAGGATGGACATGGGGAGGAATTTTGGGAAATGACGAAGGAGGGAGAAGAGGACAGGGTGCTGCCGTTCAGCGGTCGGAGAGGGTGAGAGCGTTGCGCCCGTCGGCACTCGAAGACGAGGAGCCGAGTGCCGCGGGGACGATGAGCATCCAACTGCGGGCGGAGAAATAGCGTTCGAGCTGTCCGGGGATGTCCTCGAGGTGGCGGTGGTAGGACGGCATGCCGCGGCGGGCGAGCACAAACACGGCCATGTGGTCGGGACGGGTGCGGGCGGCCACGCCGGCCAAGCCTTCGGCGGGCGTGAACTTGTGGAAGTCGGCCGAGAGGCTCCGGCGTTCTGCCTGCCAAGTGCCCTCGACGGCGCGGAGTGTACGCTCTTCGCCGTAGACCGATACGCGACAAGCGGTTTGTTCGGCCAGGGTGGCGATGCGCCGGCACCAGTGTTTCAATCCCGGGTCGAACTCTCCGCGCGGCGGCACGATGACATGCAGGCGCCGCAGGGAGTGGATGGGCACGAGTGGCCGGTAGATCAGGATTTGTTGGGAAGAAGAGGAGATGAGGTCGGTGGCAAATTTGCCGTAGAAGGTTTCGCCGATGTGTTTCTTGCTGTGGAGACCGATGAGAATGTCGGTGGCTTCGTGTTCGCCCGCGGTGTGTATGATGCCGGTCACGGCATTCACCGAACGCCGGCAGTGGGTTTGCATGCGCACCCCCACGGTGGCGGCCATCTTGGCGGCGTAGTCCAGGCTGCGTTGCGCCTCGTTTCGCCGTTCGGCATCGTCATCGAGCACCACACTCACCGCGGTGAGCTGAGCCGTCGGGCCGTGGCTGCGCAACATCAGGGCCATGTTGGTGAGCGGAATGAGCATGTGCGGGTTGCTCAGCGCCACAATGAGCGAATCCTTGTCGGCCGATGCGTCTTCTTGCGCCGCTTCGCCCGAGAGAACGAGCTTGCGCGCGGCACGTTCGGTGAGGGTTGAGGCCACAATGCACGAACCCAGAATCAGAAACATCGAGGCGTTGATGATCTCGTCGCCCAGCAGGTGAGTGCCGTCGGGGAGAATGATTTCGTAGCCCACCAGCGCGATGGCCAACGTGGCGGCCGCGCGCGCAGTAGAGAGGCCCGACACCAATTGGGCCTCGCCCGCGCTGAAACGCATGAGGCGAAGCGTGTGGGCGGCGAGGATTTTGCCCGCGGCGCCGGTGAGAATCATCACGCCGGCGGTGAGGAAAATGCCATAGTCCGCAGCCATGGCTTGCACATTGATGATCATGCCCACGCCAATCAGGAAGTAGGGGATGAAAAGGGCGTTGCCCACAAATTCAATGTGGTTCATCAGCGGACCGGCGGGGGGGATTTCGCGGTTGAGCACCAGCCCCACCAAGAAAGCTCCCAAGATGCCTTCCATACCCACCCATTCCATCAGGCCGGCACCGAGGAAAACGAGTGTCAACACGAAGATATATTGCACCACATTGTCGTCGAAACGGCGGAAAAAGCGGCGGCAAATCCACGGAAACACCACGACGATGCCCACACTCAGCCCCACCAATCGCGCGCCGAGCAGGAGAAAGTTGAAACCCTCTCCCGCCGGCTTGTAGGCTCCCCCGACAATGGCCAGCACCAAGAGGGTTAGCACATTCGTAATGATGGTGGAGCCCACGGCAATGCCCACCGATCGGTGTTTGGAAAGGCCCCATCGCATCACCACCGGGTAGGTCAGCAGCGTATGTGCCGCGTACATCGACGCCACCAGCAGACCTGCCGGCCAACTCATGCCGAGCCCCCACACATTCACCCCCAGACCGAGGGCAAAAGGCAGCGCAAACGAGATGAGACCAAAGGCGAGGGCCACATAACGGTGGCGCATCACGTCCGTTAGGTTCATGCTAAGCGACGCCATGAACATGATATAATAGAGTCCCACCTTACCAAAGATCTCAAAACTGGCGTCGCGGTTGAGCAAGTGCACGCCGTGCGGACCAATCACCACACCTACCACAATTAAACCCACAATCGAGGGCACACGAAGCCGTTCGAGGAGCATGGGTGTGAAGAGAATCACACCCAACACCACGAAGAAGATCCAAGTTGGGTCGGTGATGGGAAGCGGAATAAACGACATATGCACTGCACAATGGCCCGAAATCGGGACGATGGAGCGGCAAAGTAACAAAAAAAATGGCATACCGCGCGCGAAATACGGGATTTATCGATACTTTTGCAGACAGTATTTCTACAAAATCTCCCGACCCGATCGCCTTTGCCCCGTGCCGCGGCGCATCGAGCCGACGAAAATTATTTTTCCATCCTATGAACGTAGCCATTGTAGGCGCCAGCGGTGCCGTGGGCCAAGAGTTTCTCCGCGTACTGGCCGAACGCAAGTTTCCCATCGACGAACTTCGACTCTTCGGTTCGAAACGTAGTGCCGGCAAAGTCTATCGTTTCGGCGATCGCGACGTGACTGTGCGCGAACTGCGCCACGACACCGACGATTTTCGCGGCATCGACATCGCCTTCACCAGCGCCGGCGCCGGCATCTCGCGCGAGTTTGCAGCCGACATCACCCGTTTCGGCGCCGTGATGATCGACAATACCAGCGCCTTCCGCATGGATGAGGACGTGCCCCTCGTGGTGCCCGAGTGCAACGCCGCAGATGCCCTCAACCGCCCCCGTGGCATCATTGCCAACCCCAATTGCACCACGATTATGATGGTGGTGGCGCTCCAAGCCATCGAGCAACTGAGCCACATCCGCCGTGTGCACGTGGCCAGTTACCAAGCAGCCTCCGGCGCAGGCCAAGCTGCCATGGACGAACTCGAGGCGCAGCACCGCGCACTCGCGGCCGGCGAAAAGCCCCACGTTGAGAAATTCGCCTATCAGCTGGCTTACAACGTCATTCCCCAGATCGACGTCTTCACCGACAACGGATATACGAAGGAAGAGATGAAGATGTACAACGAAACGCGCAAGATCATGCACTCCGACATCGAAGTGAGCGCCACTTGCGTCCGCGTTCCGGTGATGCGCAGCCACTCCGAAGCCATTTGGGTGGAGACCGAGCGCCCGCTCTCCGTCGAAGAGGTGAGCCGCGCCGTGTCGGACGGCGAAGGCCTCACGCTGCGCGACAATCCCGCCGAGCGCGAATATCCCATGCCCCTCTTCCTGGCCGGTTGCGACGATGTTTACGTCGGCCGCATCCGCAAAGACCTCGCCAACCCCAACGGTATGACCTTCTGGCTGGTGAGCGACCAAATCAAGAAGGGAGCTGCGCTCAACGCCGTGCAGATTGCCGAGTGGCTCATCGCCCACAGCGGCCTGAAAGCCTAAGCCCCGCTGCACCTCATGCCCTATGGCGCTGTCGCGCACCGCAATGTGCCGCGACAGCGCGCCCTGTTCCCACTCCGCCAACGGCCAAACCGCCGACAGACACCCCGTGTGTCCGTCGGCGGTTTGGCCGTTTTTTTGTGCCGGTTCGCGCCGTGGAGGGCAAAACCCCGGTGAGGGCGGTATGGCTTGCGCATTTCTGCGCTCGAGTGTACAATAAAAAGCAAAAAATGCCGCCGAATGAATGAAATTTGCAAACTTGAACTTGCTTTCTCGGCGCAAAGCAGGCAAAAATCGCCCGATTGATTATCTTTGTGCTGAAAAGTCCCCAACTTTTGGGGGCATACCGCTTCGGAATGCGCCGGCAGGCGGTCGACCATCGCCCCGCCCGCGCAGCGCACGCCCCGCAAGTCGGCCCAACAACCGCACCGACGGTCACAACCGCACACATTATTTATATAGCAGCCTCGACAAAATGAAGAAGACCCTCCTCACTTCCGCCTTTGCCCTCCTGGCCCTCGCCGCCAACGCGCAGCAAGTCACCTCGCCCGACGGCAAAATGAAACTCGACTTCCGCATCGACGACGGTCGACCCACCTACACCCTCACCGTCGACGGCCGTACCGTCATCGCTCCCTCCCATCTTGGCTACAAATTCAAGAGCAATAGCAGCGAGCAAAACTCCTTCTCGGAGGTGAAGTCCGATATGCCCAAGGACCAAAACGCCGAGCAAAAAGCCGATTGCTACAGCGGCTTCCAACTCTTGCGCTACGAAAACAACAGCTTCGACGAGACTTGGCGACCCGTGCTGGGCGAGGAGAGCAGCATTCGCAATCACTACAACGAACTGCTCGTGTGTCTCAAACAGTCGAAGAACGATCGCTTCATGAACATCCGCTTCCGCCTCTTCGACGACGGACTCGGTTTCCGCTATGAGTTCCCCGATCAGAAAAAACTCACCTACTTTGTCGTGGCCGACGAGCTGACGGAATTTGCCATGACGGGCGACCACACCGCCTGGTGGGTGGCCGGCGACTACGACACCCAAGAGTTCGAATACCAGCAGACGAAACTCTCCGGCATACGCGGACGGATGCAAAAGGCCATCCAGGCCACTTCTTCCAGCACCCCCGCCGGGCCCACCACCGTGCAGACCGCGCTGCAAATGCGCACCGCCGACGGCCTGTATGTCAACCTCCACGAGGCCGCCTGTGTGGACTATCCCACCATGCACCTCACCTACAACGAGCAAAACAACACTTTCGTGAGCCACCTCACCCCCGATGCGCGCGGCGACAAGGGCTATCTGCAAACGCCCACCAATTCGCCGTGGCGAACCGTCATCGTGGGACGAAAAGCCACCGACATTCTCGCCAGCCGCATCACCCTCAACCTCAACGAACCCTCCAAAATCGACGACACCTCGTGGATTCACCCCGTGAAATACGTGGGCGTGTGGTGGGACATGATCACCGGACGCGGACAATGGGCCTACACCGACGCCGTGAGTAGCGTGAAACTCGGCGAAACCGACTATTCCAAGCTCCCCGCCTCGCCCAAACACTCGGCCAACACGGCCAATGTGAAGCGATACATCGACTTTGCCGCCAAAAACGGACTCGATGCCGTGCTCGTCGAGGGTTGGAACCAAGGATGGGAGGACTGGTTCGGGCACCAGAAGGACTATGTCTTCGACTTCGTCACCCCCTATCCCGACTTCAACGTCAAGGAACTCCACGAATATGCCAAGGCGCGCGGCGTGAAGCTCATCATGCACCACGAAACCTCCTCGTCGGTGCGCAACTATGAGCGACATCTCGATGCCGCCTACCGCTTCATGGTCGACAACGGCTACGACGCCGTCAAGAGCGGCTATGTGGGCGACATCATCCCCCGCGGAGAGCACCACTACGGCCAGTGGTTGAACAACCACTACCTCTATGCCGTGAAGAAGGCCGCCGACTACCACATCATGGTCAACGCCCACGAGGCCACACGCCCCACCGGTCTGTGCAGAACCTACCCCAACCTCATCGCCAACGAGAGTGCGCGCGGCACAGAGTACGAGGCGTTCGGCGGCAACCCCGTCAACCACACCACCATCCTCCCCTTCACCCGCTGCATCGGCGGACCGATGGACTACACCCCGGGCATCTTCGTGATGGATCTCCAACAGATGAGCCCCGACAACAAGAGCCACGTGCGTTCCACCCTGGCCCGCCAATTGGCCCTCTACGTCACGCTCTACAGCCCCCTGCAAATGGCCGCCGACGTGATCGAACACTATGAGGCCCGCCCCGATGCCTTCCAATTCATCAAGGATGTGGCCCTCGACTGGGACAAGAGCCTCTATCTGGCCGCCGAACCCGGCGAATATGTCCTCACCGCCCGCAAAGCCAAGGGCAAGGACGAATGGTATGTGGGCTGCACCGCAGGCGACAACGGCTACAAAACCAACCTCCCGCTCGATTTCCTCACGCCCGGCCGCAACTATACCGCCACCCTCTACATGGATGCTCCCGGCACCGCCTGGAACAAGCGCCCCGAGGCCTATGTGATCAAGAAAATGACCGTCAACCGCAACACGGTGCTCAAGCACCTCGTGGCCGGCGCGGGCGGCGGATTTGCCATCTCCATCCGGTAGGCCCTTGCCCGCCGCTTTGTCACGGCGCTTGCCGGCCTCTCGTCGGCAACACCCCCGCTGTGGGCAAAAAGCTTCGCGATTTCACACCAAAGCCCCCGCGTTTCGACGGAAACACGGGGGCTTTTTTGCGCCTTCCGGGCCGCCGAAGAGCGAAAAAAGCCCTTTTTCACGCGACGAAATGCGATATTTCGGCAATCTGCTTGATCTTTGTCGAAAATAACGCTAACTTTGCCGTGCGACGATCCGTCGCCGAACGAAACAACAGTGTAAAAACTTCCCCATCACACCCGATATGAAACGTATCTACCTCTTCGCGCTGGCCGTCGGTCTGAGCTTTGCCGGACTTTCGGCGCAAACCACCGACCGGAGCGCCTATGGCAGCCCGATGGGCAGCATTGTCACCGATCGTGACCTGCCCGATCTCATCGTCTTGCGCGACGGCATGAGTGCCAAGTGCCGTGTCATCACCTACGTGCCCGGACAGCCCGTCAAAGTGCTCCTGGCCGATGCCAGAGTGCGCGTGTATCGACCCGAAGAGGTGGCACGTGTGGAGCGCGGCAAGCCCGCTGTCACCCCCGTGCGCGGTGCCGCCGAGAGCGAAAGCCCCGCTACCGTCAAGCCCGCCGAAACCGTCGTGACGCCCCTCCCGACCGCGCCCCAACCCGCGCAAAAGGACGAGACGACAGCCGCCGAAATTCAGCCCGCCGCAGCCGCCGGACAGTACGATGCCGACTACGTGGTGCTCAAGAGCGGCCGCACCATCAAGTGCAAGGTGCTCGAATCGAACGACGAAGGGGTGCAAATCGAAATGACCGACGGCACCATCTTCTACTATCGCGCCGTCGACGTGGAGCGCGTGGAGCGTCGTCCCGACAAGAAGGCCGTTGAGGCCGCACGCGACGTGATTGTGCTCAAAAACGGACAGAAAGTGCAGGGCACCGTGCTCGAGCGCAGCATCAATGCCCCCATCAAGCTCCGCAATGTCTACGGACAGGTCTTCACTTACAAGTGGGATGAGGTGGAACGCATCCTGATCGACCAAAACAAAAAGGCCGCCGCGCCCGCCGAAAAGGCCCAGACGCACAAATTCCGCCTCGCCGGCACCGCCGAAGTGGGCATCGGCTACGGATTGGAGCAAAACCGCCAGCTCGTGGGCGAAATGAATCCCGAATTTTCGCTCACCGTCGGCACGCGCATCAGCCGTTTGTTCTACGTGGGCGTGGGTGCCACCGTGCAACGCTACGACCGCACCGAGATCATGCCCGTCACTCCGATGCTGCTCGCCCGTATCGACTATCCGCTCCACGGCAAGTTCACCCCCTTCCTCGATCTGCGCGGAGGTTATTCGGTCAACACCGTTTCGAACAAGAAGAACTACCCCGAAATGGCCCTCTATGCCGGTGCGCAACTCGGTGTGCGCTACGGTAAGTGGACGTTTGGCGTGGGCGGCGTCTACCATCAGGTCAACAAGTCCATCACGCCCAACGCCGGCAAGGTGGCTCCCGACGGATCGTACGGCAAACGCGTCATCCCCCGCTCCGGATGGAAGAACCAACCTGCATTCACCCTGCGTCTGGGCTACCAATTCTAATCGAAAGCCCGACACTTCACCCCTTTATCGCCCAACGACAATGAAAAAGATATTCGGCCTCGCGCTCTGCCTTGCCCTCGCTGCGGGCACGGCTCGTGCGCAGCAATACAATGACGGCTTTGCCGATCAGGCCAAACCCGTGCTCACCGAAACCGAACTCACCGATGTGGTGCTCTTCACCAATGGCCGTGCCGAAAAGGGCATCGTGCTCGAAGTGACCGCGGGACAACCCGTGCGCATCATCCAAGCCGACGGCATCGTTCACGCTTATTCGCCCCTCCTGGTGGATCGCATCGTTCGCGGTTGCGGCGTGGAAATCCTCCACACCGCGGCACCTGCCGCCAACGTGGCCGCCGCCAAGGACGAGCCGGTCGAATCGTATGACGACAAAGACGGCTACTACGAGGAAACCTATGCGGCTCGTGCGCCGCGTCGTGCCGCCGTGCGTCCCGCCAAGGGCGCTACTCATGCTGCCGCCGCCGCAACGCGTCCCGCTGCCCGACGTCCGTTGCGCGGAGCCCAGCCTGTTGCGCCCCATCGTGCGCACGCTGCCGGTGCCGCTCGCTTGCGTCCCGCACGCCATGCCGCAGAGGTGGAGGTACGTCCCCGTGCCGTGCGCGCCGCCAGGTGCCGCGCCACCACACGATTCGCCCTCACGCCTCATCCAGGGCATCTTCATCGCCTGGGTCGCCGTCACCATCACCTTCATCGGCCTGCACCTGGCGCAGCGCCTTCGGTGAGCCCGGTGACGGCAAACCGGTCGACGGCAACCCCACCGAGCGCTGGAACGCCCCCGCCAATCGTGAGCACCTGGGAGGATCGCCCCTCTTCTCCGGCCCCGGCGGTGCTGGCAGCTGGGAGCAGCTGCGCGGCTGGACCGAGGCCCGCCGCGCCGGCAACCTGACCGGGCTGTGAGGATATCGGGGCCGGTCGTCCCGGAAGAAGGTGGGGAAGGATCTGTGACAGTATCTGCAGACAGACGCTGGACCAGCCCCTGCCGGAACCACCTGAGCGACCGGCCCGACTGCGCTCGCCAGCCTGATGCCGACTGCGGACCGAGGATCAACCATGACCGATCACCCCACTGAG
>ERZ773007.1214-NODE-1214-length-12179-cov-19.067305_pt1 | contig 12179 bp, 16 predicted proteins | sample MGYA00580665_ERZ773007 | MGnify/ENA primary metagenome ERZ773007 (study PRJEB29015, sample SAMEA2738122) | human oral metagenome | biome: human oral; feature: human-associated habitat; material: saliva | place: China | collected 2167 ... | reverse complement strand
CACGCGTTGATTGATAAACTAATGTCATTACTCTCTATCCTTTATCTATAGTCTCTTCCATTATATCATGATTTTTCAGAAAATTCTCCCTTTATAAAAGAAATTATAGTCCCAATTCTTCTTTCAAAGGCTGTAAATAGCTCATTTCTTGCTTATTTCTCATCTTCAGTCCTTCATCAGCTAGCAGGAGTAAGTCTTTGGAAAACTCTATAATCGCAGTTTTCTCCTCATATGTTAGCTTTTTCTTAGAAAATTGTCGCCTTAAAGACTTATAATTTCTTCCAAATGCTTTAAAGAAAGGTGCGATTTCTAAGTAAGATTCAAGTTTCTCTAAATTAACTAATAATCCCAAATGAAAAGCTGCAGAAGCAAAAGTTCTATCAAGAGGCTGAGTACACACACTACGAAACTCAACCGTTCCTCGAGTCGTTAAGTCCTGGTACTGGTAACTACGATGAGTTTCAAAGTCTTTCTCTTGAGGGTAAATAAGAACCTCATCCCCATTAAGTGCATATGCTTGGATTTCAGGTGTAGCTAAATAGTCCCTTGCCTGAATCGGATAAAAATAATAGGTTTGTCCATCACGTTCCGCAGTAAAAATTGTAGAATGATCTAGATAGTCAAAAAAATCAGCTTCATCATTAAAGAGTCTAGCATTAACCCCAACATTCTCTGTATAGATACCGTGCATGGATTCTTCCCAGAAAATATCCCTTGAAATTCTCGTATCCCAATCCGCACCTGTAAACTCAGAGTTTGCAAATAAATAAGCCTTAACTGCTTCAATTTGGGTAAAAGCATTAATCACCCGTAAGTAGTTAGACTTTGAAACATCCAACTGAACCTGGCTCCCACAGATAAAAGCACCATATTCAGGGAATTGATGTAAGTCTGAGTCAGTCACATTCCTACTCAAATTCAAATAATCCATCAACATCTGATAACGTGGATAAGCCACTGGAGAATTCTCATTTTTATCCCAGTTGGGATGAATACCACAACCAACAATAGCATGATTTGATTCAGCTAACTTTTTCTGAATAGCTTCCATATAATTGTTAAAACGATTTTCGACCTCTTGAATCGTTTCAGTCTTACCAAATGCAAACTCAATCGTAGTATAGGAAACTTCAAATAAAATAGCATCCTGACTTACTGGATCCACTAACTGAATAGGGTTTCCAAAATCATCAACCTTTTCGATAGTAAAATCCAAAGAAGAAACTAAATATCGGAATAAGTACTTGATAACTTCAACATCTGTAGCATCCCCTTCTAAATTTGCAACAGGATATTCCAGCTCAATCCCGATAAACAATTCAGGATTAACTTTAATATTTTTCAAATACCGATATTTTAATAAATCGATAGAACGAGACATACTTCCCTACACTTTCATAATCTAAATAAAATTTGAATAACTACTATTATACCAAAAATGATACAAAAAAGGAACGAAGATTTACAACGTTCCTTAACTCTATACTATACCGGCGGCCGGGGTCGAACCGGCACGTCCTTGCGGACACTGGATTTTGAGTTTGGTGTTTAAGATTTTATATCTTTATAAGTCAGCATAATCAACGTTATAAAAAACCATTTTTGTTATTTAAAAAAACAATTTTTTTGTTTTTAGTAACTTTTTAGGAACTAGATTACTTTAATTCCCTTTTTTAAACGTAACACATGGAATACATCTTCAGCAAGATTACTAAACTTGTAAAATGCTTGAACGAGAAGGTAGATTATTCGTTTATACATTGTCCTTTTAATGTACAAATGGTATAATACAATACGGAGGTACTAATAATGACACAATTTCAAGTCCGAATATCTGGTGAAGCAGCCTACTATTTAAGAATGCTAAAAGAGAAATATGAAACTTCAGAAGGTATCAATATAACTAAAGCTACCATTCTAACGCGTGCGTTTCAAAATTCAAAGACTGTAACAAACTGGACAAAAGTTGTACAAGATAACTCTATCTCTTTAAAAAATATTTATCCGGTGGAAGAAAAGGAATTAAAATTGAACGTTGCACTGTCCGATGAAGTAGCAGAAGGAATAAAAAAATATAAAGAAATATTGCCTAGTGCTACAAATACTCAAAGTGTAACTTTAGGTGTATGTGTTAAATTTCTTCTTAAAGCAGAATTGATGACCCAATTAAATCACGATATTTCAGAACCTGAAAAAGATTTTGACAAGAAATTCTCTATTCTAGAAAAACAGCTTCTTGAAATCGTTGCACCAGTCAACCACAAATTACTTTCTGATACCATATGGAATTTCAAAAATAATTTTATAAAATAGGTAGCCATTCTGCTACCTATTCTTTTTTTTACTCAATTTGTACATTTTGGAAATTAAAGTATATTTTTTGTTGACTTTCTTCTTTTTATGTTGTACAATTTAAATGTACAAAAAGCACTGAGAGGAGGACTAACAATGAACTTTTTTGACCAAGAAGCTTTAGATTACTTCTATGAGGAATTGGAAAGCTATTATGATGAAGACGAACTCGGAGAAATCTTTGATGGATTCGAATGATAGCAGGAGGAGGTGCCTCCTCCTGCGGACTAACTTTTAGGAGGCAATTTTATGATACAACTTACAGCATCCACTTGGAATATAAATCTACGTTCAAGAAAAGGAAAACAAATTCCTGAAATGATTGCGCAGGAACTAGCTCAGCAAAATTCAGATATTATCTGTCTGACAGAGTACGTGAAAACAGATAATCATTTTCAATTCTGTTCTAGCCTACAAACTAATGGTTATACAATCTTTGAAGATGTGCGTACTATAGATTTTGGAAATGAAATTCTTATTGCAATAAAGAGTGATTTAGTTACTGATTGCCAAGTCATTACTATCGATAATGATGATAATAATCCAAACTTTTTACACGTTAGAGCGACAATTGAAGGACAAGAATTAAACATTATTGGAGTTCGTATCAAGATAGGAGGGGAAAATGTTTTTGAAGATTTCAAACACAGAAAAACACAACTAGACAAGCTAATCTTCAATTTACCAATTCATGAAAACACAATTATTCTAGGTGACTTTAATAATGGCTTTTTCAAGCAGAATGATGATACTCATTCCTATCAAGGTAAACCTAGAGAATTTTACTCCTATCCATTACTAAAATCAGAAATGAATAAAGCAGGTTTGACTGTACATACTCCGTCTGAGGAGAACTCTTGGAAATATTGTAAATTAGACCATATTATAGGAAATATTCCTATTTCTAATGTGTGTTATTCTTGGAGATTCTTAGAAAATCCTAATTATCAAAATAAAGTCGGTTTCCCCGACCACGCTATTTTATCGGCAACTATATCTTTATAGTTTTCCTTAAAATAATTGCTCATTAGAGGAGGTAATGCAAAATGAGTGATAATTTAAAAGCATATCTATTTCTTTTAGGATTTGTGATATTAGCTGGCATAGCAATTTTTATATTCCCTCAAGGTCATTTCTTTTCGAATTCTATCCTTGTCCTTGGGTGTATTCCACTGCTTATCTCAACATATTATTTCGCAAAAATCAAGCTCTTAGGGTTTTACGAACTTTTAAAAGAGCTTTTAGATAAAATAAAAGGTATCTAACTAATATGTTTAAATTAAGACAAAGTGCTGATTTAACAAGAAACAATATAATTTCCTGTTATAAGCTAAAAATAATGCACTGGCTGATACTAAGTATCTCTGCCTGCATTCTATTTTCTACTATTGTTAATATTAGGGCTCCAACTTTTGTTCAAATTCTCTTCATATTTTTAGGTGGATTTATTATCTATAAAATTCATCTGAAAATAAAAATTTTTCGATATAACTTAGAGCATTACCTTATTATACGTGAGAGCTTACTTTATGTACTCCACACAAATAGACTTTATACTACATATAAAGATAGTACTGGACAAGAAAAAGTTATTAGAAGTGCAATCTTAGAATATGACTTAGATAGGCAAAACAGCCATATTCTTATCAAAGCTCTTATAACAGGTGACGAATTCAGCAAAAAAGTCCAATCTCTCGATGATGTGCTTGCTGGAGCTCTTGGACTAGAACTAGAAGAAAAAATTATCCGACCTAGCTATGCAGAATACCATTTCTATTACAAGAAACCTGACAGGTTAGTTCTTCAATCTCACAACCAAAGACAAGAGATAGATAGCCTTGATATAGATTTAGGATATAGTGTAAATTATAACCCTGTCAAATGCCCGCATATTTTAGTATCAGGAGGAACTGGAAGTGGGAAATCAGTGCTCATATCTGTTTTGATTTTAGAATTTCTAAAACGTCAATCAACAGTTTATATAGCCGACCCTAAGAACTCTGACCTAGGTAGCTTGTCTCATTACTTTGGAAATAAATACGTAGCAACCACCCCAAATAATATAGCTCGCATTGTGAGAGTTGTAGTTGAGGAAATGCAGGAACGATATCAAGTCATGCGCGATAACTTCCAGTATGGTTCAAATTTTACTGACCATGGATTTAAGCCAGTATGGCTTATATTTGATGAAATGGGAGCATTTCAAGCTACAGGTTCAGATAAAAAATCAAGAGACATTATCACTGAAGTTATGGATGGTATTAAACAAATTATTCTACTTGGAAGACAGTCAGGAATTTTTATCCTAGTATCTGCCCAACAAGTAAATGCTAGTACTACTTTAAGTACTGAACTCAGAGATAATTTAGGATTGAGAATAGCTCTTGGAGCTAATTCTAGCGAGGGATATCGGATGGTCTTAGGTTCTGCTACTCCCAATAATTTGAAACCTATCGAGGTAAAAGGAGCAGGATATCTTTATATGCAGGGCTCTGGTAAAGAATCTGCCCAATACTGGGAAAGTCCTTACCTTGACACCACTCAATTTGACTTTATCAAAGAATTACAACTTTATTTAACCGAAACAAACTAATTTCAACGGATATTGTTGCTTAAATTCGATAGATTTTCAGCAACAATATCTGTTCCTCATCGCTCTGCGATGATAGAAAAGAGGTACTCATGAAACTAAATGATTTTTTGAAACCAGAATTGCTAGGCAATCGTTTCTTTGCTGTAAAGGGCTATACAGAAGTTTTGGATAGAGAAACTAATAAACCAACTGCCTTACGACTAAATGTATCAATCCAAGATGAATCTAGTGATTTCTTTATGGAGATGATTCAGGTAAAGGTAAATACTTTAACTCCTACTGCCTCTGTTCAAGAGATGGCAAATAATAAAACTTGTCCAGTTAGTCTTAAAGATTTAAACGTAGGTCAATACAATGGAAACTTGTGGTTTACTTGTTCTGATGTAATTCTAATTACTAAATAATGTGTTATAATTATTTCAAAAATTTAAGGAGCTTACTATGCAAATTTTAACTTACCAAGATTGTTTAAATGAGAAAGGGGTTATCTCATTTGAAGAAGCAAGAATGATTTATGATTCTTTAATTAATTCTTCCAATATTCATGACCCTGAATTCCAAGTATATTGGAAAGAATTGGTTGAGTATAGTGCACAATATGCCGAAATGAGGGGAAAATGGCTAACACTTACTATTGAAGAACAAAATTCTCTTGACCCCTCTAGGAGTATTATTCATGATAGAATAATTCATAATCTGCAAGCTATTAGAGGTTTAGCACAGATTGAAGGTAAAAATGTATCCTGGTTTGATAAATTTTACGATGATAGAAAACGTATGGGTGATTTTGCTAATTATATAAATTACATATACGCTGTAAATTCACGTTGATTATAGAAAGAATCTTATATGGCAATTTATTATTCCGTATCTGATATACATGGGCACTACAATGAGTTTATTAAATCTCTCAATAAAATAGATTTATCTGATAAACAAAGTAAACTTATCTTACTTGGAGACTATATTGATTACGGTTCTCAATCTTTTCAAGTCATTTCTAAAATAATTGAACTTGAAAAGATTTATCCAAAACAAATTATTACACTTTTTGGAAATCATGAAGAATGGTTTTATGATTGGTTGATTTTAGATAATCCTACTGCTTCTGCGTTTCCAGAAACAATAAAGAGTTTCTTCTCTACAGAGGAATTGAACTATATTTTAAAATCAAATCCTAACAACTTTGAAACAGGTGTTAGAAACGAAATTAGAAATAATGATAAGTATATTCCATTTATAAACTGGTTCCAAAAACGATATGAAGATAGTCGTTATTTTGAAACAGAAAATCAAATTTTTGTCCATGCTGGCATTGATGAAGAAGCTAATAATCTTTGGAAAGACCTAACGAGTCCAGAGATATTTACAAACAAATTTCCTATTACAACTGGTAGATTTTATAAAGATATTATCTCTGGGCATTTTGCTTCTTGGGAAGTAGCTAAAGATAAAAGTTACCTAGGTAAGATTTACCATGATAGTAAAAGTCATTACTTTATTGATGGAGATGTAAAAAATAGCAAAACAATACCTGTTATCTGCTATGATACAGTTAAAAAATCCTATCAATATTCAAAAAACACTTCTCTATTGCCTAAAAAATTTGATAGAGCTTAATTCTATTCTTAGACTAATATCAAAAATAAAGAGGGGAATATATATGAAGACATTATTAATTGGTGATTTACATTTAAAATCTCAACTAATTTTACCCATTGTTGACAAAATTATCCAAACACATAACATTAAGAGAATCATTTTTCTTGGTGATTATGTTGATTTACATGGTCAAACTAACAATATCCAACTTTATGCCAAAGACCTCACTTTTTTATACTCTTGGAAAATAGACAAAGAGCAAAACGGAATAGATGTAATTAATCTTATAGGTAATCATGATGCTTATTATTTACTGGGAGAACAAGCCCCTTTCTCAATTCAAAATTTAGAAGTGTTTTTCGCAGTTAAAGAATTGTTGCAGGATTTGAAATTACAAATAGCTTATCAACTAGATGATTATTTAGTCAGTCACGCTGGTTTCAATCTGATATTTGACCCAAAAGAATGGCATTTTAACCTCTATACCAAAGAGCATGAAGAAGAATTAGATATTCTAGCTTATACAATAGGACCAATGCGTGGTGGGAAAGCTCTTGGAGGTTCTCCTTTATGGGCACATTTTAGAGAATTAGAACTGCTTCCCAACCAAGACTATCCTAAACAAATTGTTGGACATACCCCTAAAGAATCTATTGATATTTCTAAAAATGTTATTGGTATAGATACTTTTTCATTATATATTGACAAAGATAATAAATATCAATTTATTGGTAACGGAGATTTGCTAGTTTATGACCAAGGACATTTTGAGGTCATTTCAACAGACTGGGCAACAGACAAAATATTAAAACAATTACCACGACTATAAATTTAATAGCTACTTCTCATCATGTACCTAAGCAAAACTGCCGACAAGCAGTCGGCAAGCTGGAAGTGTGTTTAGCGGAGCGGTGCTTAGGATCACATGATAGAAGTAGGGAGGAGCTTTGCTCCTCCTAGTTTATTTATTATATAGACAATCTTTTGGCGAAAGCCAACCTAAAAGGAACTATTTTTTATGACCTCATATAATAAAAAAATAGTCCGCACTTCTTCCTATATTGAAATTTGGGAATATGAAAAGCCAATATTTTCAAAAGGAAAATCTATTTTAGATACTAATACTGAAAACAAGGAAAAATCACAACGTAGAACATTTGATGAACTTACACCTGAAGAACAAGAACAACGTCTGGAGCGTATGAAAAAAACTCGCTTAGAAGCAAAGTGGAACTTACTCCGATTAGTCGATTGTAATTATGATGACAATACTTCATTTCTAACCCTGACCACTAAAGAAAATATTAGCGACAGAAACCACTTCAAAGACTTACTAAAAACTTTTATAAAACGTTTTAACTACCACATCTTTAATACCAAGAAAAGTAAATTAAAATATTTGACAGTATTAGAAAAGCAAAAACGTGGAGCATGGCATGCTCATATTCTGCTTTTCAGCGTTCCTTATGTACCACACCGTCAACTCTTGGAACTTTGGGGACATGGAGCAGTACGGATAAATAAAGTTGATGTAGACAGCAAAGAAAATCGCGGTCGATATGTCACAAAGTATTTTGAAAAAGGGATTGGACAAGAATTGTTGGAAAACTTCGGAAAGCAAGCCTATTTTTCATCACGCAACTTAAAAAAGCCTGATGAAGATAGATTTTATACTTATGAAGATTTTAATTATGATAGTTCAGTCGTACTATATGAAACGGAATACATTAGTAAAGTCTATAAAGACGGTCAGTATTTCGATAATCATGTAAAGTATAAGAAAATAAAACTAGATGAATAAAGGAGTAAGTTACATGATAGCAACTGTTACTAAGAATGACCTAGTTGCCCTTGGTTTCTCTGAGGGCACATCTAAACGTATTATCCGCCAAGGGAAAGAGCTACTGATAACACGAGGCTTTACAGTCTATCAGAATAAACGAATTGGTACTATACCTGCTACTATTGTAAGCGAATTACTCGGTTTTGATGTTCAAAACAGTACCCTCAAGGAGTAAAATATGGCAATTAGAAAAGGTAAAGACGGTAATTGGATAGTTGATATTAGCAACGGTTTTGACCCAATAACACTAAAGCAACGTAGAATTGTCAGAAAGGGCTATAAGACGAAAAAAGAAGCTATTGAGGCAGAACACTACTTACGAAGTGTAGAGTTAAAAGAACGCTTCTATGGGGCTAAAATAACTATCCCTATACTATATGAACTACTAAAGGAAGAAGATAGTATAAATCATCGAAAAGCAAGCTATATCAATACACAAGATAATAATTACAACAAACACATCAAAGATTATTTTTCTATGGTAGATAATGTCGGAAAACTAACCTATGAAGACATCTACCAATTTAGAGAACATCTTAGGCAAAAAGTAGCTAAAAATTCTGATAAACCGTTAAGCACAAATACTATCAACAAAATCATGATTTTACTCAAAAAAATTTTTGATGTTGGTTTGCGAAAAGGCTATTACTCCTCCAATCCAGCAAAATTGATAAAAAAGTTGCCAATTGAAAAAACAAAAATGCAATTTTGGACAGTCAAAGAATTTCAGAAGTTTTTGACACTATTTGAACCCGAAGAATACAATATCAAACTACTCTTTACTGTTCTATTCTTTACAGGATTAAGACTTGGGGAAGCTCTTGCCCTAACATGGCAAGACATCGACTTTTCAAGTAATACAATTCATATCACGAAATCTGTCTATGTTAATAAAGGAGTAGCTCATATCAGCACAACAAAAACTAAAGCAGGAACAAGAGGAATTGTCATCAATAAAAAATTAAGCCAAGAATTACAAGATTGGGAAAAGCAACAAAAACATCTATTAGAGCAATTTACCAACAATAGCCTAACATTACAAGTGTTTCAAAATAGTCCTATCACAATTACAAAAAATGCTATTGAAAAGCAGTTCAAGAAAATCATTGAACGTGATAACACACTAAAAAAGATACGTATACACGATTTGAGGCACTCTCACGCTTCCCTGTTGATTAACCAAGGGGAAGATTATTTAGTAGTAAAAGAAAGACTTGGACACGCTTCTATAACGACTACAATTGATACCTACTCCCATTTGTACCCAAGCAAACAGAAAGACTTGGCTGACAAGCTAGACGAATTACTATAAAGTGATTGAGTTTCCCAAACAGAAATTATATAATCAGAACATGAACAAATCACAAGCAATAAAAGCACATGAAGTAGCTAAAAAAGCACACTTTGGACAAATTGATAGAGCAGGAATTGACTACATTAAACACCCTGAAACAGTAGCTAGTTTTGTCACAACTGATGAAGAGAAAGCTGTCGCCTATCTACATGATGTAATTGAAGATACTTCACTAACCCTACTAGACCTAAAAAAGGAAGGTTTTTCAAAAAACATTATAGAAGCCGTCGATATACTCACAAAGAAAAAAGGACAAGATTATCAATCTTATCTTAATCTAGTAAAGACAAATGAACTCGCTAGAGTTGTAAAATTGGCGGATTTACGGCATAATTCAGATTTAACCAGACTACCATTAATTACTGAAAAAGACTTAGAGAGAAATAAGAAATACAGTTCTGCTATTAGATTTTTAAGAACAAAGAAAAAAAGTTAGTAACTAAACTATAAAAATTTATAAAGAGAAAACAAAAGACAAGGCTTATAAACTTTGTCTTTATTACTATCCTGGCGGTCAGTCTCGAACTGGCACATCCTTGCAGATACTACAATTTTATTAAAATAAATAACTATAAAAAGTGAAATTTTTTATTGAAAAACTTTTAGACTAGGAGTATAATGTATCTAAAATAACTATTAGGCGGCTGTTATATGAATAATGTTGTTACTACACAAATTTCTATTCAACTTAGTCAAGAGTTAAATTCTTTATTAAATGCTATTGTTGAAGAAAATAATACAACAAAGACTGACTTTATTAGACAAGCTGTTATAGAGAAAATTGAAGATATGTATGATATTAAGGTCGCTGATGAAGCTTATAAAAAATGGGTTGAATGTGGCAAAAAAGCTATCTCACATGAAGAAATGATGAGACGCTATGGCTAAATTATACGCAATATCTGATATACATGGATACTTGGATGAATTCAGAGACGCTCTCAATAAAGTAAATTTAAACGATAAAGATAATCGCCTATTTTTACTAGGAGATTATCTTGATAATGGACTTCAATCTTTTCAAGTCATTTCCAAAATAATCGAACTTGAGGAGGTTTATCCTAATCAAATTATTACTCTTCTAGGGAATCATGAAGAATGGTTTTATGATTGGTTGATTTTAGATAAACCTACTGCTTCAGCATTTCCAGAAACAATAAAAAGCTTCTTCTCTCCAGAGGAATTGAACTATATTTTTAAATCGAATGCTAACAACTTTGAAACAGGTGTTAGAAATGAAATTAAAAATAATATCAAATTCAACCCATTTATAAACTGGTTTAAAAAACGATATAGGGATGAACGCTATTATGAAACTGAAACCCAAATTTTTGTCCATGCAGGTATTGATGAAGAGGAACGTGGCAAAAACTCAATTACAGGAGAGAATAAAGTAAATCTTCTCACAATAAAACGCATAATATCAGGTTGTTCAATACTTGATACTATGCGTTTTTCTGATTTTAAACACTTTTTTCCCAAGTCTCTTTAATTTAAATAAAATGTGAAGCCAACGGATTAGATAAACTAACAAAAAAAGTGTTCTTCTTATTAGTAAAATCAACACAATAAAAGAAAATACAATCGTCATCTATTGAAAGCTTAACTTTGTATGGTAGCAATCCATAGAAGCTGATAATATTTCTGATATAAGACATTGCAGAAAACAAGAAAATTTCATCAGCAAATTCTATACCTAAAATTTGATTTTGTTCAAGCAAATAATCACTCCATAATGTAAAATCAAATTTATCATTTTCTATGTAAAAATCATTTACTGATTTAACATTATTAGGATTTACTTTTAACAACCCATTCAACACTGTAGATTTATCAACTTTGTCAAAAACCAAGTTTGAAATTTTTCCATTACTTATTAGTATCTCAGCTCTTCTTTTAAAAGTAGCATATCTATAACTAGAGCCTTTAGTTAAAACTCTAAGATATTCATTAATAGTATTATTCATTAAAGTGGGATACTTTATTTTAAAAAAGTCGGTCTTTGAAAGTGGAAGCTTAAAGTGGTCGTCTAAAAAATCATATTTTGGTTTCCACTCATTAACAACCGCGTCACAGATAACCTTAACAAGAATTGGACTAAGTAACATTGAGTTTTCCTCCTAGGATATTTTTGTACATTTTTATTAAGTTTATTTTGTACACTATAATTCTATCAGATTAAACTCAAACCGTCAAGAGAAAGATTAGTATTTTTTAGTAACTAAACAAGAGTTGCTACTACCAAGAAAAAAAGACAAGGTCCTAGACCTTGTCTTTAATAATATACTATACCGGCGGCCGGGGTCGAACCGGCACGTCCTTGCGGACACTGGATTTTGAGTCCAGCGCGTCTGCCAATTCCGCCACGCCGGCAAATAGTAACTGGGGTAGCTGGATTCGAACCAACGCATGAGGGAGTCAAAGTCCCTTGCCTT
>ERZ773007.1213-NODE-1213-length-12181-cov-7.922481_pt1 | contig 12181 bp, 8 predicted proteins | sample MGYA00580665_ERZ773007 | MGnify/ENA primary metagenome ERZ773007 (study PRJEB29015, sample SAMEA2738122) | human oral metagenome | biome: human oral; feature: human-associated habitat; material: saliva | place: China | collected 2167 ... | reverse complement strand
CTAGTCTACCAATGAAAATCCTCTATCCTCAGTTAGATGTGACCATCATTGATTCGCTAAATAAGCGCATCAACTTCCTCCAACTATTGGCTCAGGAGCTGGATTTGGATGGAGTTCACTTCTACCATGGACGTGCAGAAGACTTTGCCCAAGACAAGAACTTCCGTGCCCAGTTTGATATAGTGACGGCTCGTGCTGTTGCCCGTATGCAGGTCTTATCTGAGTTGACCATTCCCTATCTTAAAGTCGGCGGAAAACTATTGGCACTCAAGGCCAGCAATGCCCCTGAAGAATTGCTAGAAGCCAAGAATGCTCTCAATCTCCTCTTTAGCAAGGTAGAGGACAACCTCAGCTACGCCCTACCAAATGGAGATCCACGTTACATCACTGTGGTAGAAAAGAAAAAAGAGACCCCAAATAAATATCCACGTAAGGCTGGCATGCCAAACAAACGTCCGCTTTAAATTTTTTAGTAAAAAAATGTTTACAAAATCAACCTCGCTCTCGCATTTCTGGGCTCGGGAAAAAATGATTTACAAAACCAATCTCGCTCTCGCATTTCTAGGCTCGGGAAAAAATGATTTACAAAATCATTTTTTTCTGCTATACTATCCTAAGCAAAGGTTTTTAATGTCATCCCGTGAGGTGACAAAGACGCAGTATATGAAATTCTTTAAGAATGGAATAGTTTTTTTAAAGAAGTCTTACTCTGAGAGCCTATTGCTGTAAAATAATGGGCTCTTTTTTGGTGCCCAAAAGTGAGGTTTTTATGAAACAGGAATCAACTGTTGACTTGTTACTAGACGTTGACCAACGTCCTTCAGCTGGTAAAGGCATTCTTCTAAGCTTCCAGCACGTTTTTGCCATGTTTGGTGCAACCATTCTCGTTCCCCTAATTTTGGGAATGCCCGTATCTGTTGCTCTTTTTGCATCAGGTGTCGGAACACTGATTTATATGGTTTCAACTGGCTTTAAAGTTCCAGTCTATCTCGGTTCTTCTTTTGCCTTCATCACTGCAATGTCTCTAGCTATGAAAGAGATGGGTGGGGATGTATCTGCTGCTCAAACAGGGGTTATCTTGACTGGTTTGGTCTATGTCCTTGTAGCCGCAAGTGTTCGTTTTGCTGGTACGAAATGGATTGACAAACTCTTGCCACCAATCATTATCGGACCAATGATTATCGTTATCGGTCTTGGTCTTGCTGGTTCTGCTGTAACGAATGCTGGGCTTGTGGCAGACGGAAACTGGAAAAACGCTCTTGTAGCCGTTGTTACATTCTTGATTGCCGCTTTTATCAATACAAAAGGAAAAGGGTTCCTACGAATCATTCCCTTCCTCTTTGCCATCATCGGTGGTTATATCTTCGCTATGATGCTTGGTTTAGTTAACTTTACACCCGTTCTAGAAGCTAACTGGTTCGAAATTCCTGGTTTCTACTTGCCATTTAATACTGGTGGTGCCTTTAAAGAGTACAACTTATACTTTGGTCCTGAAACTATCGCAATCTTGCCTATTGCTATCGTAACCATTTCAGAGCACATTGGTGACCATACCGTTTTAAGCCAAATCTGTGGCCGTCAATTCTTGAAAGAACCAGGTCTTCATCGTACCCTTCTCGGTGACGGGATTGCAACATCTGTATCTGCCTTCCTCGGTGGACCTGCTAATACGACTTACGGAGAAAATACAGGGGTTATCGGAATGACTCGCATCGCTTCTGTCTCTGTTATCCGTAACGCAGCCCTTATCGCAATTGCTCTTAGCTTCCTAGGTAAATTCACTGCCTTGATTTCAACCATTCCAAATGCTGTGCTTGGTGGGATGTCCATCCTTCTCTACGGAGTTATCGCCAGCAACGGTTTGAAAGTCTTAATTAAGGAACGTGTGGACTTTAGCCAGATGCGTAACCTAATCATCGCAAGTGCTATGCTGGTACTTGGACTTGGTGGAGCAATTCTTAAACTCGGTCCAGTAACCCTTTCAGGTACTGCCCTATCAGCGATGACAGGTATCCTTTTAAACTTGATCCTGCCATACGAAAATAAAGACTAGTCATCTAAATACAAAAGCTCCACTCAGTTTGACCTGCACCCCAAAAGTTAGACAGAAAACTCTAACTTTTGGGGATTTTATTATGAAATTGAGTTATAAAGATAAAGTTCATATCTATGAACTAAGAAAGCAAGGACAAAGCTTCAAACAGCTTTCAAAAAGATTTGGAGTGGATATTGCTGGCCTAAAATATATGGTGACATTAATTGACTGTTATGGAATAGAAATCGTTAAAAAAGGGAAGAATCGTTATTGTTCTCCAGAACTAAAACGAGAAATGATGGATAAAGTTCTTCTTGAAGGTCGTTCGCAAAGAAGTGTTAGTCTTGATTATGGCCTCCCAAACCAAGGAATACTTCCAATTATAGTGAGCACAAAGGAAATTATGGCTATCGGAGAGTTACTCTTGAACTAAAAAATCGTGGCTTCATGGTGAATCATAAGAAGGTTCAACGTCTGATGAAGATCCTTGGTTTAAAAGCTCGAATTCGTCGGAAACGCAAGTATTCTTCCCACCAAGGAGAGATTGGCAAGAAAGCAGAGAATCTCATTCAACGCCAGTTTGAAGCATCAAGGCCAATGGAAAAGTGCTATACGGATGTGACAGAGTTTGCCATTCCAAATAGCACACAGAAACTCTATTTATCGCCTGTTTTAGATGGTTTTAACAGCGAAATTATTGCTTATCATCTTTCCACTTCGCCTAACTTAGAACAAGGGAAAGCTATGCTGGAGCAGACCTTTACAGAGAAATACTATGAAAATACCATTTTACACAGCGACCAGGGCTATAAGATCAAATTATCAGCCAGCGCCAAAAGACCCTCACTTTTACATTGTTCAAGCCTCATTCCTCTTGACTCATCACTTTCCTCTTAAAGAGACTTTGGAATTACTTACCACTATCCCTAAAGGAATTCTCATATTCTTTTACACTTAATTTATCTGGCGCAGTATCATGCCTTGCTCGTTCTCGAATTTCTATACTCGTGAAGAGATCATTTACTGGATAATTTCTTTAATCTTGAATCTATTTCTTTATTGTGGTTCCATTAAGTCCTATACTGTACTCACATAATAACTTTCCGCCCAGAAATTCCGATTCCCAAACTTGGACTTGAGATTGGCGAGTTTGTCAAAGATCATGAGTGTACGTATATTGTATATTCAAGAGGCGAAAAGACCTCCTCAATGCACTGCCCATGACAAATTGAACAGTATAGTTAAGTTAAGAATAAAGTTCAGCGTTATGCTAGACAGCATATCGTTTTTTTTTTATTTTCTGCTTGAAGATTTCCTAATTCTTTCATTTAGTCCCAACTTATCTTTAGATATGTCCCATTTTAGATAGTCTTCCTCTTCTTTTAGAAGCAATAAGTATAGACGTTTTTCTCATATTGTGCAGACAAGGCGGAAGCATTTCACGATTCGTAAGATCAAATTCAATCCAAACACTTAGTTGCAAACAGCCTTCAAGCAGAAGATTCGAAAGAATAAGCTTATATTTTTCTATAAGCAATTAAATCTAGTTCCTTTTGTCCTTAGCTAATAGATATGGACTTTAGGCTCATAAATTACGGCATCAGAAAACACCCCAAAAGTTAGACACAAATAATCTAACTTTTGAGGTGCTGTTCAATAGAATAGCTCCAATTTTATTTTAAAAATCAAGTTCCACCCAGCTGAGAGGTGTATAACCCAGGAGTTCAACACCATCAAACTCTACTGTTTTAACGATTTCTTGAATATTTGTTTTCAATTCTTCCATAACAGAGTTATCTGGACCATCCAAGACTAGTTCATCTTCTACGACAAACAATGCTTTTTGGTAACGGTCATATAGACTATTCATAACCAAACGAAGACCAACTGGATCAGCTGATTTTTCTGTGCTAGTCTCAGCTACATACTTATCAGCAAAAACTTCTTCAGAGTTATTCGATGCATGATAACTAAAGCTTATAAAATCAACTGTACCTCTGTTTAAGCTAGAAAGATCTTCATCTGAAATATCCAAAGCAATCTGCTCACGTTCCAAGCGACGCAAGAAGTGGTTCGGATAGTAACCGCGAACTTGAACGTCCGTAAATACATAGTTTTCACGATTCTTAACCTCAGCTTCCATAGCATCTATAGCATTGTCAATTTGCTGGCTATAGTTTTGACTGACGACAAGCATTCCACCAAACTGAAACTCTGGATTGATTGTTTTTCCTAGTTGAACAACACGAGCAGATGCAACTAATTGATAATGAGCCGCTTGCCAGATTAACTGTTCACGATTATCTCTATTTTCAAATAACAAGCCTCCACCCAAAAATGGTAAATGGTGCAAAATATTAAATTCATTGAATGTAATCCAGTATTTTACCTTGTCTTTAAAATAATGGAAAACAGCTTCTGCGTAGCGCTCAAATAGTTCAATCATCTGACGACTTCTCCAGGCACCGTACTTTTCATGTAGGTTAAGAGGGATATCAAAATGACTGAGCGTAACAATTGGTTCGATATCTTTCTCCAGAACTTCGTCAATGATCGTTTCATAGTACTTCAATCCTTCTTCGCTTGGCTCTAACTCTTCTCCAGTTGGAAATAGGCGAGCCCAAGAGATAGAGATACGATAGGCATTAAAGCCCATAGATTGAATCAAATTCAAATCCTCAATATAGTTTCTTGAACTAATCGGTTTAGATTGTCCTAGTAAATCGTAAAAACCTAGTGGTACTGTTTTATAGTCGATTTTCCCGTGCAATACTCCTCCACGAAATTCACCAACTGGAAGAACATCTGTTGTTCCTAAACCTTTCCCACTATTTGACAAAAAATTTCTAATCATGACGACTCCTTTTATTTTTTTCTTTATAAACTAGATTGTTATTATTCAAAAATATCATTAGCTATTGAATGATTCTTTCCGCCCTTGTTATGAATAATAGAGCTCAAACCAGATAATCCACTTACGACATTTTTAAATTCACGAGATAGCTGCTGAGAATCCGATTTCTGCAAGTCCTCTTCCTTCTCTTGCCCTATCCATGAATTCCCATTCTCAGAATCCTCCCACGGCTGAGTTTCTTGAATACTTGCCTCATACACAAACTCGCCTACATTATCTGCAACTTCTACTAAATTAACTAGATGTTTCGAATCTACTTCATCTGAATCATTTTCTGCGATAAAATCTGAAGAAATTTCAGAGATTGATTCTGAGTCTAAAATGCTTAGGTCTTCACTATCGGAAACAAAGTCTGAAACACTTTCAGAAATTGATTCTGATGCTAAATCGCTTGGGTCTTCACTTTCTGAGACAAAGTCTGATGTGGTGATGGAAACAGAGGTGATGTCTTGCTCCAATTCGGAGTCACTGTGACTCTCGCTTGCTGAGATAAAGTCTGAAACACTTTCAGAGATTGATTCTGATACTAAAACGCTTGGGTCTTCACTCTCTGAGACATAGTCTGATGTGCTGGTGGAAACAGAGTTGATGTCCTGCTCCAATTCGGATTCACTGTGACTTTCACTTGCTGAGATAAAGTCTGAAACACTTTCAGAGATTGATTCTGATGCTAAATCGCTTGGGTCTTCACTCTCTGAAACAGAGTCAATGACTGACAAGGACTGCGAAAGACTAGGCGATTTTGACCCAGATACACTAGAGCTTTGGCTAGACGAAAGATTCTCTGAATCAGGTTCACTCTGATTCGAAACTTCACTAGAATCAGTATGACTAGCAATACTTTCACTGCTTGATAGCATGCTCGTACTCACCGAATCAGAAACATATAAACTATGGCTCACAGATTCTTGAATAGACGTAGCCGTAAGCGATTCTGACACCGAAACAGAATCACTGAGTGAGTTAGCCTCAGACATTGAATTACGCAGAGAATAGCCTTTTTCAGAAATACTTTGACTATAAGATTCACTGTAGGAAATCGCGATGAAGTCGCTAAGAGAAGCGAGCGCACTAGTTGATAAACTCTGGCTAACATTTTTTATCAACTCGGCCATGTTTAAACTATTTTTCTCCTGAAAAGCTTCTAAAACTTCCATAACCGAAACAGACTCTAGTGGTAATTCAAAGTCCTCACTGGCCTTCCTCACCATTTCTTTCTGTTCCTTCATCTTTTTGCTAACAGGTTTCAGTTCGACTGCATCAGAATGATGATCATCATAATCATTATCTTCCTCATTGACCAATCGCTTAATCTTCGATAACAGGCGTTGAAATCCTGATAACTCTTCTTTTTTGCTCATTATATTATTATTTCTCCCAAAAACTATTTATCACTACTATTATAAGGGTTGAAGTTCAATCTGTCAAAGCATTACCCAGAAAAGACCGCTAATTTTCTTTTGTTATCCATATCAATATAGAATTGACTCTCATTTTATACAGTGAATAGCATTCTGTTTCTGTTTTTTCATTCACAAAATTCATCAAAGCCTTTCAACATCAAAAGGTGTAAACTGTCGTGACAATCTGAACTCTAATTTTTATATTGACTACATTTTGCTAAAATCTGTCATACACAGATTAGACTTTCCTACGGGTTTTCAGGACAAGTGATTCATAGAAAGGCATTCTTAGGTTACATTTTCCCTCATCCACTCTTCAGTTGTCTCTAGATTTATATTTTTCAACAAAGCCGACTGATCTAACAGATAGACAAAATTGGATAAGTCCTGAGATTCCATCTTCGAACTTCCATATTCTTTAACTCTTGTTGAATCAAAGCGATATAGCAATAAATCCCTAAAAATCGGATAATTCACTCGTTTTCGATGACGTTCCAGTAAGCGATGATAGTCTAATTCAGCTAGAAAACTATCTGTCACTAAAGCATAGGAAGTTAAAAATTGTTTTGAGTAAAACAGGGCCGCAATATTTGAAATGGGTCCATAGCCAATAAAAGCTACTTTTTCAAAAGAATACTGTCTTGATAGGCTTTCAATTTTTTCGAGTAAAATTCCAAAAAACTCTTTTTCCATATATAAAAGTGAACTTTTGTAGGAAGAGTTCACCATTACCAAATTTGGAAAATGTTCCTGCACTCTTTCTGAAACAAAACCTGTCCGATTGAACTCAGGCTCTGTAAAGCAAACGTAAATGGTATTCTTCTCATTGTTCTTATGAAGCAAATCTGAAATCCAATAGCGATTAACTGTATAGTCTGCCACACCTTCTTGGGTAATATAAATCCCCTCAAACAAGAAGCGCTGACAGCCTCCACTGACCAATTGAATTTTATAATGATGGGTGTCAGTTGGTACATAAACACTCGCTGTCTCCTCTGGTTTCACACTATGAGAAAAAATTTCCTCATCAGCCGAATCCATAAAGATAACTTTTAAGTAAGTTGAATTCTCAGGAAGAGTTTCTAGATAGCTTCCAATGACATACTTCTCTCCCCGCTTCAAATCAGGAAGTTGACTTGTATTTCTCAATTCCTGATAATTGGCTTTCGAGTACCATTCGTGAATAACTGTTCCAGACGGCATAAATTGATTCTCATATAAAACTCGACCATCCTCTAAGACTCTGACAGATGAACCATATAAATACTGAGATACACTTTGCATATCCCAATAAGCAAAATAGACTTCCTCCTTATATCTCACGAATTAAATTTCCTTTCAAAACTATTCATTAGCAGTGCTATGTACTGATTAAAAAACCATCCGACGACACCCTGTGTATCATCATTATGTCGTCCCTCAAAGCCCTTGCTAATCAGGCTAATCTTATAATTACGATTTTCGAGCTCTTCCTCCAAGGTAGAATAGGCACGGCCATCATAATCATCCTGACACATATAAGCCATGATAAATTTTGTTCTCGAAAAATCAGCAACTCTAAAGGCTTTCCAAAAATACTCATTTAGTTTTGTTGCTGTCTCATCAGATAGCTTGCCCATCGTACGATAAAGGATATCCAAAGACGTTGGGAATCCGCCAGGACGAAGGGAAGACTCATTTACAGCAATATCACCTAAATTTACCAAGGGTTTACCGACAATAACGGCGTGAGGTTCTAGTTTAGAAGCATAGTACAGGGCGCCAAATGTCCCCATTGATAAGCCAGACAAAACTAACTGATCGGCTGTAAATTCTAACTCATCCAAACAGTGGCGAATCACTTGAATGAGCTTTTGTTCTAACTCATCCGATCCAAGATAAAAGCCACCGCCCTCTGAACGCGGATCTCCAATCAGTAAAAAGGGAGCTCCCATACCAGCCATCATATCGAATCCTTCAAAGCCTTCTGCTGGACGATAACCTGAAAAATATACATTAAGAGGTGGTCTCAAATCACCTGGATGAAAGAAATAAATCAGTTCCTCTCTATTTTTATCAATAATGCGATTTCCACCAACTAACAAGTCACCATAGCCTAAATGAGAATCTCGATGATGAAGGGGACCTATTTTCACGATTCCTTGTCCCTTAGCTTGAATACTAATGCTTAGATAGTAGGAATCCTGCGTGTCTAAAATTAGAGGTTTGTCATAGACCGTTTCATCATAAACCCATTCTTGCATTGGTGAAGGCGCGACAGGATACCCTTTGATGACATAGCGGACTGAGCAGTCACCAGAAATTCTAAATTCTGGCCACAAATCCAAAGGAGTATCTGCATCCAGATAGATATTATACTGATAGTTCGCTAGGGTTTGATAGTCCTCTCCAAATTCCCCTGCCAAACTGAGATAATTGCTTCCTTCATAGTTAATCTGTCCACTAAAGAGAGAATGAACTGCTAAATGATTTACTTTGAGCTTGGAACCACTTTGCTGAGGAAAGAAAGCACGAGAAAAACGATACAAAATCTGCTCAGGATTTTCAAATTGAGATTTGACTGCTTTCTTACGAAACAAGAATGTTTCCAAATCTTTCGTAGTAATCTGGCAACGTTCATGGTAAAACAAACGATAAGGCTGAATCAGGCTATCCAGAACAGTGATGTATTCAAAATGTTCTAGCGTATCCACCAATATAAGGTCATAAATCTTTGCAAGCCTTACCCTATCTTCTATGCCCCCACTCAACATCTCAATATCAGTAGGTACAAGTGATGCCATATCCTCTGGCTTAACAAATCTCCACCTTATATTACTAGGAATATCATATTGCTCTTGCCAGTTCTCATCAGCAATTTGTAGAACACTAATCTCTCTCATTTTCCCTTAATTCCTTTATTGAGTTTTTCCACATTTCGACAATTTCTCCCCTTTTGTACTGCTCCATCCTACTCAAAGAATGAGCCTTGCATTTATATGCTGACTCTATATCCGTCAAATAATACAATATTACATTTTTTAGGATAGAAATGTCAGTTATAATCGAACCATTTTCTGCATGCTTGACATAAGAGGAACTATATAAATTAATCTGAGGAATACCCCCACTTAGCCCTGCAATTTGCAGAAGCATATCTGCTGGATTTCCCAAATCAAGAAGGACACGAACCTCCTTCAAAATTTTTGCTAATTCAGTAGAACTGCGATGTGTCTTAATCTCCATTCTCTCTCTGAGAGTTTTTCCTTGTTCCAAAAGAGCCTTACTCTCCTTAGGCTTTATATCTTCATGGAACTGTGCTTTTTCTTCTGAACCTAGCTGATACGATAAATACTCTTTGAAAAATTGTCTGATAAATACTGCTCTTTCAGACTCCAAACTCTGAGTTCCAATCAGTAACTTCATCCATTCCTTCTCTAGCATCATATCAAATATGGTTCTAAAGACAGTTTGAAGATGTTCTTCAGGTAAAGTATCAATATTGACATAGACAGTTGCTGGATTTTCCTGCTGGCTTTCTTCTGTCTGCAGACGAATGTCATAAGGAGACACCTCATAATAAGGGGGAAGCTGGGCTTTGCCGATCAGTTCATCCATCTTTTGAACCTTACTGAAGCTATCAACAATAAAGAATGGTGTACCTTGCAAATCCTCTAGGATTTTTTCTTTATCCTCAATTGGGTAGCGTTCACCAAAGAAAGAGAAGGCAAGATTGTAATGCCTCTTAGCCTTGTGGAAAAGATGGTTATGTTGAGGATTTGCTGAAACAATAAGCATATCATCTCTTGTTAGGGCAGAAGATAAATACTGGTCCAGTTTTTCCTTGATTAGCTCCTCAATGTCACTATAAACATCCTTTGCGAATGCTTCTTGGACTTCAGGATTGACAAGCACTTGATGATTATCTCTTGTCAAGAATTCCCTAAACTGCCACTGACCTTGTGGATTCAGATAATCTTGATGGTCTGGCTGATTATTTTCAAAATAAATCACACTAGAAACTATGCCTCGATCATCAAAGACCAAACGGTGATCCATCTGATTATTTTTAAAATAGATAATATCGAAAATATTGCCAGTCTGAGAAAAATTAATCTGGGCATAGTGATTCTGATTTAAATAAACATCCACAAGAAAGGGAGTATAAAAGAATTCCGCTCCCTGTGGCCATTTCAAATCATCCAAGCCGAGCTTTCGAGGCAAAACATCTGTCAAACCTTGTAGATTATCAAATAGATTCCACATTCCAGCCGGCTCGATTTTCTCCTGATAACAGTGGCTTCGAATATGGGGCGAATAGTTCAACACTAGAATGCTACTATCTTTTCCAGCAGGTTGAAACATCTGTAATAAATTCATGGTATCATCAAACATCATCTGTTTTGATGAACAATAAAAAGGCAAAGCTGTAGAATACCATTTCCTACCTTGACAATACCAAGATGGTACAAAGTAAAACATTTCCCTCTATCTCCTTAGCATTCAATTTTTCATTGTAGTCAGTTCTAATTCTCAAGATAAATCCCTTGGTTGTCAAGCATTTTCATCTAAGAAATGACATAAAAGTCTCTGAAAGACGACCTATTTTTGTTAGATTTATTTCTTATTTTCCCTGAGTGAAGTGTTCTATAAAAATCTACTAATTCCTTTTAGTATAGCATATTTAGCGGCTTTCTTCAAACATCACTTGGCTCTTTAAAGCTACGCCGATTGCAGAGTTAGCAGAATCATTCGCAGTTCATCTTCTTATTTTAAGCCAGTAAACAGAATCACAAGAAATCTGGACAACTTTATTAGAACAACAGATAGAAAGACCAGAGCATCACTCTGGCCTTCTACCATTCTGTTTAGTTTCTAACCAAACTTAGTCTTCTTTTTTACGCATAGATGCTACAAGTCCTGTACCTAAGCCCAAGAGAGCCAATCCTGCTGCTAATATTGACATAGAGGACTCGCTTCCTGTATTTGGAAGATGGTCTTTTCCAGTCTGACTAGCTTTTTCTTTTTGCGGTTTTGGTTCCGTCTGTTCCTGTTCACGCTCATCTGGCTTAACAGGTGCTTGCGGTTCTGGTTTCTCTTGTGCTACAGCAGTTCCAGCTTCCACGATACGATCTTGCGCAACTATCTTATCAAAGGTTTCTTTCAGTGTACGCTTACCATTTTCGACTTCTACTAGGTGGACACGAATACCTTTTTGACCTTCTTGAAGAACACGGGTTTGACCTAGTGGGAGTTTATCGTTTTTACGTTCTTGCACTTGGAAATCAATGTTCTCTTCTTCTACTAGAAGTTCTGGTTTTTCATGAACTAAACCTGCAGCTCCATCAAGTGGTTGGGCTGTACCTCGCTTAGTTCCAACGAGAAGAACCCGGTTAACAGGAGTCTGAAGTACTTCACGAAGTTTCTCTTCACGAGTTCCATCTGGGCTTACAGATGTAAGAATGCGTTCCTTGCCAACTTGTCCTTCTCGTTCTACACGGCTTTCACCTACATATAGACTTGAATCTTCCTTTTCAACAGTCTGGAAGGCAAGTTCTTTTTCGACAACCTCAAGACTTGGATTTTCTTCTTGAATAGCAGGGGCTGTTTTCTCAGAAATTGGTTTTTCCTTGACTAGTTGGATACGATATTCCTTGACTTGTTTTCCACTTTCTGAAACAAGGCGAACAAGTACTGGAAGGCTATCGTCTCCACTATCTACAACTGTTGAAGCTACCTGATTGCTTTCTTGAACGGTCACTTTTGGACGTTGTCCATTATAGGTGATTTGATAGTCTTGACGATTTTCAGCGAAATCAGCAAGTTCTTTTCCATCTACAAGAATCTTCG
>ERZ773007.1212-NODE-1212-length-12185-cov-6.755153_pt1 | contig 12185 bp, 10 predicted proteins | sample MGYA00580665_ERZ773007 | MGnify/ENA primary metagenome ERZ773007 (study PRJEB29015, sample SAMEA2738122) | human oral metagenome | biome: human oral; feature: human-associated habitat; material: saliva | place: China | collected 2167 ... | reverse complement strand
AGCGCCCCTACGGCGTCGTCCTCGGCGGCTCCAAGGTCTCCGACAAGCTCGGCGTTATCGCCAACCTGCTGAAGAAGGCCGATATGCTCTTCATCGGCGGCGGCATGGTCTTCACCTTCCTCGCCGCTCAGGGCTACTCGGTGGGCAAGTCCCTCCTCGAGGAAGACCAGATCGACACCGTCAAGGGCTACATCGCCGAGGCCGCCGAGCGCGGTGTTGACCTCGTCCTGCCCGTGGACGTCATCGTCGCCCCCGAATTCGCGGCAGACGCGCCCGCGACCGTCGTCAAGGTCGACGCTATCCCCGATGATCAGATGGGTCTGGACATCGGCCCGGAGTCCGCGAAGCTCTTCGCTGACAAGCTCGCGACCGCCAAGACCGTCGCCTGGAACGGTCCCATGGGCGTCTTCGAATTCGACGCGTTCGCCGGTGGCACCCGCGCCGTCGCAGAGGCCCTGTCCAAGGGCTCCATGTTCTCCGTCATCGGCGGCGGCGACTCCGCCGCAGCCGTGCGCCTGCTCGGCTTCGACGAGAACACCTTCTCCCACATTTCCACTGGTGGTGGCGCTTCCCTCGAACTCCTCGAGGGTAAGGTTCTGCCCGGTATCGCAGTTCTGGAGGACTGACTCATGGCACGTACGCCCCTCATGGCCGGCAACTGGAAGATGAACCTCGATCACCTCGAGGCCAATCACCTCGTTCAGGGCCTGGCGATGGCTCTGTCCGACGCTGGTCACGACTACTCCAAGTGCGAGGTCCTCGTGATCCCGCCGTTCACCGACATCCGCACCGTTCAGACCATCGTCGACGCCGATGATCTCCAGATCAAGTACGGCGCCCAGGACGTCTCCATCCACGACAACGGTGCCTACACCGGTGAAATCTCCACCGAGATGCTCACCAAGCTCGGCGTCACCTACGTGGTCATGGGCCACTCCGAGCGCCGTGAGTACCACGGTGAGTCCGACGAGCTCGTCGGCGCCAAGGCCCGCAAGGTCTTCGACGCCGGTATGACCCCGATCCTGTGCTGCGGCGAAGCCCTCGAGATCCGCAAGGCCGGCACCTACGTCGCCTTCGTTCTCGGCCAGATCCGCGCCGCGCTCAACGGTTGGAAGGCCGAAGAGGTTGCCAAGATCGTCATCGCCTACGAGCCCATCTGGGCCATCGGCACCGGCGAGACTGCATCCGCTGAGGACGCCCAGGAAGTGTGCGGCGCCATCCGCGCCGCCCTGGCCGAGGACTTCGGTGCTGAAACCGCCGAGTCCACCCGCATCCTCTACGGCGGCTCCGCCAAGCCCGGCAACATCAAGGAGCTCATGGCCCAGCCCGACGTCGACGGTGCACTCGTCGGCGGAGCCTCCCTCAAGGCGGACTCCTTCGCCGCCATGGCCGGCTTCTACGCCTGAGCGAGCCGAGCCGCGGCGGAGGAGCTGAGCGATCACTTCTCCGCAGCGTCTCACCGCTCGCTGACAGGGTCCCGGACACCTCACACCCCGAGGTGTCCGGGACCCCGCGCGTTACAGGTAGAATGCCACGCGGACAGGTGGGGGCGCGGACCCTGTCGGGAGTCGCGCCGGACCCATGCCGGAGCGTGAGGCCCCCGCAGCAAGACGGAACCAACAACGAAGGGAACGTGACGTGAACGTAGTGCGTATCGTCCTTCAGGTGCTGCTCGTCCTCTCGAGCTTCTTCCTCATCATGTCGATCCTCCTGCACAAGGGCAAGGGCGGCGGTCTGTCGGACATGTTCGGCGGCGGTATCTCCTCCTCCGCAGGGTCCTCCGGCGTGGCCGAGCGCAACCTCGACCGCATCACGGTGGCGGTGGCCATCATCTGGACGATCACGATCGTCGGGCTCGGCCTGGTCGCCAAGCTCGGCTGAGCCTCGGCGGACTCCGACGAGCACTGCGCACACGACGGATCCGACCGTCGATACCACCCCCGATCCGCGTGGAGACGCTCTGGACCGAGGGCTGCGCGGCTACCTCGCCCACCTGCGTGTCGAGCGCGGGCTGAGCCCTCACACCCTGAGCGCCTACGAGCGCGACCTCGGCCGCTACCTGCGCTACCTGAGGAGTGCCGGCATCTCAGCGCCGCAGGAGGTCAGCCGCAACGACGTGGCTGGCTTCCTCGAGGTCCTGCGCACCGGATCCGACGGCGCCCGTCCGCTGGCGTCGTCCTCGGCATCCAGAACCGTCACGGCCGTGCGCGGCTGGCACAAGTTCCTCCTGGCCGAGGGCACTACCTCAGAGGATCCGTCGGCCACCGTGCGCCCGCCCCAGCCCGGAAGGCGCCTGCCCAAGGCCTTAGGGGTCGATGAGGTCCGCCGTCTCCTGGAGGCAGCAGGCGTTGACGATTCCCCGGTGAGCCTGCGCGACCGAGCGCTGTTGGAGGTCCTCTACGCCACCGGCGCCCGCATCTCCGAGGCGGTGGGGCTCGTCGTCGACGACCTTGACACCGACTCCAGGCTGCTGAGGCTGTTCGGCAAGGGGCGCAAGGAACGCGTGGTCCCCATGGGGGCCTACGCCTGGGAGGCGCTGGATGCCTACCTGGTGCGAGGTCGGCCGGTCCTGGCTGAGAAGGGCAGGGGAGTACCGCAGGTCTTCCTCAACACCCTGGGCAGGCCCCTGAGTCGGCAGAGCGCCTGGGCGGTCCTCCAGCAGGCCGCTGAACGGGCCGGGCTCATCGGGACGGACGGCGCCGACGAGCGGCGCATCTCACCTCATACCCTGCGCCACTCCTTCGCCACGCATCTGCTGGCGGGAGGGGCGGACGTGCGTGTCGTCCAGGAGATGCTCGGACACGCCTCGGTCACCACCACCCAGATCTACACGAAGGTCACCGTCGACCACCTGCGGGAGGTCTACGCCACCAGCCACCCGCGGGCTCTGGCCTGATCGCGAGGCCGCAGGTGAGGGCCGTCCTCCAGGCTTTGGTGGGGGAAGCCTGAGTGCGCACCGGGCCGCGGCTGAAAGCGGGGTCCCGTCGGCTTTGATCTCTGGCGTGTCCCGTCTGAACTGGGCGATGTCGGTCGGCTTTCGACTAGGCTGGACGACGTGAATGACTCCATCCAGCCAGGCCTGATCGACAACCCCGGCACCGACGAGAGCGAGGAGAAGGACTTCCCCGTTCCCGCGCCGCTGGAGTCGCACGGACCCGCTCGGGTCATCTCCATGTGCAACCAGAAGGGCGGCGTCGGCAAGACCACGACGACGATCAACCTCGGCGCGGCGCTGGCCGAGCTGGGGCGCAAGGTCCTCATCGTCGACTTCGACCCCCAGGGAGCGGCCTCGGCCGGCCTGGGCATCAACGCCCACGAGCTCGACTCCACCATCTACGACCTGCTCGTCGCCAGCCGTCCGGACATCCGCACGGTCATCCACGAGACCACGGTGGAGGGGCTGGACATCGTCCCGGCCAACATCGACCTGTCCGCCGCCGAGGTCCAGCTCGTCAACGAGGTCGCCCGCGAGCAGGCCCTCAAGCGGGTGCTGCGTCCGGTGCTCGACGAGTACGACGTGATCCTCGTGGACTGCCAGCCCTCGCTCGGGCTGCTGACCATCAACGCCCTGACCGCCTCCCACGGCGTCATCATCCCGCTGGAGACCGAGTTCTTCGCCCTGCGCGGGGTGGCGCTCCTGGTGGAGACCGTCGAGCGGGTCAAGGACCGCCTCAACGCCACCCTGGAGATCGACGGCATCCTGGCCACCATGGTGGACTCCCGCACCCTGCACTCAAGGGAGGTGCTCGAGCGCCTGGAGCAGGCCTTCGGCGAGCAGCTCTTCGACACTCGCATCCGGCGCACGATCAAGTTCCCGGACGCCTCCGTGGCCAACGAGCCGATCACCAGCTACGCGCCCTCCCACCCCGGTGCGGACGCCTACCGCCGGCTGGCCCGCGAGGTCATCGCCCGCGGCGATGTCGCCTGAGCCGGAGGAGCAGGGGCCGCCCCGGCTGCCCGGATTCAGCGTCACGCTGCCCCAGTTCGAAGGCCCCTTCGACCTGCTACTGAGTCTCATCGCCCGCAAGCGGCTCGACGTCACCGAGCTGGCGCTGGCCGAGGTGACCGACGACTTCATCGCCCACATGCGCTCGGACTGGGACCTGGGGCGCGCATCGGAGTTCATCGTCGTGGCCTCCACCCTCCTGGCGCTCAAGGCACACCGCCTTCTGCCCCACGACGAGAACGAGGAGGAGCCCGACCTCGAGCTGCTCGAGGCCCGTGACCTGCTCTTCGCCCGGCTCCTGCAGTACCGGGCCTTCAAGGAGGCAGCAGCAGCCTTCCGCCACCGGGCGGAGACCTCCGCGCGCAGCTACCCGCGCATCGTCGCCCTGGAACCGCATCTGGCGGCGCTGCTGCCCAAGCTCGTGGCCACCATCACCCCCGAGGAGCTGACACGGCTGGCGGTGGGCGCCTTCACTCGGCCCACGGATCCGGGCGTCCAGACCGTCCACCTGCATGAGCGGGTACCGGTCGGTCAGCAGCTGAGCCTCATCGCCAGCAGGCTGCGCAGTCACGGAACCCTGACCTTCGCCCAACTCATTGAGGACGCCGAGCGCACTGCCGTCGTGGTGGCCCGCTTCCTGGCGCTGCTCATCCTCCACCGGCAGGGCAGCGCCGAGCTGGACCAGACGGAGGCCATGGGCGAGATCACCGTGACCTGGTGCGGCGGTCAGGACGACCTGACCGGCATGATGACCTCTGAGAACCTCACTGAGCTCGAGGAGGAATTCGCATGAGCGAGGCCGCGGGGTCTGAGCTGCGCAGTGCCGCTGAAGCCATCCTCATCGTCGCCGACGAGCCGGTGACCACCTCTGCGATCGCCGAGGCTCTCGGCATGGAGGAGAGCGTCTGCGAGGAGCTGCTCGAAGACCTGGCAGCCGAGTACCGCGGAGAGGCGCCCGGCAGCCGTGCTCACGGATTCCTCCTGCGACGGGCAGCAGGCGGGTGGCGCTTCGCCTCCGTGCCCGAGCACGCCGACCTCGTCGAGCAGTTCATCATCGGTGGCGCCACCGCACGGCTGAGCCAGGCCGCTCTGGAGACCCTGGCCGTCGTCGCCTACCGGCAGCCGGTCACCCGGGGGCGCGTCGCGCAGATCCGCGGGGTCAATGTCGACGGCGTCATGCGCACCCTGCACGCCCGCGGCCTCATCGAGGAGGCCGGTGCCGAGACCTCCGGTGCGATTCTGTACCGGACCACGGGAGACTTCCTGGAGTACCTGGGAATCGACTCCCTGGACGAGCTGCCACCCCTGGCTCCCTACCTCCCCCGCGTCGAGGCGCTGGGGGAGATCGTCGAACAGGCCGATGAGATGGCCGGTAGGAGGACCCCATGACCCTGAGGAACCGCCACACCCGAAGTGAGTCCGTGCCCCACAGCGACTTCGGGGCCCAGGAGTTCTACGACGAGGACGACCTCGAGGAGCTGGACGAGCAGGCCGACGCCTCGGACCTGGCCGCTTTCGACGCCGAGGCCATTGACGAGGACGAGGAGTCCCGTCTGCTCCAGATGCGTGAGCGCGCCACCAAGGGCGGCCAGGACGACCCGCACGTCGCCTCCGGGCAACGGTTGCAGAAGGTCCTGGCCCACGCAGGGGTTGCCTCGCGCCGCGCCTGCGAGCAGCTCATCGCCGACGGCCGCGTCAGCGTCGACGGCATTACCGTCACCGAGGCAGGCGTGAGGGTGGACCCGCTGACCCAGGAGATCCGCGTTGACGGCAGCCGAATCCTCACCAATCCCGAGCTCATCACCCTCATGCTCCACAAGCCGGCCGGGGTCGTCACCACCATGGAGGACCCCGAGGGCCGCCCGACCGTGGCCCAGTACGGACGCGACTACCTGGCCGAGCACCCCGAGCTGCCCGACTCACTGCGCTTGGTGCACGTCGGCCGCCTCGACACCGAGACCGAGGGGCTGCTCCTGCTGTCCAACGACGGCGAGCTCTCCCACCGGCTCATGCACCCCAGCTTCGAGATCGCCAAGACCTATGTCGCCATCGTCGAGGGACAGGTTGAGCCCTGGGTCCCGCGTAAGCTGCGGCGCGGCATCGAGCTGGAGGACGGTGAGGCCAAGGCGGACCGGGTCACCGTCAAGGACTCCGGGCCGCGCGGCTCCATCGTCGAGATCACGCTCCACTCCGGCAAGAACCGCATCGTGCGACGCATGCTGGACGCCGTCGGCCACCCGGTGACGCGTCTGGCGCGCACCCGGCTCGGACCGCTGCGGCTGGGCAACCTGCGCCCCGGCCAGACCCGCCCCCTCAGCGGCGAGGAGATCGCTGCGCTGCAGCAGGAGGTCGGGCTGTGAGCGCCTCCGAGCCGCGGGCGTCAGTGTCCACGCGCGGCCCGGTGCTCATCGTCGGCACGGGGCTGCTGGGAACCTCACTCGCCCTGGCGCTGCGGGCGGCAGGTGTCGAGGTCCTGCTCTCCGACACCTCGCCGACCTCCCTGGCGCTGGCCCGAGACATGGGAGCGGGAACGCTTCACGGCAAGGACAGCCCCGAGCCGCAGGTCGTCGTCGTGGCCACGCCCCCCGACGTGACCGCCGACGTCGTCGTCGCGCAGCTGAGTGCCCACCCGAGTGCGGTGGTCACTGACGTCGCCTCGGTCAAGGAACGGGTCGTCAATGAGGTCCGTGACCGGGCGAGAGCCGAGGCGCGCAGGTACGTCGGCTCCCACCCGATGGCCGGCCGGGAGCGCTCCGGCGCCGGCGCCGCGGACTGCGACCTCTTCGCCGGCCGCCCCTGGGTGGTCGTCGGCCAGGACTCCGACCCGCAGGCGGAGCTGGTCATCAGGAACCTGGCGGTCGATGTGGGCGCCACCCCGGTGCGCATGGGTGCGGCGGAGCACGACGCCGCCGTCGCCGCCGTCTCCCACGTGCCCCAGCTCGTCTCCTCACTCGTGGCCGCCCGGCTGGAGGAACTGGGGGAGGGGGCCCTGGCCCTGTCAGGGCAGGGGCTTCGTGACGTCACCCGGATCGCGGCCTCGGACCCCAGGCTGTGGTCGGCCATCATCGTGGGCAACGCCGGGCCCGTGGTTGAGCTGCTGCGCCGGATCAGTGATGACCTGGCTGCACTGGTGACGGGGATCGAGGCGGCAGTCTGCGATCCGGACAGTGCGGAGCACACGGCCCCGGGAGCGGCACGTGTGGTTGCTCCCGGGGCCGTCGGCGCGGTCACTGACGTCATGACTCGGGGAAACCTCGGTCGGGCACGCATTCCCGGCAAGCACGGTGGCGCGCCGCGCCGCTACATCGAGGTCCAGGTCCTGGTACCCGACGCCGCCGGTGAGCTGGGCAGGCTCTTCTCCGACATCGGCGCCGCCGGCGTCAACATCGAGGACTTCTCCTTGGAGCACTCGGCCGGGCAGAGCGCGGGCATCGCCCTCATCTCCGTCCTTCCGGCGGCCGCCCTACGGCTGGAGGAGGCCCTGGACGCCCAGGGCTGGCGCGTCGTCGCGGGCTGAAGCCGGTTCCATGTGCCGCGCAGGCCCGCCTGTGTCAGTACTCATGGGGGCTGATCCGCAGTACCGCGCCGAAGTGTGGGACGCTTGGCCCAGTTCATGACCGTCAATCGGACCCTGATGGAGGGCACCATGGGAATCGTCGTTGCGATCGACGGACCAAGCGGATCGGGCAAGTCCACCGTCTCGAGGCGCGTGGCCGCCGAGCTGGGACTGGCCTACCTGGACACCGGTGCCATGTACCGCGCCGCCGCCTGGTGGTGCGAGCACGAGGGGATCGACCTGGGCGACGGGGCCGCCGTCGCCGAGGCCGTCGCCGCGATGCCCCTGCACATGGGGCTGGATCCCGAGCACCCCACCTTCACCGTGGCCGGCACGGACGTATCGACCGCGATCCGTGACCCGCACATCGCCACCGTCGTCTCGAAGGTGGCCACTAACCTCGAGGTGCGCGCCGAGCTGGCGCGCCGCCAGCGCGAGATCATCCGCTTCGAGGCGACCGGGCAGGCCGGGTCCTTCTCCGAGGGCGCCGGCATTGTGGCCGAGGGACGTGACATCACCACCGTCATCGCGCCCGACGCCGACGCCCGCCTGCTGGTGACCGCCTCGGAGGAGGCCCGCCTGGCGCGCCGCGCCGGGGACCTGGAGGCCGCCGGCAAGCAGGTCGACGCCGACGCCCTGCGCGACCAGGTGGTGCGCCGCGACCGCGACGACGCCACAGTCTCCCAGTTCCTCACCGCGCCCGAGGGCGTCACCTTGGTGGACACCTCCGAGCTGACCCTGGAGCAGTCCGTCGAACGGGTCCTGGACCTGGTGGAGGAGGCCGCCGACGCCGCCGCCCAGCGGGACGCCGAGGAGGACCTGCGGGCCCAGGCCATGCGCGCGGGCCTGGCCGACTACGAGCTCGATGAGGAGGACCTCGCCCTCCTGGAGGCCGATGGGGGCCTGCCCACCGGTGACAGCGTCGAGCCCGGGCTGCCGGTCCTGGCCGTCGTCGGCCGGCCCAACGTGGGCAAGTCGACTCTGGTCAACCGGGTCCTGGGCCGCCGTGAGGCTGTCGTCCAGGACACCCCAGGTGTCACCCGAGACCGGGTCTCCTACCCGGCGGAGTGGGCCGGGCGCCGCTTCACCATCGTCGACACCGGCGGCTGGGAGGTGGACGTGGCCGGCCTCGACGCCGCCGTGGCCACCCAGGCCGAGATCGCCGTGGAGATGGCCGATGCCGTCCTGCTGGTCGTCGACGCCCAGGTCGGCATCACCGAGACCGATGCCCGCGTGGTGCGGATGCTGCGCCGCAGCGGCAAGCCGGTGGTCCTGGCCGCCAACAAGGTTGACTCCCCGGCCCAGGAGGGGGACGCCGCGACCCTGTGGAACCTAGGGCTGGGCGAGCCCTTCCCGGTCTCGGCCCTGCACGGCCGGGGCAGCGGCGAGGTCCTCGACGCCGTCATGGAGGTCCTGCCGGAGGTCTCCGCCGTGGCCACCGCAGCGCCGGAGGGGGACTTGCACCGCATCGCCCTCGTGGGGCGTCCCAACGTCGGCAAGTCCTCGCTGCTGAACTCCATCGCGGGCCAGGAGCGCGTCGTCGTCAACGAGACCGCGGGCACCACCCGTGACCCGGTCGACGAGATCATCGAGCTCGACGGGCGCCAGTGGGTCTTCGTCGACACCGCCGGGATCCGCCGGCGCGTCAAGCAGTCACGGGGCGCCGACTACTACGCGGTGCTGCGCACGCAGAGCGCCATCGACAAGGCCGAGGTCGCCGTCGTCCTGCTGGACGCCTCCGAGCCGATCAGCGAGCAGGACGTGCGCGTCGTCCAGCAGGCCGTCGATGCCGGCCGTGCCCTGGTCCTGGTCAACAACAAGTGGGACCTGGTGGACGAGGAGCGCCAGAAGATGCTCCTGTGGGAGGTCGAGCACGACCTGGCCCACGTCTCCTGGGCCCCCCACATCAACTTGGCGGCCCGGACCGGCTGGCACACCAACCGGCTGGTGCGCGCCCTCGACGCCGCCCTGGAGGGCTGGACCACACGCGTGCCCACGGGCCGGCTCAACGGCTTCCTGGGCCAGCTGCAGTCCGCCACCCCGCACCCGGTGCGCGGCGGCAAGCAGCCCCGCATCCTCTTCGCCACCCAGGTCCAGGTGGCCCCGCCCCGGATCGTCATCTTCACCACCGGCTTCCTCGACGCCGGCTACCGGCGTTTCATCGAGCGCCGCCTGCGTGAGGAGTTCGGCTTCACCGGCACCCCCATCCAGATCGGGGTGCGCGTGCGCGAGAAGCGCCAGCGGCGCTGAGATGCCTGACTGTATTCAATCAGATTGTCAACCTTAGTAGGCCGACTGGTCACTCTGTTGCATATGGTTTAATGACGGGATTTGAACTAAACTCGAACAAGTAAATGTTGACTCAATGACCCATAAGAAAGGGTAACAATTGTGTCGAGTTTAGGTAAGAATTCCATCTTAATTGGTCGAAGTGATCGTGCGGTTAAGCCATATGTAGTGCCAGTGGCTATCTGGTTTCTTGTCCTCATATTCGGTTGGGGCGTCATGAGGGCGTTCTGGGAGTTCAGTTACAAGTATTCCTATGATGGGATGGAAACCCTTCCATACTACCTGTCGGCGAACTGGGGTGACGCTTTAATTCTTCCGACGGTATGCGCAATTGGATATGTTGAGATTCGAACTTCCTGGAGAAGTGTATCTCAGGTAGTTGCTTGCGTTTCCGGATTGTTTGGATTTGCAGTCGGAGTGCTGACACAGATTCAGTGGAATCTGGATGCGAACACCGTCAGAAACTGGACGTTCAATCGTGCTGGAGGTTTTAATCTTCCTGGATGGTACCATGCGGCATTCTTGATCGTCATGTGTGGGGTGCTGACTAGCCTCGTCGGGGTAGCGGTACACGTTGGCTGCAAAAGGCGAAACTGGGGACGTAGCTCTGCTTTAAGGTACATGGCCGTCGGCTATCTGCTAGTTCTATTCTCATGTCTACTGGCAACCGATAACTTACGTCAAGTCAACGGGGTACTTCCATTGAGCACTTCTGGTCTTGTCGGCTTGTGGAGTAAACCCTTGTTAACGTGTGTGTTGGTCGTCTTCTTTGCACATTTATGCAACCTAAGTTATCGTGGAGTTGTAGCATACGCGTTAACTCTAGCTACCACAGCACTATCTATTCCCCTCCTCTTTATCTATCGTGGATTAGAGCCGGTGACATTAACTGCAGGAATCGGGTGCATGCTGGTGTTTGTATTCGCGTTATCCTTCATCACTGCGCCGTCGTCTGTTTCATCAGTTGAGCGCCTTCTACGCTCGTTGCCCACAGCCGTACTTGCCGCAGTTTTCGTTCATGTCGTCCTAGCCAAGCCTGAAAAAGTAACTCTTTCGGAAGGCGCTGTCGCCCTAGCTTTCGGTCTCGCAATTCTTATAGCGTCAAGTACTTCGACAGTTTTATATGACGGAGATTTGGGGATGGTGTGGAGTGTCGCGAGAGCTTCCGTGTTCTCAGTTTGCCTCATTTTCGTGCAAGTTGTTGCATTCAAAGGCGGTAGATATTCAGCCATTTCGGTGGGTCTGTTGTATCCATTTTTAGTATGGTGTTCTTTCTCTTGGGTTAAAGAGAACTTTAATGTGGTAATTGAAAACGAAAAGAATGCCGTAGGGCATGATAGTTTGCGCTATAGGGAGTGGTCTATAAGGGTTGGAATGCTCGGTGCATACATTGCGCTTGTTGCTTTTGTCTACATTACGGCATCGTGGTTAAACTTAACTAACCTTGAGCCACACCCTAAAGTAATATATCGAATGTTGGTTTGCTCGGTTATCGTAGTTGCCATGACTGTCGGGGCTTTCAGTTTTTCTCGCGTGTCGTACGTCAATAATGTTTTCGTTCTGCGTGGGGTGATGGTGGTGCCTGGTCTGGTCTATTTTGGGTCAGTTTCATCTGCGCTGGCATCCTTAGTGTACGGTGTTGTACTGTTTCAGTACCCTTCGTCTAGGCTGCATGTTGGATGGTGGGTATTGTTGTCTATACTATATGTCGGAGTTTTATGGTTGACTTGCGTTACGACTTTAAAATTTTTCGACGTTCCGAAGGCTAAGGATGACTGGACCTTTACTGGTAAGGTAGTCCATTGTGTTCTACAGGATCATCTTCTAAGTCTGGCTTTGATGAACATCTTAGGTTTGGGGTTGCTGGTATGGATTTCTGACAGATTTGTCTGGAGTTTTAACCAATTTGCGCGATCGCCTGATCTGCCGATTGAGGTGGCGACACTATTTGCGACGCTGCTTGGGGTTATGGCGCCTATGGCGGAAGTTTTTGAATACTTTATTGGGAATAATGTTGGCCATCTGGATAGAGAGAAGCTCCGAGTATCTGAAATTCTAGATAAACCTGAGCGCGACCTGCTTGATAGGCGAAGAGGTGAAGAGTATCTTTGTGCTTTGGAAAAACATCTCCGAAGACAGAATGAAATTGCTTCGGTTATGGTGACGGTTTCTGTCAATTTCATATTTCTGTATTATGTTGTTAAAAAGAGGATGGGGTTGACTAGTGGTGGTTCTGGCAGGACAAGGAATATTTGTCGGTGATAGTTTGTCTAAACGGCCGTTGCGGAACTGTCGTCTGTTTGGCGTGGTTGCTGAAGTGTCTTGCGTGTCGATCAACTGGTGCGACGCCTCGATCTTTCTGTCCGAAGTCTCCAGCGCCTCTGTGAGAAGTGC
>ERZ773007.1209-NODE-1209-length-12188-cov-2.921866_pt1 | contig 12188 bp, 4 predicted proteins | sample MGYA00580665_ERZ773007 | MGnify/ENA primary metagenome ERZ773007 (study PRJEB29015, sample SAMEA2738122) | human oral metagenome | biome: human oral; feature: human-associated habitat; material: saliva | place: China | collected 2167 ... | reverse complement strand
GAGAGGGTAGAGGTCATCCAGATGGCGTTGTGGTGTGAAGTCCGGTAGGAGCTATCAGCGAACTCCACCACACAGTTCTGGATCCGAGGAACACTCTTGACCGTGCGAGCATCCACGTAGATGCCGTGGAGCCCCTTCACACCTTTGATCTTCGTGCCGCTGACACTGAAGCGTTTGCAGTCGATGAAGTACAGGACACCGCCAGCATGGGAGGCACCGTTCACCCACTCGTAGGTGATCTCGCCACCAGTCACCCGGAAGTCTTCAGGGATGTTCCGGATGAGGAAGCAGGCAGTCTTGCCGATAGGGGCCTTGACAGTGATCTTGGCTTTCCTCAGATCGAGGTGCCGTGCTCCGCCGAGGATTTGAAACTGATCGTTAAGCTCGAACTCCCCGACGAGACGGATAGTGTCACCGACGACGGTGGATCGGATTTTCTGTTGGGTTTCAGCAGACCAGATACCGTCCGTAGGAGTAATGACGAGAATGTTACCCACTGATCCTCCGTTGGGGTTGGGGCTGGGATGGGGTCCGGGTTGGGGTTGGGGTCCAGGTTGAGGGGCTGGTCCAGGGTTGGGATTGGGGGCTGGGGGTCGGGGTAGAACTGACCTCCGAATTGCTTCGGGATGCAGAGCAACCATGTAGGTTTCCACATCTTCCCAGTGATCACTACCCTGCACCGAGTTGAACAGGATCCGAGTCAGATCGTTGTTCGTGGTGGCATGGGGTTCTGCCCAGTAAGCACTGGTGCCCCAGGCCTTCTGGTAGTCCGAGTCAGCGAAGCACACCTCCCAGAACTTCGGATTGGCTTCCAGAGAGACCACGAAGATCTTCCGGTGGTACCACCGCATCTCTGGCTGGTTCCGCAGACGAGGACCATCAGGGTTCCGGTCCTTGTACTCACCATAGGTGCTCACCACCACGTAGCCTGGGGCCTTGTAGCAGCGACCTGAGATGTGGTAGGCAGTGCCTGAGCCGTTGTGGTACAGGGCCAGCAGGGGAGTACGCACGCCCGTCTTCATGTTGATGAAGACCAGATCACCGTTGGGAGACTGGTAATCACAGAACACGAAGGCATCATCACCACTGGGCAGCAGAGCCATGTCCGAGTGTTCAGACTGCCTATGCAGGGTGATGTACGGATTGCCTTCCTGACTGGCAGGGTGAGGTGACTTCAGGTCAGGGGTGTAGGCACGAGTGCCGAGATGCTCTTGGCCTGCCCACGACACCACAGCCCACTTCCCAGTGGGGGACATGCTGGTGTGGTCCGGACGCTCCGTAGGCCCGCAGTCGATGTGGCCCAGGATCTGATCCTCCACAGCATCGAAGGTGATCACACCCAGGATGGTGAAGCTGGAAGTCTCAACCTGCCAGCACCAATACCGACCGTCGAGAGAAGGGGCTCCCTCCGACTTCGAGGAGCAGATCTGGGCAGAGGGCCAGATTGCCTGGATGCGAGAAGCCAGATCCCAGGTCCGCACGGTAGTTCGAGTGGCCACGTTCATCTGGTGGAGCTGCATGCCCCAACCGTTGTTCGGGATGTACCATAGGGTGTTGGGATCAGTAGTGGACCAGATGGGCTCAGCATCGCCAGCGAGGCCAGGGAGGTAATCACCAACCTGAGCCCCGGTGACTGCATCGTGAAGGTACCAGTACCCATCGGACTGGTACATGAGGAACAGAGTGTTGTCCGCATTGAAGGCCTGACGACGGGAGTAGTCGTTCCGCCGACGCTTCTTGCCTTCAGAGACCCACTTGACGTTATCCGTCACCCGGGCGATAGGAGACCCGTAAACGGCCGCAGGAGACGCTTCCAGGTACTTGTAGGTGGTGGGGGCAGGGAGCTGCTTAGCAGGATCCTCTGGCCCCATCAGGAGGCTCTGAGGGGCCTCTGATGGGAACATGGTCATAGCGGTTGTCCAATGAAGATTGCAGAGAGGGAGTACGTTTGGGCAGCAGTCATGTTCGGGGGAACAGTGATGCTGACCCCGGTGTACCCGGAGACCGTGAAGACCGTGTACTCACCCCAGGCAGAGGACACCGAGCTACCTGAGCCGACGAAGCTCTCGGTAACGGCACGACCACCTTTGGACTGCACACGGATTTCCCACATCCCGCTCAGAGGGAATGGGAAGAAAATGCTGGTTCCGTTCGGACTCTGACCTACAGTGGGCCGAGAGGTGCCGGAGGAGTACCGCTCCACAGTACGGTTCCGGACACTGATCCCGAACACCACCGCTGCCGAGGAGCTACCTCCAGGGGAGGGTTGGGGCAGAGGCTGTGGCTGGGGTTGCGGAGAAGGACTGGGAGAGATCCCACCAGCACGGAGGGCATCCAGACGGTCCTTGGTCTCAATACGGATGGCGGCAGTGTTTGCAGCGATCCGTTCATCCATCAGCGTTACCACACGCTTCAGGCGAGTCTCCAGGTGCTTCAGGTTGACGGCATGCTCATCCTCAGAAGGGGAGTCCACCTTGAGCTGGGTACCGGACAGGTCGATCTCTGCGGCATTGGAGTCGAAGCTCCCGCCGCCACCCCCGCCACCAGCCTCCAGGGAAGCCACGCGGTCAGACAGGTCGGACAGTCGAGCCGTGATACCTGCAGAGAACTCGTTGAACTTCGGCTGCAGGTCTCCAGACCGGACAACCTCATTAGGGCTGTTCAGGCGGAAGGTTCCTTCACTGAACTGGAAGGAGTTCCCCAGCAGCAGCCGGAATCCAGCGTTGGGGTTTGCCCCCGACTGGAAGCGAAGTCGAAGCACCCCGTCCGTGACCTTCTCCCACGTCCAGTCTGACAGGCCAGCTCCGTAGGTGAAGTTCGGAGTCGAAGCTCCACCACCACCGGGAGGGAGGGCACCACCACCACCACGCAGCATCTGCATGATGGTGTCGATGTCGTGGGTGTTAGCAGTAACGACCTCCGCCATATCGTCCCACTGCTTCTTCGTGACCGAGAAGCCTTGACCAGTCTGAGCCAGTCGCTGGTTGATCGCTGCTATCTGGTTGTGGAGGCTCCGGGTCAGATACTGGAGTTCTTGGATCGCCCCATTGTTGGACTTGTCAACGTACCATCGATTCAGGTAATCAACCGTAACAGGCTCATCCCCCTGCACAGGAGAAGGGAGGCCCTGGATCCGGTACCCCTGCATGTCCAGGTTGCCGAAGATACCAGCAGAGGCAAGGCCTCGGGCTTCCTCAGAGATCCGGAGAATCTGCTGCAGGTCAGCCCAGAGGTTGCCTGCTGACCAGCGAGCCCCAGAGACGAAGTTGTACTGCAGATCCAGACTGGTGTAGCGGCTGATCTGGACAGTCACACCCGAGGGAACAGGCTGGCTGAACAGGACCAGCTTACGGGTAGGGTCGAAGGACCAGGAAGGCCCTTGGCCGTTGATGTACCGCACGGAGATACCTGTGACCCGCTCTCCGGACGGGGTGAACTTGTTGTAGTCGGGAACATCAAACGGCACCGTCGTAGTACTGAGGGTGCCGTTGGAAGTGACCCGCACGTAGGTCACATCACTCACGTGCTCGTGCTCCTATGGCCTTGAGGACCGGGTTTGCCGCATACACTGGGATGAGGTCGCCCATGCGGGAAGCTACCTCAGCAGGATCACCAGACTTCACTGACTGCAAAGCCTTGACCCCGCGGTCGAACGGGATGAGGACGGGCGCGCCAACAGAGTTGGATTGGCCGGTCATCCACTTGAACGGTTCGGACAGCAGACCCAGTGCGCCCATCTGAGCGACAGCAGTAGCGATGGGCTTGTCGTCCTCCTTGCCCATCAGGGCAGTTTGAGCTTGAGTAGCTGCGAGGGCCAGCGGGAACTGGTACAGGAACATCAGCCCCAGGGCACCAGCACCATGTCGCTCCAGAGTACCGGCCAGCAGCTTGTTGTGCGCTGTAATCACGAAGTTCCGGTACATGAACAGAGCCTTGCCAGTCGGGTCGAAAGCAGCGAAGGTAGGCATGTCCCCGAGGCGAGACTGCAGCACAGCCTCATCCATGGCACGGTACAGAGGGGATCGCACATGATCCCAGGCCTCGTCGTCCCAGTTATCAATGTGCATCCCATGCTGCTTGTACTGGCCTGCCAGGGTGTCCCACTGGTCAGGCTGGATACCGTACCCTTCCAGTATCCTACGTGCCTTCTTGTTCCCTGTGATGGCCTGCTCAAGGCGCCGAGATAGGAGATCCCCAGCGATGGCTGCCTGATGGTGGTGAATGAACTTCATACCATTGGCGTAGGGCACCAGGTCTCCAAGCTGCTGCAGCTTCAGGTCGATACCGTTGAGGGCCTCCATGCTGTGACCATCCTCAAACTTCTTGAGGAACGGCCGCAGACGGACGTTGTAGGAACTGTGCTGGGACAGAACCTTGGCCAGCTCATACCGATTGCTGTGCTTGAACAGCTCACGGGCACCCGGCACATGTCGAAGCATGGCAGCAGTGGTGGCTCCCAGACCATAGCGAGCCATGATCGAGGCGTACTCCGTCACCTGCCACAGGCCAGAGGCTGCCAGGGTGATGGTCCGACCGAACGACGCTGCACGACGGAAGTTGTCGTTCATCCGCACTCCCTGGGGCAGGCCCTTGAAGTAGGAGATGGTGTCGTCGAACTGCTGGGCCATCTGCAGACGCTTGCCTTCGGGAACCTCCCGGAGAAGGTACTCACGAACCTTCAGGATGTCTGCAGGCTTGGTGAGACCTCGCTGGGCGAAGCCAGCATCCGTAGCCACCTTCTTCAGGTACGTATCCGTGATGCTGCTGACGTTGGTGTCCACCAGATCCACAGGACGCAGGATGGTGCCGTCGGGCATCTGGTGCTCCAGCAGCATATCCATACCGATCCGGGACTTCAGGTAGCCGGAGCCACCCTCCACAGCAGTGACCTCATCGAAGACACTCATGGCTGCTTCAACGTCCTTCTCAGCCACACCAGCGGAACGCATACTGTCCCTCATCTTGGCTTTCACCAGGTTGGGGACACCGGCGCCCACTGAATCCTCGAAGTAGCCCTTACGGAGAGCACGATCTCGGATGGCTTCTGCCACCTGCATAGCCACGTCATCCGGAAGCATCGGAGTACGCTTCTGGATAGCCTTGGCAAGCATCTCTGCTACAGCCACGTAGGATCCCTCCCCCATCCCTCGAATGGCTCCCTCGATCTTGCTGGAGTCCCACTGACGAGAAATGAAGCCGGGAGTGACCTTCAGGTGCTTGGCGTTCTTCACACCAGCACGTTGAAGCTCCCCGAGGGCTTGGGCACTGATCTTGTCAAGCTGGTCCGCAAGTGCGAGCACATCCGCATCCTGGGTAGCATGCTTTACAGCGGCCCCGGTAGCGTGTGCCTCATTGCGGGCCACCATCTCCAGGTAGATCTCCTTCTCAAGGTCGGCTTGGATCTGAGCAGCCTTGCGGGAGTTCTTGACACGCTGGGCCAGACCTGCGCCACGCTTGCCAAGGACTTCCAGCATCTTCTGCTCAAACACCACCTGGCCCTCACGAAGGTCAGTCAGTACACCCTGGCGAAGAGACTCGATGGAAGTGTTGCCACTCTGCAGAGGATCGTCGTACAGCAGGTCCGCCACCTTGCGGGCACCATCACCGAGGGAAGCCATGGACTTGTGCATGTTCCATGCCAGACCTTTGGCCACCTTGGAGGATATGTTCTGCCGAGCTTGTGCAGGCTGCTGCAGGATGGATGAGAGGTCCAGCTTGTGAGTAGCCCGGGCATCAGCCCAGCCAGGTACAGCATCCAGCCCTTCTGAGCCATCCAGCTTACCGGACTTGGCAATGCTATCTGCAATGCCGTCGAAGAACTTAGTAGCCCGGTTGTCCAGAGTCTTGGGAGACTGCTTGAATACACCCACTACGGAGTTGTACACATCGCGGAGCCAGCGCATCAGGCCACGCATGGCGCCACCTTGGGTAGGCAGCTCGCGTTGTCCAAGGACTTCCTGCACGTACTTCTGAAACAGGTCTGCCCCGATCTCATCCTTGCTGAACAGGTACCCGGCAAAGCCATCGGCATCTCTGCTACCAGCCTTCTTGTGTACCCGACGGATGATGTCCAGCAGAGAAGACGAATCCTCTGCTACCGAGTCAACAACCTCAGCTCCAAAGCGGGAGCTTGCCATGGTGGCCGTGGTGCGGCCGTGAAGTGCATCCGAAGCCTTGCCTGCAGTTGTGGAAGCCTTCTGCAGCTCCGTGACCAGAGCATCGAAGGCAGCCTTGTGCACCTGCTTGGACTTCAGGATAGCCTGTGCAACGACGATGTGCCCGATCTCATGGATCAGAGTCTGCATCGCCAGGGCTTTAGGCATGCTGGGGTCAATGCTGATCCAGGCCGAGTTAGGACCGAATCGAATACTACCGCCAGGCTGCCCATCATGACTGATATGAACCTTGACGTTCTCGGGGACGAACTGCTTGATCAGCTTGTCCGCCAGAGTCTTGAACTCTGTGCCGTAGTGCTGGAACTGCTCACCGATGGAGACACGCTCACCCTTGGACATGGACTCGACGTAGCGGTCCACATCCTGACCAAGCTTGTTGTCCTTCTGCATGCCCTTGCCGAGCTGCTGATCAAGCTTGTCCGTCTCCACGAACTCTAGTCCACCATCCCTACCCTTCACAGGGGTGTACAGGTCGTCCAGGTCACCCGCTGTAACATACTCTGGGAGGCTCTCAAAGGCCTCTGGGTGCAGCGCAGCGGCTTCCTGAATAGTAGGAGGCTCCACAGGCTCTTGGGGCTTCGTAGGCCCTTCTGAGGGCTTCTGAGGGGTATCCTTGGGCTTGAGGTCTTCCAGGGTGGGGAGATCCACCTTGACAGGCTTAGCGGCAGGAGTCTCAGATACCACCTTGGCTTCTTCGTAACCCATCCTGATGACAGACGGGCTGGGACGCTCGTTGACCTCTGGTAGGTCAGCCAGACGACGTACCTCACGAAGGACACGCTGGTTCTGCTGGTGTGCCCACCGAGGATCATCCACTGCCTTCTGCATGGCTTCCACTGTCTGACGGATGGCGATGTCGGGATCAGGCAGCTCGAACTGACGACGAACCTCCTGCCAGACCTCAGAGCCCTCCTTCAGACGGGCACGCTTGGTCTCCAGAGCAGTCAGCTTCCGCCGCTGTTGTGCAGACAGGCCCTTACGCTTCTCCAGTGCCTTCAGGGAGGCAACGGCACGTTGCAGTCGGTTGATCTCCGTCTTGGAGGTAGTCTCCACCAGGTCATCCAGGCTCAGGGTAGCCGTGGGCTTGTCATAAGCAAGCAGACGGGGTTCAGGGAGGAAGTCTTCGGGACGTTCCGGGATACGGACGGGAGAGGGCTGTTCAGGATCCAACCGAGGCGGATGGTAGTCGTAGCCCAGCTCCTTGGGCGGGGGAGGAGTGTACTCCAGTTCCTCCAGGGTAGGTAGGTCATGGACAGCACGCTTCCCGTTGTCAGGTAGGGTCGGCAAGGATGGGGTAGCCTGGGGCTCCGGGCCCACCACTTCCCAGGGGACTTCCTCGGCTGCCGGAACCACGTTGTAGTCACGACGCAGGACCACATCCCGAGAAGGTCCGTCGAATCCAGTGATGGTAGGCTCATTCGGGTCAGGAGCGAAAGGCACGTCCCCGTCGATGTGGGGCTCCCTGACAGGGTGGACAGTGGTGGGGATATCTGTAGTCGGGTCTGCAGCCTTGGCTTTCTTGAGTGCACGCTCACCGAACACGCCGCCACCCACGGCGCCCATCAGACCGGACATGATCAGGTCTTGGTTGGACTTCGGGGTGAGGCCTGCAAGGTCAGCGCCGACGTTCAGACCCCCGTAGAAAGCCGCAGAGGCAGCTCTCCCCATCAGGGAGTTCCCTAGACGGGCAACAGGGAGTAGGTTAATAGGGTCAGCAGCGCCACCCAGGAAAGCGCTGCCAGGATTCTCAGCAGCCAGTTGGCGGTACTGGCGAATCTCCTTGACCTGGGAGAGCGCCCACTTGGCAGAGTTGATTCCTTTGCCATGTTCCCTCATGAACTCGTGCTCCTCAGGTGAAAGCACGATAGGGGTGTGCTCCAGGAACTGGAACAGATCAACCGGAGGATCGTCCTCGAACTCCGGCTTGGTGAATCGTCGGTAGATGTCCGCCGTAGGGGCGAGCATGAAGCCTGCCATGGCGGACATGTACCAGGGGACTTCTTCGAGCTGTCCGTTGTACTCACGCTGGGCACGTGCATCCCGGAAGGGGGCCGTGACCTGCATGGTGTCATCAGACATGCGAGTGAAGTGGTCAGGGGGAACCGTCGTGAAGCCATCCTTCAGCGTGCCCTTCGCCGGGGCATCCGGTTGAATGACTTCGGGGCGGTCGCCATAGACGCCTTGGGCGAAGTGCCGCTGAGGATACTGTTTCATCAATCGTTCCGGTTGTAGTTCTGGATCAGATTCAGGTACATGTCACGACGTTTCTGGGGGCTGAACTTCCATGCTGCTGTGAGCTTGAACCACTCAACTGCATCATCCACGTTACCGCGGCTCAGGTTCTCCAGCACACGCTGAGCTGCCCACCGACCAGTCCCCTTACCACCATGTACGTCCTTGAAAGTGGCAAACTTCAGACCTGACTGGTAGGCCAGGTGGCCCAGCAGGGTGAAGGTGTTGGAGGTCTGTGGAAGGTTGTAGGCATCCATGTAGTCATAGGCAGCCTTGGCCACGTCATCGGAGGCCCGCTTGAAGGACACGTTGATGTCATCGTCCGTGATCGGCTTACCGTCCTTGGCGTTCTGAGGGTAGTACGGGTTCGTGTGGAAGATCCCAACACCGACAGATTGACCGTGTGAGTCCTTGTAGCTGGTCTTGGATACACCCTCCTGCTCCACCAGGGAAGCACGGAGCTTGAACATCCACTGGTTCGGAGCACCAGCAGTGTTGTCCCCGTTGAACGTCACCTTGCCACCAGGAGTGCTCACGGTGTAGCCGTTACCGTACACAGCCTCGTTGTACTTGTCCTGAGCATTGGTGATCTCCTGCACACGCTTACGGATGTCTGCAGGAGTCAGCTCCTGAACATGCGTAGTGTCCCGATTGCCCTTCTTATCCACACTGGCCACCATGACCTGGTTGCCCTTGAAGTACAGCATGGCAGAACCACCTTGCCCCTTGTGAGCTACCTTGGCAAGGTCAGCGAGAGCTTGAGCTGCAGCACCGCGGTTGGCTCCGGTGACACCAAAGGTAGCATCGATGTCGAAGTTCTTTGGAGCGAACATCGGACCGAACTCCGTCTGGATGGTGCGGGACGCCAAGTTGGACTTGGCCAGCTCGATAGCATCCTTCGGAGACTTCATGTGGTACGTGTTCATCACGTCCGAGATCTCCAGCGACAGGGCATTACGGTATTGGTCCGTGTACTCCTTTACGATGGGGGAGTCTCCCCAGAACTTGCCCTGATCCCCGAAGAATGGAGAGTACGGGCGCATCTGCATGTCTGCTGCAGCCTCATCCGACCACAGGGCCTTGACGTTCAGCCACAGGTGCTGCAGGGCGTTCTGGCTGGTGGCGCTCTCCATGGCAGCCTTGACGGCTTCCTGCTGGCCTTCTGCAAGGGCAGCCTTGGCAGAAGGAGACAGCTTGTCATCCATCTCCGCATCCTGTGTAGCAAGCTGGTGAGCTTCCTCGTAGGAGTGCCCCTTGTCAGCGTAGGACAGCATCCGGTTCACGAAGGCCCGGTTGCCCTCAGAGACACCAGAGAGCATGCTGGTGCGGGCGAAAGAGTCGCCCCGGGCTTCAGCATCTCGAAGCGTGTTCACGATGTGCTCGACCGCCGCCTTGTGCTGGGTAAGGATCTCCCCCTTTTGGTTCCGCATCTGGGTGAATGCCACGTCAGCGATGGAGCCGGCGAACTTGTACCCAGAGGACATGCCGTTCATGCCCATCTTCAGACCCACATCGATCATCTGCTCCGTGGTAGCCTGCTGACTGGCCAACAGCTTCTTCACTGCTGTCATGGCGTCCTCTTCCGTCTTGCCGGAGAGGAGAATCTGCCGGAGGTCTCCACGGACAGCGGCAGCCGCGAGGGAGGTAGTATCCTCCTGCTTCTTGCGCTCCGTGAAGTACTTCTGGAACAGGCTGGACTGCTTCTCACGGGACATATCACCCCGGAGCACTGCGGCATCCGTGAACTCCCGGAGGGAAGCCTTGGATCCCGTGAAGGTACCATCGCTCAGAGAGGCCTCCAGTTGACCGAGCTGCTCATTGTAGGCGAGGGACTGGCGATCTCGGGCACGCTCCTTGGCCTGGCGGAACTTGTCTGCCAACCCGTCCTGTTCCTTCGCAGGTAGACGGGCCAGCAGTGTGCTACGCCCTCCCTGGGGATCGTCCATGACGGTACGAGCCATGGCCTCGTAGAGTTCCGTGCTGTCGTTGGCCAGAGCCATCTCAAAGGCTTCTTTGGTCAGGTTGGCCTGCACGTCACGAGGTAGGGAGGGATCCAGCCACACAGCCCCCACCAGGTTCCCCATGGTGGATTGGATCTGAGCATTGAACGCTTGGTCGCTCAGGTCTCCTGCAGAGTGTTGAATCTGGGCTGTGTGGATCCCTTGCAGAGCAGTGTTCCACAGGGTAGCCACCGCTGCAGACTTCTGCTCGATGATGTACTTTGTGTGCTCCGTCGTCCAAGTGCGAGTGTCGGTGGAGTCCTCCATCTCCATCTGGGAGGCCATCACTGCACGCTGCTCCAGGGTCATGCCGTTGAACCCAGGCATCATGTCGTGCCGTCGAGCAGCCATGTAGGCCTCGAACTGGTCCGCGGACATGGCCCGGATCTTCGGTAGATCCTGCTTGAACTGAGCCTTCTGGTCAGCCAGGGCGAGCTTGCCCATGGCATCACGATACCCAGCCACCTCCCAGTCCCGAGTCAGGGGATCCCCTTGGATCTCCTCCTCACCCTTGATGATGCCAGCCTTGGCTTGGCCAGCGAGGTAGCGGTTCTTGTACCATTGATCGTCCAGCTTCTGCAGACCACCTGAAACCGTCCCTGTAAGGCGGTCTAGAGCCCGCAGGAAGCCCGAATGGGCGCCTGCAGAGTCTCCTACTACGTCAGCCCCACGAGAGGCTCCTGGGCCTCCTATGGAGCTTTGACGGGCCTCCCGGTTGTCCGCAACGTTGAACTCGGGAGACTGAGAGTTACGGAGAACCGGATCAGCCATTAGAACCTCGACAGAGAGAGTTGAGGCTTGGAGTGGGAGCCGGAGGGCATAACACTCTTCATGCCGCTGTTGTTACCGAGACTGAGGGACATACGCCGCTGAGCGTACCCGAAGCCAAACTGGGCCACGGAGTTGGCAATCTCCAGACCAGCCTGAGAACGCCAAGCGGACATGTGCCCGGAGGACTGGTAGTTCCGAGTACCGTCCGGAGCTGAGAGCTTGGTGTTCATCACCATAGCATCCAGCTCCCGGTTGTGGTTGTCCACGTCCGCAGCATAGTTCAGCAGGTTCTGAGCCTCGGCTACATCCTGCTTGGCTTGGATGTCTGCGCTGACAGCCGCCACGCTGGCGCCGGTGTTTCCGGTAGCAGCAGCGTTGGCGGCAGCGGCCCCTTGGGCTGCAAGCCCCTGTGCCTTGATCCCTGCTGACAGCCCCTGTGTCTGCTGTTTCTTCAGGGCTAGTTGAGACTGCATCAGGGAGGCTTGATAGCTGTTCCTGACAGTCTGAGCGAGGCGGTCCTTGATGATGGCCCGGGACTCTGCCTCGGATTGGGCCTTGATTTGCGCCTGTTCTTGCCGAGCGGCCAGCTTGGCTTGCTTGCGACCGCCAATGAGCGAGGAGGCGACTTGCACCGACATTGCGGCAGCAGCCAACCAAACCATATTACCTCCGCTGGAAGAGTGGCTTGTAGTTCACGACGAAGGACAGACCGAGCAGGTTCAACTCGTACACCGAATCGCTGGAGATTCGTATGAAGTGCTCATCCATCTGCACACCCAGAGGCATGTCCGTAACAGCTTCAGGAGCTGCCCAGGTACTTCCAGGCACCAGGCTGAACTGATCCCACTGGTTGGCGTAGACTTCCCGGTACACCCACTCCTGTGGGTTCCCGTAGGGCACACCACGCATCACGAGTACCTTGATCTTGTATGCTCGCTGTAGGTGGAAGGTGTACTTGAGGACCACAGCAGACTTAGGCGCCGTATGCACAGCGTCCCCCTTCTCATCC
>ERZ773007.1208-NODE-1208-length-12195-cov-3.119275_pt1 | contig 12195 bp, 10 predicted proteins | sample MGYA00580665_ERZ773007 | MGnify/ENA primary metagenome ERZ773007 (study PRJEB29015, sample SAMEA2738122) | human oral metagenome | biome: human oral; feature: human-associated habitat; material: saliva | place: China | collected 2167 ... | reverse complement strand
GTTATTTTTTGAGAAAGTGAAAGCTTCGCTTCAGAAACTTGTCTCATTAATTCTGCTAGTATAAGAAGTTTTATCATACTAGCTGACAAAACCTTTTTATTTCCATCTATAGAGAATGCCATATTTTTATCTAAATCATAGAAACTTACAGAGACCTGTCCCTTTACTTCTGAAATAATTTTTTTAATTTCTTTTTTCTTTGTTTTTGCCAAAACTAATCCTTTCTTCTTTTGCTAAATTATTAATAATCCGATTCCACAAGCTACTAATGTTACTGCACAGAATACTATTACTACTGTTGTTTCTTTCCAGCCACATAATTCAAAATGATGGTGAATTGGTGACATTTTAAATAATCTTTTCTTTGTTTTTTTATAATATAACACTTGTAAGATTACTGATAGTGTTTCTGCTATTGGTATTATTGCTATTATTAATAATAATAACGGTATTTTTAGATATAATGTTATTCCAGCAATTGCTCCTCCTAATAATAGTGATCCCGTATCTCCCATGAATACATGTGCTGGATATATATTGAATAATAAGAATCCTAAACTTGTTCCCATTATTATTGAGCCAAATATTGTTGTTTCTTTTATATTCCACATTATTGAAATTATGGTTAATGTCGCTATTATTAATGTTGTTACACCTGTTGATAATCCATCTATTCCATCTGTTAAATTTACTGCATTTGTTGTTCCTAATATTACTAATACTGCAAATATTACATATAACCATACTGGCATTGTTACGAATTTATTTAAAAATGGTATGTATATATCTGTTCCATTCTTAAAGATCGTTATTAATAAGGTTATATAAATTATTGATATTATTAATAATCCTGCCATTTTTGCTTTTGGACTTAGTCCATCTGTATTTTTTTTGACAACTTTTTTATAATCATCTATAAATCCTATGAGACCAAATCCCAATGTTACAAATATCATTGGGAGTAGTCTTGTTGCTATTTCTGATTGGTCTTTTGCATAGTCGAAGAACAAGAATGCACTTAATATCAATGTTGAAATTATCATTATAATTCCACCCATTGTTGGCGTTCCTGATTTTCCTAGATGTGATTGTGGACCATCTTCTCTTTCGGATTGTCCTGCTTTTAGTTTTCTTAATATTGGTATTACTACAAATGCTATTACTATGCTTGTAAAAAATGATAGTAGTAATATCTTTATATGGAAACTCATTTAATTATTTTCCTCCTTTGGAATCAGCTTTTACTGAATTCTCATTGTCTTTAGCTTCTTCCATACCTTCAATAATTTCTTTTATTATGATTCTTTCATCATAAGGATGTTTTTCATGATTTATTTCTTGATATGTTTCATGACCTTTTCCAGCTAATACGATTAGGTCATTCTTTTTAGCCATTTTAATTGCTTTTCTGATTGCTTCTGTTCTATCTACTATTACTTCATATTTTCCTTTTGTCTTTTTTATTCCTTCTTCAATTTGATCAACAATTTTTTGTGGATCTTCTGTTCTTGGATTGTCTGAAGTTATTATTGTATAGTCTGCAATTTTTCCTGATATTTCGCCCATTGCTGGTCTTTTTGTGCTATCTCTGTCACCACCACAACCGAATACTGAAATGACTCTGCCTCTTGTGTATTCTTTTACTGATTGTAAAATGCTTTCTAAACTTTTTGGTGAATGTGCATAATCAATCATTATTGTTAATCCTAGTTTGTTGTCTACAAGTTCATTTCTTCCTGGTACTCTAATTGTTTCTAAAGCTTCTTTTACTTTTTCTATATCACAGCCTAATTTCAATGCTATTGATAATGCTGCTAATGTGTTGTAAACACTGAATCTTCCTGGTATTCCTGTTCTAATTCTTTCGTTCTTATTGTTTACTCTTACTCTAAAATCTACATAAGAGTTTGTTATTGTTATGTCTTTTGCTAATATGTCACATGTGTTGTCAATTCCATAAGTTTGTATGTTTCCATTATTTATAATACTTGGAACTAATCTCGTTTTTAAATCATCTGCATTTACATATCCATATTTACACATTTCAAATAATCTTAATTTTGAATTGAAATAATCTTCCATATCTGGATGTTCGTTTTTACTAATATGGTCTTCTGATAAATTTGTGAATACTCCAATATCAAAATCACTTCCATCAACTCTATGTAGTTTTAAACTTTGTGATGATACTTCCATTACTACTACATCACATTTTTCATTTGCCATTTGTGCAAATATACTTTGTAATTTTACGCTATCTGGTGTTGTTCTATCACTATCTTCTAATTTTTTATCTCCTATATATATTGCTATTGTTCCAATTAAGCCTACTTTTAATCCTTGTTTTTCTAATAGTTGTTTTACCATAAATGAGGTTGTTGTTTTTCCTTTTGTTCCTGTAATTCCAACTAATTTAAATTTTCTTGATGGATCATCATAATAATTGCAAGCACATTTTGCTACTGCTATTCTTGTGTCTGGACATGATACTAATGTTATATTGTCAACTGCTCCAATTTCGCTTAATTCCTTTGCTACATCTGTTACTGATTCATCATTTATTAATATTGCTGATGCTCCCTTTAATATTGCATCTCTTATATATTGATGACCATCTACTTCAAATCCTTTTATTGCTACAAATAAATCTCCTTGTGCAACTTTTCTAGAATCTGTTTCTATTTTGTTTATTTCTGCTTCAATATTTCCTTTTGCTTTTAATGATTCAATTCCACTTAATATTTCTTTTAATTTCATTATTATATCTCCGTTCTTTTTGAGATTAGTTTTTATTAAAATCTTAACAAAAACTCCTTATATATTATAAGCATAAAAACATTAATAAATCAATCAAAATAAGAATGATTTCTATTATTTTTTAGAAATCATTCTTTAATTTTTTACAAATAATTTAATTATTTTTGATATTATAGTTTCCTCTGTTTTTGGACTTTCTTGTAGTGATTTTACATAGTCTTTTTTGTCTAAATTTATATATACTTTTTGACTATTTGTTAATTTTTGCATTCCTAGTTTTTCTTTTGCTTCTTTTTCTATGTTTGAGATATTCATGTCTCTTTCAATACTTACTTTTAACTGATCATTTTGTTTTTCTATTTCAATTAAATTTGATTTTAATTTTTCTCTTGCTGCTAATTTTGCATTTAGCATTGCATATCTTATACATAATATTAATAAAAAGGCAAAAACTAACATTGAAACTATTATTGTTTTTGTTGTATTTACTAAAGCGGTGTTTTTATTTACTACTCTTTTCTTTGTTTTATTACTATTTTTTGTGACTTTAACAGACCTAGTCTTACTAGGTTGGATTTTTCTCGGGCTTGTCTCATATTCATAGTAATTAGCCATTTTAGTAGTTACACCTCTTTTCTTTCGAATATTCTTAATTTAGCACTCTTACTTCTTGAATTAATTTTTAATTCATTATCTGTTGCTATAATTGGTTTTTTGGTTAATGATTTTCCATAGCATATTGGATTACATATACATATTGGTATATCTTTTGGGCAAGTGCATTCGCCTTCTGCTTTTTTGAATGCGTCTTTAACTGCTCTATCTTCCAATGAATGGAATGTTATTACACATAACCTACCATTATCTTTTAAGCATTTTATTGATTCAAGTATTGTTTTTTCTAATGGTTCTATTTCATTATTTACTTCAATTCTGATTGCTTGAAATGTTCGTTTTGCTGGATGTCCATCTTTACCTGCTGGCTTTGATTTTGCAATAATTTCAACTAATTGTTTTGTTGTTTTTATTGGTTCATTTTTTCTGTAATTTACTATATTTCTAGCAATTTGTCTTGAATATCTTTCTTCGCCATATTTATATATGATATCTGATAATTCTTTTTCTGAATAAGTATTTATGACATCATAAGCTGAAAATGGTTGTGTTTGGTCCATTCTCATATCTAATTCGTTATCTGAGTTATAACTAAAGCCTCTGTTTCGTTCGTCTAGTTGATATGATGATACTCCTAAATCTAATAAAATACCATCTACCTTTTCTATTTCTAATTCTGCTAATATTTCTTTGATATCATCGTGATTGCCATGTACCAATTTCTTATTTGAATATTCTTTAAGTCTTTCTGATGCTGCTTTTAATGCATCATCATCTCTGTCTACTCCTATTAATAGTCCTTTTTTTGATAATCTTTTTATTATTTCACTGCTATGTCCTGCTCCACCTAATGTTCCATCTACATAGATTCCATCTGGTTTTATATTTAGGCCATTTATGCATTCTTCTAGCATTACTGGAATATGTTCAAATTTCAATTCACTTCTCCAAATTTAGAATTTTTGGTTGGCACATTGCTATGCCAACCTCTTTTGTACATTTGCAATCTTTTGTTTCTTACTCTTTTTTTCTTTTGTATTTTAATTTTTTTGTCTTAAGTGTATCTATATAAACTTTTGTAAAAAAGGTTATACCTCTTTAATTCCATTTTATACCACTTTAACTGATTGTAATATATAAAAAAATAAAATGCAATACTTTTTTTGCATTTTATTTTCTTTTAAATTACATATATTATTTTTGTTTTTTATTTTAATTATTTCTTCGATCTATGACATACGTACTTCCGCAGATAGTTTTGGCAAGGTGTTTTACAGATGCTCCTGCTTCGCCTATTTCTAGAGGGTTTTTAAATTTTCCTTCTTTAACCTCTACGGCTCCAATGGATACAGTTGTCAAGGGGAACTCCTCAATTGTTCCTTTTCTGTTTTCAACTTCTAAAAATCCGTTTAATAAGTCTTTTTCATCAAAATAATGTTTCACTTTGTTATCAAATTCTATAATAATGTTTTGGCAAACTTTTTCGAAATTTTCTCCTTCAACAATTCCTACAAAGTCGTCTCCCCCTATGTGTCCGACGAAATTGTTTTCTCCTCCTTTTATATTTAATATATTATCTGTTAAGATTTTGGCAGTGAATTTTATTATTTCGTCACCTTTTGAAAAGCCATAAGTATCATTATATGCTTTAAAGTTATCTAAATCTACATATAACATTGCAAATTTAATATTATTTTGTATCCTTCTCTTCATTTCCGCAGTGATTTGGACATTTCCAGGTAGACCTGTTAAAGGACTTACTGTTCTATTTGAATTTAATAATCTCATTATATTTCTAATACTTAGATATATTACTTCTTTGTTATATGGTTTTTTAAAATATAATTCTATATCGTTATTTAATATTTTTATTTCATGATTTACATCTGTATTTGATGAAATTACTATAATTGGTGTTATTGAATTGTTTTCATCACTTCTTATAACTTTTGCTAAATCTATTAGATCACAACTTAAGCAATCCTCATTTATTAATAAAATGTCTGGAATATGTTTTAAAATTACTTTAAATTCTGATTGATTGAATCTTTTTAATTTTATTCCATGATCTTTTTTAAATTCTGATGTCAAATCATTAAATATAGTTTCATCATTATCCAATATATATATATCTTTCATTTGTACTAAGCTCCTGTTTCGATTTCTTTAACTTTTTGTTGTCCTTGCACATTTATTACAGTTACTATTATTTTATGTTTTGTTTTGCCAACATCCATTGAGGTATTTACTTCTTTAAGGTTTAAAGGTGTGTCTCCTGTATTTGAAATAGATCCATCAACATTTACTTCTATTTTTGATATTCCTATTTCATCTGTAGCTTTTATATTCAAAGTTCCATTTTTGCTTGATAATTCTACTTCTGGTACTATTAGTCCTTTTATTGCTTTCTTTAATGTTTCTATATTTTCTTCACTGTCTGATGCTTCTATTACTAAAATATTGTTTCCTGCTGGTATATCTAAAGAAAATGTGTATTCTTTCTTTCCTTTATCGAATAATACTTTTTCTTGTTTTCCTCTTGTAGTTATTTCCAAGTTTTGTGTTGATGAACCATTTGTTGATATTTCTCTATATTTATCCCATTCATAGGTTAAATATGATAATTGTGTATCATCTTTTGCTGTTATTTTAATTTTTCTTTTGTCTGTTTCATCTTGTGTAATTGTAATTTCTGGATTTTGGCTATCATTTGATTTCTTTATATATTGTTTTTGATAATCTCTTTCATTTCCATAATAATCTGTTACTGTTATTTTTAATATATTATTTCCTTGTGGAATTGTTATGATTTGTTCAATATTTAGTTTATTATTTCCTTGAATTGCTGTTGATTCGCCTTCATTCCATTTGTATGCTACTAGCCTTACTGGTTTTCCAGATGATATTTTTAATGTTACTTTGCTACCTTGTTTTGATTCTCTTATTTCAAGTTGTTGATCAATTTGTTTTGGCTTTTCTGTTAGCTTTCCATATACTCCCATTGATATCATTGCAATTCCAAATATTAATATGATAATTGCAAACATCTTTACACTTTTATTTAATGCTAATTTGTTTGTGCCTCTTGGATCTATTCCATATCTTGGTGCTATTCTATTTAAATTTGAACCTTCTCTCAATATCTGATTCATATTTCTCCTTATTTAATTACAAATTTTTTGATTATAATTGTTCCTATTATTACAATTAAAATTGCTATTATTGTAATTATTATAATTGCTTTAGTATTTTTTTCTTTTTTGATTATTATAACATCTGCGCTATCTTGATCATTTTCTTTATCATTATTGTTATTTGGAGTTGAATTAATGTCAGGCGTATTACTATTATTTGTGGCTTGACCTATCTCTGCTGAATTTGACATTAATTTTGAATTTTCATTTTCTTCTGACCATGTTAATGTTATTGTCGTAGTTTTTGACTCTCCAGGATTTATTATTTCATTTTTTAATTCTTTATTTACTATTCTTCCATCAATTTTTTTCCATTTTGGATTATCTGCTGGATTGAATTTTAATCCTGTTGGTACATAGTCTATAATTTCTGTTGCATATCCTGGTATTTCTCCTAAGTTTGAAATTGTTATTAAATATTGAATTTTATATACTGTGTTTTCTAATTCATTTTTATTTTTTTCTATTCTGAGTGTTTCTTTAGGATTTTGTAATTTTACAGGATTTGTTGTTTCTATTCCATCTTTTATTATTGATATGTTTTGAATATTTAGTTTTAATGCTAAATCAAAATATTTTTCATATAATTGTTCAATATCTTGATCATCTTCACCTTCTGTCCATTTACTTGGTGTTGAATCTTGATCATCTACTGGATTTCCACTTGAATCACTATCTTCTGCTATTTCTGCTTTATTTATTATTATTCTATTTTGTGGAACTTTTTCTTTTACTTTAAATTCTATTTCTACATCTTTATATTCAGGTGTTGTCATTGTCTTTGAATTAAAATATTTTATTAGATTATCGTCTTTATTCTTTTCTTTATTTTTTGATAAGTAATCTGTTGCTAAATATTTTACTTTTGACATATCTTGTACTGGCTGATTTGCTTCATCTACATAAAACCAACCGTATTTTTTATTTGTTTCACTTTCTGGTAAATATTCTAATGATTCTGATATTTCATTTCTGATTAATGTTGCGTATCCATCTTGAGTTCCTTCATTATATATTCTTATTGTGAATTTTACTGTATCTTGATTTTCAACTCTTATTGGGTCTTTTACAGTTTTATATGTCATTGTTGTGATTTCTTGTCCATTTTGATTTAATTGGCCATAATTAGTTGAGTCTACTGTTGGTATCCTGTCTTTTATATCAGTATTATTTACTTTTGTTAAAAATTGTTTTAATGCTAAATCAAATTTTTGCAATATTACTTTTTCAAAATCATCGTCATCTTCTTGACCTTGATAATAGTAATCTCTATCATCTAGTGCTGTTTTATTAGCTTGATTGCCTCTATATTCTGATAATTTATCATCTGATGGTATACTTGCATTTTTTCTATCATCTCTATCTACTATGTTTGATTGATTAGAGCTTTTAGAAATCTCTGATATAGATGTTATTATCTTTAATGGTGGGACATTGTTTTTTACTTTTAATTGTAATTTTATGTCTTTATAATTTAGTGTTTGATTATCAAAACCTTTTATTATATTCTCTTTATCTTTTTCTGCTGATAGAAGAGTGGTTTTTAATGTTCTTTGTGTTGCGTCATTTGCATCTAATACCCATCCATTTGCTGCATTGAAGTCATTATTTACAAATTCTAATTCTGCTGGTAAGTGTTCTGTTATTTCGTCTGCATAACCATCTATATTTCCTTCATTATAAATCCTTATTACATATGTTACTATATTTCCTGGTGCAATTGTTACCGGATTTTTCTTATGCTTATATATTGCTGTTGTTGATGTTGCTTCGATTATTGGTTTTGTATCTACAACTGGTTCTCTATCATATTTGTTTTGATCTTTTAGTTCTCTATTGTTTACAGAGATGATGAATTTTCTTAATGCTAAATCAAAATATCTTCCTTTTAATAATGCAATTTCTACATCATCATCATCTTCATAGCCTTTACCTCTCTCTGATTCTCCCCAATTATATCCAATTTTGCTTTGATCACTTAGATTGTTTGGTGTTGAATCTCTATCACTTATTGAATTGTTGTTATAATCTGCTATCTTTGTTATTTCTACAATATTTCTTAAGAAATTATCGTCTGAATTAGTTATTGCAGTTACTCTGCATTGTAATTGAATATCTATATAATTTAATGAATATTTTTTATCTTTTGGTTGTAAATTAAATTTTTGTATTAATTGATTTGCGCCATATTCTGTTTTTATTGTTTTATTGTCAGATGTTACAGCTTGCCATCCATATCTCCTATTAATTTCGCTTTGATCTGGTGATACAAATTCTAATCCTGCTGGTATATAATCTGTAATTTCTTTTGCATATCCATTTATTTGACCTTCATTATAAATTCTAATGGTGTATGTTATAATATCGCCACTGCTTACATTTATTGGTTGTTTTGAATGTGTTTTTAATGCTGTTCGATACCATCAGTGATTTCATTTTTGATACCTTGTACCTTACGGTCAAAATCTAAGTCAGCATTCTTGATTTCTTTTTCAGATTGTTTGCTGTTGGCATATAGAAATGCTACTGTTTTTTGTGGCTCCCTGCTTTCAAACTTTTTACTTATTCCTCTTGAGTCAATTACTGATGATATATATTCTCTTACTGCTAAGTCAAATTCTGGTATTCCATTTTTTATATTTATTGTTTTTTCATTATAGTATTGATTTAATTCATTTTTTACTACTACTACTGGTTGATTATTATTTATTGTGTTTGGTGATGATGTCCAATATCTTAATACTGCTCTATTTGATGTTCCTGATGCTACAATTCTTAAACTATTTATTGATGTTGTTCTTGGTAATACTATATAAAAATCATTTCCTATTATATTGTTTACTTTTTCTGAAAAACTACTTCCACTTACTTCATTTCCATTTGCATTTACTATTCTTAAATTTGAAATTAATGAGTTTCCATTATATGCATTTAATCTTAATTGTGCATTTCCGTTAATGTCTACTCTATATGGACCTACTAAATAGTTTTCTCCATCCAAATTTGATACTGCATCATCTGTATTGAAATTTATTGTTCCTTGATTGATATTTTGATATGTATAACCATTGTTTACTGCATTATTAGCCCCATTTATTAAGTAACTGAATATCCTATCTATTGGAGTATTGTTTGTATTATAATAATATTTTTCTTTTACAGATGTATTTCTATTATTTTTTCTTACATACAAATCTATTCCATTTGGTATTGATTCTGGATTATTAGTATATGCCCAGATTGCTATTTGTTGAATTGATTCTAGAACGTCTCTTAATTCATCTTGTGTCATTTGTTCCTTATTTCCGATGAATTCTGCTCTTGACACGCCTGATTGTTCAAATAATCCATTTAATGATGTTTCATTATTTATATCTGCTACATTATTTAATATCCATATCAATTTATTATAGTTTTGGTCATTTAAGCTTAAATTCCTTAATGCCATATAGTCTATAGTGTTTGGCTTTGTCATATCATAAATTTGTGTGTATGGTACAATTCTAGTATTTATTCTACTTCCAAATCCTATTCCATTTCTTAAACAGTATATTGGCATATTATAGTCATAAGAACCTATTCCACTTGTGGATTCGTTTTTTATTATTTTAAAAACTGGCTTATATGTTCCATCACTTGTTCTGTATGTGTATGCCCCTGTTCTTTTTGAGTTTCCTAATTCGTATAGCCCTAAGTATAGTGGACTTGAGCTTGAATCTACCGCTTGCGTAATATTTTTAATTAAAACTATTATGCTTATTAATATTATTGCGATAATTATCTTTTTTATTTTTTTCATATAAATTACCTTTCAGTATTAAAAATAATTCAATTCTATATTTATTCTTATTTATATTATCATATTGGCTTATTTTTTTCAAAGATTTTTCCTTACATGTTTTGGAAAAATCTATTGCATAAAAAAAGGACAAGATTTGCATCTTATCCTTTTAATCTGGAGGCGCCACTCAGAATCGAACTGAGGATATGAGTTTTGCAGACTCTTGCCTTACCACTTGGCCATGGCGCCATATTTGATTTTAAATAAAAAAATGGAGCGGGAAACGGGGCTCAAACCCGCGACCTTCGCCTTGGCAAGGCGACGCTCTATCAACTGAGCTATTCCCGCATGTGTAATTGAGTTAGTATTTAGCTGTTTCCTAACGTCAATTACTATATTAACAAATTTTATTTTAGTTGTCAATAATTTTCTTTTACTTTTTAAGATTTATGTTGAAACTATATACCTTTGAAGCTTTTTGTGAGCTATTTCTTTCACTACCATTATAATTATTTACTATTCTTACTACATTAAATGACATTTTACTTGCATTTATTGGTTTATCAAAATATTTATAAAATACTACGGCTCTTGTTGTTGTTTCTCCTGGATATAAAACGATTCCTTGGGAGTCTGTATTTATTGAATGTCTTTCTTCTCCTCCAACATTTAATGTGATTTCTGCTCCTGCTGTACTATCTGCAATTATAATATATTTATCTGTTTTATTAGTTATTTTTATATTATATTGTTCTGTTTTATAACTTACTTCTTTTGAAGCTATTTCTACTGCTATATTTTCATCTTGATTTTTAAAGTCTACTTTTTCTTTGTCTATATATCCATAGTCGGCTATTCTATAATCTTTTCCTACTTTTGATACAGTTAATAATTCATTATATGTTTTATAATTTCCACTTGTTCCTGTTTTTTCAATGTTGTCTGATACAGTTACTTTATATATATATCTTTTTCTATAATTTGAATATGCTTGAAATGTCGCTACTTTGTCCTTATTATATATTGTTGCTGTTCTTTGTTTGAAATTCTCAATATTGTTATCATAATTAAATGATTTACATTCTTCTGTTAGTAGATTGTAGGCTTTTGCATAATCTCCTGATATTAATGAATCTGTGTATGCTCTTAATGTTTCATTTATTGATTTTTCTTGTGATTTTGGTACAGTATTGTCTGTCATTATTGCAACATTTGGTGTGTATGATGAACTTAAAGTTAGCTTTTTAGGAAGCTTTTTTAAATATCCATTTATTAAAAATCCTATAAGCCATATTGTTAATGCTATTCCTATGTATTTCCCATATTTTCTGAAAAAACTTGTTATCCATAATTGAATTTTATAATTTAATTTCATCATTTCTCCTTAATTTAATTGGAATGATATTTCGTAATTATTGTTTGTTATTTCTTTTACTACTATTCTTTGTGTTAATGTTTTGAAATTAGTATTAAATGAATCTGTTATATTTACTGTTAATATGTACATGTCACCATTTCTATTTATTGTATCATATTCAATACTACTTGTACTTGGATATGTTTTTTTACAGTATTCTATAAATTTATTGATATCTGTAAAATTTGCTTGTTTAAATTCTGGATTTAGTTTTGAATATGCTTTTTCATATTGTTTTGTGTCTATTAATCTCATGTATTGTCCAAAATATATTTGCATTCTTCGACGTTCATCTGATTTTATTGTTTTCTTTGAAATGTTTTTGTCGATTTCAGTTTCTTTTGTTTGAAATGTTGTTTGTGGTGTTAATGTTGCCAAATCTGATGTGTCTATTTCTTTAGAGCGCTTTGATTTTTTTATTATATTATTTA
>ERZ773007.1206-NODE-1206-length-12203-cov-4.629651_pt1 | contig 12203 bp, 10 predicted proteins | sample MGYA00580665_ERZ773007 | MGnify/ENA primary metagenome ERZ773007 (study PRJEB29015, sample SAMEA2738122) | human oral metagenome | biome: human oral; feature: human-associated habitat; material: saliva | place: China | collected 2167 ... | reverse complement strand
GACCTGGGAGATCTCCATCTTCGACCGCCTCTTCCCGCGCATCGCCGAGATCGTCCGCGAGATCGACCGCCGCTTCCGCCTGGAGATGGCCGAGCGCGGCCTGGAGCAGGGCACTATCGACTACATGGCCCCCATCTCCGGGGACAAGGTGCACATGGCCTGGATCGCCTGCTACGCCTCCTACTCCATCAACGGCGTCGCCGCGCTGCACACCGAGATCATCAAGCGCGAGACCCTGGGCGAGTGGCACGCCATCTGGCCCGAGCGCTTCAACAGCAAGACCAACGGCGTCACCCCGCGCCGCTGGCTGCGCCAGTGCAACCCGCGCCTGTCGGCGCTCCTGGACGAGGTCACCGGCTCGGACACCTGGGTCAAGGACCTCTCCGTCCTGGCCGAGCACACCGACTCCGTGGACGAGTCCGTCTACGACCGCCTGGCGGAGATCAAGCACGCCAACAAGGTCGACTTCGCCGCCTGGATCGCCCAGCGCGAGGGGATCGAGATCGACCCGGAGGCCATCTTCGACGTCCAGATCAAGCGCCTCCACGAGTACAAGCGCCAGCTGCTCAACGCCATCTACATCCTGGACCTCTACTTCCGCATGAAGCAGGACCCGAGCCTGCAGGTCCCCAAGCGGGTCTTCATCTTCGGGGCCAAGGCCGCTCCCGGGTACATCCGGGCCAAGGCCATCATCAAGCTCATCAACGCCATCGCCGACCTGGTCAACAACGACCCCGTGGTCTCCCAGACCATCAAGGTCGTCTTCGTCCACAACTACAACGTCTCCCCGGCCGAGCACATCATCCCGGCCGCCGACGTCTCCGAGCAGATCTCGATGGCCGGTAAGGAGGCCTCGGGTACCTCCAACATGAAGTTCATGATGAACGGAGCCCTGACCCTGGGCACGCTCGACGGCGCCAACGTGGAGATCCTGGAGGCGGTCGGTGACGACAACGCCTACATCTTCGGCGCCACCGAGGACGAGCTGCCCGCCCTGCGTGAGAGCTACGACCCCGTGTGGCACTACGAGAACGTCCCCGGTCTCAAGCGCGTCCTGGACGCCTTCACCGACGGCACCCTGGACGACAACGGCTCGGGCTGGTTCGCCGACCTGCGCCGCAGCCTGCTGGAGGCCTCCTACGAGCCGGCCGACGTCTACTACGTCCTGGGCGACTTCGCCTCCTACCGCGAGACCAAGGACGCCATGGCGGCCGACTACGCCGACACCCGCGCCTGGCAGCGCAAGGCCTGGGTGAACATCACCCGCTCGGGCCGTTTCTCCTCCGACCGCACCATCAGCGACTACGCCCGCGAGGTCTGGAAGATCGACCCCGAGCCCATCGCCTGATCGTCACGGCATGAGCGAGCGCCCCTCACCGGTTGCGGTGAGGGGCGCTCGTTTATGCGCTGGGTGAGCCGAGAACGCCCGGGAGGGCTGTTCGTCGTGGCTCAGTAGAGCATGGTGGCCAGGCGGCGGCGGGCCTGGGCGACCTCTGGGGAGGTGGAGCCGATGACCTCGAAGAGCTCGAGCAGCCGCAGCCGGGCCTTCTCCCGCTCCTCCCCCGCGTGGGTGCGCACGGCCTCCAGCGCCCGGCCGAGCGCGGCGTTGACATCCCCCAGGGCCAGGGCGGCGTCGGCGCCGGCCAGGGCCGCGGCCAGATCCGTGGGCGCGGCGTCGGCCGCCGCAAGGAGCTCGTGGGGGTCCTGGCCGTCCAGGCGGGCCATGAGACGCACCTGGTTGCGGGCCACCTTGAGGTCGTCGTCACCCGGGTTCTGGGCGATGGCGTGGGTGTAGACCTCCTCGGCGGCGGCGAAGTCCCCGGCCTCGATGGCCTCGCGGGCGGCCCGCTCGACTTCGGTCTCCTCGGGCTCGGCCTCAGCAGTGCCGGCGCCGACTGCGCCGTCGACGGCGATGGTGCCGTTGACACCGTTGGCGGCCGCCACCTCCAGCAGCTGGTCGATGACGGAGCGCAGCTGCGCCTGGGGCACCGCCCCCTGGAACATCGGCACCGGCTGGCCCGCGATGAGGGCCACCACCGTGGGGACGGCCTGAGCCTGGAGGGCCTGGGCAACCTCCGGGGCCGTGTCCACGTTGACGCGCGCCAGCTGGAAGCGGCCGGCGTACTGATCGGCGAGCTGTTCCAGGACGGTGGCGAGGTCGGCACTGGCCTGGCTGCGCGGGCTGTGCAGGACGACGATGACGGGGACCTGGGTCGAGACCTCGGCGACGTCGCGCAGGGTGGAGGCGTCGACGTCGACCACGAGCGGCACCGGTAGACCAGAACCGGCAGCTCCAGTAGGGCGGTCCCCGGTGGCGGGGCTCGGGGTGACGCCGGAAGAGCCGGCCGGCTTGGTAGCGGGGGCGAGACTGGACAGGTCGACGGCGCCGAACATGCTCATAGCAGCTCTGCCTTCCTCGGGCCGCGGCCCGGTTGCTTCATGGATCTGGGTCTTTCAGTGTTCGTGAGCGCCGGCGCTACCGCCGGGCCTCACGCTGCGCACCGGCCTGGGCGCGCCAGCGGCCCGACTCCGAGCAGTCACGGAGCCGGGCCGGGGACCGGAGGCGGTCAGGACGGCTTGGCCGACGCCGACGCCGTGGGGGCCGGCGTCTTGGAGTCGTCCCGGTCCACCTTCATCAGCGCCGTCTCGGCGCCCAGAACAGTCACCTTCCCGCCGCTTCCCTCCTTGGGGATGGAGAAGGCGACCATGGAGTCGTAAGTGGCGGTCACGGTACCGACGATCTTCTGGTTGCCACCCATGTGGGCGGCAATGTCACCCTGCAGGGTGAGGTCGGAGCCGTCAACGGTGCGCTTGTAGACCACCGTGAAGGTCAGGGTGGTGAAGACCAGCGCCCCGCCGTCGCCCTCCTCCAGCTGCAGGCCCTGGAACCCGTCCTGTCCGGGGACTGCCGTCACGGTGACCTCACCCAAGTTGCTCAGGTCGGTCTTTCGGGCGTCCTGGACCTTCTGACGCAGGCTGTCGTCGGGGAAGGCCTTGCCGTTCTCGCCGTCGGGGTGGTTGAGCGCATCGACGTAGGAGTCGAGGACCGCCTTGGGGGTGGCGACCAGCCCGGTGGACTCGGCCGTCACCTGCTTGGCGTGCTGGGCCGACTGCTTGGTCAGCACGGGAATGCTCGCCTGCGCGGCGAAACCCTGCACCCAGGCCCACACCTTGAACTGGTCCCGGGCCGAGCCCTGCTCCAGGGAGATGATCGAGACGCTCTTGTCGCTCTCCGAGGCGACGGCTGCGTTGCGGGGGAAGCCGACGGTCTGCCCCACTCCCCCGCCCTGGATCTTCGTGTTCATGGCGTGGATGACGGAGTCATTCCCGCTGGCGGAGGCGGTGGCGTACTCGGCGGCACGGATCCGCGCCGCCGGACCGGACATGACCTCCTTGAGCTTGTCCGCGTTCTTCTCCTTGTCCGCCGCGGCCAGACCGGTCTGGACGCGCTGGAGGATCTCCTCGAGCTGCTTGTCGTTGAGGACGGGCTCGGCGATCGGCGTACCGGAGGCCACGGTCTCAGCAGTCTTGGGCTGAGACCGCGAGCAGGCGGCCAGGCTCAGGGCGATGGCGGAGGCACCGCCTGCGCTCAGAAAGGCTCGACGGGTGGACATCATGCGTGCTCCTGGTGGTCGGGGTCCGCGGTGGGGTCTGGCTCACTGAGGGGCTCGGCGTCAACTGCCTGGATGACGGCGGGGTCGGCCTGCGGAGGCAGCTCGACGCCGTCGGAGTAGGAGGGCCAGGACACGGTGGTCGACGTCGCAGAGGAGTCCCCGAAACCGCTCGGGGAGAAGGTGGACCCGTGCGTCGGCTCGACCTCCTGCTCACTCCAGCTCAGGGAGGCGTCGCTCACCTCCGGCTGAGCGAGTCCGGTCGGCATCTGGAGGCCGGGGTCCTGCGGCGGGACCGAGGAGGCCGCGTCCTGGAACTCGGCGGTGTCGGTCTCGAAGGACCGCGCGTCGCTGCCGCTCGCCACGTGGCTGGTGTGGTGCTCCGGCGGCGCGAAGCGGGAGTGGTCCGGGGCGCCGGTGGGCTGCTCTGCGACCTGGTCCACGCCCACGGCCATGTGGCCTGCGCCGGCGGCACCGCCGGCGACATCACTGAGAGCCGGGGGGTTGGAGTAGGCCGACGAGTCGGGGACGTTGGCGACATCCGAGGTGATGGTGAGCGCCTCGCCGTCCTGGAGGCCCTCCGGCTCCCGGGCGGCCCGGTGCTGCTGGGTGGCGGCCTCGTCAAGACCGGGGACGACCGACGCGCCTCGGGCAAGCCCGGCAACCGCATGGTCGCCCTGCCCGCCGTGGCCCTCACCGTAGGCGGCGGCTCCGTCACCGAACCCGCTTCCGGGGACCTCACTGAGCCCGGCGGCAGGGCCGTAGTCGTAGCCCTCAGCCGGGAGCGCCTCAGGCATCTGGGAGGCGGCGGCTGCCTCAACGCCGTCGAGGTAGACACGCCCGGTGCGCGGGTCGGTCCAGGGCTCGCCCGAGGCCTCGGCGCGCTCCTTGTCCCGCAGCTCTCGGCGGGTCAGCCGTCGGTCGGGATCGTCTACCTGGGGGATGCCCTCGGTGGAGACCGAGTCGGCGTTGGCGATGCGGGCCGCCCGCTCGGCCGAACGGGTACGCCGATCGACGTTGGCGCGGCGCAGCTGGAGGTCGATGAAGAACAGGAAGGCCCCTACGAGCACGAAGACGCTGCCCAGAACCAGTCCCCCGTAGAAGTACCAGGGAGTCTCCACCTGGCGCTTCCAGCTGATGGTCAGGCCGGGAGCCGAGGCCTTGCCGTCGGTCATGGACATGACGACGATCTGCTCGTCGAGGTTCTTGTGGGGCAGCATGGCGCGGTCGGCGTCCTTGCCGGTGTTGAAGGTGACTGACGAGCCGCCGGTCTTCTCCCCCAGCCAGATGTCGGAGCCCGAGGCGGTCACGCCCTTGGCCTTGCGCTCCGAGCACTTCGAGCCGCCGGCCTGCGCGGAGGCGGAGGGCTGAGCAGAGGGCGCTGCGGAAGGAGCGGGAGTCGCGTTGGCCGGCGGGCAGTACTGGGTCTCGTCCTTGGAGGCCAGGGTCCCGGCGTCGGCGTCGATGCTGGTGATCGCCGTGTAGGGCAGCGCATTGTCGGCATCGGGGCTCATCCAGGCGTCGAGATCGGCCGCCCTGGCCACGAAGAGGTGGACGTCCTTGCCGTCGGAGGAGCTCGCCGTCACGGTGACGTCGGACTCCGCACCACTGAGAACCCCGGGGGCTGTGATGACGTAGGGCTGAGAAGGGCCGGAGGCGAGCTTCGCCTCGACCTTGGAGCCGGGTTTCCAGATGGTGGCCGAGCAAACGGCCAGGGCGACCAGGACCAGCCCGAGGACGGTCACCACCACGCTCAAGATACGTCGACTCACGACGCGGATCTCCTATGCTCGCGGACACGGTATGTGACGACGGCCGACTCCGTGGAGCCGGGTATCGCTGCGAGCGCTCACCGTGCGCCCGCCTAGGGACCAGAATCGCATGACGGACCCTGCGACCGCACCGACCTCGGCGCAAGATCACAACCAGACACGCGCTGAGCGAATCGACATCTCCCGGGATTCCCCCGACAGAAAGAGCGCCACCGGCCCACCGAGCAGCGCTCCGGTCTCGAAGCGGAGCCAGAGGAACGCGAGGAGAAACGTGCGCACGAGATCGATCGCTCCCGAGCAGACCATCAGCATCACCATCCCCGGCCGCTCTCACTCGGCCAGGAACGGATCCCACACTCACTTCTTGTGTGCATGGTCACACTTTCGTGTTTACCGTCCGGATCACACCCAATCGTTAGGCTTGGCCCGGTGGTGAGCGTCCCCGGCTCGCCAGGAGGAGGAACCCGACGTGGCTGAGGAATACAGCGAGTTTGCCATCACGATGCGCGGCTATGACCGTGCTCAGGTCGACCGGAAGCTGGAGCAGCTCTCGCGCCAGCTGGCCGATGCCCGTCGCGAGGTGGCCAGCCTCGACCAGCGCGCCATGACGCTGGCCGGCGAGCTGGCCGACGCCCAGCGCCGGCTGCGGGAGTCCGACAAGCCGACCTACGCCGGCCTGGGCTCACGGATCGAGCAGCTGCTGCGCAGCGCCGAGGAGCAGAGCGCCTCCGTCCTGTCCAAGGCCAACGCCGAGGCCGACGCCCTGCTGACCCGGACCCGGACCAACGCCAAGAACCTCTCCGAGCGCAGCGCCTCGGAGGCGGCGACCCTGCTCGCCGACGCCCGCCGAGAGGCCAGCGAGCTGCGCTCCCGCTCCCAGGGGGAGGCCTCGACCGCCCTGGCCAACGCCGAGGCCCGCGCCCAGGAGCTGGTCTCCTCCGCCTCGCGCAAGGCCGCCCAGATCTCCGCCGACGCCGAGGCGGCCGTCACCGAGATGCGCGCCAGCGCGGAGCGTGAGGCCGCACTGGTCCTGTCCCAGGCGCGCAAGCAGGCCGCCGAGATCGCCATCACCTCCGAGCGCGACGCCACCGCCAACCGAGAGGCGGCCGCGGCCGAGGCCGACGAGCTGCACAAGACCTCCACGGCGAAGGCCGAGGAGATCCTCTCGGCCGCCAAGCAGGAGGCCGAGCTGACCGTCGGCAAGGCCAAGCGCGAGGCCGAGGAGATCCTCACCTCGGCGCGCAACGAGTCCGAGACACTGCGTCGTTCGGCCACCGACGAGGCCGCCGCGGCCCGCTCCGAGGCCACCGAGCTGCGCCAGCAAGCCACCCTGGAGATCGCTGCGGCGCACGAGCAGGCCGCCCAGGAGGACTCCGACGCCCACGAGGCCACCCGCGAGCGCATCCGGGAGATGCAGGAGCAGGCCCAGGTCCAGGCCCAGGAGGCCGAGGAGCGCCTGCAGGAGGCGCTGTCCCGGGCCGAGGAGGTCCGCGCCCGCACCGACGCCGACGCCCGCAAGCGCCAGGAAGAGGCCGTCAGCCAGGCGGAGGAGACTCTGGCACAGGCCCGTCTCGAGGCCGAGCAGATCATCAGCGACGCCCGCGCCGACGCCGACGTCACCGCCCAGGTGGCCGCCCGCCAGCTCCAGGAGCTCGAGCGCCAGCGCGACTCGGTCGCCGCCTACCTCACCGAGATGCGCGGCGTGCTGGGAGGTGCACTGCCCCAGGCCCCCTCCTTCAGCGACCACGTCGCAGCCCTGCCTCAGGAGCCGAGTCCGGCCGCGGCGCCGGAGCAGACCTCCGCGCAGTCGGCAGAGCCGGCGGCCTCCAGCAGCGCAGGCAGTCCGCGCTCGGCCGGCTCCGGCAGTGCCTCCTCAGCGCCGTCGGCCACCTCGGCGGCCCCTGCGCCGGCCGGCAACAAGGCGGCTGCAGCCTCCGGTGGTGGCCAGCAGGCGGGCGCGCAGTCGGCCCCGAAGAACGCCCAGAAGGGCGGCGCTGGTCGCATCGAACACGTCCCGGCCCCCGGCAAGAGCTCCAACGCCTCCGGCAACTCCACCAACCGCAACCCCCGCCAGGGCAAAGGACGTCGCTGAGACACCGACGTGACTGCCGACGACGCCGCCCGGTTCGAGACCGAGTCGACCAGCACCCGTGGTCCTGGTGACCGCGACTGGGCGGCGTCGCGTCGTCGTGCGGCCACACAGCGGGCCCGCATGCTTCAGGAGCGCCAAGAGGCCGAGCACGCTCGGGCCGCCCGCATCGTGGGGCTCTTCCTCAAGGTCGCCCGCACGGAGGGCCTTGAGGATGTTCCGCTGCGGGTGCGTGGCTACGCGGGCGGCAGCGCCCGCACCCCGCTGCGCGGCTGGTACCTGAGGGCCGACGAGACGGTCGGCATCGACACGCAGGGGCGCTACTACGTCCTGTCGATGCCGCTGAGCCTGACGCAGCGCCTGCGCGGGGTCAGGCCCGAGAGCCAGCCAGTGCCGATGACCATCGGTGAGGGCGGACGCGACGGCGATATCGTGCCGCTGCGCTTCGCGCTGGACCGCCTGCTGCCGGGCTGGGAGGAGCGCTCCCCCGAGCCGCTCGTGTGACTCTCAGCCCCGCTGCCTCGCGTCGGCGTCGGGTTCTACCAGAGGCGGCGCTCCCAGCATGAGGTGTGCCAGTGACGGCGCTCCTCAAGGCCCCGGTCCGCCCCGAAGAGGGACTCGTTGCTCCAGGCCACCACGTGCGCGGTGCCGGCCGGAATGACGCGGTGGCAACCGGGACAGGTGTAGGGCTTGTCCCCGCCGCGCAGGTGTCGCACGGTGAAGTCGGCGCCGCCGGGGCCGGTCTGGGTGCGCGGCACGGAGGCGAGACGGTCCATGCTCAAGGGGATGTGCCCCTGCCCGTAGGGGCGCTTGGATCTGCGACGTGCCATGCCCCGATCACATCACATCCGGCTGCCGTCCCCAAGCCGAGAGCGGCAGCCGGATGTGAGAGCAGGCCGAGAGCAAACGAGGCATAGGACGCGGGCGAGCGGCCCGGGCCGGTCTCAGCCCTTGACGGAGCCGGCCATGAGGCCGCCGACGAAGTACTTGCCCAGCAGGATGTAGACCGCCAGGGTCGGCACCGAGGCGATGAGCGCACCGGACATGGAGGCCCCGTAGTCGGCCAGGATCGAGCCGTGGGCCAGGTTGTTCAGCGCCAGCGTCACCGGCCCGGACTGCGCCCCGCCGCCGAAGAACAGGGCGAACAGGAAGTCGTTCCAGGCGGAGGTGAACTGCCAGATGAGGACGACGACGAAGCTGGGCACCGAGATCGGCAGGACCACCGAGACGTAGGTGCGCAGCATGCCGGCCCCGTCGACCCGGGCGGCCTCAATGAGCTCGTTGGGAATCGTCTCGTAGTAGTTGCGGAAGATGAGCGTCGTGATCGGGATGCCGTAGACGACGTGCATGAGGATCAGCGTGTGGATCCCGAAGCCCAGGTCGGCACTGGTCACCAGGCGCATGAGCGGGATCATGACCGCCTGGTAGGGGATGAACATGCCGAACAGGATGAGGGTGAAGACCACGTTGGCCCCGGGGAAGCGCCACTTGGACAGGACGAAGCCGTTGGCGCTGCCCAGCATCGCGGAGATGATCGAGGAGGGGATGACCAGCGCCAGGGAGCGCAGCAGTCCGCCACTGAGCTGGTTCCAGGCGTTGGACCAGTTCTTGGTGACCCAGACCTCGGGCAGGTACCAGGTGCGCGAGGGGTCGGCGTCGGCGGATCCCTTGAAGGAGGTGACCAGCAGGACGTAGACCGGGATGAGGACGAGGACCACTGAGGCCAGCAGCAGGATGAAGCGGACGGTCTGGCCCCAGCCGGGGCGGCGCGGGCTGCGCATCGTGAGTGCCTGTGTCATCGCCGCTCACCTCCTGCCCTTGGCGTCGTGGATGAGGTAGGGGATGACGGCGACAGCGACCAGGACCAGCAGGATCGTGCCGACGGCGGCGGCGTTGGAGTAGTCGTTGTCGGTCATGAAGTTGAACATGTCGATGGCCGGGACCTTGGTGGAGTAGGTGCGCTGGTCCGTGATCGACATGATGAGGTCGAAGGACTTCAGGGACATGTGCCCGATGATGATGACGGCGCTCAGGGCGATCGGGGTCAGCTGGGGGAAGATGATCGACTTGTAGAGTTGCCACTCGCTGGCACCGTCGACCCGGGCCGCCTCGCGCAGGTCGTCGGGAATGCCGCGGAAGCCGGCCAGGAAGAGCGCCATGACGTATCCGGCCAGCTGCCACACGGCCGGCAGCGCGATGGCCAGGATGCCCCAGGTGGTGTTCTGGGTCCATGAGTTCTCCAGGAACCTCAGGCCGGTCATCTCGAACAGGCGGTTGAGCCCCGAGGCGCTCTCGCCCTGCGCGGAGTTCAGCAGCCACCGCCACACCACGCCCGAGGCCACGAAGGACACGGCCATGGGGAACAGGAAGATGGAGCGGAAGATCCCCTCCCCCTTGATGGGGCGGTCCAGGAGCCAGGCCCACAGGAAACCGACCACGAGGGTGCCGGCCAGGAAGGTGACGGTGAACAGGATGAGGTTGATGAAGGAGTGGCGGAAGTCCGGGTTGCCGAACAGGGCGGTGAAGTTGCTCAGCCCGACGACGGTGGTCCCCCTACGGCCGGAGACCTGGCCGGCGGTGTGCATGTCCAGCAGGGAGGTGTTGATGTTGATCCCGATCATCCCGTAGACGAAGACGCCGACGAGGATGATCGAGGGCGAGATGAGCAGGAGGCCCGGGCCCCACTGCCTCCAGTTCGCCCGACGGCGCCGCGCGGGGGCGCTCTTGGTGCTCACAAGGTTCTCCTGATGCGTAGGTGGCGGAAGGGATCCGCCTGTCGTGGTGATGAGCTCCGGCCGAATGATCGGCGAGGGGTCGTCCCGGGGACGAGGGCGGACCGGAGCGGGCGCCCGGCCCGCCCCCGTCCCCGGGGAACCGGTCAGGAGGCGGCAGCGGCCTTGAGGTCGGCCTGCAGGGCGGCGACGTCGGAGGCGCCCTGGGCGAACTTGGTCAGGGCGTCGTTCATCGCGTTGGTGGCCTTCGACGGCAGCGCCGCGCCGTGAGCGATGGAGGAGACGATCTTGTCCTTGGCGAAGGACTCCATGGCCGAGCGCTGGTACTCGGAGAACTTGCCTTTTTCCTCGTCAGTGAGGTCGGTGCGGGCCGGGATGGAGCCCTTGACCGTGTTGAAGGCGATCTGGCCGTCCTTGGACGAGATGGTGTTGAGCCAGTTCTTGGCCCCGCCGGGGTGCTTGGCGCCGTCGGGCAGGGTGAAGGAGTCGGCCAGGAAGTCGAAGACGCCGTCGGTGCCCGGGACCGGGAAGTAGACGTAGTCCTGGCCGGCCTTCTTGCCGGCGGCGTCGAAACCGGCCACGGCCCAGTCACCCATGACGTTGAAGGCGGCCTTGCCGTCCATGATGGGCTTCATGGCGGGCTCCCAGTCCTCGGTGTAGAGGGAGGAGTCGGTGAAGCCCACGATGGTCTTGTAGTGCCCCAGCGCCTTGGTGACCTCGGCGCCGCCCCAGTCGGTCTTGCCTGCGAAGAGCCCGTTGTAGGCGTCCACGCCCAGGTCGGCGATGAGGATGGTCTCGAGCAGCTCGAGCTGGGTCCAGGCCATGCCCATGGTGATGGGGGTCAGGCCGGCGGCCTTGACCTTCTCCATGTCGGCGATCCAGGCGTCGATGGTGGTGGCGGGCTTGGTCGGGTCGAGCCCGGCGGCCTTGAGCGCGGGCACCGAAGCCCATACGACGTTGGCCCGGTGGATGTTGGAGGGCACGGAGTAGATCTTGCCGTCGGAGTCCTTGAGGCGGTCCATGAGGGTGGCCGGGAAGGCCTCGTTGAGCTTGAACTCCTCGTAGAGGTTGGACACGTCCAGCAGGTAACCGGCCTCGATGTGGTCCTTGATCTCGGCGCCGGCGTGGGCCTGGTAGGTGTCCGGCGGGTTCTTGGCGGCCAGGTCGGCGGCGAGCTTCTGCTTGGCCTGGCTGCCGGCGCCCCCGGAGACGGCCTTGTTCTCGAACTTCGTCTTGGGGAACTGCTGGTTGAAGACCTTGACCAGGGCATCCAGACCGAGCTTCTCCGAGCCGGCCGACCACCAGGTGACGACGTCGACCTGGCTGGCGTCCCCCTCACCTGCGGCTCCACCGGACTTCGAGCCGGAGCTGCCGGAGGTGGCACAGGCGGCCAGGGTGGCGGCGACTGCAGTGGTTCCCAGCCCTGCCAGCACGGCGCGGCGGGAGAGGTAGTGGGTGGAACGCATGGGACTGCTCCTTAGAAACGACGGTGTCTCATGACCACGGCACCGTTGCCGCGGGCGGGGAGATCAGATGTTGTCTAGTCATCTGAACTCGCCAGGAGAGTAGACCTAAACTGAGCGAAACTCAAACATACATTGCGCGAACAATCATTGTACCGGTCGTGAATGACCGGTCCATACCAGCAGCGGCAATGATAACCCCTATACCACGAGATGCAGCGTTTTTAGCAAATGTTTCGACTGCATCGGGAGTGCGATGAGCTGACAAAGCATTTACTTCGAATGGTATTTCCATATCATTTAAAAATTCACAAGCTTTTTCCGTACCAGGAGCGGGTCGGGCCCGGGCGGGCTCTCAGGCCGAGCCCGGGCGCCGAGCCGGAGGGCCCGAAGGACTCAGATGAGCCCCATGGAGGCCACGGTGTTCTTCTCCTCGACGAGCTCGGCCGCCGAGGCATCGATCTTGGCGCGGGAGAAGTCGTCGATCTCGAGGTCCTGGACGATCTTCCACTCCCCGTTCTCCGAGGTGCAGGGGA
>ERZ773007.1204-NODE-1204-length-12212-cov-50.788681_pt1 | contig 12212 bp, 8 predicted proteins | sample MGYA00580665_ERZ773007 | MGnify/ENA primary metagenome ERZ773007 (study PRJEB29015, sample SAMEA2738122) | human oral metagenome | biome: human oral; feature: human-associated habitat; material: saliva | place: China | collected 2167 ... | reverse complement strand
CACGACGATACTCCGGTGTAAAACGACGACGAGTTCCCATAACAGGCACCTCACTTTCCGCAGGCACACACACCCGCTTAACGAAGTGTCAACAACACAAGCCTAACCCCATGGCGTGCACGGGCGTTGTCGGCGTGTGCTGGCGTCGACGTGCGCAGGTGCCTGGCTTGAACCGGGCTGGCACGTGCGGGTTGCGAGGGCGTGGCTCGCATGTGGATAGGTTACGCGGATGTGGATAGGTTAATAACCTATCCGGATGCCCATAACCTATCCGGATGTTCGTAACCTATCCGGATGCCCATAACCTATCCGGATGTCGATAACCTATCCGTGTGCGGGGTGGGCTCCGGCTGGCGTGCGCGTGCGCGGACGCGGACGAGGGTAGCGAGGATGCGGGTGGACGGCGTTCGTGGATGGTGAGGATACGGGTGGACGGCGTTCGTGGATGGTGAGGATATGGGCGGCTCGCGTGCGCGTGCGCGTGCGCGTGCGGCGCTGGCCTGCAGATTGAATAGCTACCTGAGAAGCGAAAGAAGGAATGGAACTGTGCGAGAAGACTTGGTCGAGGTTGTGCTACGCGTCGTGGAGGCGATTCCGCCCGGGAGCGCGGCGACCTATGGGATGATCGCCCGTGCCATCGGGACCGGACCGCGCATCGTTGGGCGGATCATGCACGAGTGGGGCGGTGGGGTTCCGTGGTGGCGTGTCGTGAACGTTCACGGAACTTTCCCAACAACTGTCCGAGAGGATGGTTTATCTCACTGGGTGAGCGAGGGGATGCCTCACGATTTTGAGAGAGGAAAACTGCTCCTGGATGAGTGTGTTGTTGGTGAGGAGTGGCTCGATAATGTCGCACGTACTATCCTTAATGATCTGCGGAATGGTGTGGAAATGTCAGACTTTTAGGGGTGAGATTCGATAACGATTTGATCACATCGTCATCAATTTGGCTCGCGCACCCTCGTGTGATGCTTTACTCTTAAAGAGACGCCGAAGAGGGCGTTTCCTTGGAGCCGTTTCCGTTAGCGCTAACGAAACCGGGGAAGCAAACTCCAGAAACAGAGAAGTTACTGGTACCCAAGGGGTGAGAAGTGACGAACTTACTAGAGCTAAAGGGGATCTCAAAGACGTTCCCCGGCGTGAAGGCGCTGTCCGACGTGGACCTCGACCTTCGACCCGGTGAAGTCTTGGGTCTCTGCGGTGAGAACGGAGCGGGCAAGTCCACGCTCATGAAGGTGCTCACCGGTATCCACAAAGCGGACCCGGGCGGTGAAATCTGGCTGCAGGGCGATCGGGTCGACATTCAGTCCCCGGAGCATGCCCGTTCCCTCGGCCTGTCGATCATTCACCAAGAATTGAACATTGTTCCTGACTTGACCGTTGCCCAGAACCTGTACCTCGGTCGGCCAGGATCCTCGACGTGGTCCTACATCGATGACCGCAAGATGGTACGAGACGCGTATGAGCTGTTCGAACGCCTGAACATGCGGATTGATCCGACCGCGCACTGTCGTGACCTGCCGGTCGCTCGCCTGCAGATGGTCGAGATTGCGCGCGCGCTATCCTTTGATTCGAAGATCCTGGTCATGGACGAGCCTACGGCCCCTCTGACCACGACCGAGACGGAATCGCTGTTCGAGCTGGTGCGCGACTTTGTGTGCCCGACGACGGGCCTGATCTTCATCACGCATCGTATGCCTGAGCTGACGGAACTGACCGACCGTATTTCTGTCCTGCGCGATGGTAAGTACATTGGCACGGTGGAGACGGCCTCGACGCCCATGCGTGAGGTTGTCAAGATGATGGTGGGTCGCGAGGTCCCTGCCGACGCGCGCCCGACGACCAAGCCGCTGTCTGATGAGGTAGTGCTGCGCGTCGAGAACCTCTCGACCGTCAAGGTGGTCCACGATGTTTCGTTTGAGGTGAAGAAGGGCGAGATTTTTGGCTTCGCGGGCCTGGTCGGCGCCGGTCGCTCAGAGGTTGCACGCGCGATCTTTGGTGCGGATCGCCACACGAAAGGCGCGATTTACGTCAACGGAAACAAGGTGTCGATCAAGAGCGCCACGGACGCCGTGAAGAACGGTATCGGTTACCTGTCCGAGGATCGCAAGCAGTACGGTCTGCTTCTGGACAAGGACATCTCGTTCAATACGAGCTTGGCGGCGATGGAAAAGTTCACGAAGTTTACTGTCGTCAACGCCAGGAAGATCCGCGAGGTTGCTCGTGACTACGTGAAGAGGCTGCGCACTCGTACGCCGAGTGTGGACGTTGAGGTCCGTTCCTTGTCGGGTGGCAACCAGCAGAAAGTCGTGTTGGCTAAGTGGCTGGAACGTGACTCGGAGGTTTTGATCTTTGATGAGCCGACGCGCGGCATCGACGTGGGTGCGAAGGACGAGATCTATACGCTGCTTGAAAACCTGGCGTCGCAGGGCAAAGCGATCATTGTGATCTCCTCGGAGTTGCCCGAGGTTTTGCGCCTGGCGAACCGTATTGCCGTCATGGCCCACGGTCGCATCATTGGCGTCCTCGACAATGAGGACGCCACCCAAGAAAACATCATGGAACTGGCCACCGTCGGCCAGGAAGAAGTGAACGGAGTACACGCGTGAGCGCCGTCGTCGACAATAAGGGCCTGCAAGCGCCCTCGCCTTTCACCGCTTTCATCAAGAAGAACATGCAGTTGCTGGTCGTGATAGCCGCGCTGGTGGTCATTCTTGTGTTCTTCTCGCTGGCGGAACCCAAATTCGCGTCGACGAAGATCTATCTTGACATCGTCCTTCAGGCCGCGTTCACCGGGGTGATGGCGTTGGGTGCAACCTTCGTGATTGCGACTGGTGGCATTGATCTCTCTGTCGGTACGGGTCTCAGTTTCGTCGCTGTCATGGCCGGTGTCTTCCTGGCGGGGGACAAGATGAATCTGCCGCTCGGCGTCGGCCTTGTGTTGACCATCCTGGTTGGCGCTGGCGTCGGTCTGATCAATGGTCTAAACGTTTCGATTCTGGGGCTGCCGCCGTTTATTGCAACGCTGGCGATGATGATGGTTGCGCGAGGCCTGGCGCTCGTCATTTCGCAGACCCAGTCGATCAAGATTAAGAATCCCGACTACATGGCGTTGGCGACCGGCACGCTGATTCCCCATGTTGCTAACGCGGCGCTCATCTTCGTGCTGTTGACGATCCTGGCGACCTTCCTTATGAATAAGACTCTGCTGGGGCGTTACGCCTTGGCTATTGGCTCCAACGAGGAGGCTACCCGCCTGTCCGGCGTCAACGTTCGCCTGTGGAAGATCATCATCTACGTTGTTGCTGGTGTGTTCATGGCCATCGGTGCCGTTCTTTACTCTGCGCGTCTGGGCTTGGTCCAGCCCGCTGAGGGCGTGGGCATGGAGCTCAACGTTATTGCGGCGGCTGTCATCGGTGGTACGTCTCTGTCGGGTGGCCGCGCCTCGATCCCCGGTGCGCTGGTTGGTGCCCTCATTATGGAAACCCTGAAGAAGGGCCTGATCATGATGAGTATCGCGCAGGACTATCAGTATGTTGTGACGGGTATCGCGATTCTGCTCGCGGTTGCCGTGGACAATATTCGCCGTGCTCGTGAGAACGCGGCCTGACCCATCAACTTTCTCCATATCTATTGAATCCGGACAGAGATGTCCACCGTCCTTTGGTTGGGTGAGCCCGACCAAACCATGAAAGGAATACCAATGCGACCCATCGGACGTTTCATTGCCGTCGCTGCTGTCGGCACCATGGCCCTTGGCTTCACGGCGTGTTCGCGCTCGGAGGATACCTCCACAGCGAGCACTGGCTCGAATACTACTGATTCGGCGCTGACTGTCGAATGTGTGTCGGCGTATGGCGCTGACTGGGAGAATTCGATTAAGGAGGGTGACGGAACCCAGACGGTTTACCTCGTGTCGAAGGGCTTCCAGCACCGTTTCTGGCAGGCCGTGAACGAAGGCGCGGTTGCAGCTGGAAAGGCTTGCAACTACAACGTGAAGTTTGTCGGGCCTCAGAACGAGAAGGCTGTGACAGAGCAGAATGATCTGCTGAACGCGGCGCTCGCTGATAAGCCTGCCGCCATTGGTTTCGCGGCGCTTGATTCGGCTGCGGCCGCTGAGACGCTGGGGCAGATCCAGGCGGAGGGTATCCCCGTGGTTGCCTTCGACTCGGGTGTTGACTCGGATATTCCGGTCACGACGGTTCAGACGGACAACTATGCGGCTGCTGGTGAGGCTGCTGCGAAGATGATTGAGCTCCTGGGCGATAAGCAGGGGTCGGTTGGCATGGTGTGCCACGATCAGACGTCGACGACCGGTAAGCAGAGGTGTGCGGGTTTCAAGGAGTACTTCGAGAAGAATGCTCCGTCGAACCTGACGCTGATTCAGGAGCAGTATGCGGGTGAGGTCGGCCTGGCCGCTGATACCGCTAAGGGCATTATCCAGGGCAACTCGGATGTCATCGGCATGTATGGTTCCAATGAGGCTGCGGCCTCGGGTGTCGTTCAGGGTGTTGGGGAGACCGGCAAGGATGTCACCGTCGTCGGCTTCGATTCGGGCAAGACCCAGATCGACGCCATCAAGGCCGGCAAGGAGGCTGGCGCTGTCACTCAGTCTCCTCAGCGGATGGGTGAGCTGACGGTGAAGGCTGCGATCGCTGCCATTAATGGTGCTTCGCTGCCTACTGTCATCGACTCGGGCTTCGCGTGGTACGACCAGACCAACATTGACAGCGATGAGATCAAGGGCAACCTGTACGAGTGAGTCGCTCGCTTGATAGGGCACGAGGCCGGGGCCGGGTAGGCGCATGCTGAACCGGTGGCCCGCCGCGGGTCCCGCTCTGAATGGTTGGGGCGGGACCTGCGGACCCGGTATTCACTGAATCCAAGGATCCGAGGGGGCGTGCGCCCCCGCGCTCCGACATCGACGTCTTCATGAGGGATGAAGGAATAATGACTGAACACCCCCGCATCGGAATCCGCCCCACGATTGATGGCCGCCGCAAGGGCGTGCGTGAGTCGCTCGAAGAGCAGACTATGAACATGGCGAAGTCTGTCGCCGACCTTTTTACGTCCACGTTGCGTTACCCGGACGGCGCCCCAGTTGAGGTCGTCATCGCTGACACCACGATCGGTCGTGTCCATGAGGCGCAGGCATGCGCGGCGAAGTTCCGTGCGAACAATGTGGGTCTGACCGTGACGGTGACCCCGTGCTGGTGTTATGGCACGGAGACCACGGACATGGATCCGGCGATGCCTCACGCGATTTGGGGCTTCAACGGGACGGAGCGCCCCGGCGCCGTGTACCTGGCGGCTGCTTTGGCTGGCCACGCCCAGATCGGTATTCCCGCTTTCGGTATTTATGGCGAGCATGTGCAGGACGCTGACGACACTTCGATCCCGGAGGACGTGCGTACCCGCCTGATTGATTACGCGACCGCTGGCCTGGCTGTCGCTCAGATGAAGGGCGAGGCTTACCTGTCCATGGGTTCGGTCTCCATGGGTATCGCCGGCTCTGTCGTTAACCCTGACTTCTTCGGCTCTTACCTGGGCATGCGCAACGAGTACATCGATATGAGCGAGTTCACGCGCCGCATCGACGAGGGCATTTATGATCCCGAGGAGTACGAGCAGGCGTACCAGTGGATCCGCGAGAACTTCAAGCAGGGTAAGGACTGGAACCCGCCGGAGTGGCGCTACCCCGACAAGCACGAGGAGTGGTGGAAGTTCGTCACCAAGATGACGCTCATCGCTCGCGACCTGATGCACGGCAACCCGCGCCTGGCCGAGCTGGGCTTCGAGGAGGAGGCGGGAGGCCACGGTGCCATCGCTGCCGGCTTCCAGGGCCAGCGCCAGTGGACCGACCACTTCCCGAACGGCGACGTGCTCGAAACTATTTTGAATACGAACTTTGACTGGACCGGCATCCGTCAGCCCTCCGTCGTGGCCACGGAGAACGATTCGCTCAACGGCGCGTCGATGCTGTTCGGCTACCTGCTGACCAACACGCCGCAGATCTTCTCCGACGTGCGCACTTACTGGAGCGCGGAGTCGATCGAGAAGGCGACCGGCTGGAAGCCGGAGGGCCGCGCGGCGGCGGGCCTGCTCGACCTGCGTAACTCCGGCTCCACCACGCTGGACGGCGCAGGCAAGGCCGTGCGCGACGGTAAGAACGTCATCAAGCCCTGGTACGAGCTCACCGAGGAGGACCGTGAGGCCACGCTGGAGGCCACGACCTTCCATCCGGCCTCGACCGGCTACTTCCGCGGCGGCGGCTTCTCGACGCACTTCCGCACCTCGGGCGAGATGCCCGTGACGATGTGCCGCATCAACCTGGTCCGAGGCCTCGGCCCGGTCCTGCAGATCGCGGAGGGGTACACGGTCGAGCTGCCCGACGAGGTTGCCTTCACGATCGAAGAGCGCACCAACATCGAGTGGCCCACCACCTGGTTCGTCCCCAACCTCACTGGTGAGGGCGCGTTCAAGAGCGTCTACGACGTCATGAACAACTGGGGCGCCAACCACGGTGCGATCTCCTACGGCCACATCGGCGGCCAGCTGATCACGCTGGCGTCGATGCTACGCATCCCGGTCAACATGCACAACGTTCCCGAGGAGCGGGTCTTCCGCCCGAAGGCGTGGTCGCTGTTCGGCACCGATTCCCTGGAGGCGGCTGACTTCCGCGCCTGCCAGACCTTCGGTCCGATGTACCGCTGATGCACACTGTCCGTTCGGGCTCGGGTTCCTCTCTCCCCGAGCCCGAACGGGCCCCCTTACCGGGTAGACCCGGTCCCGGGATGTGGCCCCGGCCTCGCCGATGAGGAAAACCGCACTACCATCCCAATGACGGGACACGCCGAGCGAGGGCGTTTGACCAGGAGACCTTCAATGACCACCGTACTTGCTGTTGACCTTGGATCCGCTTCCGGACGAGTCCTTGCCGGAACACTGACCGACGGACGCCTCGACGTCACGGATATTCACCGCTTCAAGCACGAGGCCCGCCGTCGCGCCGACGGGACGCTCACGTGGGACGTGGCGACGATGGAGGCCGAAACGATCATCGGCCTGAAGAAGGCCCTCGAACAGTTCCCCGACGCCAAGACCGTCTCGATTGACACGTGGGGCGTGGACTGGGCACCCCTTGACGACAACGGCGAACTCGTCGGGGACGTCATCGCCTACCGAGACGAGCGAACCTCGCGCACCCTGGACGCTTTCCGCGACCGCATCGCCGACCGCGAGTTCTTCGACCTGACCGGTAACCAGCCAGCGACCATCAACACGGCGAACCAGCTGTTCGCCTTCCTGCGCGAGGACCCCGAGGGCGCGGCCCGCGTGCGCACCGCCCTCTTCCTGCCCGACTACTTCGCCTACCGCCTCACCGGCGTGGTGGGGTGGTCGCGCTCGATCGCCTCGACCTCTGGCCTGCTGACCCCGGGCGGCACCGACTTCAACGACGAGGTCTTCGCTCGCCTGGAGATTCCGCGCTCCTGGTTCGGCGAGCTGTGCGCCGACCGGACCGTCGTCGGCCCCTGCACGGTCCCCGGCCTCGAGACCCTCACGGTCGTGCGCGGCGGCGCACACGATTCGGCCTGCGCCGTTCACGGCCTGCCCATCGCCGAAGGCAAGCGAGCCTACTTCCTGTCCTGCGGCTCCTGGTCGGTGCTCGGCGCCATCGAGGACGAGCCCCTCATGAGCGACATCGCTTTCAACATGGGCATCACCAACGAAGGACGCACCGACGGGGGAGTGCGCCCCCTCTTCAACATCACCGGCATGTGGATCCTTCAGGAGATCCAGCGCCAGTGGGAGCGCGAGGGCACGCCCACCGACACCGACGAGCTGGTCGCTCAGGCGCGCGAACTGCCCCCTGCCCCCGGCGTCTTCGACCCGGACGGTGAGGCATTCGCCACCCCCGGCGAGATGCAGCGCAAGATCGACGAGGCCCTGGAAGCCCAGGGGGTCGCCCGTCCCGATTCGATGGCCGCGTATGTGCGCGTCATCATCGAGTCCTTTGCCCGCCGCTACGCGCGCGCCATCGGCGAACTCACCGAGGCGACGGGACGCGCCCCCGACCAGCTCAACCTCGTGGGCGGCGGCGCCCGCAACCGCCTCCTGTGCGACCTGACCGCACAGATCTCGGGCGTGACCGTTGTTCGCGGACCCATCGAGGCCTCGACCTTCGGCTCCCTGCTGGCCCAGCTCGAAACCATTGGCGCCCTGGCCGAGGCCGACCGCGCCTCCGTCATCGCAGCAAGCGCATCAACCTATGTCCACACACCGGCGAGCGCCTAAGAAGGTATCGCTGGCCGACATCGCGCGCACGGCCGGCGTGTCCACCAACACCGTCTCGCGCGTCGTGCGCGGCGACCCCGAGGTCTCCGAAAAGACGCGGGCGAGGATCTCCAAGCTTGTCGAGGAGCTGGGGTACGTGCCCAACTATGCGGCGCGTGCGCTGGCGGCCAAGCGCACGAACGTGCTCCAGGTCGTCCTGGCCGCACCCATGTTCCACGGGCACGGCACGGTGCTGCTGTCGATCCTCAACGCGTCCGCGCAAGCGGGCTACCACGTCTCCCTGTCCTACGCCTACGGGGCCGACGGGCAGCTGCGCAACGACTTCACGCCCTTCGACGTCGACGGCGTCATCATTTTGGGCGGCCAGGATCCGACGATTGACGTCGCGATTGAATCGGGTAAGCGTTTCCCGACCGTTCTTATGCTGACGAGTGAAAAGGGCCTGGACGGTATCTCGACGGTCGCGGTGGACAACGTGCGAGGGGCCCGCCTGGCGGCCGAACACCTGCTTGCCCAGGGGCTCACCGACGTGATCCATATCGCGGGTCCGTCGGGATGGTCGGATGCGCAGATGCGCCGACTGGGCTACGAGCAGGCGTGCGCGGGCTACGGCATTGAGCCGCTCATCCTGGCACCGGACTCGTGGGACTCTCGCGACGGCTACGACGTGATGCGCGCGGCGGGGCGCCTGCCTCAGGGCGTGCAGGCTGCGAACGATCAGCTGGCCCTCGGTGCGATGCGTTACATCCACGAGTGTGGGGGAGTGGTACCCCGCGACGTTCGGGTCGTTGGGTTTGACGACATCGATGGTGCCGATTCATACGCGCCGCCGCTCACGACAATCCACCAGCCCTTCGACCGCTTGGGACGAACGGCCGTGCGCCTCGTGCGCTCGCTCATGGGCGGCGATCCCTCCCAAGACATCGTCATCGACCCCGAACTGGTCATCCGGGCCAGTTCTCATCTCTAACGAAAGGTATGTGTATGCTCTACGGTCCTATGACTCATCCCCAGTTCCTGCGTGCTCTGGCCGCCGCTGGCCACGGCTCGAAGATCCTGCTGGCGGACGCGAACTACCCGCACACGACGGGCGTGAACCCGCGCTGCGAGCTGATTTCGCTCAACCTTGCTCCGGGCCTGCTCGATGTCAGCCAGGTGCTCGACGTTCTCAAGCGCACGATCCCGATCGAGCGCGCCGAGATCATGACCCCGGCCGCGGATGCCGATCCGGTGGAGATTCCGATCCACGACGAGTTCCGCGCGGCGCTGCCGGGAGTGGAGTTCGGCGAGCTGTCGCGCTGGGACTTCTACGAGGCTGCGCGCGACGAGAACGTCGGCATCATCGTTGCGACGGGGGAGCAGCGCCTCTACGGCAACCTGCTGCTGACGGTCGGCGTGCGGATGCCGGGGGAGTAAAACTCTTCCGACGCGCGAGGCCTGGGCTTCTTTGGGCGGCGATCTGCGCTTTCGTTTCGTTTTCGTTTCGTCGCGTGTTTCGAGTGCCAAGACTCCCTGAGTCCGCCGGTGGGCGGGCGGTCCGATGAGGACCGCCCGCCTGCTTGTTTATCCGCATCATAGTGCGGCAACGGGCCTTTGGTCCGCCGGGTGATTGGACGTTTGTTCTGTGAGGGTGAACAGGTGGCCACCGCGCGTGCGTGATGTTGCGTACTTTCGTTTAAATGACTATTCTTTCCTTAATGAAAGCGAAAGCGACAGAAGGTTGTCGCGAATGTATCGAGAGGTGGGACCGTGGGACGTGCAGAAGAACGCACGAAATACATCCTGGATCGCCTCGCCCGCGAGGGTGAGGTGAGCGTCGCTCAGCTCGCCTCCGACCTGGGCGTGTCGCCCGTCACCGTGCGAGCCTCCCTCAAGACGCTCGACGAGCAGGGCTACCTCGTGCGCACCCACGGCGGTGCGCGCCCCACCACCTTCCGCAACATTCACCTGCGCCAAAACGATCGCGTGGACCAGAAGGAGCGCATTGCTCGGGCGGCCGCCGACATGATCCACGACGACGACCGGATCATGATCGAGGCCGGCACGACCTGCGCCCTCATCGTCAAGTACCTCACCGGCAAGCGCGGAGTCCAGGTCCTGACCAACTCCGTGCTCGTCTTCGCCAACGCCCGCTCCAACCCGAACCTCAACATCACGCTGACGGGTGGGCACTTCCGCGCCGAGTCCGAGTCCCTCGTGGGGCCGGTCGCAGAGCGCGCCATCAATGACTTCAACGCACGCGTCGCCTTCCTTGGAACCGACGGGTTCAGCGTTGATCGCGGCCTGACCACCCAGCTCGTAGAAGGTGGACAGGTCGGCTCCATTATGCGCACCCGCGCACAAGAGACGTGGCTGCTCGCTGACTCCTCCAAGTATGGGGAAGCCGGCTTTGTCAGCTTCATGGGGATCGACGAGGTCACCGGAATCATCACCGACGATGAGATCCCCGAAGAATCCATCAAGGAATTGGCCGAGCGCACGAAGCTGCGCATCGTCTAGGAGGAATTACATGGCCACCATCGTGGTGATGCCCCAGCTGGGCAACTCTGTTGAGTCATGCATCATCGTCGAGTGGATGATCGCAGAAGGCGACACCGTCGCCGTCGACCAGACGCTCGCGTCCATCGAGACCGACAAGTCGACCATGGAGGTGCCCTCGACCGCCGAGGGTACCGTCCTGAAGCTCCTGTGGGAGGAAGGCGACGAGGTCCCCGTGAAGGATCCGCTCATCATCGTCGGTGAGCCCGGAGAGGACATCTCCGGCCTCGTTCCCAGTGGCGACGCTGCCCCCGTCGAGGCCGACGCTCCCGCCGAGCAGGCCGCTGCCCCCGAGGCCGCCGCCCCAGCTTTCGCGACCGAGCGTGCCACCGGCGCCGTCTCCCCCCGCGCCCGCGCCCTCGCCGCGTCGAACGGCGTCAATGCTTCGGCCATCGCCGAGGGCTCCGGCCCCCACGGCCGCGTCATCGAGCGTGACGTCGCCGCCGCGATCGCCGCCGGCCCCGTCCTGACCTCTGCCGCGCGCGCCGCCGGAGTGAGCGCCGCCGAAGGCACCGGCATCGGCGGACGCGTGTCCGTCGCCGACGCTGGCCGCACCGCTGAGGCCGCTCCTGCCACCGCTGTCGCCGCCCCCGCCGCGGCCGCCGACTTCCCCGGCGCCTCGACCTCCGCCCCGCTCAAGGGCGTGCGCAAGGTCGTCGCCAAGCGCATGATGGAGTCCCTGACCTCCACCGCGCAGCTGACCCTCAACACGACGGCCAACGCCGCCGGCATCCTCGCGATGCGCAAGAAGGTCAAGAACGCCGACGAGGCCCTGGGCCTGAACAAGATCACGCTCAACGACCTGGTCTGCTTCGCGGTGTCGCGCACCCTGCTCAAGTACCCCGTGTTCAACGCTCACCTGGAGGATGGCGTCCTCACCGAGTTCGAGCAGGTCCACCTCGGCTTCGCGTGCGACACCCCGCGCGGCCTCCTCGTCCCCGTCATCCGCTCCGCGCAGGCCCTGGGCCTCAAGGCGTTCTCCGACGAGGCCAAGCGCCTGGCCGGCGGCGCTATCGACGGCACTCTATCACCCGACTTCCTGAGCGGCGGCACCTTCACGGTCTCCAACATCGGCTCCTTCGGCATCGAGACTTTCACCCCCGTCATCAACCTGCCCCAGACGGCCATCCTCGGCGTCGGCGCGATCACCCCGCGCCCGACCGTGACAGCCGACGGCACGATCGGCGTGGAGCAGCGCCTCAACCTGTCGCTGACGATCGACCACCAGGTCATCGACGGCGCGGACGGCGCCCGCTTCCTCGCCGACCTGGTCGCCGCCATCGAAAACATCGACGTGACCGTCCTGGCCTGAGGAAAGAGGAACACTCATGAGTGACACGCATTTTGACGTCATCGTCCTCGGTGCGGGCCCCGGCGGC
>ERZ773007.1199-NODE-1199-length-12232-cov-13.041472_pt1 | contig 12232 bp, 9 predicted proteins | sample MGYA00580665_ERZ773007 | MGnify/ENA primary metagenome ERZ773007 (study PRJEB29015, sample SAMEA2738122) | human oral metagenome | biome: human oral; feature: human-associated habitat; material: saliva | place: China | collected 2167 ... | reverse complement strand
TGCAAGTCAATTAGGCGTCTTTTAGAAGCCAAAAGAGCATGTATTGGTTTTGAGTCACATAAAAATAGTTTACAAAAACCTATGATGTAGGAATCAAGTTATTTGTAGGAAACAAATAGACATAGTATTAAATCGTTTTTATCTTTTAGCTTATCACTCTCTGCAAGACCATCTAATATGGGATAGTAATACCCTGCATATAGATAATTCTTTCTCCGATTTCCAATCTATTCATGTAACGAGATAATCTTATTTCTACCCTCTTTGCTTCCTAATCAACGCTGCACATTTTAACTAAAAATGAGAAAAAACAAACGAAAATTTGGAAGTTTAGAACAATATTCATAACTTTGCAACCAAAATATATAAGTTTTATATACACTTACGAATCAAAAATGAAGTATCAGAAGACTGTCCTTGCAGCTGCTTTGCTCGCAATGGCAACAACAACACAAGCCGGAGGATTGCTTACAAACACCAATCAGAGCATCGCATTTAACCGTAACTTTGCACGTGTAGGTGCTATTGGTATTGACGGTGTTTACTTTAACCCTGCTGGTGTAGCTTTCCTTGACCAAGGTTTTCATCTCTCTCTTAACTTCCAGAACGTATATCAGACACGTGAGATAACATCTACTTTCAGTGTGCCTGTATTAGCTAATACTCCTTATGAGTATCCTTTCAAGCTGAATGGTGGTAATACTACAGATGGCAGTAAGTTCTATCAAGGTAAGGCTTCTGTGCCTATCCTCCCATCTTTCCAGGTAGCATATAATAAAGACAAATGGAGTTTCCAAGCTGGTTTTGGTTTGACAGGTGGCGGTGGTAAGGCTGCTTTCAACGACGGTCTTCCTACATTTGAACGTCCAGTATCGCTCCTCCCTGCACTTATCAACCAGCAGTTGCCTACCTTTGCGGCACTTCTCGGACAACAGGAAACGCCTGCAACCAGCTATAGCCTTCAAAGCTATATGAGCGGTCAGCAGTATAACTTCGGTCTCCAACTCGGTGTTGCTTATAAGATTAACGAGAATCTCTCTGTATTTGGTGGTGCTCGTTTCAATTATATCTACAACAAATACCAAGGTAATATCACCAACATTTCAGCAAATGTGGGTGGAAACAACCAGAATCTCTACGACTATTTCCAATCAAAGGTTAACGCTTTGAACGAAAAGGCAAGTGCATTGCAGACACAGGCTGTTGCTGCACAGACCCAAGCAGATGCCCTTCGTGCACAAGCAAATAAGGCTACCGACCCTACAGAAAAGGCTCAGTTGCAGGCAGCAGCAGACCAATACACAGCTGGCGCACAGAAGGCAACAGCTGGTGCAAAGCTCGTTCGCGCAGGTGCAGACAAGTTAGACAGTAGCAAGGAAAAGGTAAAAGACCGCTATTTAGAGGTTTCTCAGCGCGGATGGGGTATCACTCCAATCCTCGGTATTGACTATCGAACAGGCAAGTGGAACTTCGCAGCACGCTATGAGTTTACCACAAAGTTCAATATCGAGAACAATATAAAGCGTGATGATACCGGTCGTTACAAGAAGGGCGTGAACACACCAAACGATATCCCTGGTATTCTTGCACTCGGTGCACAGTATGAAGTACTGAAAAACCTCCGTGTTATGGCAGGATATAACCACTATTTCGATAAGGATGCACGCATGGACAATGACAAGCAGCGCTTCCTTAAGCACAACACACAGGAGTTCCTTGCTGGTGTTGAGTGGGATATTAACCCATCAGTGACAGTCAGTGCAGGTGGTCAGCGTACGCTCTACGGTCTTGGAGATGGCAAATACTTGACCGATCTTAGCTTCGTAACAAGCAGTTATAGCTTCGGTTTTGGTGCAAAGATTAAGGTTGCAAAGAATGCTCACCTTAACGTTGCTTACTTCTTTACCAACTATTCTAACTTCAAGAAGGAGTACACTGGTGCTATCGAAGCAGGTCAGGAGCAGGTGACACAGCCAGATGGTACTGTAACAATGCAGCCTAAGACCCTCACAACTAAGAACACCGATATCTTTACTCGTACCAATAAGGTACTCGGTGTTGGACTTGATATTGATTTCTAAGCCACTAATAAATCTACCGTTTTCCACAACTAATACCACTAAGAGGCAGTCAGAGTGATTCTGGCTGCCTCCACACTTTTATAATTTCATCACAATTACTTGTCGTTTTCAACTAATATTCATATATTTGCAGCAGAAAGGAATAAGTTTATGGGAACAACAGATAAAGTGCAGGTGCTGAGAATGAAACGAAGAGTTTATCAAGCACAGAAGACAAAGGAATATAAACAACGAATAGCTAAATACCTCTCCGATGAAGAGAAAAAGATTCTCTACAGTGGAGAAGGCTTCATACGTGTTCCCGACGAAGAGGCTAAGCGGGAAAAGATAGATGCCTATCCTTATCTCATATTATAATATAAATGAAATGGACATCAAACATTATCCATATAGATTTGTAAAGAAAGTAACAGAGCCTTGGGATGGTCCCCAAGGCTTTATGCTATTCAAAGAGTTATATTCCTTCAAATCTCCCAAATCTAATCAGACTTATTGGGTTTGGATTGAGGTCTACAAACATCATTTCTATGCTGTCAAATTTCACTTAAAGGCACACAGAGATAGTGATAAGAAGTATAATGTAATGACTGGACTTAATGAAGCAAGAGAATGTATCTACACTTGTATGGCTATTATGAACGAGGTAGCAAAGAAAGATTCACAAGCCTCCTTTGGCTTCATCGGTGCCAATAGAATTGGGGAATCAGAAGAAAACACAAGTAGATTCCGTGTATATAGAAGATATACACTTACATTATTTGGTCCTAATGAGTATGAACACATGATCAATATAGGGAAGAGTGCCTACCTGTTATTAAACAAAAAGGAATTACGTAGCAATCCCAACCTCATCAATGACATCGTTGAAGGCTTTAAAGAACTATACCCCTACTTTGACTAACATCCATCTTAAACCCATTTATACATGAGATAAAAGATGCTTTTCACACCTTATCTTATTTGAAAAGATATGCTTTAAAAGTCGTCAAATATCGTTTTAGAAAGACTAATACAATTTCCAATCCTACCCTAACAACAAACTCCATTCATTTATTTTCATGAACAAAAAGAATTATTTTCATGAAAAGAAATATTTATTTTCACGATAAAAAATATTTTTCTTCATGAAAATAATTCGGAGAATAAGACTTTAGAAAGGAGATAAGTAACTAAGACTATAGCGGATCAACGTCATAATACACTTGAAGAGCACCATATCTCTTATCCTTCAACATGGCATCTAAGGCTCCACGAAGATACTGGCGAACACGAGAATAGTCAATACCATTCTCCAACTTAAGCATAATCTTTCTAATGTTTAAGGTCTTCACTCGAGCTACAGCAGGTTTGTCAGGACCTAACACACGGTCACTGAAGATTTCACGGAGTCTACTACCCAACTCTAAACCTGCAGAGTTCACAGTGTTGTCATCCCTATGTTTCAAATAAACATAGACAAGTCGATAAAATGGAGGATAATGGAAGTCACGTCTCTCTATCAGCAAGTCGGAATAAAACGACTGATAATCATTTCGCACCACTTGCTGAATAACCGGCAACTCTGGACTCTTTGTCTGAAGAATCACCAACCCCTGCCTTCCTTTTCTGCCTGCCCGTCCACTCACCTGACTCATCATCATAAACGCTTGCTCATATGCACGGAAGTCAGGATAATTCAACATTGAGTCTGCATTGAGGATTCCCACGACCGAAACCTTATCAAAGTCGAGACCCTTTGAAATCATCTGCGTACCTATCAGAAGATTACTCTTCCCCGTAGAAAAGTCATTAATCAAACGTTCATAAGCATTACGCGTGCGGGTTGTATCAAGGTCCATACGCGCAATACGAGCCTCAGGGAAGATATAACGAATCTCATCTTCAATCTTCTCCGTACCATACCCTCGCCCACGGATATCCTCACTTTCACAACAAGGGCAAACCTCTGGCACCTTCATCGTATAACCACAATAGTGGCAAGAGAGGTAGTTCATGTTCTTATGATACGTCAACGAGACGTCACAGTCTGGACACTTTGGAACCCATCCGCACTGTCTACACTCCACCATCGGCGCAAAGCCACGTCGATTCTGAAACAATATTGCTTGCTCGCCACGCCCCAATGCCTCACGAACAGCAGAAAGAAGACGTGGAGAGAAGGCCCCAGTCATCATCTTTCGACGATAAAGGTCCTTGATATCAACAATTTCTATTTCAGGAAGTTGGATATCTTTATAACGGCGTGTCAACTCAACAAGACCATACTTACCCTGCTTAGCATTATAATAGCTCTCCATTGAAGGCGTAGCTGTTCCCAAAAGTGTCTTTGCATCAGGATACATCTGTGCCAACACAATCGCTGCAGAGCGAGCATGATAACGAGGAGCAGGGTCTTGTTGCTTAAAACTCTGTTCATGTTCTTCATCTATAATAACAAGACCTAATCGATGAAATGGGAGAAAAATAGCACTTCTTGCACCTAAAATTACATCGTATGGCGAATCAGACAACTGCTTATGCCATATCTCCACACGCTCGGCATCACTGTATTTACTATGATAAATTCCCAATCGATCGCCAAAAACAGCCTTCAAACGCTCTGTAATCTGAACCGTTAGAGCAATCTCAGGCAAGAGATACAACACCTGCTTATGTTCATTGAGTGCTTTCTGAATAAGATGGATATATATTTCCGTCTTTCCAGATGAGGTCACTCCATGTAGTAATGTCACACTATGACCCATCATTTGCAAGAGAATCTGATTGTAAGCCTCAGTCTGTGCCTCGTTAAGAGGTTTTATATTCTCAGGATGCGGTGGGTTTCCACGATTCAATCTACCGACTTCCTTCTCGTATGTAACAAGGATTTTCCTATCTTGTAAAGCACGAATAACGCTAACAGAAGCATGGGTAACGTTCATCAACTCTTCCCTTGTCACCTCTCGCAGCACTGTTTCCGATGTAATTTCCGCCATTTCATCGACACCAGCCAACTGCAAATAAGCCATAAGAACTTCCACTTGTTTCGTTGCACGCCTCATGGAATCTATCATAAGTGTGAGTGTACGTTCATGGCGTAGGTTATCAGCTAATCGGATGTAAAGTTCTGTTCGAGGACGATAACCATACTCCTCTTTCAGTCCCGATGGTAGTGCTGCTTTATAGACATCACCGATAGGCGACATATAGTAATCAGATATCCAATGCCAAAGCTTCAGTTGTTGTGGGAGAAGTACAGGAGTGTTATCCAATACATCTATGATATTCTTATAGGTAATCTTTTTCCCACCTGCAGACTCATTCTCCGATGGATTCGGTAAATTTACAGGATATTCCGCAATAATGCCCACATAAGTCTTACTCTTTCCCAAAGGGACAGACACACGTACACCAGCTGTTACCCGAGAAGCCAAAGCTTCGGGCACACCATACGTGAAATAGCCTTCAAGAGGAAGGGGTAAGATAATATTAGCGTAAGTCATTATAAATTGTTTGTTACCTATCAGCCACTGCAAACTATACAATAAACCAGACATTGGTTTGATTACAAAGTTACAAAGAAAGATGCAAATACACAAAGATGGAACGAATCATTAATACCCTCCTATCACAGAAACAGACTTAACACAACGTTTTATCACATAAGAAATCCCATTTCACTTTCGATGAAATGGGACGTTTTTATATGTTATTTAATATTTTGTACTTAAAAGAAATAAGCTAAACCTAACTGCCATGAACTGTTACGACTACCCTTCTTGTTAAAAACAGACGTTGCAGCATCTGTCGCTGTTTTCCAAGTTGCATGCCCTGTTTTACCACAAGCAATGTTATAGTTGGCACTTACCTGCAAATGTTTGAAGGCCGTCACACCAAAACCAAGGTTGATACTAAAGTTACTATTTTTCAATGCATAGGTACTCTTCATGTTCCACTGATACTCTTTTTCACCAATATTAAATGCAATCTGAGGACCGCCAAAGAAGAAAATGCTTGCCGAACTACCTAATCCAACAGAATAGCGAGCATTTACAGGAATCGCTATCTGCTGTTGTTTTACGGTCTGCGTCATAGTAGCATAATCAAGTTTGGCTGCTCGATAATCATAGAGAACAGAAGCATCCATGCCTAAACCTACTACTGGTAAAGTAAATTTCACTGTAGGTCCAAAAAACCAACCAGCCTGATTAGACTTATCAAACACTTCACTATCAAAGTAAAAATCACTCACATTCAATCCTGCCTTTACACCGAACTTTAATGGTTCATCTGCATAGGCAGGAGCAGAAATAAGGAATGATAGGGCTAATAAAGCCAATGAAACAATTTTCTTCATGATCATAAGTATTAATGATAAAGAACTAAGTTCACTCCTCATCACGCAAAGCATATATGCTTACACATCTGAGAGAAGTCCCGAAAGAATACAACTATCCGAGTATCTTTATACATTAACCACATCCGTAAGGCAATTATTGCCCAATTAAAATTAATTAAGTTTGGTTCTATAAAATTCCTTTAATGAAGTTTTATCTATCCCTCATTAAAGGCTGATTCCATCGTAGATTCTACAGAAACAACCTTAAGGAAATTTAGATTCTTCCAAAAGATGAAGCGATAATGTAAGCCTATTACATAGTAAGTTATATAAGAAGCAGAAGAAACAGAACTTAAAACAATAGACAGAGGTGTCTCTATTGGGCTACAAATCTAAAAATAAAAACCTCCCTTTCCTCCTTCCCTCCGTGTGAGATTTAGCTTCAAAAGGCAAAGAAATATATTGACAAAATAATCAAAGAAAAGGAAAAGAAATGACTTAAAAGCGAGCTGCTTTAGCACCTACGTAAGTCATTTGCTATCAAATAGTTGCAGAGACGGATTTTTAAAGGTGCTTAACAAGGCTTCAAAAGGGCGTTAATAAGAACTCAAAAGGGCATCTCTTGCAAGTCAATTGGGCGTTAAATGCAAGCCTTTGGATGGTCTTTTAAAAATCAATATGTGAAAAATTAGGACAAAAAGGGATTTCAGTCATTTAAGTGATAAGCTTGGCTTGTTACGTTTAGAACTTTAAGAAAAATAAAACAGAGCAACTCCAAGTTTCTTGTTACAAACTTAGAGTTGCTCTGTATGCCTTATTATATAATAGCTTTAGACTACTACACCAAACTTCCGAAGAGCAAAAAAGAATATTAATGACGCTCGCGGCGAACTGTTACACGCGCTGGAGAGACTCCTGCACTTCCACTTGAAGATGAACGACGAGAGCGACTAACACCACTTGTCGATGGACTTGTGCGACGAGAACGTCCAACCTTTCTTGGGGCTTTCTCAGCTTCCTTAGCCGCAGAGATACTATCAAGGCTATCTCGACGAGCTGGATCGCCATAGATTGTCTTCTCGAATGCAACTAACTCACGTTCTATCTTCTTTTGTTCTGCAGCCATTGCAGAATCATTAGGACAGTATTGTGCGAGCGTCTTACCTAACATATTGGTTGTCTTGTAAATCTTTCCCTTATAGAGATTCATCGTGAAATAATCGTCAACACTCATTGTTGCAGCATTATTCAGATTACTGGTCATGATCGTTTGCTTAGCAAGGAATGGGGCTAAGTCATCATAACGCACCCAGAAGAGCGGGTATTTCACTTCACCATCTCCGAAATCATCTTCACGATACATAATCGGGCAAAGAGCTACGACCTTACGATGAAAGGTTGCTGTTCCTTGATCATAATAGGCACTCTCCTTTAGATAGTAGCCTTTCACCTCACCCGAAGGAATATCACTATTGTCAAGGCGAATACCATGATCGGTGCGTTCGTAGAAGATATGATAGTTATCAAGGAACTGCAAAGGCTTAACTCGAGCAGAATCCGTAAATATCTCATTGCCGTCCATACGATAGTTATAGGCTGCAATACCACCACGATTAGGACCATTCATCATCAACTTGAAGATGTAGGTAAAGAGATTCATCTGCGAACCTACAGGTTCAGTAGGATAATATAATCCAGCATTAGCATCCTCGGTAAGTTTGAGTTCACGATAGATATCACGTCGCCAAACAACATCTTCCTCCATAGGAGCAGTTGTAGGGAAGGATATCTGCGCACGTGTTGTAATCGTATTAGCAGGCGACTGACGCTGTTGTTGATTACGACGTGCAGCAGGCTGCGCACTTACAGAGAGTGCCAAGCAGGCTGTGCAGACTATGAGAAATATCTTTTTCATTATTGTTTTGTTTGTTCTTTTCTAAAAGAGATACTGTGATATAGTGTTTTATGAGCAGATATAGTATCAACGCTATCTATCAACTTGTCAACCCATAAACTCGTCTACTCGTCAACTACTACCTCACAATTACCTCCATATTTCTTCCATTAAGCGTTCGGGTGGTACCATCAGGTCCATGAACGACAACGTTTGTGATATAGAATCGCTTGTTACGGCTCAACTGTCGGAACTGTTCTTTCTGCTGTGGAGAGAAGGAAGCACCGTTACTTGCAAGCGGTACAGCGTTACCCATATTATCAAAGAAGACGACACGGAAGCTGGTTACACTGAAAGGAATATCAAGTAAGCCATCATCAATAGCAGCCTGAATGCCTGGTGCAGACATAAGTGCTGCCTTTGAGAGGGCTCCACTCTTAAATCTATCAGCACCCATAGCGATATATGGCGATGGATCCGGCAATTTTCTCACACGGAACTGGTATTCTCCAATCTTGCGACCCTTAGCAGATACAGAAATCGTTACAGGCTGACCAACTGCTGAAGGACGTGCGATAAAATGACCACCACCTTTTGCAACGAGTGAACCACCCGACATTGTAGCCTGTACGTCGCTCTGAGAAGTGTTAGGAATACTGATAGTGATTGGGTTATCAAAACCTGCATAGAGCACATTCATCAAGTCTGCAGCAATTGTAGCCATTCCATCGAAAGGTGGAACCTTCTGCATTCCTTGCGGACTAATATACTCTTTTGGCTGTGGACCACCCGTCACCCAATAGTCTTGTGAGAAGTTTCTACGCAATACGTTACCAGTTAAATCCTTGATAAGGATGTATCCACTCAAGGTATGTTTACCAGGTGTACCTGCTTTCACAGTTATCTGGTTGCCCTTAATAAGTTGTCCATTAACAAAGACCTGTGGCTGTTGTGTAGAGTCTACAGCCCCCATAAACATCTGTGCAGTCATTGTCTCACCTGGATAAAGGCGTGTCTGACTTGGCACAACGAATGCCTGAAGCTTGTTAACGCGTATGTCTTTTAAACCGACATTAGCCACCAAGGTGTGTAACACCTCACCTTCTGCATAGCGAACATCGCTTTGCAACTTAGAGAGAAGCGTTACTGCTGCCGCAACAGGCATATTTTCAAACATATACTCTTCCCAGTTCTTACCCATTGAATGGTGAGGTACCTCCGTAGAAAGGTTACTTGCAATAATCTTCTTCTGTCGTGGGTCTGTTACAAACTGCAATATACGTGCTCGATAGCTATTGATAGCCTCATAAAGCTTATGCCCTTGTCCATTGGCTGGGTTCAACATAATGTAACTGGCAGCCTCAATATTATCCTTCCCTTCGATGTTTAAGGGGTCACCTTTCTCACCGTCAGCCTCACGAACGATGGCTACTTTCAGCGCTTGTGCATAGTTATAGAGGGAATCACTCATCTCTCTGACCGTAGATGCCATCATAAACCACTGCTTTACCTTCTGTGGATTCTTGCGCATCATCTGGTCGAGTTCGCCAAAGATAGCATCATTTTCCTTGGATGAATTCCCCGTCGTACGGTTCAGGCTCTCTTCAACAACAGAGAAGCCATTGAGTACCTCGGTAGAGATATTCAATGCCAACATTGCCATGAGGACGACGTACATAAGGTTAATCATCTTCTGGCGTGGGGAAATCTTTCTCTTCTTAATAGCCATTAATTCTATTATTTGTAGTGGGAAGACAGCTGAGAACAGACGCCTTCCCTACCATATTTCATCATTACAAGCTTTCAGGAGCAGACTGCTGAGGGGCAACATTAGGTGCTGCCACACGCATATTAACAGTCATTGCCTCAATCATTCGAGCATAGATACTATTGAGTTGCTCTATCTGCTGTGCCATCTTACGGGTCTGATCATTAATCTGGTCGATTGTACCAATCTGCTGGCTGGCACTCTTAAGTTGCATCTCATAAACCTTAGCGATACCTGTGAGGGTACGATTAAGGTTCTCCATCTCTTCGCTATCACGTGTCAAACGCTGACTCTGGTCGTTCACCTTGCCCAACATCTCAGTCAGATTCTGCAATGCAGCAACATAGTTTGTCTGTGCTTCTACCATCTCTGGTGTCTGCTGTTGTGCATCTGTGATAGCCTTACTCTGCTGACCAACAACAGCTGCAGCAATATCATTAGCTGAAGGCATTGCCTCTTGAACACTCTGTGCAATGTTCTCTGCAGCAGCATATTGTGGCTGTGGCACAGCTGCGGGGCGTTCTACAGTATTTTCGTTGTCATCAAGAAGTTCCTCAGTAACATGTGTTGGGAGTTCACGACCATCATCCGTCTTATCAAATGGACGGTCGAACGCCGAGAGGAAGAATACGATAACCTCAGTACCCATACCGAAGTAAAGCATAATATTAGCTCCCGGCAAGTGGGTCAACTTAAACAAAGCTCCAAGAATAACCACTGAAGCACCCCAACTATAACCATAGTTTAGGAACGTTTGTCCAGGAACACTATCCATCCACTTCTGCAGATGGTATATAAGATTGTATTTACTGTACTGTGTCATTTATCTTCTCTTTTCTTACTGCTTTTCTTATTCTCTTTAGCTGCCTCACTTGATGAACTTGCAAGACTACGAACACAACGGAAACCGATGTAGCTACGTGGTTGGTTCTGATACTCCCAAGTACGCCAAGCACTGCGGATATAGCTCTCTGGATCCTTCCAGCTACCACCACGAACACTCTTCTTCTTCAAGCGATATGGGTCTTCTTTGGCTGCTTTATAGTCTAACTGTGGATTGAGGTCATTCATCGCATCAACACCTGCCTCTGTATAAATGGTACTTGTCCACTCGGCAACATTACCTGCCATATCATACAAACCATTAGAGTTTGCACCATAGATTCCCACCTTACTTGTAATCAAGTTACCGTCTTTGGTGTAGTTTCCACGGTCTGGTTTAAAGTTGGCATAGAAACAACCGTTACCATTCTTAACGTTTTGATTATCCCAAGGGAACTCGTCCTGATTCTTTCCACGAGCCGCGAACTCCCACTCTGCCTCTGTAGGAAGGCGATAACGCTGTACATAGCGTGCCTCTTTTCCCAAGCCTTTAAGCAGATACTCCGTACGCCAAGCACAGAAAGCATTAGCCTGTTCCCATGTTACACCTACCACAGGATAGTTGTTATAAGTTGGATTACTAAAGTAATTACGGAGATAAATCTCGTTGTCTGAATTGCGGAAGTCATTCACCCAACAAGTTGTATCAGGATAGATATTAACGATATAGGTATTAAGGAAGTCCCAAGGACCTGTCAACGGACGATTGATAGTCTCGTTATGAATAACGCCGTTTTCATCGATATAAGCGGTATCCTTTGATATCATCACCACCTCATTAGGGTCAACCGTAATATCTGTGTTCAAGTTACGTTCCTGTGGATTCAAACGATTGCGACGAAGGGCAGCTGATGTGTAATCGTAAATCTCATAACGATAATTCAACTGTCTACCATCAATGCTCTTCTCACCTGTTACAGGATTGGTTACATAAAGGCTCTCAAAAGCACGCTGCTCATCCTCATTAGGCTTACGAGGGAGTCGCTTGTTCCAGTCCAAGTGTGGTGTGACGGGATCGCCATTCTTGTCTTCTGTAATCATATAGCTTTCATCACCACCGTATGCAGGGTCTGCCAAACGGGTACGGATAATAGAATCACGAACCCACTCTACAAACTGCTTGTACTCGGAATTGGTCACCTCAGTTTCATCCATCCAGAATCCATCAACAGAGATGTCCTTTACAGGTGTCTTCTTACCCCATAGGGAGTCCTGCTTTTCCAAACCCATTCTTAACCAGCCACGCTTGACAAGTGTCATGCCGTAAGGTGCTGGTTCGCGGAAGGCAC
>ERZ773007.1198-NODE-1198-length-12234-cov-22.886033_pt1 | contig 12234 bp, 8 predicted proteins | sample MGYA00580665_ERZ773007 | MGnify/ENA primary metagenome ERZ773007 (study PRJEB29015, sample SAMEA2738122) | human oral metagenome | biome: human oral; feature: human-associated habitat; material: saliva | place: China | collected 2167 ... | reverse complement strand
AGTAGGGCTGGTCGGGGCGGTCTGCCGCCGATGCCCATGCGGTCCAGCCGAAGAAGGCGACGAGGTCGTGCAGTTCTTCGTCGTTCTTAATAGCGTCGGGGAACAGGCCCTGCGAGGTGTCGCCCTTCATTAGGACGTCGCCGTAGTGCTTGAGCATGAGCTGGAAGCCCTTGGTCTCACCAGCGGACCAGGTCAGGGTCTTGGTCTGCTCATCGTACTTGTTCTCCTTGCGCCACTCGTTCTTGACGAGTTCGCGGGGGTCCTGCTTGCCCTGCTCACGATACTCCTTGATGGCGGCATCGGTGGTCAGGCGCAGGTACTCTGCAGTGTAGTCGGGGCCGAGGTAGGCACCGTGGCCGAGGACGGTTCCGTACTGCTGCAGGCCGCGTGCCTGGAAGAGTTCCTGACCATGCAGAATCTGTTCCTGGGTTGCGATTACTTTGCCGTCGTTGCCGACAATCTTGTCGGGCATCGGCATGGAGAGTGCGTAAGTGCGCATTGCGAGGACTGCCATGATGGTGAAGCCCAGGAGCATCACAAACGCAACAGCCTGTACCCAGCCCTTACCGGCATAGGCACCGACCGTGTCTGTGCGGCGGGCAATCTTAGCTGCCTCAGCACGCGAGACGGGTTTTGTAGCCATAGTGATATGTCTCCAGTGTGCGTGGATTTGCGGTTCGAATGGGACCGACGCACATCCGCTGGAGGGCGGCTCACTGGGTAGCGAATCGTCCGGAGAGGGAGGTGCGACAGCCCACCCTTATCCTATTTTTGCATATTAAATGCGCATTTATAAAACTTTGGTGACGAGGTGTCTCAATGTGACGCTGAGGCCACTCGGGGAGGATACTCCCGGGGCGACAGCGCCCGTACATTCCGTTGTTGTTCCTCGCATCTACCCTACCTCTACCCTACCAAAATTCACTTCGCGGCAAAAACAGAGGAAAGGCTTATATGCCGCAACATTATATATCAACCGGCGGTAAACGCATTATTCCCGCAAAAGCCCGATGCACCCGCCGCAAAGCGCCGCCGAAGGAACCCTCCTGAACCCCGTTCGACCGGCCCCCGATAAACCCGGGAGGAACGGAGCTACGAGCGGCCCGGGGTATGGAATAATGAAATCGGTAGCGGACGCCAGCGCCCCTTATCTAACACGGTACATACGCGCAGCGGGGGAGTAGCCTCCCTCTGCACCGCGCACCTCACCGCCGGCCCGTCGCCCACCGTCGGTACAGCCTCCAGGAGTTCACATGAAGATTTATCAGGCATCCCAGAAAGCAGTCACCGGAATTCTGCGCACCGTTTTCCGCGCTCGCGTGACCGGTCTCGAGAACTTCCCCGCCACCGGCCCGGTGATTGTCGCCTCCAACCACCTCTCCTTCCTGGACTCCATCATTATTTCCGCCATGATGCCCCGCCGCGTGGCGTTCCTCGCTAAGGCCGAATACGTGAACACCCCCGGCCCGCGCGGCAAGATGATGAAGGCCTTCTTCGAGGCCGTGGACATCATCCCCGTCAACCGCGCTGACCGCTCCGAGTCGCTCAAGGCCCTCGATATCGCCCTGGAGAAGCTGAACGAGGGCAAGGTCTTCGGCATCTACCCCGAGGGCACCCGCTCCCGCGACGGCTACCTCTACCGCGGCAAGATTGGCGTGGCCTGGCTGGCACACATGACCGGTGCACCCGTCGTGCCCGTCGGCCTGATTGGCACCGACCGCCTGCAGAAGCCCGGCTCGAACATGATTTACCCGCGCCGCTTCACGATTCGCGTGGGCAAGCCGCTCTACTTTGAGAAGACCGGCGAGAAGATGAGCGGCAAGCAGCGCCGCGCCACCACCGACACGATTATGGATGAGATTGCTCAGCTGTCCGGCCAGGCGCGAAAGAACGAGTACAACGTTTCGCCCTCAGCCGCACGCGACGCCGGCTAAACCTTCTTCCGGCGCGCACCGCGTAGACTTTAACCGCGCATCCACGCACGGGCCCGCACGCGGGGTCGGCGCAGGATGCGCGGTTTGTCGTATGTCCGTCCGCGCCCGAGGAGAAAGCACCCATGGCAGAGCCCTCCAGCTACCGTCCGGCCCCCGGAGAAATTCCCACCGACCCGGGCGTCTACCGGTTCCGTGACGCCGACGGGCGCGTCATCTACGTGGGCAAGGCCAAGAACCTGCGCAACCGCCTCAATAGCTACTTCGCCTCGCCCGAGATGCTACGACCCAAGACCTACGCGATGGTGCATACGGCGGCGAGCGTGGAGTGGACTGTGGTGGCGAGCGAGATGGAGTCGCTACAGCTCGAGTACACCTGGATCAAGGAGTACGCGCCGCGCTTCAACATCGCCTTCCGCGACGATAAGTCCTACCCGTACCTGGCCGTGACCGTCAACGACGTGTACCCGCGCGCCATGGTCACCCGCGGTGAGCGCCGCAAGGGCGTGCGCTACTTCGGCCCGTACTCGCAGGTGTGGGCCATCCGCGAAACCCTGGACGCCCTGCTGACCGTCTTCCCGGTGCGCACCTGCACGAACGGCGTGTTCCAGCGCGCCAAGAACAGCGGACGCCCCTGCCTGCTCGGCTACATCGACAAATGCTCGGCGCCCTGCGTGGGCAAAATCAGCGCCGAAGACCATCGCGAACTGGCCCGCGGCCTGACCCGCTTCATGGGTGGAGGCGCCGAGAAGTACATCGAGCGGCTGACCAAGGAGATGAAGGAAGCCGCCGCCCAGATGGACTTTGAACGCGCCGCGGTGCTCCGCGATGACATTGCGGCACTCACCAAGGCCTTCGAGCGAAACGCCGTGGTGCTCGGCTCGACCGTGGATGCCGACCTCTTCGCCTACGTCGAGGACGACCTCGAGGCATCCGTTCAGGTATTCTTCGTGCGCGGCGGCCGAATCCGAGGCCAGCGCGGCTGGATCGTGGAGAAGGTGGACGACAGCACCGACGCGCAGCTCATCGAACAGCTGCTCACCCGCGTGTACAGCGATATCGCGGTCAGTCTGGCCGCCCAGAAGGGTAGCGGTGCCGAAAGCCTGAACAGCTACGATATTCCGCGCTCCGTGCTCGTGCCGGTGGAGCCCGAGAACAAGGAACAGCTGGCATCCTGGCTTTCGGAGGTGCGCGGCGGCCCCGTGGAAATCACCGTTCCGCAGCGCGGCGACAAGGCCGAACTCATGAAGACCGTCACCGAAAACGCCCGCCAGGCCCTCACCCTGCACAAGAGCCGCCGTGCCGGTGATTTGACCACCCGCAGCGCCTCCCTCGTGGAGCTGCAGGAGGCGCTGGAACTGCCGGACCCGCTGCTGCGCATCGAGTGCTACGACATTTCGCACGTGCAGGGTACGAACGTGGTCGCCTCCATGGTGGTCTTCGAAGACGGCATGCCCGCCAAGAAGGCCTACCGCACCTACAGCATCACCGGGGACGCCGCCCGCGACGATACCGCCAGCATGTACGACGTCATCACCCGCCGCTTCAAGCGGCACCTGGCCCAGCAGGCTGTGCGTGCCGAGGCGCCCGCGCGCTCCGGGGAGATTGACGCCTCCACCCCCGAGCCGCAGACCTTTGCCTACCCGCCGAACCTCGTGCTCGTGGACGGCGGTCCGCCCCAGGTGGCTGCCGCATCCGCCGCCCTGAGCGATTTGGGTATTACCGATGTGTACGTGGCCGGAATCGCCAAGCGCCTGGAGGAGCTGTGGCTGCCGGACGATGACTACCCGGTCGTGCTCCCACGCACCTCGGAGGCGCTGTACCTGGTGCAGCGCATCCGCGATGAGGCGCACCGCTTCGCCATCACTTTCCACCGCTCCAAGCGAGGCAAAGCCATGGTCGCCTCCGCCCTGGACGAGATACCCGGACTGGGCGAGGTGAAGCGCACCGCGCTCGTGAAGCATTTTGGCTCGGTGGCGCAGATTAAGCAGGCCACCGAGGAGGAGCTAACACAGGTACCCGGCATCGGCCCGGCGCTTGCGCAGAAGATTATGACGGCGCTGGCGTAACGCACCGATTGGGTCCCGCCGGTGTGCGTCTTGCGTGCGGACTGCGCGTGACCGGCGTGCGAGGACCGGTGCGTGAACCCGCGAACGCACGACCCGTAATCGGCCGTCATAAACGTGTCATAATTGAAGGAAACCGTCATCATTACGAGCGCGCTACCTTTGCGTGCCCTCAACCAGTAGAGTGGAAACCGTGAGTAATAACCATCTACGCCTATTCACCAGCGAATCGGTGACTGAAGGCCATCCCGACAAAATTTGTGACCAGATTTCCGACGCAATCCTGGACGGCATTATCGCTCAGGATCCCGCAGCGAACGTTGCTGTGGAGACCATGGTGACCACCGGCCAGGTGCACGTCGCCGGTGAGGTGACCACCTCCAGCTACGTCGAGATTCCCTCCATCGTGCGTGAGACCATTCTCGATATCGGCTACGATTCCTCGACCCGCGGTTTCGATGGCGAGTTCTGCGGCGTCTCCGTCTCCATCGGCGAGCAGTCCCCGGACATTAACGCCGGCGTGTACGAGTCCCTCGAGGTTCGTCAGGGCATCGCCGCCGACGATTACGACCGCCAGGGCGCGGGTGACCAGGGCATCATGTTCGGTTACGCATCGAACGAGACCAACGTGCTGATGCCCGCCCCCATCTGGCTGGCACACCGCCTCTCCGAGCGCCTGACCAAGGTGCGCAAGGACGGCCTGCTGACCGATCTGCGCCCCGACGGCAAGACCCAGGTGACCCTCGGCTACGACTCGAACAACGTGCCCGTATCCGTTGATACCGTGGTTGTTTCGAGCCAGCACACCGCCAGCTACGATCTGGCCGACCTGCGCGCCGACATTGAGAAGCACGTGATTGCCCCCGTGCTCAGCTCCGTGGACCTGGATTCCTCCAACACCAAGTTCATCGTCAACCCCGCCGGTCGCTTCGTGCAGGGTGGCCCCGTCGGCGACGCCGGCCTGACCGGCCGCAAGATTATCGTGGACACCTACGGTGGTTCCGCACGCCACGGTGGCGGCGCGTTCTCCGGTAAGGACCCCTCGAAGGTGGACCGTTCCGCAGCTTACGCCATGCGATGGGTTGCCAAGAACATCGTGGGCGCCGGCCTCGCTGATCGCGCCGAGGTTCAGGTGGCGTACGCCATCGGCCAGGCAGCACCCGTCGGCCTGTACATCGAGACCTTTGGCACCGAGAAGGTTGACCCGCTGAAGATTGAGCGCGCCGTGCGCGAGGTCTTTGACCTGCGCCCGCTGGCCATCATTAACGAGCTGGACCTGCGCCGCCCCATCTACCGTAAGACCGCGGCTCACGGCCACTTCGGCCGCACCGAGCCGGAGTTCACCTGGGAGCGCCTCAACCGCGTGGATGCACTGCGCTCGGCAGTGTCCTCCTCCTAGGGCGAGTTTACGCGAACGAGATTACGACAGCGCGTGAATCAGAACCGTTCTGATGAATCGAGGGTACCCGCGGGTGCCCAGCAGGAATCCCTGCAACAGCTTGACCTGTTGCAGGGATTTCCTGCTCTTCGTGATGCCCTGATTCCCGCAACGCCCGAGCCGGTCAGCGTGGTCGCCGAGCTGCGAGCCAGCGGTGTGGTGAACCCCGTGGCGCGCGTGCGTGTGGATAGCACCCTGCCGCAGGTGGACCGTACCTTCGACTATCGCGTGCCCGCCGAGATGAGCGAGGACGCGGTGCCCGGCGCCCGTGTGCGCGTCATGTTCAACGGGCACGAGATGAGCGGTTACATTGAGGAGCGCGCGGCCACGACCGATTGGACGCGGTCCTCGCTTGCGCCGCTCAAGGGGGTGCTCTCGCGCGTGCCGGTGGTGGCGCCCGAGATTTTCAGCGTGGCGGAAGCGCTGGCCGATCGCTACGCCTCCACGGTGGCGAACGTGTTGCGCCTGGCGGTTCCTCCGCGCGTGGCCGCCCTGGATAAGAAGTACGCTCCGTTCCTGCCGGGTTACGAGCCTTCCCAGGTGGGCCCTCAAGCTCCGGTTGAGGGCGAATCTGCCGGTAACCCTTCGATTGAAGGTGAGGGTTGCGAATCTCAGGTTCAGGCTGAGGGTGAATTGGCTAAAAACTCTCTGATAGGCGGAAATAGTACTGAGGCCGACCCCTATGCCTGGCTCGCTACCCCCGGTGCACCCGCGCCCTTCACCCTTGAGCCTCCCGCCCCGCTGGAGGACGCACCCGATGCCGCCGCGGTCTTCTCCGATTACGAAAACGGCCCCGAATTCATCGAGGACGTGGCCGCCGGCGTCGCGAGCCGCGCCGTCATGACCGTGCTTCCCGGCCACCTGGAACACACCTGGGCCGATGTGCTCGCCGCGGCCCTGGCCACCGCGGCAACCTCCGGGCGGGGCGCCATCGCCGTGGTTCCCACCGCCAAGAGCCTCGACCTGCTGGAGAGCGCCCTCGCGCGGGTGCTTCCCGCCGATTCCTACGCACGCCTGAGTGCCGATTCGGGCCCGCACGCGCGCTACCACGGGTTCCTCAAGGCCCGCCTGGGGCGCGTGCCCGTCGTCATCGGAACCCGCGCGGCCGCCTACGCCCCGGTCGCTAACCTGGGCCTGGTCGTCTGTTGGGACGACGGCGACTCGTCGCTGCTCGAACAGCGCGCCCCCTATTGCCACGCCCGCGACGTACTGCTCTTGCGCGCCTCAGCGGAGAACGCCGCGGCGCTCTTCGCAGGGTTCACGATGAGTAGCGAGGCGGCACGCCTGGTACGCACCCGCTGGGCCACCTACCTGCGGGCTCCTCGCTCGCTCGTGCGTGAGTATTCGCCGCGCATCTTCTCGACCGGTTCGGAGTACGAGCTGGCTCGCGACCCGCTGGCTGCCGTGGCGCGCATCCCGCACCTGGCCTTCGAGCACGCCCGCCGCGCCCTGTCCCGAGGCCCGGTACTCGTGCAGGTGGCCCGCAGCGGTTACGTGCCCTCGTTCTCGTGCGCGCGGTGCCGCATGCCCGCCCGATGCACCGTGTGCAGCGGCCCGCTTTCGCTGGCTTCCGGTTCCTCGGTGCCTTCCTGCGCGTGGTGCGGCCACCTGGCCCAGCAGTGGCGGTGCCCCGAATGTGGTTTTAACCGCTGGCGTTCCTCGATGGTGGGCGCGATGCGCACGGCCGAGGAGCTGGGCCGCGCCTTCCCGAACGTCCCGGTGATTTCCTCCTCGGGCGACCACGTGCGCGCGACGGTTGGCCCGGAACCGGCCCTGGTCGTGGCGACTCCCGGGGCTGAGCCCGTGGCTTTCGGCGGTTACGCGGCGGCCCTGCTTCTGGACGCCGATAAGATGCTATACTTCGATTCTTTGCGTGCCCCCGAGGCCGCCCTGCGTCGTTGGCTTAACGCGGCGGCCCTGGTGCGTCCGGCGGCGCTGGAGGGGACCGTAGTGACGACCGCCTCGCCCTCGCCCGTGGAGCAGGCCCTCATCCGCTGGGATCCGGCCTGGTTCGCTCGCGAGGAGCTGGAGGAGCGCTCGCAGACGGGTCTGCCTCCGGCGGTGCGCACGGCTGCGGTGACCGGCGCAGAGGCTGATGTGCGCTCCTTCATGGAAATCTTCCTGGGTTCTTCGGCCCTACCCGAGTCTGTGCGCGAGCAATTGCGGGTGGTCGGTCCGGTTCCGCTGGATCACGGCTATCTCGCCTGGTCCGAGACCCTGGAGAATGATCCGGAGGAATCCCCGATGCGCGGGGATTGGCGCGCCCTGCTCTTCTTCTCCTACGGTATTGCCCAGCAGGTGACGCACGAGCTGCGCGCCACGCGCGCCACGATGGCCGCCCTCAAAAAAACGGTGGGGGAGCGGTCCGTTCAGGTGCGTTGCGACGGCTTGGACGTGCTTTAAAACCCGCAGTCTTGCGGATTTATCTGCAGAAAACACAGAGGTACAGTGCAGAAAGGGGGCGTCGTGGATCGCCAATTGGTGAAGGGCAGTTCCCTGCCCTCGGACGAACAGCGGACCCTGCTGGGGTATGCTTCCCGGCACCCCGAGAGCACCCTGCACAGTACGGGTCGCCGGCACGACGCCGCGGTTCTGCTGATTCACGGCATCGGGTACCAGAATTTCGGTGAGACCCTGGACTACTTCGGCAAGCCGGTGGCGCACAGCCTGAAGACGCTGGCCACGATGGCAAGCGCGACCGCACCTGATACCGGTTCCGATGCCGCGGACAGCCCCGAGGAGGCGACCCGGGGGAGCGTCACGCTCATCCCCGACGGCGATACTCAGCCGCCATCGGGGGAGGTGACCCCGCATAGCGAGCACCGCGAGCTGAGCTACGCGCTCACGCTGGAGTACGTGCAGGCCCCCGAGGCTCCAGAAACCCCCGAAACTCTCGAAGTTTCCGAATCTACCGAAATACCCGAGTCCCCGGAGGACCGGGAAGCCGTCGACGAGCCGAGCGCCTCGTCATTGCAGGCGCGTATCTCGGAGGGGCTGCGCGCTCAGGAACGGCGCCTGCAGGAGCGCCTCAGCGCCTCGCGTTCGAGCCGTCCGGAACGTCCGGAGCGTTCGGTGGTGCGTCGCAGCATCCTCCTTCAGGAGGGGTTCTGGCGCCCGAGGCACTATCGTCCCCTCAGAGATCACCTGCCCTGGCTGGTCTCGGTGCTGCCGCTTTTCCTCATGTTCTGTCTCTACTACGAGCGTCCGGGCCGAACCTGGACCGATCGCGCCGGGCAGCTGCTCCGGTCGATAGCGCGTTTTGTGAACGTGGCCGGTTGGCTTGTGCTGGCGGTGGTGACAATCGTAACGATGCGCGACGCCTTTGTTGCTTCCCTGAGCACGAGCCGCGGTCTGCTGACGGCGCTGGTGGCCGTGCTCAGCCTGGGTATTTTGGGTTGGGTTTTGGCTCGCCGTGCCCGCGAGCTGTGGGCGCTGGTGAAGGCGATTCCCACGCAGCTGATTCAGACGGCGACCAGCCCTGAGTCTCGGGATTTGGAGCGCATCTACGTGCGTTTGGACCGTCAGCTGGATCTGCTGGCGGCCCGTAGTGATGCCCCGGGTATTATTGCCCATTCGCAGGGCGGGTACCTGGGGTATGAGCTGTTGCGTCGCCGTGCGAAGGCCGGAAAGAAACCCCTGCGTTTCTTCTACGGGCTGGGTAACGGTGTGGTGCCGATTAGTATCATCGCCAGTGACCGCAACGACGTTCCCGCCCCGCTCGATAGCTCCGGAGGATTCCGTAACCGCCTGACCCTGCTGGCCCTCGGAGCGGTAGCCGGGTTCGCCTGGGTTCAGGAGGCCCTGCTTCTGGTTGGCCCCTACGCCTCCCTGCTGCGCCACATGATGCTGATTCCGTTGACGCTGGGCGCGGCCACGGTTGTCTTCGCCGTGCTCTCTGCACTGAAGGGGCGGGGCCGCATTGCGCAGGAGACGGGGGCGATCCCTGCCCTCTGGAATGTCTACGGCACGCGTTCCCTGATTAAGTGGCTTATCCCGACGCTCTTTGTGCACGGGGTGTTCATGATGTTTACCTCCCTCATGCTGGTGCTTGCCTACCTGAGCGGTGAAGCGAGGGTTCCTGCGCCCACCGCATTGGGCGTGGCGTTCTGGTGCGTCGTGATGCTGGCGATAGTCGTATCGGTGCGTAGCTGCTGTCACCTGTTCGTGCGCGCCTACGCGCCCTCGCTGCACGAGATGAACGTGGCGGATCACTGTGAGATTGCGGCGCGCGGTGATAGCATCGGGCGTTCGAACATCACGCAGCCGACCGATGTGAAGGTTACCTTCGCGACCCTGCCGGGGCCTTCGGTGAGTAGCCACATGCAGTATTTTGACGCCAGCTCACCGGTTCCGCTCATGCTGTCGCGCCGTTTGCTGCCGCACGTTCTACCGGCCGACACGCACCTGCTGGAGGGCGTGAACGATATCGGCGCCGAGCTCAACCGTGCCTTTGCCCGGGCTAAAAGGGTTGCGCGTGCGGTGCACTACGGCCTGTATGCGGGGTTGACCGCGCTGTTTGTGTTGTTACTGAATGCGGCGTCGCTTCTGCACGTTTCGGCGCAGGCCGGTCTGGATGTGCCGGTCTTGGACTCCGCGGGGTTTGAGTGGGCGGTGGCCGCGGCCCGGTACCTGCGTGAGCAGGTGGATTCGCCCGGCGGCGGCCTCGCTTTGCTGGCGATTCTGTTCGCGGTGGAGGTGCTGCTCGTGGTGGTGCTGTCTCCTGCGACTCAGCGTCGGTTCCAGCGGTTCATGGTGACGAAGATTGATCGCACTCTGGCGCGAGAGAGCGTCATCGGGGGAGTTGACGATGAGGCGAGCGCGCCTCGGCCCGATGCGGGTTAGGGTAGCGCCGCGTTGGGGCTACCCCCACAATCCGTGCACCAATGTGCATCTAATGGCTCATAGCTGAATCTTTGAGGTCCCAACTGGTTTAGTCGTCGTATTCACGGTAATATATTCAGCACTGCGGGCACTTTTTCGGCGCTTGTCGGGGTGGTATCGGCGGTATCTATCACTCAACTTCGCGCATGCCTCACAACCGTGCGCACCAACGAAAGATGAATACTGGTGACTCAGACTATGATCACCCCCGCATACGAACCTGCATGCGGCGGGTCTGCTTCTGTACACAATTACGGCGTTATGCACCCGGACCCCGTGTTGCTTTCCGACATGACCAGCGCAGAACGAGGAGCTGTTTACCGCTACTTGGCGCGCTTCGCTGAGCTGGATGACGCAAAGATTTTCTACGCGTACGGTCACGCCTATGAGCTGGCTCGTAAGGATGCCGAGCGCGGCCTCTACGCAACTATGGCGTAGCCCGCATCATTAGCTTTTAGAAATGCTGCTGCACTCCGTGTGAGTGCGGCAGCATTTCTGCTTTTCGGGCTGGCTTTCGGGGTAGCTTTTAGGCAGGTTTTAGCTTGGTTGGGAACTCGGGGGCATACGCCGCTATGGTGCCGCCGATTTCTTCCTGACAACCGGGGAAGCGTCCACTATGGGGGCGTTCCCCGATGGTTCTTGAACATTGGTTAGCTCTTGGGTAGTTTAGAGGTATCACAACCGCTACTGCGAAGAGACTTCCTGTGATCTCCGTAGGTTCTTTTCGCGGTGTTACCTCCGGCAGTGCCTGCATTGTTGCGGCGCTCCACTCAGAAACGCCCCAAGGAAAGGTACTCACCGATGAGTTTCACCAATATTGCCTATGATTACGAGCCGGAATTTGGCGAATCGGCACCGAGCCGCGATAACGGCATTACTCACCCGGATCCTGTTCTGCTGTCCTCGATGACGAAGGCTCAGCGTGGCGCGGTGTGCCGTTACCTGGCTCGTTTTGCTGAGCTGGATGACGCAAAGATTTTCTACGCGTACGGTCACGCGGATGAGCTGGCTGCGAAGGAAGCGGCCCGCGGAGCTTACGTATAAGGATTTTTGCTTCGGTGTGATGCGGTGAGGCTGCACCTTCCGGATACGCTCTCAGGGTGCCCGAGCTCTGCGAGGGCGGGTTCCCTGCGTCGGCGCGGAGGAAGTGTGTAGCGAACCGCCAGCCACTGCGCATCGTTGTGGCAAGCCGCCCTTGCGTACCGCCGCTGCGCAGAACGCGTGCCGCATACGCCACCTGACGCCCACGAATTGAATATGCAGAATCGCCGCCGCACCCTCCCGAGTTTCGGGGGAGTGCGGCGGCATTTCTGTATCTAGCGCCGTAATTTAGCGCCGCGTTGCATACGCCGCGCACGCTCTAAAGCCCGCGCTTCAGAGCGCACGCATTAGAGCCCGCGCACGACCTCCAGCAGTTTGAGTGCCGAGTCGCGCCAGGAGTAGCGGCGCACATCCGACAGGCCGTCAATAATCACGCGCTCGCGAACGGCGGTGTCCTCCAGGGAACGGATTGCCTTCACCCAGTCGGCGGCGTGCGCCTCCGGGGCACCGTCAACCGGCGCGAACACGGCGTGCGGGGCAATCTCACGGAAAATCGGGATGTCACTAATCACCGCCGGGCAACCGGCAGCCTGCGCCTCGACCACGGGCAGGCCGTAACCCTCCTCGCGGGAGGCAGTCACCAGGGCGTGTGCCTGGCGGAGCAGCTGCTGGTACTCCTCGTCGCTCACGCCGTTGTGCACCTCCACGTTCTCACCGATGAGGCGTTCGTCAGTGAGCTGTACTAGGCGCTGAGGCGGCATCTTCGACAGCAGGTGCAGACGGTAATCCGGCAGCGAACGCATCGCCAGCAGCAGGGTTTCAACGTTCTTGTACGGCATGAACGAACCCATGTACACCAGGTGCTTGACGGGCTGCT
>ERZ773007.1197-NODE-1197-length-12235-cov-35.959688_pt1 | contig 12235 bp, 8 predicted proteins | sample MGYA00580665_ERZ773007 | MGnify/ENA primary metagenome ERZ773007 (study PRJEB29015, sample SAMEA2738122) | human oral metagenome | biome: human oral; feature: human-associated habitat; material: saliva | place: China | collected 2167 ... | reverse complement strand
TCCTCATGATCGGCAAGCGCCTGACCCCCGCCGGCGAGGACTACACCTACTGGGGTATCCTCGGCATCATGCTGATCCTCCTCGTGGGCCTGGGCCTGACCATCCCCGTGAAGGCGGACCGCGCTACGCTCCACCACATGGAGGACTGAGCTCCTCGACGAGGCACCCGCGCCCACACACGACACGTCCCCGACGCGACCGAGCAAGTCTCGGGCGTCGGGGACGCGTCGTTTATCGGTCGCTACGTGGCGGGTGTGAACGCGACGACGCTGTCGCCCGTGACTCCGATCAGCAGATCGTCGAAGGCCCACGCGAGTGTTCGAGAATCGTTGAGTTCCTCGGACTCGTACGTTGTGCTGTTGGTGATATCGAAGAAATGGGCCGTGGTCCGTGATTCGCCGCGTCCCTTCACGAAGAGCGCGGACGCGTCAGCACTCATGCGCGAATATGTGGGGACGACCGAACGCTCATCCGCTTCATGGAAGTAGGAAACACCACTGGTGTGAACCATCGGGTAGGAGGTGGCACCGGTGGGGCGCGCAGCCAGGCAATACTCGTGGTACTCGTGGTCCAACTGGATGGAAATCTGTCCTGTGGTCCACACGGGCATATCCTTAGAGGCGTAGGCCTTGAGTTCCTTGAGCGAGGGCATGTGACCATCATCCGTGGGGGGAACGTCGATGTATTTGGCCTCGTATGTCTCGACGAAGGCCCCCGATGCGTCGTAGGCGCTCACCGTGTGGAAATCCTCGACGACGGCCACGCCGTCGCTCGCAACGATGATCCGAGGATCATCGCTCTCGCCCTTGGGCGGCCAGTCTCCCAGAGTCGTCAGATCGCCAGTGTGGGGGTCGACGATCTGCGGGGTGTAATGCTCGTCGTCAACCGGAACGAGCACCGACGAGCGCCCGTTTGCAGTGAGCACGCCATTGGTCGGGTGCGTGATGTCGGACGTGCGCAGGCCCTCGTGACGCTGCGGCGAGGTCGTGGTGCTCCACTGCTGCGTCCATTGCCCCTCCTGCTCTGTCCACCCGCTGCACGACTCGCGCGTGTCACAGGTGACGACGATGCCGTCGACAACACCCATGGGCAGAGCGTCTCCCCAGGGGGCCTGAGACTGGGTACCTGTCGCTTTGTCGACCACGAGCCCGTCGATCAGGAGCTGTGTGTCAGTGGTCAGGGAGGCGGGGTTGGGCGTGGCTCGGATGGCGGGAGCCTGCGGGCCGCTCGTCTGCCAGAGTTCGCGTGCATCGGTGCCGGACACGTCGTACGCCATGATCGTCGCTGATGATGGGGCAGCGCCCTCCAGGCCGTAGACGAGCGCGTAGACGGTCGTGCCGTCCGTGACGAGGCGCGGGGGCAGAGATGATGTCCACTGGCCGATGGGAAGTTTCCACGCGACGGCGATCCCCGACGACCACGCTGAGGACAGGGTGTGTGTATCGGTCGCATCTCCGTGGTAGCCCACCGGAGACGAATCCGCCCACACATGGGAGGCGTTGGCGTACTTTGGGTTGTCCTCGTGAACAGGGAGGAAGGTTCGGGCCAGACCGTAGCCTGCGATCATCGTTGCCACCACGACGGCGGCGATGATCAATACGTGGCCTCGTTTACGAGGAGTCTCCATCGTCATGTCGTTCGCATCGGCGCGCTGGTCGGCGGTCATAGTCCCCGTCCTCTCGTATTGTGTCTCGTTGCCGTTAGAACGAATGCGGCGTGAAGGCTGCGATGCCCTCGTCGGTGACGGCGACGAGCAGGTCGTCAAAGACCCATGTGCGTGAGCGCGCACCGTTGAGCTCCTCCGAGGCGTACACTTGCCCGCTTGTCGCATCGATGAAGAAAAACTCGCTCGTCGATGAGCGCCTCACGGTCTCGAGAGAGAGAACGGAGCCGTCGGAGCTCGCTCGCATGGAGTCCGGGGTGATCGCGCACGCAGCGTCGCCGAATGCGGAAGTTGTTGATGGCGTGACCCTGTGGGCGGGGCTCCCATCCGTGGGGGTGAGTGTGAACCTCTTGCAGTCGCCGGTTTCCTCGATCTCGACCGTCGCGCTCGTCCACGCGGGCATTCCACCGGCGAGGAAATCGTTGAGCTGAGCGGTCGTGGGGACAGTGCCGCCGTTCGTGGGAATCCTCCTGGAGGGCTCGTAGGGTTGCATGTCGACGATGAATCCCTCGGCATTGAGTGTGTGCCGCGTGCGGTCACCGACAACGACGAGTCCATCGCTGGCGAGCAGAACGTCCCTGTGACCCTCCGACGAACTCTCGTCGTCAGATAGCCCGAGGTCAACCACCGTTCCGGTGTCCGGGTTGATCAACTGAGCGGGGGTGCGTGGGTCGGTGACGGACAGGAGGATCGATTCCTTTCCTCCGCTCGACATGACGGCACCGCTGAACACGCCCGTATAGGTGTCATCGTAACTGTTCAGATCCGGCGCGCGGGTCCGTGATTTCCACGCTTCGTGCCACGAAGGGGCCTCGCGCCTCCAGCCGGTGCACTCACTGTTCCTCGTGCACGTGACGACAATGCCATGCGCGACAGCGATCGCTTCACCCGAAGCCCAAGGTGCCTGCGACTGGGTGCCGGTCTCCTTGTCGATGACAAGGGACCCGACGAGCAGCTGGTCATCGGTCGCCACGATGCGGGAGGAAGAAAAATAGTCGGGCCGCAGTCCCGATGTCTGCCACAGTTGGCGAGGGGTTGACTCAGACACGTCGTATGCGTCGGCTCGGACCTTGTTGCTCGTACCGTTGTTGTCGGCAATGACAACGTAGAGGATGCTCCCCTCGCTGTAAATAATTGGGCGCGAAATAGACGAGGTGGGCTCCAGGGGGATTCTCCAGGCCGTGTCGACTCCCGATGCCCACGCCGGCGACAACGCATGCGTGTTCTGAGCGGTCCCGGAGTATCCGGCAGTTACCGATGTCAACAGGGGAGCGGGCGCGGGAGTCGGATCGATCGGATGGGGCATGAGCCAACGGATGCCAGCAATAACGAGGACCATCACGAGGACGATGCCCACAACGATGAACGATGACAGCGGGGTGCTCGAAGCACGCCTTTTCGCACGCACGGATTCCGACTGGTTACCGCGCATGGGTGTGCGTGTCGTAGGGGGAAGACCGTCGTCGCTCATGAGTCGTTTGTATCATACGAATAACGCGGTCAGGTAATTGCTGGAAACTGGACATGCTCGGAACAGGGCCAACGGTACGGTGCCGCACAAGCGCCCAATGTCACTCCTACTCGTCGCACACCACGAGGGCACTCGATGGCATGGCCACGCACTCGCCTCGTCCCAACGAGCCACCCCTCGCCGCACACGACACGTCCCCGACGCGACTGAGCAAGTCTCGGGCGTCGGGGACGGTTCTGTGACGATCCGCTTACGGGGTCCGCGGTGTCACGGCGATGACCTCGCCGCTGCGCGCCCCCACGAGCAAGTCGTCGAAGACCCACACCAGGTTCGTGGCCTCGTCCAGCTCCCGCGACACGTAGGTCAACTCCCGTTCCATGCCGAAGAAGAAGGGGCCGGTGGGGGTCGATGGCAAGCACTGGACGAACAGCGCCTTGCCGTCTGCGCTGGCGCGCACCTGCGCGGCGGACCAAGGATCCGTCAGCGCGTGGTCGGAGAATGACTTACCGGGGTTGATCGTGCGGCTGGAGTTTCCACTGGTCGGACTCACCGCCAGGAGATAACCGTTGACGTCGCTCGCATAGGGCCGCTCCACGGTGGCTGTCGTCCACTGCGCGCCGCCCTGCGTCAAGAAGGCTCCGACGTCTGCCATGCTCGGGAGAGCGCGATCCGACGTCGGGAAACGGTCGAGCTCCCACCCGGCCCCGAAGGTACCCACGACCTTGCCCGCGGTGTTGTAGGCGATGGTTTCCTTCTCGCCGGCGACGAGGACGCCGTCGCTCGCCAGCGTGACCCTGGAGACGGGCGCACCGCTCGCGGAGGGTGCCTCTCCGAGAGTCGTCAGCTCCCCCGTGGCCGGGTTGACGAGCTGCGGGGCATTGTGCGCATCGTCGACGGGGACGACCACGGCGGAACCAGCGCCGCTGCCGATGACGGCGCTCGCGGGAGCCGTCAGCCCCGAGTGGGCCAGGCCCGCGCGGCGCTGGGGCGAGGTCGTCGTTGACCACAGCCTCGTCCATGCGCCCGAGTCGCGGGACCACCCCGAGCACGAGCTGAAGGTGTCGCAGGTGACGAGGACGCCGCCTGCCACCCCCATCGGCAGGTCGGAACCCCAGGGTGCCTGCGTCTGGGCGCCGGTCGAGCGGTCGACGATGATGTCACTGAGCAGAATCTCGTCCTGGGTCGAGACGGAGGACGGGAACGCCTCGGCGCGAATCCGGGACAGTTGGGGTCCGGTCGTGGTCCACTGGGCGACCGGCTCGCTGCCCGATACGTCGTAGGCGGACACTGTGGCGACGGCCTGGCTCCCGCTGCCGTAGGTGAGCACGTACAGGGTCTGACCCACGGTGATCAGCTGCGCAGGCAGGAGAGAGTCGCTGGTGGGCAGGATCCACGCTGTCGAGACGCCCGAGGCCCACGCGCTCGACAGCTCGTTCGTGTTGGTGGCGCTCCCCCGGTAGCCGGTCACGTCCGGATTCGTTTCCTGCTCCGAGCCGGTGATGTGCGGAGGCGGGGTCGCCGCCGGGCCGGGGAGCTGGTGGGCGCTCGTGCTCAGCGAGGGAGCGAGGAAGGCACCGAGGCTCGCGACAAGCGCGACGCCCGTCAGGAAGAAGCGCCCGTGCCGCGTGGGCGTAGTTCTCGTGGAAGTCCCGTTGAAGGGGGCGTTGGTACTCATGGGAGTGTCATTTCTGTCGTCGCTCGTGCGGGCGTTCGTGGGCAGGCGCGCGTGGGTTGAAACATCACGAGGCCTTGGGAGTGAAAGCCACGATGCCGTCGATCGTGACGCCAATGGCCAGGTCGTCGAAGGCCCACGAGAGGTCCTCGGCGTCGTGGAACTCCGCCGACCCATGTCCCATCCCGCTCGCCGTGTTGAAGAAGAACCGGTTGCCCGTGGTATTAACTTCGACGGACTCGACGTACACGACCGACATGTCGGCGCTGGCGCGAACCTCTTCGGGCCAAAAGTTGCTGGAGTGGTACTGATCGTTGTTGGCGGGATCAAGGTCGAATGCGGGGCTTCCGTCGCTCGGAGTCACCGTGAGGGCGAAGGCCCCCGCCTGGGCAGTGACCACCGCATTCGACCACGTGGGCAGTTCTCCGACCAGGAAATCGGTGAGTTCCGATGTGGAGGGCACGCGCCCATCGCGCGTCGGTCTTCTCAGCGATTTCTCATAGGAATGAGTGCCCGTGATGAAGCCGTCGGCGTCGTAGCTAACGAAAACGTCGTCGTTGAAAGCCACGAGCCCATCGCTGGCGATGGCGAAAGACACCACGTTGTTGTCCCTATCCTTGAACGGGCTCGCAGAGGCGGCGTCCGTGACCTGCCCCGTTCGCGGATCGAGGAGCTGCGCCAGGTGCGTCGGCGAGTCCACCCGCAGGACGACCGACTGGTGTTCTCCGGTGCCGATCACGGGAGTGTTGGGGTACGTGAGCATGGCCGAGGTGGACAGGCCACTCCGTTGGCGGGCGGTGGTTGTCTCCCACCGGCGCGCCCACGAGGAGGACTCCTGCGTCCAGCCCGAGCACTCCTGTTTGTGGTCGCACGCCACGACGACGCCGTCAACCGCCGCGAGCGCCTCCGACCCCTCCCACGGAGCCAGGGACTGGGTGCCCGTCGCCTTGTCGATGACGATGGAGCCGACGATGAACTGATCGGCCAGCGAGACGAAAGTCGGACGCCCGAAGGACTCGGGAAGAGGGCCTGTCGTGTGCCACAGCTCGCGCGGTTGCGCGGATGCGATGTCGAAGGCCGCGACTGTGGCCCGGTGGGTGGCATTGTCGGGGTCCTCGAAGAGGGCGTACAGGGTGGTGCCCTCAACGGTTGTGATTGCGCGCGGGCCGTACTGTGTGGAGGGGAAGGGGATTCTCCACGCCGTTTCGACGCCCGAGGCCCAGGCGGGAGAGATCGCTCCCGTGCTCGTCGCGGACCCCGAGTAGCCGACGGTAGAGGTGGAGGTGAATGAATGGTGAGGGTCCTGGCCCCCCAGGATCTGTGTGAGCTGTCGGATGCCGAGGACGGCGACGATGACGACGATGATGCACAGGAGAACCGCGAGAAGGACTGGCCTCCCGCGTCTCCTCGCGCGGGGCCGCGCACTGGCGGGTTGGGGGATTGGGGGCGTCCCGCTCGGCATCACCCACTGTTCGGCGCGCGGTGGAGTGTTCGTGCCCGGATGATCGTCATTGCTCATGTGCATTTTCTACCACATGTCAATGGCGGTGCGGTAACCGGATGCCGGCCTCAGGAGGATGCCGGGACGAATGCCGTGAGTCCGCTGTCGGTCAAACCGATGATCATGTCGTCGAAGACCCACGTCAGTTGGTCGGCCGCATTCATCTCGCTTGACGTATAGGTGAGCCCGTGATCGATGTCGATGAAATATTTGCTCGTGTCCTCGCGATCAAAAGCGTCGATGAAGAGAGCTGATCCGTCGGCGCTGAGGCGCAGCTGGCGTGGTTTCATCACGCAGTACTCGGTCGCGTATCGGCGAAGCTCCTCCGGGAGGTGGGTCTTACGCGTCGATCCGCCAGCGGAGGGAGTGGCCACAAGCTTGCAGTCGTTGTCGCGGTCCAGTTTGACCGTACCGCTCGACCATTTCGCTTGCCCCTCAGTCATGTAGTTTTTGAGTCCTGAGATGCTCGGGTACGTCCCGTCATCACTGACCACCGGCAGAAGAAGCATGCGCGGCGCGCTGAACGTGGATTGCAAGGTTCCGTCACTGTCGAAGAGAGAGCCATGCGACTTGACGTTGTCGAAGACGAGGTAACCGTCGGACGCGACTTCGACGCTCGGGGACTTACTGTCTTCGTCTGAGCCGCTCAGGGTGGTCAGCTCGCCCGTATGGATGTGAATGATCTGGGGACGTTGCGAAAAGCGCGTCGGGAGCAGAACGGAGGTGTGTTCCCCGCTGCCGGAGAGCGTGAACTGAGAGGGCACGTAATCCAAGAAATGTTGCTCCAACCCGCTTTCACTCAGCTGCCCTGTTGGTGTTGTCCACAGGGTCGTCCATTCGCCGGACGCCCTCGTCCACCCGTTGCAGGTGGACGGTGGCGTACAGGTCACGAGGATGCCGTCGGCATATGCGAGGGGAAAAGCCGTGCCCCAGGGGGCTTGGGTCTGCTCACCAGTCGTCTTGTCGATGATGACGTCGCGGAAGAAAACGCTGTCGTCGCTCGAGACGAACGCGGGCGTGTAGGGGCTGGATACGTCACTCGCTGAGGGGCCGGTCGAAGACCATAGGAGGGCGGGTTGTTCCCCTGACACATCGTAGGCAGTGACGGTGACGGCTTGGCTGGCGTCGCCTTCGGGAGAGCCTGGACCGACGAGGTAGACGGTCGAACCGTCGACGTGCACCTGGGGCGGGAGCGCGGAGTGCTGCTCCGGAATGGGCAGCGTCCATGCGGTGGCCACGCCCGAGGCCCACTGAGGCGACAGCGAGTGCGTGTTCGTGGCGCTCCCGCGGTATCCGGGTGCGCGGGCGGGCAGGTTCGCCGCATGTTCGCGCGCGTCCGTGCTCGTCGCAGCGGTGGCGTCCGCCGACGGCTTCGACGAAGGCGTCGATGAGGACCCGAACAGGCCGGGAACGAAGAGAACGATCCCGAAGTTGAGCGCGGCAATGCAGCCGAGCACGATCATAACGACGGACGGCTTGCGCTTGACAGCTGCCGTGTCCACCCGCGTTCCGGAGGACGCCGGCCCCGGGGCGTGGAACTCCATCGTCGGCGTTGCATCGCCTTCGGGCTGCTCCTGGGACGAGGCCGTGGCGACGATCGGGGAAGCGGTGTCCTTCGAGGTGGGCGCAGTCTCCTCTGAGGAGAGCCCATCCGGCATAAGAGCGGATGCGGGCAGGGGAGTGTCGGCCTCGTCGGTGAGCGGCGATGGGGTCGCGGCGAGGAGATCATCCAAGTCCGGCAGTGGCGCCAAGTCCGGCAGCGGCGCGAGGTCGGGCAGCGGCGTGAACCCGGGCAATTCCCCGAACTCCGGGAAGTCGGGGACGTTGACCTGCGGATCCGCGTTCGGCGTATCGGAGGGGCGAGTGCGCGCCTCGTCGTCGGGACCGCGGCGCAGGTCATCGTTGCTCATGAGACGTTTCTACCATGCAACGCCGACCGGCGAGCGCTCGCGGGCTAGCCCTCGGCGCGCACCATGAGGGCGCTCGCGAGCGCGGCCACGCCCTCGCCTCGTCCCGTGAAACCCAGGTGATCCGAGGTCGTCGCCGACACGGTGACCGTGCCGCCCGCGATCTCGCTCATGACGGCGCAGGCCTCGGGCAGGCGAGCCGCCATGCGCGGACGGTTCCCCACGACCTGAACGGTCGCGTTACCCAGAACCCAGCCGGCCTCGGCGGCCATGCGGCGCACCTCCTGCAGCAGCGCGCGCCCCGACGCCCCCGCCCACTCCGGGCGATCCACGCCGAAGACCGTGCCGAGCTCGCCCAGACCCGTCGCCAGTAGCATCGCGTCGCACAGCGCGTGCGCGGCCACGTCCGCGTCCGAGTGACCCTCAAGAGGGCGCTCTCCCGGCCACTCCAGGCACGCAATCATGAGCGTGCGCGGCGAGTCGGGAGCGGCGAACGCGTGGACGTCGACCGCTTGGCCGATGTGGAAAGGAAGTTCAGTCATGGCACCAGGGTAGCGTCACGACGAGTGCGGCGTGAAGGCCACGACCCCCTCCCGGGTCACCACGATCAGCAGGTCGTCAAAGGCCCACGTCAGGTTGGTCGCGTCCCTCAACGCCGGAGGGGTCAGGACCCTGGAGCCCTCCAGGTCAAGCACGTAGACGGTGTGCTCCTGCCATTCCTTGAGCTCGAGTACCATCGCTGCGCCGTTCGCGCTGGCCCGCATCGAACTCGGCTGGAAGGAACACACGAATGCGTTGGTCTGCACCGTGTTGATGCGAGGCAGCGTCTTCGGCGGCAGGTCCGCACTGGGGAAGAACATGATGTCCTCGCACGTGCTTGCGTCCAAGCCGGCCGTTCCTGATGTCCAGGACGCCCTGCCGTCGCGCAAGAAGGCGCGCAGCTCCTCCAGAGTCGGGGGCGGGCCGTCATCCGTCGCGACGGCGTCCGCGTCGCGCCCTGTGAAGCGTTCGATAACCGCGCCGCTGGGATCGAGCAGCGTCACCTCACTGTTCGTGTCGACGACCGCGATGCCGTCACTCGCCCGGTAATAGATGGGTCGGGAGGAGCCACCCGAGCCCGGGTCCTCCCCGAGAGGCGTGCGCGCACCCGTGTGGATGTTGATCAGCGCCGGGGCGCTCGAATAGCTACCAAGCGCAATGAAGGAGGCCTGCGCCCCGGTGCCGACGATGCGCGACCCATGCAGGTACCACGTGCTAGCCAGGCCGGCCGTCGAGCCCGTCCGCGTCGTCCACATGCGCGACCAGGCTCCCGATTCCTGCGTCCAGCCGGAGCATTGCTCCGGCCCCGTGCAGGTGACGACGACGTCGTCGGCGACCGCCATCGCAGTGTCGTCCTCCCAGGGGGCCTGCGTCTGCTCGCCCGTCTCCTCGTTCACGATGACGTTGCCGACCAGCAGCTGCGCGCCGTGAGGGATGATCTCGGCATGGAAGTATCCGCGCGTCATGCGCACGTCCGTCGCGTCGGACACCCACAGTTGGCGCGGCGACGAGGACGCGACGTCGTAGGCGGTGAGCGTCAGACTGCCGCTCTTCTCCGCGACGGAAGCGACGTACAGGGTCGTGCCCCGAACGAGCAGGTTCTGCTTGGCTGCCTTCGCTCCCTTGCGTTTCTCGTTGGGTATCACCCACGCGGTGTCGACACCCGACGCCCAGGCTTCGGATAGCACGCCCGTATTCGTCGCCGTCCCCGTGTAGCCCCGGGATCGCACACCCGGACGCCCGTAAGCGAGTCCCCACAGGGCCGTGATGACGACGATGACAAGGACTGTCAGCGTCCCGGTGAGGAGAAGCGGATCCTTCCACAGCTTCTCGGGAGCGCGGCGCGTCGACGAGGCCGTGGCTCCCTCGTCCGCTTCGTGGCCGGGTGTGGGTGTCGAGTCTGCGGCCCGCGCGGGCGTGGGCGTCGGGCCTGTGTCGGGGGTGGCCTGCGCTGCGCTCGCGGCAAGCTGCTCGGCAGCTTCTTGGGCGAGTCTCGCCCGGCGTTCACGCCTGCGCTTGCGCCATCCCTTTCTCCGTCTCTTGGTGCCCGGGGGAGCCCACCTGTCGTCGTCGATACTCACCCGTCGTTTCTATCACACACCACCTGGCCGCGCCCACGCCGCCTCCCCGCCCCGGCCTCGTCAAAACGTGACGAAGGACGAACCCCCTCGCTTCACACGTGCACACTCCGATAGGATCGGCCCGTGCGTTACATTTCGACCCGACGCGGCCCCAACACGCCCACCCGTTCTTTCAGTGACATCCTCCTGGAAGGCCTCGCCCCCGACGGCGGCCTCTACCTGCCCGAGGAATACCCGACGCTGTCTCGCTCCGACCTGGACGAGCTGCGCATCGTCCTGCGTGAGGACGGCTACGCGGCCATGGCCGCCGGCATTATCTCGCTCTTCGTCGACGATATCCCCGCCGACGATCTGAGCGCGATCACGGCCCGTGCCTACCGCACCCCCGCTTTCTCCGACCCCCAGATCGTCCCTGTCGACGCCCTGGAGGGCACCGACCTGCACATCGCCCACCTGTCGAACGGCCCCACGGCAGCCTTCAAGGATATGGCGATGCAGCTTCTCGGCGAGCTCTTCGAATACGAGCTCACCCGCCGCGGCGACTGGCTCACCATCGTCGGCGCCACCTCCGGCGACACCGGCTCCTCCGCCGAATACGCGCTGCGCGGCCGACGCGGCCTTTCCGTCGTCATGCTCACCCCCGCCGGACGCATGACCCCCTTCCAGCGTGCCCAAATGTTCTCCCTCCTCGACGACAACATCGTCAACGTCGCCGTCGACGGCGTCTTCGACGACTGCCAGGACCTCGTCAAGGCCGTCAACATGGACGCCGACTTCAAGGCCACCTGGCACGTGGGTGCCGTCAACTCCATCAACTGGGCGCGCCTGTTGGCACAAGTTGTCTACTACATTGCGACATGGTTGCGCCTGAGTGAACGCCTTGGTGAAGACGCGCGAGTGAACGTGTGCGTTCCCTCCGGCAACTTCGGCAATATCTGCGCTGCGCATATTGCCCGCCAAATGGGACTTCCCCTGGGTGCCTTGGTGGTTGCGACCAATGAAAATAATGTCCTTGAAGAGTTCTTCAGGACTGGCGTGTACCGAGTCCGCGGAAGTGAAGATACGCTGGCAACCTCATCACCCTCGATGGATATTTCAAAGGCCTCGAATTTTGAACGATTCATCTTCGATCTCGTGGGCCGAGATGCCACGCGCACGCGTGAGCTCTTCACCCAGGTCGCGAGCCAGGGATACTTTGATCTCTCGCAAACCGAAGAATTCGCAGGACTTCGCGAGCGCTTTGGCTTCTGCGCGGCCTCGTCAACGCATAGTGATCGACTCGCCCAAATCCGCCGCACCTGGGAGGAATCGCACTACCTCCTCGATCCCCACACTGCTGACGGCGTGCAGGTTGCCCGCCAGGTCGCAGGGCAGCTGGATGGCCCCGTCGTCGTGATGGAGACCGCGCTTCCCGTGAAGTTTGAAGAAACGATTGCCGAGGCCGTGGGCTTTGTTCCTCCGGTTCCGCTGCGTTTTGCGGATATCGAGGGGCATGAACAGAAGGTCGTTGCATTGCCTCGCGATGTTGATGCTCTTAAGGAACTGATTCGCACGCGGGTGCAGCCAGGAAGGTAATTTCTCTGCGTTTACACGGTCCCGGGAACTGAACTGGTCTCCAGATGCAGGTGGCACCGTTTACCATGAGAGCATGAGCCTTCATCTGTACGATTCGAAAACTGCACGCCTCCAGCCGCTGGAACCGGTGATTCCCGGACACGTGGGAATCTACCTGTGTGGTGCGACTGTTCAGGGGTCCCCTCACGTCGGCCACTTGCGCTCGGCGGTTGCTTTCGATTCACTGATTCGCTGGCTCAAGCGAGCAGGTCTGGAAGTGACCTACATTCGCAATGTCACTGATATCGACGACAAGATCCTGAATAAGTCTGCTCAGGCCGGGGTTC
>ERZ773007.1192-NODE-1192-length-12259-cov-11.088905_pt1 | contig 12259 bp, 10 predicted proteins | sample MGYA00580665_ERZ773007 | MGnify/ENA primary metagenome ERZ773007 (study PRJEB29015, sample SAMEA2738122) | human oral metagenome | biome: human oral; feature: human-associated habitat; material: saliva | place: China | collected 2167 ... | reverse complement strand
ACCCACAGGTAGTTGTTAGTGGCCAGGTTTCAGCAACTTATCCTGGTACGTATGAAGTTGAACTTGATCTTGCTGACCCTATGAACTATACCTGGGAAGATGGCACCACTAACACCAAGGATGCAACTTGGACCATCAATAAGGCTCAGCTTGTTGTTACCTATGCTGGCGAGACTGTCGAGAAGGGCACTGCACCTCAGCTTTCCCTTACTGTCACAGGTTTTGTAAACGGTGAGACTGCTGATACCGCTCGCAACTACACCGCTCCTACCCTCAGTGCAACTGACCTGAGCGTTGGTGCGCACGAGTTGACTCCTGCAGGTGGCGCAGCTGACGACTACGAGTTCGTCTACGTTTCTGGAACCCTTACCGTGACTGACGTCGCAAGCGATCCATCTAACAGCAGCTCCAACAACGGCACCAACAACGGCACGAATAGCTCTCAGAAGAAGCACAAGTCGCACAAGAAGGGTGTGCTTCCAGATACTTCTGATGCTTCCGCTGTTCTGTCTTCTGTCAGTATGATTGCTGCTGCAGGCGCTATGGCTGCTGGTATTCGTCTTCGTAAGCGTGCATAGCGGGAATTGAGCCTTAGAGCTCTCTGCAATTGCTTGAACTAACAACAGCCTTTCCTGAAAAGGGAAGGCTGTTTTGGTTTGATTTAAGTTTATATTGAATAAAAGAATTACCGTTTATGGAATAGTGGAATAAATCTATCTTTTAGGATTTTAAGCAGATATAAAATTACATCAACTCGTTTAATTTTAATCAAGGAGCTGCCATGTCAAAATCTGATCGTGGACTTGTTTTTGGAGTTGATTTAGGAAAAGCCTCATGTGGATTAGCTATTATTGATTATGAAGCTAAAGAAGTAAAATTGCTTTCAAGCCGAATTATCAAAGCTCCCGAAAACAGAAGCGGAAAATCTCTAGCTGCAGTAAGGCGAGAAAAGCGTTCAATTAGACGGCAAATCGACAGAAGAGCAGCAAGAAAAAAGAATGTTTTAAAAGTATTAAAACAATTTGGAGTTACTCCACAGGATTCTGATTGTACGTGGTTTGAAACTAAGAAAAACGGTAATGACGGAATAGATTTACCAGTTATTGCATTAAGAAGTCAAGGTCTTGATCGACAGCTCTCTGATAGGGAATGGGCTCGTATTCTCTATTGGTTCTGTAGTCAGCGTGGCTATATTAATCGAGGAGAAGAGACTTTAATTAATGGAGAAACTTCTATTGAAGGTACTCCTGAATCTGAAGAGGCAGGAAAAGTTCTTTCTGCTATCTCAGAAAACAGAAAAACGCTAAAGAAATCAGGCTATAGAACTTTTGGTGAGTACTTGTATAAAGAGAGCTATGTTACAACCCATAGCTATAGAAACAAAGCTGGTGATTATAAACATTGCGTGTCTCATCCAATGGTTGTTGATGAGATTAACGAGTTATTTAAGCAACAGCAAAAGCTTGGAAATACATATACTTCAGAAGAATTTAGAGATGCTTATTTAGAACAGCTCAATTGGCTTAAGGATACTAAAGCTTTTGATAAATTGACTTATCAAAAGGTGGGCTACTGTGTTTACTTTGATCAATATAGTGATGAGCCCCAAAAAAGGGCGGCAAATGCTGATTTAATTTCTGAAGTTGTAAAAGCTTATGAAAAGCTTGGAAATATACGTTTGAAATTTGAGGATAAACCTGAGCAATCTCTAACAAGAGAAGTTAGAGATGCAGTTATTAATGAGATGTTTAGTGTTCATCAAGGCGCTAAGGTTAAATCGGTTACGTATAAAACTTTACGTAAGCTGATAGATGATGACAATTTGGTTGGTTTTAAAGGAGTTAAATCAGATTTAGAGAAGAATCCGGTATTCGTACCTAAGGCCTGGAATATATTTTGTAGAGTTCTTTCAGGCTCAGAATCAGGAATTCAGCTGCTAAATAGAATGAGGAGTGACTTTAAATTTGCTAATGCGATTTCTGAGTCTCTTACTTACGCATCATCTCTTGATAGTTTGGAAAGAAGAATTTCAATGTATCAAGAAAAAGAGAACTTAGTAATCTCTGAAGATGAACTTGCCTTAATAGAATCGTTGCCTTACAACACAAAAATATTTAAGGGAGATGGATCCAGATCTGTTCAAGCGCTAGAGATGTTACATGATCAATTTTCAGACGGAGAAGCTTTTACTCTTGATGAAGCTGAAAAACAGTCTGGGCTTCAAGGCTTCAGACTAAGAGAAAAGGGAATTAGACAGTCTCTCCTGCCGCCATATTCTGATTATGATGTGCAATGTACAAACCCTGTTGTTTTAAGAGTCCTTGCCCAAGCAAGGAGAATGATTAATTCTGCTATCAAACAATATGGAATGCCAAATATAATCCGTATTGAATTGGGCAATGATATTGCTAAATCGGCAAAAGAAAAAAGCAAAATTGCAAAAGGACAAAATGAAAATAGAAAAGAGAATGAGCGTATAAAAGAAAAAATTGCCGAAATTCTTCGTATTGATCAGTCGGAGGTAACTGGTAAGCAGATTACCAAGATGAAACTCTATGAAGAACAGGGAGGCAAAGATATATATACCGGAGAAGGTCTTGGTGATATTGCATTTGCGGGAGGAAGACGCTTTTTAATAGACGAGAAGTATTGCGAGATAGATCATGTACTTCCATACTCAAGAAGTGCTGATGACCTAAAGTCAAATAAAGTTCTTGTTCTTGCAAATTCTAATCAAGAAAAAGGAAATAGAACCCCATACGAATGGATGAACTCCAATGACGGCAGTCATCCAAATTGGGAACAATTCTGTTTGCGAGTTTCGTCTAACGTTAGATTATCCGATGGTAAAAAATCAAAGTTATTGGAAGAAAATTTTGCTGAAAAAGAGGTTTCCTTTATTAAACGTAATATGGTGGATACTCAATATATGGCCAGAGCAATTTCTGCTTGGCTTTCAGATTCACTGAATTTTTCAACAGAGTTTGATCAAAAACAGCATGTCTATGCTGTAAACGGAAGAATGACTGCAAAATTGAGGAGAAAATGGGGCCTCAATTTTGGCGAGGATGATACAAAAGATCGTAGCGACAACAGACATCATGCAATTGATGCTGCGGTAATTGCAGTATGCAGTGCATCAATGGTTAAGGAATTTGCAATTTCTTGTTCTAGATTGAGAGATGTAAGGGATTCAGTTATTGCTGAACCATGGGAAGGCTTTGCTGATCAGGTGCGTGAAGCAAGGGAATGGATAATTCCTACAATGTATCGCCCTAATAAGAAGAATGGCTTATTGTTTGAAGAAAGTCGCTATCGATATGTTGGGAAGAAAAAGAAACATATTTTGACTAGCAGGGATGGAAAAGAAAAATCATCAGGAAATATCCGTTTCTTTGAGAATGAAAAAGATGGCAAACATGTAAAAATTGTTGGAAATATTGCTTACATCAGACTGTGGCTTGATGAAAGTGCTCGCAAAGGTAAAGGAGAGTGGTTAATCGAGCCACTATACTTTGCTGATTTGCAATCAATAAAAGATGGGAGCTATGTGCCAAGATATATTAGTGCTTCTCATGTGACTAGTGATGAATGGAAATCAATCCCTAAAGATGTTTTGTCAAAAATTCCTCCAGTAGTAGTTCACATTCAAGATGTCATTCAAGTAGACTCTTCGTATTTTAGAGTTGATGGTGTGGATATTGATTCTAAAGCGTTAAACCTAATACCAGTTTTTAGGGATTCAAATAATAGCAATCCCGCATTGGCAAAAATGAGCAAATGGAACAAGGGCACAGAGGTGACACGAATCTCTGAAGATGCATTAGGTTTAGTGTGGTTCAATTTTTTAAAGAATCAAAATTCTAGTGAGAGTTGAGCTGGATTGTAAGATAACCCACCTCTTTTCGATGAATTGATTAGAATCTTCCTCCCTGTATATTGCTTCTCGGTAAGTTCGAGAACAGTTACGCATCCTTTGGGAGGAAGATTTTTATTTACTCTTGAAAGGTGGCTATTTGTATTTTCAGTACCTAAAGTTATCCTACTATAGATACTAAACTGCTCCATTATCCAGCCAGAGTTAACCAGGAACTTATGAAATTCATGGTAGGCCTTTTTATCAGACTGGGTTTTGGTCGGTAGATCAAACATAATTAGTAATCTCATGACTCTCATTTTTCTCCTTATTCAAAAGTGATTAATTCAATAGGTGAAAGAGAAGGACATGAAAGTATGGAAGAATCTTCTTCCTTCATGCTTTTAATTAAGGATTCAATCAACTCGTCTATTGACTGTCTTACGGAAATTTTCCTTCCATTTTGAAGAACACAAAGTTCTAAAACTTTAGATAAAGATACTTTGATCTCATGCGATAATCTTGCATTCAATTTATATGATGCAATATAAAAATCTACAACTGGTCTAAATGGCTCGATAAGATCGTCTGCTAAATTGAATGCGTTTTCAATACTATTGTGGTGAATACCCTTTGAAGGCATTAAGCCATGAGCTATCAATGATTGAATGATTGCAGATCTAATAATCGAATAACCATAATCTAGAGAAGGAGTCCAATCACTATCTCGTCGTGATCCATCTGTAATTAAAATTTTGAAATAGGCTTGAGCTGCTACAGCTTCTCGGTTAGTTGCATCATCGGACTGTACCTTATCAATTAGTTTGCGAACCGAATAAAATGGTAGATTCAAATATTCTAAACAGAGTGACTGGTTATAGATTTTGGCAGAAACAATTGATTTCCATTGTTGCTTTTGTAAAGGCTTTTTCACATTAAATTGAAGGCTAATCAACTCGTTCTGTCGGCAATTACCTACGAAAGGAAGAATAATCGCCTCTGGAATATGATTGGTTCCACAACATAAAATGCTTGCTTTATTTTTACTAATTTCTGTTATGAGTCTTTCGGTAATGACAACTGCAGGATGATCAATAGTAATCATCCCTATATCCTCTATAGGGATAGAGACAATTCCTTCTTCATGTTTGTCAATTTGAAGTTGAGAATGCTTACAGGACAAATATGCCGCTGACCGAATTGCTATTGAGTATTGCACGATTCACCTCTTAATAAGAAGCTTTCTGATACAATATGCATATGTTTTGATTCATACTTTCTGGGAGATCGTACGGATCTAGACAAGGCCAAGTATTTTTATGCTTGAGCCGCAAACGAAGCCCGGGGTAACCCGGGCTAGTTTTTATAAATTATATCAACTATCGTGAATTTTTTGGAGAAGTTTGTATAGTTTTCAAAATATCAAGCCCCTGAATTCCCTGTTAAACAAGGAAAACAAGAGCTTGGTATTTTACTACCTGGGAGATCGTACGGTAATCAAGACTTACGCGCTTATAGCCGTAGACCAAGTCAGATTTTACTACCTGGGAGATCGTACGGTAATCAAGACACTACCTTTGCAAAACGCCTGGCTCAAAAAATTTTACTACCTGGGAGATCGTACGGTAATCAAGACAGACCAGTTAAAACGCCCGCTATGAACTCGATTTTACTACCTGGGAGATCGTACGGTAATCAAGACGCAGAAGAGCAACACCTTTTCCCATCTGCAATTTTACTACCTGGGAGATCGTACGGTAATCAAGACACGTATCTGCCATCACCCTCATGAGCATCTATTTTACTACCTGGGAGATCGTACGGTAATCAAGACTATGTCACTTAGATGCTCATGAGGGTGATGATTTTACTACCTGGGAGATCGTACGGTAATCAAGACCACGGAAACAATACGCTACACCGTTTCTAAATTTTACTACCTGGGAGATCGTACGGTAATCAAGACTGCGAGAATAACGCGGTTATTGAGTAGTCCATTTTACTACCTGGGAGATCGTACGGTAATCAAGACACGGGGCGTAGCCTCGTTCACAGATTGTGAATTTTACTACCTGGGAGATCGTACGGTAATCAAGACCTCTCAATTGCTGCAGCGGTAGCTGGCACAGATTTTACTACCTGGGAGATCGTACGGTAATCAAGACCCGAAGTGTGTCCTTATGGCCACACGCTTGATTTTACTACCTGGGAGATCGTACGGTAATCAAGACTACTTGCCGTCTTTTTCATAGACCTCATTGATTTTACTACCTGGGAGATCGTACGGTAATCAAGACACCTTGCCAAATAGCGAAAATGCCGCAACAATTTTACTACCTGGGAGATCGTACGGTAATCAAGACCCTCCAACTTGTGATGCACGTTATCTTGAAATTTTACTACCTGGGAGATCGTACGGTAATCAAGACTCCTCGATATCCTGTGTGAAGATGTCACTTATTTTACTACCTGGGAGATCGTACGGTAATCAAGACCGTGCAATCGTCACGGTTGCAAATATCCATATTTTACTACCTGGGAGATCGTACGGTAATCAAGACACGAACGTCGGAATATTGCCGAGTTGCTTGATTTTACTACCTGGGAGATCGTACGGTAATCAAGACCTCGGTAGCTCAGACAGTTCCACAGACCGCATTTTACTACCTGGGAGATCGTACGGTAATCAAGACGTGGTTCGCTCACTGGTAAGCACTGGGACAATTTTACTACCTGGGAGATCGTACGGTAATCAAGACACTGGCATCAACTCGATAGTTCAAATTCTAATTTTACTACCTGGGAGATCGTACGGTAATCAAGACCAATCTTGCTTCGTCCAGTACTGAATATCGATTTTACTACCTGGGAGATCGTACGGTAATCAAGACCTCACGCATATAGCACCAATACGCCCCGTAATTTTACTACCTGGGAGATCGTACGGTAATCAAGACTCTCCCTATATTGGTGGTAATGGTGATTTTATTTTACTACCTGGGAGATCGTACGGTAATCAAGACAACAACGCGCCAACTGCCGTGCCAAAATCAATTTTACTACCTGGGAGATCGTACGGTAATCAAGACTGCATCAAATCGTGTGTTTAATTCTTTCAAATTTTACTACCTGGGAGATCGTACGGTAATCAAGACTCATTAAATATGAGGAGCACAGATATGAACATTTTACTACCTGGGAGATCGTACGGTAATCAAGACCTGTGTCATCTTGATGCTCATGAGGGTGATGGATTTTACTACCTGGGAGATCGTACGGTAATCAAGACTGTAACATATTCCTTGCCTTTTTACTCGCAATTTTACTACCTGGGAGATCGTACGGTAATCAAGACTCCGTCTACGTCTTTGATGTGAGAAACAAAATTTTACTACCTGGGAGATCGTACGGTAATCAAGACACCAAGCTCTATGCCATCGGCCACCAAGAAATTTTACTACCTGGGAGATCGTACGGTAATCAAGACTCGTTTTTATGGATTATCATGATCTTCTGGATTTTACTACCTGGGAGATCGTACGGTAATCAAGACAAATCTATTGAGAGTGTAGTCCGTAACGTCATTTTACTACCTGGGAGATCGTACGGTAATCAAGACCCTTGGACTTTTGCGAGTAGTTCAATCACGATTTTACTACCTGGGAGATCGTACGGTAATCAAGACAGCTTAATTACTCATACCGCTATATATAAAATTTTACTACCTGGGAGATCGTACGGTAATCAAGACTATAGACCTCTTACTTGCTCACCCTCAACGATTTTACTACCTGGGAGATCGTACGGTAATCAAGACCAAAACGCCAACGTGCTTAAAGTGTGGTTCATTTTACTACCTGGGAGATCGTACGGTAATCAAGACCTATCTAGTGGATTGATGGCGCTATCAGGAATTTTACTACCTAGGAGATCGTACGGTAATCAAGACTGGAAAGGTAGTCATTGAGATTCTAGGTGAATTTTACTACCTGGGAGATTGTACGGTAATCAAGACTTCACGGGCATTCGCATAGATACCACAAGTATTTTACTACCTGGGAGATCGTACGGTAATCAAGACGACTGCAACCTGTCAGACATATAGTTAATGATTTTACTACCTAGGAGATCGTACGGTAATCAAGACCAAAAGACTACGTGGGATAGATAACAGGCGATTTTACTACCTGGGAGATCGTACGGTAATCAAGACTTGTTGCTAGTTGTCAACAACTCCACCAAAATTTTACTACCTGGGAGATCGTACGGTAATCAAGACTTCAAATGGGAAAGGACAGCTTAATGGCTAATTTTACTACCTGGGAGATCGTACAGTAATCAAGATACAAACGCGATGCTTGCAATTCCAGCTCGATTTTACTACTTGTAATATCGTACGATAATCAAAGTGGATTACCATGAGCGCTCGAATTTTTTATAAGAATAATTTGATTAGAAAAATCAGTTTCGTTTTGAGGTGCTAATTTTATTTCAGCTGAAAGAAACCTAAAGAAACACAAAGAAATGTCATCTTATGATTATTGCGAGTTTAAAATTGAAGCTGATACAAGTTTTAATAACGTTGTTGAGATTCAAGATTACTATAGACACAATACATTATTTTAATAAGAAAGGCATCCATTATGGCTACTAGTGAAGCACAGAAAAGGGCCAGCGCTAAATATCGGAAGAATAACGTAAAGGCCATTATGTTCAATCTGTATCCAAGTGACAGCGATTTAATAGAGTTCTTGGAAGGTAAAGAGAACCGTTCAAGCTATATCAAAGAGCTAATTCGCAAGGATATGAATAAATTAAAAAATTAGCTTGCTTTAGTGCCTATACTTGGCGTTCTCAAATGCAATCTTGAAGTCTTCAAGGAGCTCACGAGGGACTTTCTCCTGATCTCCGTGATGGAGCTCCTGCATAAAGACATTGCTTATGGCTCCAAAAATCAGACGAGGAGCAATCTTATCTGCCAGAGGCACAAATTCTAGAACATATCTTTTATCGTCAATGGTAAGCCAGGTGCCTCTCCAGCTACTGACCGTTCCCTCAATATCTGAAGCGTGGGCTGAGGCAAAAACATTTTGATTGTTATCAAAGAGGTACACGACGCCATCTGCGTCAACGCCAACAAAACCGTCTGTAGCGCATTGCTCAAAACCAGAAACAATATGCGCACCACTGGTCCAGAACACCCAGTTCTTCTCGCCAGCCATAGACAGACCTTTCTAAAACATCAAAAGTTTCTTGTTTAAATGGTAGTGAGAGAATGATTTTAGGGCAAGTAATTTTCGGTCAAAAAAGTATAGTTTACCTGCAAACTCAACCTGCCGTTGAGTGGCTGGAAACCGTTGCGATACCCAACTCAACTGATGCGTTCTTGTTGAACGTATTGTTACGACTCATAGTGAAATCAGCGGCCCGCATGCCATTTAAGTGATAATGAGTTGAGAAAAGGAGCAACTATGACTACTTCATCTGAGACCCTTGGTCGTCGTATTGCACGTCTTCGTTTGGCTAAAACTGCAACGCAGGAGCGTCTGGCAAAGGAGCTGAACGTGAGCCCGCAGGCGGTGAGCAAGTGGGAGAACGACATTAACTATCCGGACATCTCGCTGTTGCCAGACCTTGCGCGCTTCCTTGGCGTGTCCGTTGACGAGCTTTTGAGTGGCGCAAGCGCTTCTGCGCAGGAGAGTGCGACTGCTCAAGAAAGCGCTGCAGCTCAGGAGAGTGCTGCTGAGGTTATTTCCGTTGCAGCTGACGAGCCTGCAGAGATCGTAGAAGAGTCCGCCGAGCAGGATGACCAGGGCATTGCCACTCAGTCTTCAGGTTTCAGCTTTGGTAAGCTTTTTGGCAAGAGCATGATCAAAGTCGAGAAGAACGACGAGGCAGACGGTAGCAAGAAGAAGGGCGTTCGCCTTGGCAACGGCTCTGCAAAACACGGTTTGCACGTGTATGTAGTCTCCGACGATGGTGACGTTGTTGATATGTGCGTTCCTCTGGGCCTGGCAAAGTTTGTTTTGAACTCGGGAATCCAAGTCAGCGGAAGCTATCTTAATCAAGAGACTCAGGAGCAGCTCTCTAACATCAATCTTGATGCACTTATGGATGCTGCAAAGACTGGCGAGAGTGGCACACTTGTGGATATTACTTCCGCAGACGGCGACATTGTGAAGATCTGGTTTGACTAAGCGTTAACCATTGCACAGACTGACTAAAAACGAGATACGCCCAGGCTGTTGCTTGGAAGGAAACGGTCTCGTTTTTTGTTTGGCGTGTATTTGATTAAGTTTACTATCTCGCGTCACTTCTCATTTGATGTAAAATAATGCTACTAAATTGCGTACTGGATAGTGCGGGCTCAAGAGAGCCAATTATCTTTTTGGCATCTTCATATTGCATGGAGATGCCATTTTTTTAAAGGAGAATGTAATGGAGCAAATTGCTCTGTTGTTCGAATCTTCTGCAGAGAACCCTAATGTTGTTGATTCTGTTTGGTATAACGAGTGGTCGGCAGCAAAAGAGTTTTCACAGTTTGATGTTCATCTTTTTAATTACGAGGCATATCTTAATGGCGAAGAACTTATTTGTGATAAAGCTCCAAGACATGACATGCCAACGTTTCTTCGCTGTCATCCAACCTCTAAAGAAAATTACAAACGCCTAGAACATGATCTTTTATCTTTAGGGTATAGGCTTTTAACTGATTCTTGGCGCGTAATCGGACCTGAAGAAAGAGGTTTGGGAGGACATTCTTTATCAGGGGATTATGCAATAGAGAGTATTAATGTTGGTGCATGTTTTGGTTCAAGTGGTCATGGTTCTTACCTTCCTTCTGTTTATGTTGTAAGAGATGCTGATGGTCCTCTTAATGATTTGAATGAAAGCCTAGCTATAGGATATTTTTCTGGAGATGAGGGCAAAGAACTTGCTAAAAAATTTGAGAAAGCAAAAGGTGCTTACTTTACTGGTGGGGCTTTCTTTGAGGAATATGTAACAAAAGCTACATGTAATGAGATTCCTGTGACTTGGAGAGTTTTTTATTTTGAAGGTAAGGCATTTTTTATAAGTCCATTAGAGCCTGATGCCTTAACAATTTGTCCCAATTTACCCAAACCACCTAAAACGCTTATTGGAGCATTTCAGGATGTTACCTGGAACTTATTTTATGCTTGCGATTTCATCTTGTTAAAAGAGGGCATTTGGAAATGTTATAGGTTTTTTGACGGACAGATGTCTCAGGTCCCGATTGGTGAAGACGTCGAGAAATTCTATACAACACTTGCTAGATGTATTAAAAAGGCACCTCGAATCCCAGAATGGGTATGGTGCCTTACGGCAGAAGTTAGAGATGAAAATAAGATTGGTAAGGATAAACGCGTAGTTCATGGAACACGTCATTTTCCTCCAGGCACAAAAGTTTTTCTTCACCCACCAAATTGGGACGAACGTGTTGCTGCAATAGGCATCCCTCGTTATACAGATAAATATATACGCGTTGTTATGGATGTCAGAAAACTTGAACATTTCGCATTAGAGAAAGTAAGTGATCCGGAAATTGTAACTGCACTTCAAAATCCTGGTAACATTTGGATGTTTACCCACATGGCGCCAATTTCAGTTGGACGCGGCTACTGGGATCAAAGCGAGGAATCAAGACAACAGATTCAGGATGAAATAAATTGGCTTTCTCATTTAGATCCAGACGGAAAGCGCTGGTCATAACTTATTATATTGACATCACATTGTAGGCTTGTGGCGAATAATTTTGACGTAATGTCTCAACAGCACGTTCTTCTCGACTGATGGTGGAGATTCTTATATGAAGTCTTTGATTGTGTATTATTCGTATTCCGGCATCACAAGAAGGCTTGCGGAGGATATTGCGCTGATTACAGATGCCGAGCTGCTGGAGCTTAAGCCTCAAGATTCGTATTCTTTCTCGTATAACACGGCAGTAAAAGAGGTCAGGGCTCAAATAGAAAAGGGCGTTTGTCCTGCGCTCATGCAATTCGATATAAACGTTGCTGACTTTGAAACCGTTTTTATAGGATCGCCCAACTGGCTAAAAACATTTGCCCCTCCGGTGCTTTCGTTCTTACGAGCAACGGATTTGAGCGGAAAGACTGTCATTCCGTTCTGCACGCACGGCGGCGGAGGATTTGGCAACATGATTGAGGAGTATCAGACAGAATGTGGTGCTTCTTGCGTGATACCAGGGCTGGCGGCAAAAGGCACGTATACTTTTAATGAAGTGCAAAAATGGCTGGATTCGATAGGGTTAGACGATGCGAGTACTTCTGGCTGAAGACGAGAAGAGAATGGCTGCGGCTATCGTGGTCCTATAAAGTAAATGGCGCGCATCCTCTCTCTCTGCAGAGCGAGGATGCGCGCCAG
>ERZ773007.1190-NODE-1190-length-12275-cov-10.433633_pt1 | contig 12275 bp, 7 predicted proteins | sample MGYA00580665_ERZ773007 | MGnify/ENA primary metagenome ERZ773007 (study PRJEB29015, sample SAMEA2738122) | human oral metagenome | biome: human oral; feature: human-associated habitat; material: saliva | place: China | collected 2167 ... | reverse complement strand
CTTGGATTCGTTCTATGATTGATAAATATGGTATAAAGGGTTGGTATATAGATGGCGCAAACCGTTACTACTATGATGAAAATCACAGAGCTTTAAAAGACTTGGAGAAAGAGATTGATGGTGCTTGGTATCACTTTGATGAAAGAGGTCGAGCTACTTTAGTAAAGGGTGAAGAAAGAGGTAGAGTATTACTAAGAGTAGAAGACACTAAAGGAACTCGTTTAATTTCAGATAAGGTTGTTCAGGAAGGTTCTGTAGGCAGTAGTTTAGAGTTTCATTTGCGCCAAAATCCTGAGTTTAAGAAATTAATTTCAGGTTCACCTTCGGCTAAAGTGGTATCTTATAATGGAGTTTCTGTCAATAAATTAGCAAGTGATATTAGTTGGTCTGATGATTATGTAAGTAAGTTAGCTTTAGGTAATACAATTATAAGAGCAGTAGTAGATTCGGTAACTTCTCCATCTACTTCTTCTTCTGATTTTGCAAGAACTGAAGTTGGTAAGGTTGATTTAAGTGGTAAATCGAATTTACCTGTACCTAGCAAAGAGGTGTTACAAGCTCCGAACGGTTCTACTAATTTCTATGCGACTACGCACATTCAAACGCCAGATGGGTCGGGGTCAGGTACTTTAATTGCACCTAATTTGGTATTAACAGTCGCTCATAATTTCTTGACAGTTAGGGATTCTGGGGTGGTTACTAAATCTGGTCGCACTAATACAGTGTATAAAGCAACTTTACCAAACGGTGCTTCTATAAATTTTTCAGATGATGATATTGTTTATTGGAACAAAAAGGACTCTGTATTTGGATTTAAAAATGACTTAGCTTTGGTTCGTTTAAAAGAAAATTTCAAAGCGGTATCTCCTGTTGAGGTGGTTCCTGAGTCAACCTCTATTGCGAAAGGTGAGAAAGTGTCTGTCTATGGGTTCCCTGATGGTCGCTTATCTCCTGTATTGGATAGTGAGGTAGTAGGTACTACGAACTTTGGTTCAGGGATAGAGGGTATTAGTTATGAAGGTACAAAACCCGGAGCGTCTGGTGGAGGTCTTTATAATGATAAAGGTGCTTTGATTGGAGTTCATCAAAATGGTGTTGTGGGAAGTCGCAGTGGAGGTTTAGTCTTATCAAAAGAGCAGTTGGATTGGGTTCGTTCTTATATTGAAGGTCATCCAAAAGACCCTATTTATGTAAAAGATGAAGTAGTAGTTGATGAAAAAGATAAGGGTTTAGTAAGTCCAAAAGATGAAAAACCAAGTAATTCCACTGTGGTATCTGATAAAGAGAAGAATAAAACAGAAACCCATTTTAAACCGCAGGAGAAGCCCAAAACAGAGGTTATTACAACTTATGAGGGTGATAATACTCTTGAGGTTGGAAAAGAGCGTACAGAGGAAAATAAGGGAGAAAAAGAAGGTGTTCCACTTATTTATCGAACAGTGTATAAAGGAACTAAGTCAAGAGTAGAAAAAACCTCTATTGCTTTTGATATGGTTTATCAAGGTGATGACACGAAAGAAGTTGGTTTCCGTTCGGTTGTGGAGGGTTCTGATGGTCTGATAACTAAAACCACAACTTACAAAGTAGATAAATACAGTGGAGCGGTATCGTCAAGTGTGTCTGAGGAGAAAATAGAACCTAAGTCTGCGGTAGTTACACTTGGTACAAAATCAAACAGTAGTACAAAAGAATTACCGATTAAAGAGCATTTTGAAGACTCTTTAGAGTTGGAGAGAGGAAAAACTGAGGTTCTTTCTGAGGGTTCTGTAGGTAAAGAAGTCACAAGGGTAACTTACAAGGTATTGCCTGATGGTAAGGTTGTGGAGAACTATCGTACTGTTGAAGTTACACCTATGAAAGAGAGGGTAATTCGCAAAGGGTTGAAAGAAGTTCAACCGATTACATCATCTACTGAGAGTGTACCAAGTAGATCGATTGATAAAGTAGAAAAGCCTTCTAAAATTGAAGTGGGTAAAAAAATACCTGCACCAATAAGAGAAGAGCTACCTATCTTTGAAGGAGGGGTATCAGATTCGGAGCCTTTGGTGCGAGAAGAATTACCTGAATTTACAGGAGGTGTAGTAGATTCAGAGCCATTGGTTTCAGAGGGTTATTCAAAGTTTGAAGGAGGGGTTGTTGATTCAGAACCTTTAATTAGAGAAGAGTTACCTGCCTTTGAGGGTGGTATTTCTGACTCAGAACTGTTGGTATTAGAAGTTCCTGAGTACATAGGTACTTTATCAGAAGAGAAAGAAGAAGTGGTATCTCCAAAAGAGATTGAGGCTTCTATAGTAGGTTCTAAGGAAGTCGTCCCAGAAGTATTAACTGTACCTGAGTTTATAGGGGGTGTGGTGGATTCAGAACCTCTTGTGAGGGAAGAATTACCTTATTATGATGGTGTGTTAGTTGATTTTACTAGTTCAAAAGAGGTTGTTCCTGAGATTTTAGATGTACCTGCGTTCACAGGAGGGGTTGCTGATTCAGAGCCGTTAGTTTTGGAGGTTCCTGAGTACAACGGTCATTTAGTGGTTGCAAAAGAAGTAGATAAGTTAAACACAAGTGATATTGTGAGTCCTTCTGAGAAAGTAGTTGATTTTATTGGAGTTACTAGTTCTTTGAGTAATCAAACAAGTGTACTAGTAGAGAGCAGAAAACCTTTAAAAGAGTATTTAAACTTAAAACAAGAAGAGTTATTACATACTAAAGTACACCCACAAGCGGTATCTAATTCCGATTCTTTTTCTTTTGATAGTGAATCTGATAGTTTTAATCAGACTAATAAATCTATTCAGGCAGAGTTGCCGAATACAGGAGAATCTACTAATTTAGCTTTGGTTGGTATTGGACTAGGGTTGCTATCTTTAGGGTCAGCTACTTTGGTTGGAAAGAAAACTGAATAATTGAAAAGAAGGTTAAGTTTACTCTTGACTTTCTTTTTTTTTTGTTATACTTAAATAAAAAGAGAATCAAGAGGTTACTAAAAATGGCAAATGATACAAAAGCTGCATTTCTTGGTCGTATTTCTGTAGATGAAGTTTTAAATGCGTTGAATTTCTTAGGTGTTCCTGTGTTGAGCAATGATGTTATATTGAAAGAACCGACTGCACGACCTAAGACTACAACGGTAGAAGGTGTGTCCTACCTTATTCTTTATCGCAATAATGAAAACATTAGAGAAAATGGATTTATTCACATAGACCTTAGAGGTAATGTTCGCAGTCTTTTTTATCACTATGACTCACGTTTTATTTTGGATCCAGAAGTTGTGGACTCTAACTTAAATCTTGGTTTACCAGAGTTCAATCAACCTATTACTACTTTGTCTTTAGGAATGGACTCGGACGCAGTCGCCTTGCTCACTCAAGTAGCTCGTTATTTAGGTGGTTACATTGACGAAGATGATTGTGATGCGTCTTACTACCATAAAGTTTTGTAAAACGGTCATTTTCCCTTGACAAAACTTTTAAGTTGTGCTATAATTTAAACATACTTGGCATAAAGATGTTCCTATTCCAAAATTTTAAAAGCTGATGAATTTACATCTCGCCTATAAAGATTGCATAAACTCGTTCCTTTTCTTAGGAGATATTTAATATTCGTAGTAGGTGGTACTTGGTAAGACATACTGCCCTTTACTACGAATGGTTTGTTACGAGTCGCACGTTGTTAGCTCTAAATCATTTGGTTTAGGGCTTTCGCTTTGAAAAGAAATAGAAAGTAGTAGTAGGTAACTTATGAAATACGCACAAATTGAAACACTTGCTAAATATTTGAAGGTTGTAGAAAGCACAAAAGAAGTAGGAGACCTTAAAAACACCCAGTTGTGTTTAACTTACGGTATCCTCGTTGACCCACTTGAACCAATTTCAAAAGAGACTGCAGATGCTTTAATTAAACTCTACGGAGTTGACCTTAGAAACGCTAATGCTACATTTTACGAAACTTTCGAAGTTCGCAAAGGTTTGACTTGGGGCGAAGTGGTTTACGACCGTTTGTGTCATTACGCTATGACTTATGGTGGTTTGAAAGAATTTTTCGGTACGGACTTTATTCCAAATTCTGAGGAAAAAGAATTTCAAACTGCTTTAAACACACATTTAACGACTATTCAGATTAAGTTATATATGGAAGTTCGAGAAGATTTAGAGAAGTTTCTAAATCAACCTTTAGCTTTACCTACAAGTGATATTTCAATCTTGGCAGACTTGGTTGAACACTACGGTGTAGACATTACTGATAAAGCCAACAAAGAACTTCAAATTGAGTTTGGGTATCGTTACAAGTGCGCACCTAAAAACCCAGAGTTATTAGTGCGTTTGCTAGTTCGTATCCTTTTGGGTACAACTGACTACTACAAGAACAAAATGACCTTCGATCATTTACGTTATGAAGTGTCTTACTTGAACCAAGATAAGAAAGATTTAATTGTGTCTTTGGTTAAAGACTTTGTATCAAAACAAGGGATGCAACCTTTAGCAGATCATTTCCGTCCAAACAAGCAATTGTGGTTGACTTTGCGTAAACTAGGTTTGCAAAAAGAAGTAAACGCTATGAAGCGTTTATCTGAGGTATCTCGTAAAGACCACACCTTTAAAACTCTAATTACAGAGTTTCCAGAAGACCTTAGCGGTATCACAAATTACCAACTTATTCGTTATTACAACTATTTGAGTGAGTTGCGTAATTTGGTTGAGGGTGATTACCAAGTTTACCGTATTCGTAACGGTAAAACTTTTGTGAAAGCTCTTAAACAGACTCCGATTAGTGGTTTGGAGTACACTTTGGTTGATTTGTACTTGGAGCGTATTGCAGATGAGTTTAAGTCTCGCTTTGCAGATAAAGAGTTGAAATTCTATCAACCAGAAGAGCATGTTTCGATTGCACTCCCTACAACTGCTAAGTCCTTTATTGGTTCGTATCCTATGTACACTCGTATTGAGGTTCCAGACAACTACCAAATCGGTATTTATTGGAATCAAGATGGTGACTTGGATTTACACGCACAAAGTGTAGACGGTCGCCACGTTGGTTACTATTCTGAGAACATAAGCGGTGTAACTTATACAGGTGATATGACTTGCTTAAACCGTCAAGGTTTGGCAGCAGAAGGGTTGCTTGTTGAAGATGTGCAAGGGTTGACCTTTAGTATGAACCCTTATAGTCAATTAGGTTCAGATGCTTGTAAGATTTACATTTCTAAGTCGTTGGATAAGAAAGCAACTTCTGTAGTGGAAGATGGTTCTATTCTGTTTCAAGCAAGTATTCCTACGGATAAAGCGATGGTCTTTGCGACAAATGTTGAGGGTGCAGTTGTGCTTACAAATTTGTCTGTTGGGGGTCGAGTGCCAAACGAACAAGCAAGTGAGAAATTAACTTTAGCAGTAGAGCGTAAGTCTCAAACAGCTTTAAACTTGAGAGATTTCGCAGAGTTTATCGGTGCAGAGTTTGTGGACTCCGCAGACGAAGCAACACATGATTTTTCTCAACAAGGGGTATCCGTAGCTACTTTCACGGATTTGTTGGGTTAAGTTTTAGTTACTTTGGGTGTGTTTTCCCTTGTTAATTTTTAAAACTTATGATAAAATAATAGTAACAAATAAAAAGTTTAACTTTTTGAAGGGGTACCGGTAAGACGGTATCCTATTTTTAGTTGTTCTTGCAAAGAGCTTGAATTTATGTTAGAATAAATTAAAACGAAGGAGCTAGTTAGGGTGAATTATAAAGAATTAGACAAAAGAACCCAAGATTTAGTTAAGTTCGCAGATTTCTTAAAACGCTTAGTTGTGGTAGCAAAGTCGCATTACTTAGCTTTAATGCAAGCTTTCCCAGATAAACCAATTAAGAAAAATTGCTTTGTTTTCTCTTATGATGCAAGGGGTTATAATTTAACCTACTACAAACCGTCAGGTGCCGTAGGGTATCAACTCAAACTTTTTCGAACCACTGCCAAGACGGAGTTTAGACCGATTAGTAAAAACTACCAAAATACGGCTAAGATGATTTTAAATGTTAATTCTCGCATGAAGAATAAACCTTTTGATTTACAATTTGCAGCAGGTGATGGTAATGGAGGTTGGCTTTTCGACGATTTAACTCCAATTAAAGAGTTGTGTTGGTTAGGAGAACTTTATAACGACTTAATTTGGTTTGGTAGAAATTATGAATCGGAAGAAGCATTATTGGAGTTACTTCAGAAAAGTTACTACCCTTTAGCTAAACAATTAGGATTTTCACGAATTGAGTACAATGCAAGTTTAAGAGCCATTACTAAAGGTTTAAAATAACAAACGGAGATTACTTATTACGCTTGCTAATTACTTACTTTTGTGGTATACTGATTTTACAAATAAAAAGTTCACCTTTTTGACGGGGCAACGGTAAGACGGTGTCCTATTTTTTGTTTGCTCTTGTAAAAAGATTAAATTAGTGCTATAATAAATTTAATCTTACGATTCAGTGAGTTAAATTAGTTATAAATAAAGGATTTTATTATGAAGAAAGTTAAATTACTCTCAGTATCTGCTTTATCTGTTCTAGCTCTTGGTTTTGGTACACAAGTAGCACATGCAAGTATTCAAACCGATACCATTGATGAGAAGTGGGGAAAACCTACACTGGTTTATGGAAGCAGTTTGCTTGATGAACAAGTAGAAGAAGTAAATAAGTCTTTCAACATTCAAGATATTTCAAATGTGAAACGTCAAGTAGTTTCTGAGTCTGATTACGGCAAATATATGAATGAGTCAGATACAACAGGTGTTAAGTTAATTTCTTCAACTTTGGTAGCAAAACGTGATAAAGGCAAAGGTATTTCGGTTAAAATTGTAACTCCTGAGAATATTACTAGAGTAACTGAGACACAGTATCGAAATGCTGCCATTACGGCAGGTGCAACTGATTTAGCTATTGAAGTAGCTTCTCCTATGAAAGTTACAGGAGAATCAGCCTTGGTAGGGGTATCTAAAGCGCTTGAAGCTAATGGACAAGAAGTCGATGTAAAACGAGCAGAAGTGGCAAACCAAGAAGTATCAACAACTGCTTTAATTGCAGATGCGAATAAAGATAAGCAAGGGTTTGATAGTCAGCTATTAGATAATGCTCTTATTCAGATTAAGACTGAGTTAGCAAAAGAGAAGCAAAGTAAAGGTAAACTTGTTGATGATAAGAGAGTTGCACAAATTGTAAAAGAGGCCTTGAAGAAAAATGGACTTGAAGGTGTCTTGTCAGATGAGCAAGTAGATCAGTTAGTACAGTTTGCTAAAGGGTATCAACAAACTTCTGCGGTTGATTCTAAAGAGGTGTTAAATCAATTGGGAGACTTAAAAGACGCTATTTCTGAGAATGTTGGTAAGTTCTTGAAGTCTGCGGAAGAGCATGGGGTCTTAGAAAAAGCAGGGAACTTTGTGAAATCTTTATGGGATTCTATTGTAGGTTTCTTTAAATAGAAGTGATTTGAGATGACGTTGATTGTTTTCGTTATTATTGGCTTTGTAATTGGTTTGATTTTAAAGGTCTTAAAGAAAAGTGTGCGTTTTATTTTCTCTTGTGTAGTCTTATTCTTTTTAGTAGCTTACTTTTTACATCTATTGCATTTCTTATAGAAGTTGAAAAAGTCAAGTATTTCTTGACTTTTTCTTTATTTTATGGTAGAATTTACTCATTAAAAGAAACAGAGAGATAGGGGTATCTATATGAGACTTAAAGCGGTTCTAAAACATTATGATACAAGTGTAGCAAATTTGGTTTTGAGTGATGATTGCGTTTTAAGTTCTGAGGTTTTAGATGTATCCTTAGCAAATAAATTTACTTTTTACGATTTAAGTAATAACGGTTTTACAGGTGAGTTTGAATCTCGTAGAATACCTGAGCATTGGGGTAGAAGGAAGATTATTGGGAAAGATAATCCCAGCTTATTAGATGAGCTTTTATCTCATAGAGCTTGCGATGTAGAAGACGGTTTTTGGCTACAGTTTGAAGAACCTTATAATAAAGGGTATCAATCGTATTTTGATGTTCTACGAGCAGGAGGTGCAATGTCATGAGTTAGTTTTATAAACCACTGAATTAGTTGTTTTGAATACAAATAAATTATAAGAATAAAGGAGTTTAGATTTTATGGAAGACTTGATTAAATACTTATCGGAGTATATGGATAGTAGATTTGAGCGTATTGCTCGTCAAACGAAGTGGAAGTTATACTTTGAACGATTGAAAGCAAATCATGTAAAAGAGGTTTTTCGAGTGGATTTCTTAACGAAAACTGCTAAATACTATTGTGTAGAGCATACTACTTCTTTAGCGGATATTTTAATGAATCATCCAACAGATGAAATTCAATTTAATACTACAGAAGAAATTGTTGAGTATATTTACGGAGCTTAGGTTACGTAAATTTAATCGACTTATACTAGTCTTAATAGATATTCAATTAGTTACTTTGCTGTGTAGTGTTTTTCATAACTTATAGCTATATAGAAGACTTCTGCTGAGGGAGTCTTTTCTTATTTTCTTTGTAAATTATCATTTGGTTTGATAATTTGCTTTCTTTTTGATAATTAGAAGAAAGAGTGGTCTCTTCTCACTTCTTTTATTTAACCATATTTTTCAGTTGACAATTTATGATTATTTTGATATAATATACTTAAATAAAATTAAAGAAAGTGAAAAAGCATTATGCTGAGAGAAGAAATTACACAACTGTTAAAAGAACAGACAACAAGACTACGTGAGCTGAGAGAGTTACATAAGTATTCTTTAGGAGAGGTAGCTTCTGCTATTGATGTACCTACAGTAACTTATCGTAGATTAGAAAATAGTCCTATAGGTAGCACTTCGGTTTACACTTACATGAAATTAGCCACTTTTTATGGTGTGAGTTTGGATTACTTATTAGGTTTAACAGGTTCTAAACCCTTGGCTATTGAAGACTTTCTAAGCTTGAAACAGGTTGAGAAGTTAGAGAGAGCTAAGGTTGTTTATGACACTTTAGAGAAAGAGAACTCTACAAAAACTATAAATCCTTACGATTTGAGACAGATTTTAAATTTAACAGAGAAAGAGGTAGGGAAAAGTATTGAAGAGGGTTATCAATTAAGTTCTTTGATTGATTTGGGTCGCATTCGTCTTGCTTATCCTTATAATTTGTTGGTTGAATTATTTGGGTTAGAGAGTTTGAAAGAGGACTTTAGAGTGTCCGCCAATGTTGTAGACCAAGTAGAAGGTTTCTTAGAAAAATATTTAGATGAGCGTTCTATTAACATTCTTCATTTACGTTATTTGTCTGAGAGAACTTTAGAGGAAATTGGAGAGATTATAGGTGCTTCTAGAAATCGAGTAAATCAGCTAGAACAAAAAGCTTTCAATATTTTGCGTAGAAACTTAACGGATTCTCTTTTCCGTTATACTTTCTCTCTTAATCAGAAGGAAGAACAGTTGCGTTTATTGGAAGTTCAAATAAAGGAAAAGAGCAAAGAAGTACCAACTGAGGGTCGGGAGGTATCTCAAAAAGAACTTAAATTAAGAAGTCCTTTAGGAGTCTTATTGTTGAAACCTAAAGAGATAAATGCTTTGAAAAATACCGGTTGTGACACTTTGCAAGATGTAATTGACTTATATAAACAGGATCAGATTCGAAAACGTAAAGGTTTAGGTCGTCGAGGAATTGTTTATATTTATAATGCTTTAGTTGACTATGGAGTTTTAGAAGGGTTTGAAAAGGCAGAAGTACAGGATTCTCATAAAGAGTTTATGGATTGGTATCGCAATCTTGTTCGCAAGATAAATGTTGCATTTAGTTAAAAAGGAGGTAGAATTACTACTTTTGAAGTAGTTCTACCTTAATTTGAAAAAAAATTAAAAAAAAAAGTTTAACAAAAGTATTGACAAGTTCAAGTTTTTTTGTTATAATGGTTACATAAAATAAAGGAAAGAGGTATTAACCTATGAAAAAATCAACAATCGCAATGACAGCAGTCGCAGCTGCTACAGTTTCTCTATTTAACACAGTAGGCGCAGAAGAAGTCGCTCCAAAACCAGTGAATGTGGAAGCGCCAAAGGCGGAGGTTGTGGAAACAACTGCTCCTGCGGTGGCGATAAAAGAAGAGGTTGCTACAAAAGAAGCAGAAGCTAAGAAAGCGGATCAAGCTGTAGTAGAAGCAAAACAGGCAGTCAAAGATGCCAAGCGTGCTACAAATGAAGCAGATTCTCTTGTCAATGAGAAAACAGAAGCTGTAAAAAAAGCAGAGGATTTTGCGAAAAAGGCAAGCCCAGCAGTTATTACAGAAGCTGAGAAAGCAGTTACTAAGGCTGAGTCTGCTGTTCCTGCAAAAGCAGAAGCTCTTAAAAATGCAGAAGCAAATGCTGAGAAAGCAAGCCAAGCGGTATCTGCACAAGAAGCAGTTGTAGCAGAAAAAGAAGCTACTCAAGCTACAAAAGAAAAAGCATTTACAAGTGCCACAGAAGCGGTTCAAATCGCCACAGACGCTGCTCGTGGCAAAGGCTTGGAAAATGCCAAGGAAGCACAAAAAGAAGCCATAGAAGCCGAAAAAACAAGCAAACAAGCGCAAACAGATGCAGAAACTGCCTTAAAAAATGCAGAGAAAGCAAATCAAGCTACAAAAGCGCAAATCAAGAATACACAAGCAGATATTGCTACAAAAACCCAAGCGGTATCGGATGCTAAAGCTCATCAAACACAAGCAGAACAAGCTCTTAAAGCGGTCACTGCTGAAGTTAACGCTCTTATCGAGTCATCAAAACCACTTGCAAAAGGGTCTATCCAATTCAAAGAAGCCTTTGTTTCTAAAATCAAAGAAAAAATCCAGTTGAATAAGGACTACTGGGCAATTCCAGATAATAAACTTACTCAATCGGATATTGATAAATTTGAAGCTCGTAATAAAGAGTTGAAAAAAGAGATCACTGACATGGTTGGAGATAGCATCCAATCTAAAAACCTTGTCTTAAGCGAAGCGGATAAGGCTGACAAAACACAGTATGATGTGAACAATCTTCCAAAAGAAGTCCGTGATGATTTGACATTCTTTGCAGCAGACTTGATTTCAAACTTGCGTGAGCAGTTGGGGCTTTCAGACGTTGTAGTAACAAAAGACTCCTTTGAGTTCGCAGAAAAAGTCGCTAAAGAGTACATCAAGCGCGGATGGTCTAGTGAGATTCACGAACAATACCGTTCTAACGGTGGTCACGGTCACTATGCTCAGGGTATCCATAAGGTCGCTGATGAATACGGTTTGAACGGTATTCATCCAACAGAAGCTCAAATGAATAAAGGACGTCAAGGGTATGAAAATCTAGTAGCTCATACTATTTCTGGTCCCGTTAAACTTACTAAGTCTGAAATGCGTCAAGAGTTGTTCGATTCTTTGTCAATGTTAGTTAATATTGAACAAGATTACGGTCACTTAGTGGGTATGCTCAACTTCGACACTCCGAACGAGAAAAACTACTTCGGTGGTTTCGCACAAAGTGTTACAAAAGATCTTTACATTAATCATTATATCACAGGTACGACTGAGAGTCCAGTAAAAAACTCAAAATTCAACACAACAGAAATCACAAATCCTTACACAGTAGCTCGCAAAGATAAATCAGCTACTACTAAACTAGAAGCTAAAAAAGCAGAGAAAGCTCAAGCAGAACAAACTCTTAAAACTGCTAATCAAACTGTAGCTGAAGCAGAAACTGCATTGCAAACTGCAAACTCAAACTTGAAAGCACAAGAAGCTCAACTTAAAGATACAGTAGCCTTGAAACAAACTCTTCAATCTGCAACACAAGCTCATAACCAAGCGGTTGTTACACTTTCAAATGCCAATGCCTTGGTTGCTACCTTGTCTGCTACAAAGGCAGATAAAGAAGCGAAATTGGCAGAGTTGAAAGCAACTGCAAAACAAGCAGAGAAAGAATTTAACCAAGCAAAAGCAGAAACAACAGCAGAGAAAGCAACTCTCTCTTCTCTTCAAGCGAAAGCAGAGGAAGCTACTCAAGCGGTATCCGTTGCCAAAGAAGCACTTGACCAAGCAAAAGCACAAGTTGTTTCTTCAAAAGAGTTGGTTCAAGATTTGAAAGTTGCTGCAAAAGAGCTTGAAACACGTAAGGCAGAGTTGAAAGATGCAGAAGAAGCGCTCAAGGAAGCAAAAGCAAACCAAACAACTGCGCAAGAAGCACTTGAAGCAAAAGAAAAAGTAGCCAAAGAAGCAAGTAAGGCTTATGCGACAGCAAAAGCAAGTTATGAAGCAGAACAGGCTCGTCTTCAA
>ERZ773007.1189-NODE-1189-length-12278-cov-34.991819_pt1 | contig 12278 bp, 14 predicted proteins | sample MGYA00580665_ERZ773007 | MGnify/ENA primary metagenome ERZ773007 (study PRJEB29015, sample SAMEA2738122) | human oral metagenome | biome: human oral; feature: human-associated habitat; material: saliva | place: China | collected 2167 ... | reverse complement strand
GCGCGGACGTCGTCGCGACGGCCTGCCCCTTCTGCTCCCAGATGCTCGGCTCCGCCTCGGGCACCTCCGCCGGCTTCGTCTCCTCCGACGCCGACAATCAGAGCGCCGAGGCCGCCACGGCCTCGCCGAGCGGGAAGCTCCCCGAGGTGCGCGACGTGGCCGTCATGCTGCTCGAGTCCGTCAAGCGCGGCCAGTAGCGCACGGCCGCGCAGCGAGCCAAGCACCGTACACAACGCACACGAAAGGGGTGGCCCCGCAGGAACACCTGCGGGGCCACCCTTTAACGAAAGAAAATCAGTCCTCGACGCCGACGATGACGTTGGAGGCCTTGATGACGGCGACGGCCTTGGAGCCGACGGTCAGGCCGAGCTCCTCGATGGCGGCGTTCGTGATCGACGAGGAGATGACCAGGCCGGGGGCGACCTCGATCTTGACGATGCCGTTCACGGCGCCCTCGGAGACCTCAACGACGGTGCCGGGGAGCTGATTGCGTGCGGAGAGCTTCATGATGTGCCCTTTCATTCGTAGTGGTTTGCAAACATACTTACCCTAGCGGGCGCGCGGCGCTCCTTCTACGGATGCGACCTATTCCTGGTCCTCCGGGGAGATTTCCTCGAGGCCGACGAGGAAGCCATCCTCGTCGACGACGTTGCCGCCCACGAGGGTCGCGATCATGCCGGCGGCCTTCTCCACATCCTGCATGGAACGCAGGCGCTCAAGGCGCGCCGTGCGGCTCATCGAGCCCGCGCCCGGCGTCGGGGCGGACGTGGGCAGCCATCGCACCTGGTATTCGATGATGGCACCGGCCGTCCACGGCTCCCAGCGCAGCACGCGCGGCGGGGTGGGCACGGCGTGGACCTCGATCATCATGTCGGAGCGGTGCCCGATCGGGCTCATGAGGGCGTACCCGTCGACGACCTGCGGCTGGTCGCGCTGGGCCTCGAGCTCCTCGCGAGCCTTCGCGATCTTGGACGCAATGTCTTTGCGAACCGGGCCCAGCTCGGCCTTGAGCTTCTCGATCTGCGCGACCTGCGCGGGCGTGAGCGGAGGAGGCTTGGGGGCCTCGGGCGCGATGTCGCGCGCGTCCTTCATCTGTTCGAACCCCGCGCGCTCACGCATCGCGGACAGCAGGTCCTCGGGATTGATCCAGCGCGGTGAATAAACCGTCAGATTCACGGCCGAATCGGCGTCGGGAACCATGACGTAGCCGCTGCCCGCGATGCGCAGACCGCCGGCGAGGCGGCGAGCCATGCGACGCAGCGCCTCGAGCACGCGGTACTCCAGGCCCGTGGGCACCCCCTCGGGGAAGGCCTTGTCCCACTCGCCCATGACGCCGTTATTCTGCTGGCGGGCGTGCGCCTGCGGACAGCGCAGGACCCACGCATTCGTCAGCGAGGCCGGCGTGCCCAGCGCGGCGCGCGTCGGCTGGTCGAGCGTCCACGGCCCCTCCAGCTCGGCCTCAGAGGACAGGCGGAGGCGACCCGGGGCGATCCACCCAGCCTCGTCCCACATGGAAATCGCGAGGGCCTCGAGTTCGGCGGGGTCAACCGCTTCAGAGACGAGGAAGAGATGATGGGCGCGCGCGTCCGCCAGGTCGATGACGCCTGCGGGCTCGCTCACCTCGATGGCTGCGGCGATCGGGACGGCCGCCTCGGCGCTTGTGACCTCACCGTCGGCGGCAATCTGGAACGCCGCGTCCGTCGCGGTCATCGTCGTCAACCCGACGTTCGTCTGCGTGAGCGGGTTATCCGTCGCGCTCATCGGCGTCGGGTCCGCGAAGGAATGAGGGGTAGCAGCCATGCGTTCCTTCAGGGAACGCCTCACCGGCGAGGCCTGCGGTGCCTCGTCCCTGTTGGTGACCTGCTCGCCGCGCGGAGTCATGCCGGGCAGCGCGACGCCCTGAATGACACCCGTGCGAGTCGGGGAGGGCGCGACCGGGGGGATACCGACCCCTGCCTCGTGGACACCGCTGATCTGCGGGGCGGTGGTCGCCTGCGGGACCCCCATGACGGGCGTGGGCGCGGGCGGCTCCGGCAGTGGCGGCACCTGGAGATCCGCAGGCTCGGGAGCGGGCGGCTCCGGCAGCTCGACGGGGTCCGGTGCCGGCGGATAGCTCATCTCGCGAGCCGCACGCTCGGCGCGCTCGGCGCGCATACGTTCAAGCCGAGAGGGCGGTGGAGGAGGAAGAGCCGACATCAGGTATCACCGTTCGATGCGGGTGCGCGTGAAGCGCTCGTGCGTGCGCGACGGAGTCGGCCCGCGCTGGCCCTGGTAATGAGAGCCGAGGCCGCTGGAGCCGTAGGGGTGCTCGGCCGGGGAGGACAGGTCGAAGAAGCACAGCTGCCCGATCTTCATACCGGGGTAAAGCAGGATCGGCATCGTCGCCGTATTCGACAGCTCGAGGGTCACGTGGCCCGAGAAACCGGGGTCAATGAAGCCCGCCGTCGAGTGCGTGAGCAGGCCGAGACGGCCGAGCGAGGACTTACCCTCCAGGCGCGCCGCGATGTCATCACCGAGGGCGACGAGCTCGTAGGTGGCACCCAGGACGAACTCGCCCGGGTGCAGAACAAAGGGCTGATCGGGGCCCACGTCGACCAGGTGAGTGAGGTCCGACTGGTCCGCCGCAGGGTCGATCACCGGGTAGCGGTGGTTATCGAAGAGGCGGAACAGGCGATCCAGGCGCACGTCAATACTGGCCGGCTGAACCAAGTCGCGGTCCATCGGGTCGAGCTGGATACGCCCGGAGTCCAGGGAGGCTTTGATGTCGCGGTCACTGAGCAGCATGACTCGATTGTCGCATACTCAGCGCCGCGACAACAGCCTCAGGGGGTCACTGCAGGGGCTGGCCCTGAGCGTCGGTGGCGTAGTCACCGGAGCGGGCGAGGATCATGATGAACTCGATGAGCGCCCAGATGGCTGAAACGGGCGCACAGATCACCGTGATCGTCAGAATCAGCTGGATGATGCCCTTAGAGGTGTAGCCCAGGTAGAAGTTGTGGATACCCAGGGCACCCAGGAAGAACGCCAGGAGCACGGCGACGATCCACTGCTTGGGCGCACCGACGACGGGCTGGCCGTACGCGGGCTGTGCGTAACCGGGCTGGCCGTAGGCCTGCTGGCCCGCGGCGTAGGCGGCCTGCTCGAAACCGGGCTGCTGAGCATATCCGGGCTGCGCACCATATCCGGGCTGCGCACCTTCGGGTGCACCGTAGGGCGCCTGATTCGCGGCGGCATCGGGGCCCGCCTGGGCGGAGGTAGCGTCGTAGGCGGTGCCGTAGGTGGTCGAGCCGGGCGTCGCGGTCGCCTCGTCGAAGGAGGGGGCCGAGGCCTGGGGGAAGGACGGCGCGTCGGGGGCCGCAGCAGTATCGGGGGCGGCGTCGAATGCCGGAACCTCGGGGGCGGGAATCTCGCCCGCAGCGTCAATCGCGGGAGCGTCGGGAATCGAGAAGTCGGCCGAGGGGACCTCGGGGGTGGCATCCTTCGCGGGATCCTCGGGGGAGAAGGGAGTGGCCTGCGGGTCGGGCGTCGTCATGGGTGAGCCTTTCGGTTGTCGTGGGGGGCCGCGAACGGCCGTACTGACATAGCCTAGCGTGCACAGGCAGCAATGTGGGAGCCGCGTCCACCCCGAAACGCCCCTGATTGATCCCGGAGGCCGCGAAGCAGCGCCGTGGTTCCTCACCTCACAAACGATCACTCTCACCCTCGAGAGCACGCTCCGCCAATGAAAAAGCGTGGGGCCCGGCATCAAGCCGGGCCCCACGGGGTAGTCTGACGCGCGCATCACGCGCGGAGCGCAGGTGCTCAGACGGTGGGAACGCCGTTGGAGTCCGTCGCGTAGATCCACTTGCCCATGAAGGTCATGATGGCGCACGCGAGGCCCGCGATGCCGACCAGGAGGACGATCAGGTAGCCGATGCCAAGCAGGGCACCGCTATTCGACGTGCCACCGATAACCATGAGGACATAGCCGAGAACCAGAGCGGCGACGCGAATCGCGCCGATCTTCATGTGGCCGAGGTAGAAGTCGCCGGCGGCGATACCGCCGAGGAGCAGGTTGAGCAGGCCAGCGACCATGCGGGACTTGCCCTGCACGGGGGCGTTGTAACCAGGCTGCTGAGGAGCGGACATGTTGTCTCCTATGTGTTGATGACCCCTGGGATAGGGGCGTTTTCTAAAAACACGGTCAGACTACCGAAGCATTTGCATTTTGTACAATATCCGCCCCTTTTTATGTTACGGATCACAGGTTAATTTCTTTCGTTCGTCGCAGTGCGACTTTCTTCCATAGACTGACTGGGTGTTCACAAATCCGACGGCCGAGGCCTCGCGATCACTCCTGATCGACCTGCCCCATTGGTTCGCCGCACATCAGCGCAACCTGCCCATGCGCGCGCAGGGCGTCTCCGACTGGGGGACCCTCGTCTTTGAAATCATGAGCCAGCAGACCCCCATCTCACGGGTCCAGCCAATCTGGCTTGAGTGGATGGAACGCTGGCCCACCCCCGCCGATCTTGCCACCGCATCCTCGGCAGACATCATCGTCGCCTGGGCAAACCTCGGATACCCCTCACGCGCCCTGCGCCTCAAGGCCTGCGCGGCCGCGATCGTCGAAAAGCATGACGGCGAGGTCCCACTCACCATGAAGGAACTCACCCTCCTGCCGGGCGTCGGCACCTACACCGCATCCGCGCTGCTCGCCTTCCGCCACGGAATCCGCGTGCCGGTCCTGGACACGAACGTGCGTCGCGTGCTGGTCAGATTTCTGGACGGCCGAGAGTTTCCTCCCCACACGACGCCCTCAAAAGCGGAAACAATGCGGGCCGACGCATTATTGCCCGAAGACGGGCACCGCGCGGCCGAGGTGAGTTTGTCGCTCATGGAATTCGGGGCCCTGGTCTGCACGCAGCTCAGCCCGTCGTGCGACGAGTGCACGATCTCGAACAACTGCGCGTGGGCGCTCGCCGGATTCCCGAAGGACGAGAAGCGCCCCACGCCCCAGCCCTACGTCGGCACCGACCGACAGGCGCGCGGCCGCATCATGAAAGCCCTGCGTACCGCACACTTCGAAGGCAAGGAAGGCCTCACCAAGCGTCGGGTCCTCGACGTAGCCCGCATCGACGGCGGCGACCGCTACCAGCCCTCACGCGTGTACCGCGCCCTCCTCAAAGACGGCATGATCGTCTACGACGAGGACACGAAGCGCGTCACGCTCCCCCGGTAACACCCTCAGCACGAGGCCGGGGCACCCACGCCCACCGCGCGCGGCCCCGGGAAGGTGCCACGGCCTCGTCGATGAATCAGTAGCGAATCGCGTCGATCGGCTTGACGCGCACGGCCGCGAGCGCGGGGATGATCCCGCACAGGGCACCGATGCTCGTGGAGATGGCAACGCCCGCGATGGCCGCGCCGGCGGGGAAGGCCGGGGTGTCGCTGAGCGTGACGCCGAGGGCCTCGAGGGGAAGGAATCGCACGACCACGATCGCGATTCCTACGCCGATGACGCCGGCGACGAAGGTCGCGACGACGGACTCCATGAAGACGGCGAAGAAGACGCGCGCCGCAGAGGCGCCGACGGCCCGGCGGATGCCGATCTCGCGCACCCGCTGGCGCACGGTCACGATGGCGACGTTCAGCAGGCCGAGGGCACCCAGGAACACGATGATGCCGCCGATGACCATGATGACGTTGGAGATCGTGCCCAGCTGCTCCTCGCCGATGTCCTCGTGCTCGCCGCCCGAGACAGAGACCTTCCAGCCCTCGCCGAGGATCGAGGCCAGGGAGCGGGGCAGGGTCTCGCGCGCCTGGTCGGCGTTCTCGGTTCCCACCCACGCGATCATGGCCGGGGAGGTCATCTGCGGGAAGGACACGCGCGCCGCGTCGTAGTGCGCGAACACGGTCGGCATGTCGTAGGAGCTCTTCGACTTGGTGACGCCGACGACGCGCATCGCCACGCCGTCACTCGTGTGCAGGACGATCGGCACCTGGTCGATGGGGGCGCGCCCGAGCTGATCCCACAGGGTCTGCGAGATGACGACGGGAATCAGGCGCTGGTCGGCGTCGCTGCTCTCGACCCAGCGTCCCGCGAGCATGCGGGTGCGGTAGATGACCGCGTAGGAGGGGTCCACGCCCTGGAACGCGACGCCGTCAACCATGTCGCCGATCTTCGTCAGGGGATAGCCGCGGAATTGTCCACTAGCCCTGGCCTGGCGGGCTTCGACGATCTCTCCGCCCCCGCTGGAAAAGCGCGACCAGTAGTGGATGTCCGTCTTCTCGGCCAGGGTGGCCATGGCCTCCCCGATCGTGTCCTTTTCGTCGGGACGCGTCGCGGTCTGCTCGCCGCTCGGCGAGGCATCGGCTCCCGTCCCGGAGACGTCCTGGTAGGGGCCGTTCGCTGATGGCCCCTCCGGCGAGGCCGAGGAGCTTTCGGGGGTCAGGCGCAAGGTGACGGAGCGACCCTCGTAGAGTTCCGCCAACTCGCGCGAGGACTGCAGGAGCAGGTCACCGAGCGCAATGACGATCGTCATCGCAGCGACGGCCGCGACCACGCCCACGAGGGAGAGGACGACGCGCGCCTTCTGGACCTTGACCTCGCCCCACGCCTCGATGAGCGCACCCAGAATCTGGCTGACAGCGTTCACTGCTCCCCCTCCTCCGGCCTCGCCGGGTCCAAGGCCCGCTCGTCCTCGTGGGTCCCCGTACCCTCATCAGTCCGCACACCCTCGTCGGTCCCCGTAGCTTCGGCGTCGGCGGGCACCGGCGGGGGTTCCGGTATCGCATTGCGCGCCCCGGCCTCGTCGCCCGAGTGTCCTGCCTCCACGCGGCGGGTGAGAGCGTCGGGATCCCCGACCTCGTGCAGCGTACCGTCGTAGAGCTCGTAGGCGCGCTGGGCTCGCGCGGCCACCGCCATGTCGTGCGTGATGACGATGAGCGCGGCGTTGGACTCGCGGGCGACCTCCTCGAGGAGGGCCATGACGACGCGGCCCGTGTCCGGGTCGAGGGCGCCCGTCGGCTCGTCGGCGAGGATGACGCGCGGGCGGCGCACGAGGGCGCGCGCGATCGCGATGCGCTGCTGCTCGCCGCCGCTCATCTCGCCCGGGTAGGAATCCGCACGCTCCCCCAAGCCCACGCGCTCCAGCATGTCGAGCGCGATCGAACGCCTGCGCAGCAACTGCGGGCCCGGCGCGTACAGGAGCGGCACCTCGACGTTTTCGGCGGCCGTGCGCGCCGAAAAGATGTTGAACTGCTGGAACACGAAGCCGAAGTCTTCTCCGCGCATGCGCGCGCGACGCCCCTCCCCCAGGCGCGTCGTGTCCACCCCGTCCAGCTCGTACGTGCCCGAGGTCGGGGCATCCAACAGGCCAATGATGTTCAGCATTGTGGACTTGCCGGTGCCCGAGCGGCCGACGATGGAGACGTGCTCGCCCTCGGCGACGTCAAGGTGAACGCCGCGCAGGATGTGCAGGTCTTCCCCGTCAGGCAGGGTCACCGTGCGGGTCACGTCCCGCAGGCACACGAGACTCATTGCGCGCCCGCCCCGCCGTTCGAGCCGCCCGCGCCGCCAGCCCGACCGGAGTCCGCGCCGCCCAAGGGACCGTCCTGGTCGTCCTGATCGTCCTTGTTCGAGGTCGGGGTGAACTCGAGGATCTCCTCGCCCTCCGTCAATCCCTCCTTCACCTCGACCATCTTGCCGTCGGTGATACCCAGGGTGACGGCGCGCTTGTCAGGCTTCGTCGGGTCGGCGGTCGGCAGGTAGACGTAGCCAGACTGGTAACGCCCCTCGACCGCGGAGATCGGCACCGCGAGGACGCCCGTCGCCGACCCGGCCGTCATCTCGAGGGTCACCTGCAGGCCCGCGAACACCGTCTGATCTGCTGGGATCGCGCAGCGGGCCTTCAGGTCCGTCGAGGACGAGGCCCCAGTATCGGAGCCGTTGTTCGCCTTGGGATCCTGCTGCTTACCGGTCGGACTCACCAGCTTGACACCCGAGCATTCGAAGGGTGCCGGACCGTTCTTGATGGTGACGGTCGCCGTCGAGGGCGCGTCCTGCAGGCGGTACATCTGGTCCGCGCTCAGGGGTGCGACCGCGGAGAAAGTCGCCGGGGCGACGGTCGCCACCGTGTCGCCAATCGCGAACTGCTGGCCGACGAGCACACTCGTCGACACCGTCCCATCACCGGGCGACACGACCGTCTCGTACTTGTACGTCGAATCGGCGGTCTCGACGCTCACGTTGCCGTCCTCGTCGGTGACCTGACGGGTCTCGCCGGGGATTTCCTTGCGGATCTGGACGAGGGAGTCACCCTTGGATACCTTGTCGCCATCGTTGACGAAGGTGCGCACGACGGCACCGTCCAGGGTCGCGCGGGCGACGACCGGCTCATCCGCCTGGATCGTGCCCGTCACGCTCACTGTGTTCGTGATGTCGGCGCGGCCCACCTCGGTCGTCATCTGCCCGAAGCTGCCGCCCGGATCCATGCCGTCGCTGCCTTCATCCTCCTGGGCGGCGGGAAAGAACGCGAACTTCACCAAGGAAATAGCGATCACTACCCAGGCCAGTACCTTGACAACGTCGAGCACCTGGGCGGTGCGGGTCTTGTGTGCCACGTGCGTCTCCTTTGATGAACGGCGTTGCTCAATTGTAAGGTGCACCTCATTCAAGCAGCAAGGTTTCCCCGTCTTTTCGGGGTTTTCTCAGGGTGCTTTCCGTTGGCTGGGCAGCGTGCTTCCATGCCCTACGATGGGAACAAACCGACGAAAGGCTGCCATGATTCGCCGTGCCACGCCCGCAGACGCCGAGGCACTCTCCCACCTCTCGCGCACCTGCTTCACGCAGACCTTCGGGCACCTCTACACACCCTCCGACCTGGACGCCTTCCTCGACGAGGCCTACTCCCCCACCGTCTTGCGTGCCGAACTCGAAGACCCCGAGCGCGCGACATGGCTCCTCTTCGAGGATTCAGTCGACGAGGCCGGGGCGACGCTCTCCTCCACCGACCACCCGGGCACGCCCGAACCCGGAGACGAAGCCCCGACCTCATCCGTCCCACAAGCCCCCATCGGCTACGTGACCGCATGCCCGGCGCACCTGCCCCACCCCGACGTCGCGCCCGGCGACGGCGAGGTCCAGCGCCTCTACATCCTGCAGGGACACCAAGGTGGGGGCCGCGGGACCGCGCTGCTTCGCACCGCGCTGGACTGGCTCGAGCGCGACGGCCCGCGCACGATCTGGATCGGCGTGTGGAGCGAAAACTACGGGGCGCAGCGGTTTTATGCGCGCCACGGCTTCGAGATTGTCGGCGACTACTCCTTCATGGTGGGCGACCACGCGGACCACGAACTCATCACGCGCCGCCTCCCGCGAGCGCTCAACGAGTGAGTGACGCGTCGGTAATGCTTCATTAACGCTTCAGTAACGCGCACTCGGCGCGTCAGCGGCGCGTCAGTGGTGCACGCTCGGCGCGTGAGTGGCGCACGTTCGACGCGCGAGTGGCGCGTCAGTGGCGCACGCGCCAACGCTCATAGACGAAAGGGCCCCGAGGCGTCATACCTCGGGGCCCTCCCCACGTTGTGTCGCTCAGGCCTGCTCGGACTCGGCGATCTTCTTGCGCACGTCATCCATGTCCAGGTTCTGGATCTGCGAAATCAGATCCTCGAGCGCGGACAGCGGCAGAGCGCCGGACTGGCGGAACACCGCGATGCCATCGCGGAACGCCATGAGGGTCGGGATCGACGTGATCTGCGCGGCCATCGCCAGCTGCTGCTGATCATCCGTGTCGATCTTGCCGAACACGATGTCCGGGTACTTCTCGGAAGCCTCTTCAAAGATGGGGCCAAACTGGCGGCACGGGCCGCACCAAGTCGCCCAGAAATCCACCAGCACAATGCCGCCGGCGGACACGGTCTGCTCGAAGTTCTCCTGCGTGAGAGTAACGGTAGCCATGATTCTCCTGTTGTCGCCGGCTAACCCGACGGTGGTCGAGGCGCAGGCTTGATGCCCACGCGTGAACTGTCTTATTCAACGGACGCAGCGCGCCCACTATTCCCCGGAAGGAAGATCCGCGGTCGTGACGTGGCGCACGTTCTCCTCCGAGGCGCCCAAGCCTCGCAAAATGAACGTCTCCACCAGCGTGAGCGCAGACTCGCGATGCTCCGGATCCTGCGGCAGACGCTGCCCCTGCAGCGTCGCGTGAATCAGGTGAACCGCACCGAGCGTATTCTGCTGAGCGATCAGCCCACGCTCCATGGCCTCGTCGAGGATGCCGATGAGGACCTCACCCACAACACCCGCATGATCATGGAGATGCGAGGCACCCTGACCGGACATGTGGCGGCGCAGACCCATGCCGGCCTTGACGTGGTAGCGACCGATCATCTGCAGGTGCGAACGAATGTAGATGCGCAGTCGCATCAGGGGATCCGGCTCGGCTTCGAGGCGCTGAGTCAGCACGCGCGCAAACTCTCCCGTGACCTCGCGCATGTAGGCGAGCAGGAGCACCTCCTTATCCGCGAAGTGGTTGTAAACCGCCGTGCGGCCGACACCCGCGCGCTCCGCAATCTGGCTCATCGTGATCGACTCGAAGGACTGCTCGCCCATGAGCGACCCCAGGGCCTCGAACAGGCGCGCGCGAGTCAGCTCGCGGTGAGAGGCGAGGGACTCCCCAATAATCTTCGGCATGCGCTTATTCTGACATCTTTCCCCTTAGTGTCGTCAAATTATGGCTGCGCGCCGGTTGCCCATCCTCAGCGAGCGCAGCGGGCCACCACGGCCTCGACGATGGGAAAGTCTGCGACGATCCAGGGGAGCGCGGCGAGGTCCGCGAGGGGCACCCACCGGGCCTCGAGGTGCGACGCGCCCGCGCGCGGGGCGGGAGAGGCGGCCGAGACCTCGGCGAGCCACACGCCCATGACGCGGCCGCCCAGGATCGGCCACCACGGGCCATCTTCGGGACACACGCGTTCACCCATGGTGAGGCGCGCGCCGAGCTCCTCGGCGATTTCGCGCTCGAGGGCGTGTACTGGATCCTCATTGTCCTCGACCTTGCCGCCGGGCAGCTCGAACTGGCCGCGCAGCTCCTGCGGGTAGGCGCGCGAGCAGGCGAGCAGCATCGTGGGCTCGCTCAGGGAATCAACGATCGCGGCGGCCACCACGGGACGAGTCATAGGAACTCCAATCAATCAGGCGAGCCCAGTGTATCTGGAGGGAGAGCGCACGCCGGATCTGGACGGCAGACGCTGACAGCATGTACCGGGCCATCGGCTGCTCCTCACCACACCGACAAGTCGCGCCAGTTGCGCGGCTATCCCCACACTGCGCACACCACAACACTCCGCCGTCGCCCACACGCCGGTTCACACTCAAGCCCCGCAGGTTGCGCGCCCATCCGGCGTAACGATATGATCGACGGGTCGATTCCTTCGGGACGATGAATTGCGGGCGTAGTTCATCGGTAGAATGGAAGCTTCCCAAGCTTCAGAGGCGGGTTCGATTCCCGTCGCCCGCTCCACCCCCGCCCGGCCGCGTGCCGGGCGGTTTTGTTATGCCTGCGCGGGGGAATTGCACGACATGAAGGGCCGACACGCCGGCGACACGCCGTGCGGCGGCTTCGTGCAGTGCAAATCCCCCACCATTGCAGGCAGGGAGGGCGCACGGCGCCTACAAGACCGTGCGCAATACCGGTTGGCGCGAAAAAACTCGCCCGGCACGGCTCCTCCACCGGCTCACCCGCGAAAAAACTCGCCCAACGCGCCTAAAAACAGCGTTTTTCGCCCATTTTGGGCTTGCAGGGCGAACTTTTTCGCGCTCGCACCCACCATCAGGCCGAGCAGGGCGAACTTTTTCGCGCCCGGCATGGCAAGTTCTCGAAGTCGAAACACTCAAGGCCACGACGACACATTCACGCTGTCCACATGAAACCACCAGCGCCACTGCTCACCTCAGGTAGCTCGTTGTTGAAACCGACGGCACCAACGCGCCCCTGATCGAGCGCACCACCGGCTAGCAAGGACGTTCAGGAACGCATATTGTCGGATCTGGAAGCGAAATTGAGGCGACTTAACGAAGCTGAAAGTGCTACCAGCGAGGCCCTGGGGAGGCTTACTGATCTACGCTATCTATGTATGGAAAACTCGCTATACCCCCGCGAAGGTACTATTGCCTGAACTTGCATAAAGCTTCTCGCTCGCTTCTGTCGACACTGAGAAAACGACATTCGCGACCACATTATTCTCCCGATTGGAGGTGTCACGATGGGTTCCCGGTTAGGTGTTTTGCTTAAGAC
>ERZ773007.1185-NODE-1185-length-12323-cov-23.796462_pt1 | contig 12323 bp, 5 predicted proteins | sample MGYA00580665_ERZ773007 | MGnify/ENA primary metagenome ERZ773007 (study PRJEB29015, sample SAMEA2738122) | human oral metagenome | biome: human oral; feature: human-associated habitat; material: saliva | place: China | collected 2167 ... | reverse complement strand
TCGCAGCTGCGGCAGCTTTTACCGCTGGTTCTGTGGCAGCAATCCCGGCAACCTTCGCGGCAGAAGCACCCGCCGATCAGCAGCAGCAGGTTGTCGATCAGAAGGCAACTGCTCAGGCTTCTTCCCTGCCTGGCGGCAACGCAACCGAGACCCCCAAGGCTGAGGCGCCCAAGACCGAGGCACCTAAGGCTGAAGCTCCCAAGGCAGAGGCTCCTAAGGCAGAGACCCCCAAGACTGAGGCTCCTAAGGCTGAGGCAACTGAAGCACCCAAGACCGAAGCTCCCAAGGCTGAGGCTCCGAAGACCGAAGCTCCCAAGGCTGACGCAACCGAGACTCCCAAGGCAGAGACTCCCAAGGCTGAGACTCCTGCCCCCACCGCTCCTGCAACCCCCGAGCCGACCACCCCCTCCACCCCGGCTCCCGAGGCAAAGCAGGCTGACCCCTCCATCGTTATTGAGAATGCTCACTTCCCCGGCAATGCACAGCTGAACACCGTGAACGTTGTTGGCACCGGCTTCTACGGCGAGAAGGTCGGCCCCGGCGTACAGGTCAGCATCTACGCACTGGACGCAGACAACCAGATCACCGGTGAGGCTCTCGCTACCATCGTGGTACCCGCAGAGCAGATTCAGGACGGCACCTTCAAGTCTTCCATTACCGTTGAAGCAAGCAAGCTGCCCGCTGGCGCATCCTACGCACTGGCTGCTGTCAGCAACCCGCAGGGTCAGCCCGATCAGAGGCTCGTAGCTATCTCCTCCTTCAAGGTTACTGAGAGCACTACCCCCGCACCGGAGACCCCCAAGGAAGAAACTCCTGCACCCGTGACCCCGGCACCCGAGGCTCCCAAGGATGAGACTCCCGCTCCTGTGACCCCGGCGCCCGAGGCTCCCAAGGAAGAAACTCCCGCTCCCGTGACCCCGGCACCGGAAGCTCCCAAGGAAGAGACCCCTGCACCCCAGACTCCTGCAGCACCCGAGAACGCAACCCTCACCACCGAGGATGCTTCCCTGAATCCGAACGACCAGTACAACGTTCTGACCTTCAATGGCTCCGGCTTCACCCACGAGTCCGTCGCTAACGGTGTCCAGATTGCGATCTTCCGTCTGGATGCAAACGGCAACATCACCGGTGAGGCTCTGGCAACCCACGACGTGCCTGCTTCTGAAATCGTGAACGGCACCTTCCGTGTCAAGGTCAGCGTTCTTGCTGAACTGCTGCAGCCCGGTTACGCATACGCAATGGTGGCAACCAGTGACCCCAACGGCCTGGTACACCAGGTCGCAGTCACCACCGCTACCGTGAGCGATGCGAACAACCCCGCACCGACCCTGCCGGCAGCTACCGAGGATGAGAACACCACCGTTCGCGATAACGGCGACGGCACCACCAGCGTCTTCACCGCTGAAATGCGCGAAGACGGTTCGGTTGTCGTAACCGAGACCCGCATGCCCACTTCTCAGGCACCCAAGGCTAAGGCTGGTAACGCATCCGCTGCTACCTCCTCCAGCTCTAAGGGTCACACTGTAGGTGTCTCCGGCACTAAGGGCTCGACCTCGACCTCTTCTTCGGCTTCCTCGAAGCCGCAGCTGGCTAACACCGGTGCTGAGGGTGTTGCAGGTATCGCAGGCGTTGGCGCCGCAGCTCTGATTGCTGGTGCTGCACTGATGCTCCTGCGCCGCCGCAGCCTCTAATAGCTCAGCCTTATGGGCTAGGCTCTGAAAATCTGACGCTCGCCGCAAGGTGAGTGAAACGAGTGCCGCCAATACTCTAGGTAGAGTATTGGCGGCACTTTTGCGTATCTACACTTTTTCTTTGCCGTGCTTTCTGGACGTGGATAGCTGGGGGAGGGGATATGCCGGTTGAGTGGTTGGCTTGTTGCGCTCAATGGTGAGGGGAGATTTTTTCTGGAGTATTGGTCTGTACTCTTTGTGAAAAAATGTAGGGAAAGCGGCGTGACCTGCTATTTTTTCACTTAAAAGAAATAAATTAAATGCATAAAAGTGCAGAATATTTTTATCACAAATCCATTAAATCTGCATATACATGCAAGAAAACTTTGACCCTCAAGGTGGAGTTGAAGAGTTTTGCCTAGTCTATGTATTTTGAGTGCTCTTGATGGTGTTCTGAAAGGCGAAAAATATTCTATGTGGGTTATTGCACAGGAAAATACTTAGAAGGTAAAGCGTATTTACCGCAATAAATGCAAAAGTATTGTTAGTGTGGAATTACCGATAAATAGAGCGATTCCCTTCGCGGTAACTTTCACCACTGCATGAATGTTATGACTAGTCCGTACGTTATAACACTCGACCCCGAAGAAACACCCGTGCATCTTCAACCCGGGGCATCAGCCGAAGGGTATCGTTCACACTCACAGAAGAAGGTGTGTTTCATGCCCGAACCCGCTCACTCAAAAACTCGAGCAACAGCCGCTATTGCTGCTTCCGTCCTGTCCGTCACCGGTGCTGGTGCCGCGCACGCAGATGTGCAGGTGCAGAATCCCGGTGGGCTCGCCTCCTCAACTACGGTGGAGCCAGATAACCCTCCCTCCGCGGAAGATGTAACCCCCATCGAAAACGTTGCTACCCAGAATTCCCCGCAGGTGTACGTAGAGCCGGGCGTTGTCATTAACCCCGCACGCTCCCAGAGCATCACCGTCAGCGGTGAAGGCTTCACCGGCGGCGCTGTTGAGCGTTACGGCGTGGCAGTCTACGTGAGCGAATACCGCCAGTACCCCCTCTACGCGCTGGGTCGCGGCTCCGCCGTAGCGATGACCCTCGTGCCCGAACTCGACGTGGATGGTGGTCGCTTCAGCACCCAGCTGACCCTGCCCGCGGGTACCCTCGACCCCAATCAGCAGTACGTTGTCGCGACAGCAGTGGTTGATCCCGGCAAGGGCTACGCAACGGAGGATGCATCCTACAACTCCTCCGCACCCCTGGAGCTGCTGCCTGCAAACACTCAGGATGAGCCTCTGAACCTCCAGATTCTCTCTGGTCAGATGGAAATCCCGCAGGATAAGAACCTGGTGGTTTACAAGGTGACAGGTCTTGGCGAGGCTCAGGCTTTTGAAATCGTGACCTACGTGTACGCTCTTGACACTCAGGGCAACCGCATCCTGCTGGCTGCCTCTCCTGCGGGTGCCGACGTCATGAACGGCACCCTCCTGGACGGTATCGAAGTGGAGGGTCGCAGGCTTGAAGAAGTACAGAGCGCCCAGGACGGCCTGCGCTATGTGCTCAGTGTTGAAATTGCGCCGTCTGCCGCTAATGGCTACACTGCCCAGGAAGTTGAGGTTCCTTTCATGAATGGTTGGAATGCAGAGCACGCCTCCACGCCGGTTGCAACCGCTGAACGCGCTATGGCTGAGCAGGCACAGTTCGAGAAGAAGCAGTTCGAGGAGAAGGTGCAGCCTGAGCCGGCTGCACAGCCTGAGGGCGTAGTACCTTCGAACACTGCACAGTCGCAGTTCGATCACGTGCTGCCCGAGGACAATCCCGGCCGCCACTACAGCCTGCCGCGCAACACCGTTTTTGACCGCGTTCGCGACACCTCTGCCGAACAGTCTCGGGACAATACCGCTAACCACGTGCTGGCTGCCCGCCTGCACGTGGAAGAAACCGTTGTACCCGAAACTGACTCCGAGAAGACCTTGACCTTGCGCGGTGAAGGTTTTGAGGGCGTCGGCACGGTGCACCTGATGGTGAGCGCCGTGGACGAATACGGTGTGGCACGCGGTGGCGTAATTGCCTCGGCTGATGTCTCAGAGATTGACCCCACTGGTGCTTTCACCGCACAGGTGCAGATTCCCGGCGCTGCCCTTAAGCCCGGCACCACCTACCGCGTGAGCGCTGTAGCGGAAGACGAGCAGGGCACCGTACGCATCGTGAACGGTGGCTTCAAGGTGGACCGTGACGGCGTGGGTAATGCGCCCGAAACCCCCGAAGCGTCGGAGTCTGAAAGCTCTGCACCTGAGGTTAAGGCGCCTGAGGCGACCGGTGCTGAGGCTGCTGCACCCGAAGCATCCGCATCTGCTGAGGCTACTGCTCCTGCAGCAGATCAGCAGAAGGCGGGGGAGAGCGCTACCGCCCAGAAGGATGATACTTCGGTTCCGGTTCAGAACACCGGTGCTCAGGATGCGTCCGCTCAGAAGGTTGAAGTTCAGAAGGTTGAACCGCAGAAGAGTGGCGAGCAGAAGGCGCAGGCCTCTGGTTCTCAGAAGGCTGTGGCAGAGCAGAAGCGTGAGCAGCTTGCCGCTACCGGCGCTTCCAATGTGCTGGTTATTAGTGCTGTTGGATCGATATCGTTGCTTGCAGGTATGCGCTTGAGCCGCCGTCGCCGTAGTGGGATGCCGCTCAGCTCTCGCCGCTAAACCACGCGAATTATTGCCCCACTAGGCAAAATATGCACAAAGATGAAGGGGCGTCCGAATCATAGGATTTGGGCGCCCCTTCATCTTTAACTTTGCCTAAGGCTAAGCCTACGTTGATCTAGGATTACGCCTATAATTTATGGTGATGTCGCATACATTGCTGTAACTCTTTGCTGCCTCGTTTACACGGGGTGGGAAACGCTATGAAGCGCCTCCGCTCACCGAAAGTAGAAAACCGTTGCACTGCGTCTACTTCCAATCTTTGGGCGTGGAAGTCATACAATCATTCCACTATATTCACTCACGAAATCAGGTGACCACCATGTTTTTCATGCAGCGAACTTCTCGCGGCGCGGCGCTAGTAGCGTCCGCAACCCTCGGTTTGGCAGGTGCCCTCGCGCCTGCAACTCTTGCTCCCGGCACCTTTGCATCCGCCGCTTATGCGCAGACTCAGCAGGCCGTGCCGTCTGAGAGTGCAGCACCTGTAAACACCGCAGAGCCGTTCGACCACGTACTGCCCGAGGATGACCCCCGCCGCCACTACAGCCTGCCGCGCGACACTCGCTTTGACCGTATTCGCGACATCTCTGCTGACCAGCAGCAGGACAACACCGCTAACCCCGTGCTGACTGCCCGCCTGCGTGTAGAAGAAACCGTTGTTCCCGAAAACGACTCCGAGAAGACCCTAACCCTGCACGGCGAGGGATTCACCGGCATCAGCTCGGTACAGCTGATGGTCAGCGCCTTGGATGAACACGGCGTGGTGACCGGCGGCGTCATTGCTTCGGCTGATGTCTCGGAGATTGATTCCACTGGTGCTTTCACGGCGCGGGTGCAGATTCCTGGCGCTGCCCTTAAGTCCGGCACTACCTACCGCGTGAGTGCTGTAGCTAAGGATGAGCAGGGCACCCCGCGTACCGTACTTGGTGGATTCAAGGTGGTTCTTGATAGCACGGATGGTGTGCCCGCTACTCCTGAGGTGTCGGCATCTGAAAGCTCTGCCCCGAAGGCTGAGGCACCCGTGGCTAATACCCCCGAAGTAACCGGGCCTGCGCAGGCTCCTGCGGCTGATGCATTGGCACCCGCCGAATCTACTGAACCTGCTGAGGCCCTTGCTCCTGCTGTGGATCAGCAGAAGACGGGGGAGAGTGCTACCGAGCAGAAGACTGATGCTTCGGTTACGCTCCAGGATGCTGAACCTCAGAAGGGTAGCGAGCAGAAGCGTGAGCAGCTTGCCGCTACCGGTGCTTCCAATGTGCTGGTTATGAGTGCCGCTGGGTTGCTTTCGCTACTTGCTGGTGTGTACTTGAGCCGCCGTCGCCGTAGTGAGATGCCGCTCAGTTCTCGCCGCTAAGCCACGCGAATTATTGCCCCACTAGGCAAAATATGCACAAAGATGAAGGGGTGCCCGAATCATGGGATTTGGGCGCCCCTTCATCTTTAACTTTTCCTAAGGTTATACCTATAATTTAGAGTGCTGTCATAGACGGCACTATCACTCTTTACCGCCTCGTTCACCCGAGGAGGAGTCGCTGTGAAGCGCCTCCGGTCACCGATATCAGAGAACCGTTATTCTGCGCCTACTTCCGACCTTTGGGCGCAGGAGTCACACGACGATTCATCACACTCACTCACGAAAATAGGTGACCATGTTTTCCACGCAGCGAACTGCTCGCGGCGCGGCGCTAGTAGCGTCTGCCGCCCTCGGTTTGGGCGGCTCCGTCGCGCCTGCAACTCTGGCCCCTGCCACCTTTGCCTCTGCCGCTCACGCGCAGACTCAGCAGACCCCGAAGCCTGAACTTCCCATCGCCGTTGCCACCGATGTGGTTAGCCACGACATTACCCTGGACCTGGTTGCTCAGAGCAATGACTACACCCTGCTGTCGTTGACCGGTGTAACCTCTTTGGAGAATCTGAGGGTTCGCCTGGTCGCTATTTCCGTTGACGATGGTATCGTGGCGGCGATGACCGTGCCTGCCTCCCAGATGACTGCCTCTCTGAACGATGAGGGTGCGCTAGAGGTCAGTATTCACCAGCGCCTGAACGTTGAGCAGCCGTACATGGTTGAGGTGCAGAACCTGAGCACCAAGGATGCTATTTCGGTTGAGTTCATGCCTGAACAGGGCGCGACCGTTGACGAGATTCTGGCGAGCCGCCAGAACATTTTCTTCCCTGACACCCCAGGCGTTCCCCGTGCTAACCGCGTGGAGGCGAATCCCACCCCCGAGGTGTCCCTGAGCCCCAGCGCATCCCCGAGCGGCGCGAAGGATAGCCCGCGCCCGACGGTCGCCCCGGCACCTTCTGAAGCGCCGTCTGCATCGCAGAAAGTTTCGGCTCGTCCTTCTGCGAGTGCATCTGCTAGCGCCTCGGTGAGTGCGTCTGCCAGTGCTTCTGCTTCGGCGAGTTCTTCTACCGATGATGCGGCACCCGCTGAGGTGACCGAGGATCGTCTGCTGGTGCACTCCCGCTCCGATCGGGCTCCCGCGGAGACCCGTGAGGCGACCCTGGAAATTTCTACCGCAGAGCTGCGCGGATCGGATGAGCTGCAGCCGATTAGCGTGCGCGCTAGGAACGTGGCGGAGAGCGGCCTGGGCTATGACGTGATGGTCTTTGAAATGCCTGCTGACGGCGGTGCCGTGGGTTCACCGCTGGCGACCACGCATGTGAGCCCTCAGCAGGTGACTGATGCTTCTTTCTCTGCTGATTTGAAGGTTCCCGGAACCTCCTTGCATGCGGGTAAGCGTTACCGCGTGGTTGTGGTGGGCGGTGACTCCACCGAGGAGCTGAAGCTCATGGCGACTAGCGCTTTTGGCGTGAGCGTGATTCAGCGTGCGGTTCCTGTTGATCCGGCTCCGAAGCCTACGAATACTGTTGTTCACCCGCAGATTCCGATGATTTCTGATGCGAATCAGCGTGTGAGCCCTTCGGCCCCTTCGGGTCGCGTGAGCACTGTGGATTCTTCAGGTGCCTCTGCGGATGCTCAAGATTTGGTGACTGATTCTGTCGCTAAGATCCCGTCGGTGGATAGCGCTCTGGGCTATATTGTGCAGGCGCAGCAGTCGGCGCGTGCGATTACCGCGCAGGCTCGTAGTTCTGTGGCTGAGACTGCGGTGGTTCCTTCGACGATGGTGATGTCTGGTTATGCGGTGATGTTGCCGGGGCGTACCGTGGTGAACCTGTTGGGTTACCAGTCTACTGAGGGGGAGACGGTGACTGTTGCTTCGCCTCAGGAGAATGTGGGTGCTGCAGGTTCGGGTAGTTTCTATACGCGTAGCTCGAAGTCGCGCGGTGATTCTGCCGGTTCGAAGCTGGAGGCGAGTGCTCAGGATAATGGCCCGCTGCCGGAGGGTACCTTGCCGCTGAGTATTGCTCTGCTGGGTTCGGTTGCCTTTGTGGGTACTGCTGTTGCGGTTAACGTGTATCGTCGCCGCCTTGAGGGTGCTGAGGAGCTGGGTGCCGAGTAGCTCAGCTATTTGTTGCTTAGCGCTGTGAGGCGTGGCTCTCTGTAGGGGAGTTTGTTGAGTGGGAGGCGTTCTGCTGGATGCGTGCCGTGTGGGTGCGTGTTTGGTGGGGCGCCTTCTGTGTGCCCGGATGTTTGACTCTATTGCGCGGTGGTCTGGTGCGCTTTGGGGTGGTGTAAAAATCTCTTTTTAGTGCACTCTGGGGAATATATTTTGACATTCGAATTTTGCGTTATTTATATCTCAGTAAAGTAATTAATTCCCTTTTATTTCGGCAATTACTGCGACATAAGGTTTTAGCACGTGAATGCAATGCAACATTAAGTGCAATATCCGTGTTAGGCTAGGGTGTAACCGACGTACTGGTGCGCAAATACTTGGATAGAAACACCGGCTTGTGGTGAGCCTTCCCTAGTCCACGCTTTGCGCCTACATCGATCGAAATGGCGCACATGACTATCACTCGACTTCCGAAACGCATTCATGCTCTTTCGCTTGTAGCCGCTTTAGGTGCAAGCGCTTTTGTGCTTCCTGGTGCCTCCGCAGTAGAGGCTGAAGCAATTAACGTGAATGATTGCCTGGCGGCTCTGGTTAATAGCGAATTTGAATCGAGTTGCCCCTATGAAGACCTCGAAATTGAGGTCGACACTATTGAGATTCAGATTCAGTCCATCAAGGACGGTCAGGCAACCATTAAGCTCGCCCCCCTCTATGAGGGCGGCTACGTGGGCGATGCCTCTAGGGTGTACCTGGTAATGCAGTACTACGACGCCACTGGCACGTTGCTTGGGTCTGACACTTACGAGCCCTCCGCAATGCAGGTTGAGCGTGCGGACGACGGCTCGATGCTCGTCACCTTTGAGATGCCGCAGATGCCCCAGGAGGGCTACTACTCCATGAGCGTCATGGACCTGACGACCTCTGATGAGGGCTATGGCGAATTCATGATTTCTGAGGGTTCCCTCGTTCCGCACGCTATCCCGATTGAGGATGACTCTGACGAGGTGATGGTGGACAAGAAGGAAAACGCCCACCAGGTGCCGACCATTGACGAGCTAAAGACGATGGAAAAGCTTCGTGAAGAGGAGCAGAAGAACCAGCAGGCTGCAGATCAGAAGGGTAGCAAGGATAAGGTTAAGACTGAGGTGCCTTCCGAGTCTGCTGAAAACCTGAACCTCGAAACCCACACGCAGAAGCTGGAGCAGGTCCCCGGCGGATCGACCTCTTCTCGCGATACTCAGACCCTGAGTGTTGCGGAACTGAAGGTCGCCTATGCTGAGGTTCGCTCTGATAAGGAAACCAAGCCGGTGACTATCAGTGCAGCGCGTCTGCCCGCGAATGCGGCTGGCTACGACCTGATTGTGGTTGAAACCGATATGAGTGGCAACCATAAGGGTGATGCGCTGTCCATTACGCACATCAGCTCTGATCGCATTGTGGATGGCGCGTTCAAGGAAGAGGTCGGCATGCCCGGCTCTCTGCTGAAGACCGGCTCGGTGTACACCGCCTACCTGGTGCGTGCGGACGATACTGAGTATGCGGAAGAAGTTGTCTCGGTGCGATTCAAGGTCAGTGGCGAGGCGACCGGCAACTCAACCTCCTTGACGAAGGATGAGTTGCCCCGCCAGGATGCAAACGCATCGCTTACGCCCAGCGCCAATACAGCTGAGGCGACCGGCGCCACTCAGGGTAGCCCCTCGGCTGCTACTAGTGCCGTCTCGACTCGTTCTGATGACACCCAGTCGGGCTCGGGTCAGTCAGCCGCGAGCGCACCCCGCTCCACTCTGGATGCGGTGAGCGCCATGTCCAAGGCAAAGGAAGCGAAGGCTGAGCGTCAGCGTCAGGCTCTGCAGGCTTTGGCTCAGGCACGTACGATGGCTCCGCGTTCGGCTTTTGAGCCGACTCGCACCAATCAGATTTCGGCGTACAGTTCGGGTTCTGATCCGGCATCTATCGCTGCTACCGCGAAGCTGGATGCTTTGACGGATGAAGAAAAGGCAGCGTCGGCAGCTTCTGGTAACGGAAATAAGGGTTTCACCCCCGTGGTTCATTCGGAGTCTAATAATCGTTCCGCTACGGTGAACTCGAATACCACTCAGGTGCACTCCACCGCGAATGCTGATCGTCAGGATGGCGTGAAAGCTGTAGCTTCGGCGGCGTCTCCCGCTAGTGAAGAGGTCGCGCAGCACGGTGTAGCTTTCTGGGCTCTTGGAGGCGCCGGTTTGGCGCTGGTGGTTGGTGCCGCGTGGATGGCTCACCGCAGGGGAGTCCTCGGCGGCTAACGCCCCTAATCCGTGCTTTTTGACGGCATCGCATAGTATGTTCGTTGTTTCATGAGGAATGCTCGCCCCCGCTATCTGTTGGTGCAGATCGCGGGGGCGAGTCGTGCGTTCAGGGTGTTCAAAAAAACTCTACCCTCGCGTGAATAAACCTTAAGGTTCGTGATAGGGTTGAAATAACCGATAAATAGATGCGAGCTATTGTCAGGTCTTCTTCACCTGAAATATGAAGCGGAGTATGGTACGACGAATCCGGGTGTATGGCGCACTCGGGGGTCCGCGCGGCACGTGAAGAACAAGCAATAGTGCGCACATTTCCACCACGAAAAGACGCATTGCATGAGTATTTATTCAGCGAAGCACCGTATTGTCACCGCAACCGTTTTGGCTGCGGGGCTTCAGTGCGGGCTTGTTGTACCCTCTGTCGCGGCGGAGGCACCCGTCACGACGCACTCTGCCGTGCAAAAAACCGCGACCTTGAACGCGAACCAGGCTGAAGACAATCAGGAGGCACAGGGCGCCGCCTCCACCATCACCATGAAGGCGCAGCTCAAGGATGGCGGCTATCTTCTACGTTGGACGGGCTTCCCTAAAGATCTGGAGGCCTCCAGCGTTCTGGTTGACGTGAACTTCTACACCCCTTCCGGTGAGTACGGTGGCTCCGTCCTGGAAAGCCCGACCCTAACTGAGGGGACCAGGGAGGGGGAGTTTCGCCTCCGGATGAGCCCGGCGACGGACTCAAACGTCGTGTACGTAATCGTTCTGGAGGATACCGCGCACGGTGTCTCCTACGAATTTTTTGTGACCGCGCGGGGGAACCGCCTGGTTGAGACTGCTGACCCGCGCAACGGTAAGGCAAAGCCCACCGAACCTTCGGTCGATATTGAGCGTGAAGAAGCAGAAACCGCTGACGCAACTGTTACCCCAAGTCCCGAGGCGGTAAACCTGCCGTCGCCCACCGCTACGTCATCCACCGATACGAGCGATGACACGGTTCGCCGTACCGTGGACAACCCGCAGAACCATGATTCTGGGCAGTACGTTATCTCCGAAGACAACAGCGTGTACGATCCGATGAACCAGAGGGATGGCAAAGCGCACCTGTCCATTCAGGACTCGCAGGGCGACTCTCAGGATGACACGAAGCCCGTCACGGTCCGTGCCACGAACTTCCCCCGGAATGACAAGGGCTACGACCTGATCGTCATGGAAATCGACACCAATGGCAACACTGTTGGTGATGCGCTCGCCATTGTGCACGTTGGCCCGGAATCCATTTCTGCGGGCGCTTTTGAGGCTGTGATTGGCGTGCCCGGTGCGTCCCTGCAGATTGGTAGGACCTACCTGGTGGCAGCTTTCGACGCAGGCGATGATGGCAACCTTCAGCTCAATACGGTGCGTTTTACGGTGACTCAGGCGTCCTCTGAGGGCGGTGGATCATCGTCCAATTCTTCGTCTGTGAACGAGGAGAAGCCGGTTACTGTACCTTCCGCGTCTGCCTCTGAGACTGCGGATGCACCCGCTGCGGGTTCTAAGTCTAAGACCCGCGGTATTCAGGCTGATACCGCCATGGCTCCGGGTACTAATGACGCCACGATTTCTGTTCCACGCGCTGCCGGTAGCCCTGCCACCGCGTCTTCCTCGGCGCTGGGGTACCGCACCGGGGAGGCGCAGCCTGTTGAGGTGGTGACCCCCGAGTCTAATTTGCCCTCGGGTACCGATTCGGCGGCTCAGTCTCGCCGTGCCGCGATTCTGAACGGTTCTTCCTCTCAGGTTCGTACTGATCCCGGATCGCCGAATGGTGTGAAGGCAACGGAGGCGCAGATTACCCGCAACATGGATAAGAGTTCGCCGCTTCTGCCGATTTTGGTGACCCTGGGTGGCGGTCTGATTCTTGGTGCCCTGGGCATGTCGCGTATGCACACCTCGAAGAAGGATTAGCGGCAGTAGGGCCGGGGGAGTAGCGGCCCCTGTTGCCTGTTGAGGTGTGCTGGTGCGGGGTGGGTTTATTGCCCTGTCAGTGTGCTGTGGGGTGGTTTGTCACAAAACGGTTTCTTGGAACCTGATGTTGAGAAATACTCACTCTATCGATATAGTAAGCCTGTCCTAACAATGTCGATAGCATGGATACACACCAATGAAGATTTTCACATCTGGCACCCGCCTCTCCAAGGGAGCCTGCGCCCTCGCCGTCGCTGGCGCTGTCGCCCT
>ERZ773007.1184-NODE-1184-length-12326-cov-39.258740_pt1 | contig 12326 bp, 11 predicted proteins | sample MGYA00580665_ERZ773007 | MGnify/ENA primary metagenome ERZ773007 (study PRJEB29015, sample SAMEA2738122) | human oral metagenome | biome: human oral; feature: human-associated habitat; material: saliva | place: China | collected 2167 ... | reverse complement strand
TCTCGGCGGATACGTCGATGTCGACGATATTCTCTACCACATCCACCGGGTAGTCGCTGACGGCGGATTTGGATCGGCGAGCCATATATCTCCTCGTGTCGGTGTGTTTTTGCTCCTCCTATTTTAGCGGGTGGGAGCGGGTCAGACAGGCTGGTGGGTCAGCGTCATCTGTGGGGTGCGCCAAGCCGGTCGCGGGGCTGTAACCGAAGCGTACCGGGGGAGCGCACGCCGTCATATGCGCATGCATTAGCGTGGTCAAGTAGCACAGCCCGGCTAGAACCCTCTAAGGTAGAGGGGAGTAACACCTAACCGCCTTCATCGTGTGCGCCGACCGACGTCGCCTCATGAAGGCACCGCATGAAAGAGGTACGATGTACGCCACCACCCCCGAACGCGAGCAACTGGTCGCAGACATTAAGCATGCCGGTTTCTACCCCGACCTCGTGCTGGAAGTGGTGGATGACGCGCTGGCGGGCATGAACCCGGACGCACACTTCGTACAGCATGAAACCCACTTCTCACGCGATGATTTTCACCGCCACATCACCGTGATGGTGCTCTGCGGTGAGCACGTCATCTTTGCGCACCTGGACGACCAGCACCTTGAGGGTGACGCGCAGGGCACCGTGGCGCATGTGAGCGTGGAGGCGGTGCACCTGAGCGCCCTGAACGCGGTTACCATCAGCTACGGTTTCAGCCAGCCGCAGGCGTACAACGCCGGTAGCACCGCCCCGACTGAGATTTCCTTCCAGATTGCCTGGACCGGTTCGCTGCACATGGAGTTGGCTCCTGCCGGTTGCCAGGATCCGCAGTGCAATGCCGACCACGGCTTCACCGGCGATGCGCGCCGCGAGGACATTGCGGTGCGTGTTTCTGCGACTGCTGACGGCCCGGAGTCGGTTCAGCGTGCGCAGCATTTTGCGCGTGCTCTGCACCGTGCCCGCATGTACGCAACCCGCCGATAAGCACCGGTGGTAGCGCACGCCGCACAATAACAGCCCGCGCGGTGCCCCGTACTTTCACACACCCGCCACACCCCTGAGAGGACCTTATGACGGTACAGACCACCCTGCACGATGTTCTGGGCGCGCCGTTGCCTCCCGCGCCCGCCTACGGCAGCAATAGCATCGCCGATGTGCTGGAGTCCGCCTCCTCTCTGGTGGCTCAGCGAAGCCTGGCACGCCCCGAGCACGCTCTGGATGCCGACCCGGCGTTCAACTCTGTTGCCGACCCGCTGAACCTTGCCGGTCGCCTCGCGGAGCAGGACGTTGACCCGGCGTCTTTCCGTCACGCCTGCGTGGTCATGGTGGACGGTCTGGGCGAGCAGCTCATCAACAGCTACGGCGGCTACGCGCCCGCCCTGCGTAAGACCCTGAACCTGGGCCCGCTGGACGCCGCGTTCCCCACCACGACCGCCGCCTCCTTGACCTCGTTGGGTACCGGTACGGCACCGGGCGCGCACGGCATCGCCGGTTACGAGGTGCGCAACCCGGCAGGTAATGGGGGAGCGGGCTCGGTCATGAACCACCTGTCCGGTTGGGACCAGTCGGTGGATCCGCACGCCTGGCAGCCGTTGCCGACCGTGCTGGAACGCCACCATACGAACCGCCGCGTGCTCACCATTTCGCTGGGTAAGTACCGCGGTACCGGCCTGACGGAGGCGGCGTTGCGCGGCGGCGACTTCGTGGATGCCGTCGGCTATAACGCCCGCGTCACCTACGCCCTGGAGGCGCTCTCCAGCCGCACCCCGACCACCGTGTACCTGTACTGGGGCGAGATTGACGCGGCGGGCCACCGCTACGGCGTGGGCAGTGATGAATGGCTGCAACAGCTGGAGGAACTGAACTCGGCGCTGAAGCGTCTGGCGGAGCGCGCCCCGGCGTGGGCGGCACTCTTCGTCACCGCCGATCACGGCATGGTGAACGTGCCCGAGCATCAGCGCATCGACTACTCTGGCGTGGAGGAGCTGACCCGCAACATCGCAATGACCGCCGGTGAACCGCGCACCGTGCACCTGTACCTCGAAGACACCTCGGAGGCGGCACGTACCGCCACCGCCCAGCGTTGGGCGCAGTACTGGGGCGAGCGCGCCTGGGTGATTGACTCTCGCGAACTGATGCGTGCCGGCTACTTCGGCCCGGTCATCACGGATGCGGCGCGCGGCCGCATTGGCGACCTGATGGTGTGCGCTCGCGACGATTGGGCGCTGTACGATATGCGCCACTATCAGGAGCGTGCCCTGCACATGGTTGGCCAGCACGGTTCGCTGACGGACGCTGAGCGTCTGGTGCCGTTGCGCATGCTCAAGACTTTCTAAAACGCTGGAGGATAAACGAAAACCGCTGGTTATTCGGGTGAATAACCAGCGGTTTTCGTATGTCTAGAGGCCCTTGCCTAAAGCCCTTTGCTAGATGCCCTTGATTGGGCGGCGCGAGGGTGCTCGCTTACTTGCGGCTACCGAAGATGATGTCATCCCACGCCGGAACGCTCACTCGCTGCTTCTTCGAGGAGGAAGGCTTGGGCTTCTCCTCGGAGGCGGGCTCAGCTGCGGGTGCGGGCTCAGCCTGTGCCTCAGTAGCGGGTGCCTCAGCAGCTTCAGCTGCGGGTGCGTCCTCGATGGGTGCCGGCAGGGTGAAGGACTCGACCGGAACGGAGTTAACGGGTGCTTCCGAATCCACAGCCAGCGGATCGGTGGTTTCTGCGGTGGGCTCGGGTGCAGCAGGAGCCGCCGGCGCTACAGGCTCAGCGGGCTGAGCGGGCTCGCGGTGCACGAACACCTCGGGCTCCTCAACCTGTGCCGGGCGCACCGAGCGGGCACGCTCCAGAAGCTCCTTGAGCTTACGCTCATCAGCGCTCTCAGAGGAAGTAAGGGGTGCCGGTGCGGGCTCGGGTGCCTTCGGCAGGCGGGCGGGAGGAACCTCCACGGGAGCCTTCTTCGCGGCGGCGGCAACAGCGTCCTCACTATTGCCCATCAGGAAGTACGCCGCCTCATTCGACGCGTACAGGCCCTGGTTCGCTGGGTTGTACACCCAACGTGCGGGGAAGACGACCTGCGCGGGCAGGTTCTGACGCACCGAATCCTTCAGTGCAATATCAACCTCAACGCGCCACTGGCCGTTCTCCTGTTGGCGGGTGGTCCAGTCCTGGGTTGCGTCCTCAAAACCGTAACGCTCGGAGACTTCCTCAATGCGGGCGCTCAGGGTCACGGGAATCTGTGCGGTACCCGAAGCGGAGCTGCGGCGACCGATCTTCACGCTCTGAGCGGCACGAATAATGTGGGCACGCTCAGCAACGATTGGCCACTCGTAGCGGCGCACGCGCTCCGGCTCCCAACCGGACTCTTCAGCGATTTCCTCAACGGAGGCACCCTGACGGAAACGGGTCTGAATATCGCGCGGACCGAAGGTGCCCTTAGCGCCCAGACCGCGGGCGGGCTGAATACGGCGAGCCTTGGTGATGCTCGTGCGCAGGTTTGCGTCAATCGGCAGCAAGAAGCGGGTGCCGTCAGCAGACTCAAGCACCAGATTTTCGCCGTCATCGTGAACGCCAATCAGACGCAGTTCAAGCATGAGAACCTCCATAGGTGAACCGGACGCGTTCGTGAATGTGTTGCACGGAACGCAAACTACCTACCAGGGTACCGTGAAAGCGCGGTAAATCAGTAGCGGAGGCGGGATTTTCACCAAAAAAACATGTACTTTCCGCACCGAAAAAGATAAAATGTGACGCCTAAACAGTCCAAAGCCTACCCAGGATTAGACAAATAGGGTGCCAATGGTGAACAATACCTGGCATGCCGTCGGGGTTAAATACACACCAGCGGCACCTAGAGCACTCAATAAACCAGCGTGGCCTAGTCCAACACACAGCCACAGAACCAACGGAGCGTGAAAGTTTGGCAACTGATTACGATGCACCTCGCAAGCAGGACGAAGAGCAGAACGAAGAGTCCTACGAGGAGCTGAACGCCCGCCGTTCCGAGATGCAGTCCGGTGCGGTGGACGAAGACGAGAACAGCGCAGCAGAAAGCTTCGAGCTGCCCGGTGCTGACCTCTCCAACGAGGAGCTGAACGTTGTTGTTCTGCCCGCTCAGGACGACGAGTTCACCTGCGCATCCTGCTTCCTGGTGCGCCACCGCTCGCAGATTGCACGCGAAGAGGGCGGCCTGTCCTACTGCATCGAGTGCGAGGGCTAAAACTTTAGGGAAGGGCTAACACCCACCCGACATACACCTCATGACGGGGCGAGTGCCGAGTGCACCCGCCCCGTTGAGTATGTGCCGTTGAGCATGTGAAAGCGCGTATGTGAAAGCGTGCGCAAGAACAGCGCCGCGTTCGCCCCCCAACAAGGCACGCTGTGGCACGTGCTCAACGCGAACACGTAACGAAAACACCCCGCAGTAGAGCCTCAACACAGCGCGAGGTGATGGCACAGACACCCGCGAAAGGTTAGAGTATTGACCATGATGACCCCCGTAAACGTCCACATTAAGCTGCTCGACCCCGAGCTGCCCGCACCCGCCTACGCAAAGCCCGGCGACGCCGGCGCCGACCTGCGCTCCCGCATCGACTTCGAGCTGGAACCGGGCGAACGCGCCCTTGTCCCCACCGGCGTGGCAATCGCCCTGCCCGAAGGCTACGTTGGTCTGGTGCACCCGCGCTCCGGCCTGGCGACCAAGAACGGTATCACCATCGTGAACGCACCCGGCACCGTTGATTCCGGCTACCGCGGCGAACTGATGGTCACCCTGCTCAACACTGACAAGACCAAGTCCTTCCACGTGCAGCGCGGCGACCGCATCGCCCAGCTGGTCATTCAGAAGTACGAGCACGCAACCTTTACCGTGGTGGATGAACTGGAACAGACCGAACGCGGCTCCAGCGGCTTCGGCTCCAGCGGAATCCACTAGTCTGCTCTCACCGCGATTGTCGCACGAGAGAAGAGAAGAAACCCCCGCACCCTGCGTGCGGTGAAAGTAGGAATACCATGTTCGGATTTGGTAAGAAGAAGCGCGCCGAGGAGGCTGAAAAGGCCGCCATCGACAAGGCTGTCGCCGAAGAGATTGAGGAAACCAACGTCGAGGTTGAGGAGCTGAAGGAAGAGGAGAACTCTCCCGAGGTCATCAAGTACGACCGCGTCAACGGCCCGCACGACATTGAAGAAGTCACCGCCGAAGACCTCGAAGACTACGTCGACCTGGGTGCGCTGCGCATCAAGCTGCTCGACGGCATGAACCTGCGCCTCGAAACTGACGACGCAACCGGCGCAGTGATCGCCGCAACCATCACCCGCGACGGCGCAACCCTGCAGGTGCAGGCATTCGCCGCACCGCGCACCACCGGCATCTGGGACGACATCCGTCACGACCTGACCGAGTCCGTCGCCTCCCAGGGCGGCGTTGTCGAAATCTACGCCGGCGTCTTCGGTGCCGAGATGCTCACCCGCCTGCCCGCCGTCACCCCTGATGGTCAGCCCGGCGAGCGCATCGCCCGTTTTGTGGGTGTGGACGGCCCCCGCTGGTTCCTGCGCGGCGTCATCTCCGGCGCGGCTGTGCTCGGTGACGACAAGGCTGCCGCCTCCGTGGAGGAAGTATTCCGCACCGTCGTGGTGGACCGTGGCGACGACCCGCGCCCGCCGCGTGAACTGCTGCCCATGACTCTGCCTGCCGAACTGGTCGTTGCGGCTGAGGAAGAGCCCGCCGTCGAGGAAGAAACCGAGAACGAGCACAGCAAGCTGCGCCCGATGCCTCGCCGCGGCCCTGAGATCACCGAGATTGGCTAATGCCTGAGTTCTCGAACTACCCGAGTGCGCTCGCGGTTCCTGAGGAGCAGATTCTTGCTCCCGGGTACCCCGAGCGCTTTCGCGTACGCCTTGCCGGACGCGTGGAGCAGGTGTGGTTGCCGACCGCCCAGGATAAGCCGATGTACCGTGCCGAGCTGGTGGTGGCTAAGTCGAAGCCGCTGCAGTGGTCGAGCCCGCTGGCGCTGATTGGTATGCCGATTGTGGAGCCGCCCGGTGAGGATTTCGAGGAGGAGTCTGAGGACCCCGAGAAGCAGCACCACCTGAACACGGCGTCTTTGGCGACCGTGGCGGTGCAGGAGCCGCACGAGGTGTCTTTCCCGCCCTATGCGCCGTTCAATCCGGGGGATAGGGTCATGCTCAAGTGGCAGGGCCAGCAGATGGTGCCCGGCGTGCATGCCGGTGCGCTGCTGCGCTGTTCCGGGGTGGTGTCTGTGAGGGCGCATCAGCCGGTGATTTATAACCCGCGCTATGAGATTGTGCCGCAATTCTTTGTGGAGAAGGGAAACTATGAGCGCTGAGCAGTCTTCGACCCAGCCCAATCCGAACGCTAACCCCGCAACCAGCCCCGCAGACGGCCCGGCGCGGGAGGAGAATCAGCTGGCGCAGAGCCTGAGCGCCTCCATGGGCGCGAATATGCGCCGCACCGCTAACGGCGACGTGGATATTCTGCACGCTATTGGCGGCTGGCGCGGCCTGGTGGAATCCTCCCTGCCCGCAGTGGCGTTTCTGGTGCTGTTCACCGTGACGAAGGAGCTGAACCTGTCCCTGATTGCGGCGTTGGCTGCGGCGGGCGTGTTCACGCTGATTCGCCTGGTGAAGGGCTCTAAGCTGGTGAGTGCGCTGACCGGTCTGGTGGGCGTGGCGATTTGTGCGTTTGCCGCGTATCGTACCGGTAATGCGAGCGACTACTTTGTGGTGGGCTTCTGGACGAACGGCGTGTACATTCTGGCGTATCTGCTGTCGATGCTGGTGCGTTGGCCGCTGATGGGTCTGATTTTCGCGGTCATTCGTGGTGAGGCGCTGAGCTGGCGCCAGAACCCGGTGCGTTTGCGCCAGTACATGCTTGCCACCTGGATTATTACCGTGCTGATGATGCTGCGCCTTGTAGTGCAGGTGCCCCTGTACTTCGCGAATAATGTGGAGGCGCTGGGCGCGACCCGCCTGATTATGGGCCTGCCGCTGTACGCTTTGGGCGTGTGGCTGGCGTGGCGTGTGTCGGCTCCCGAGGAGGCGCTGAACACTGAAGCACCGGATGTTGAAGAAGCTGAGGTAGCCGCAGAGCCTGAAGGCTCTGAAGGTTCTGAAGGCCCTGAAAGCTCTGCGAACCGCTAAGACACGCCCCCACAACTTCATCAAAAGCTTTATAAAAGTAGGCGAACGCCCCGGTACCCGTGAAGGGTGACCGGGGCGTTCGCCTCCTCAAACAACGCTATGCGAACAGCGCGCGGATCTGGTCCTCACCGGCGATGGTCGTGATGAAGAACAGCTCGTCGCCGCCCTCAATCGCCACATCCGCGCTGGGCGGGATCGGCGCGCCGTCACGCAGGATGGCGGTGAGCACCGTATCGACGGGCCACTGCACGTGGTCCACGCGGTAACCGATGACGGGGTGGCCGTCCGGCACCGTGTACTCGGCAAGGGTCGCGCCGCCAGCCTGCAGGGTCAGCAGGCGCACCACGTCGCCGACTTCCACGGCTTCCTCGACGAGGGCGGTCATCAGGCGCGGGGTGGACACGGCAACATCCACGCCCCAGGAGTCATCAAAAAGCCACTCATTACGCGGGTTGTTCACACGCGCCACGGTGCGGGGCACACCAAACTCACTACGAGCCAGCAGGGACACCATCAGGTTTGCTTTGTCGTCACCGGTTGCGGCAACGACCACGTCCGCCTTGTTCGGGTGTACCTGGCGCAGCACGGACAGCTCGCATGCGTCACCAATATGCCAGCGCACGCCGGGCAGATCGGCGCGTTTCTTGACTTCGGGCTTGGAGTCGATGATGGTCACGTCGTGGCCGTTCATCATGAGCTCTTTAGCGATGGAGGCGCCCACGGAACCGGCACCAACAATGAGGACCTTCACTTACTTCTCACCTTTCGAGTGGTCACGATGGCGGCCGATGAGTTCGAGGGGGTCGGGCAGCTCCGGGGGAGCGTCACCGAGGTGGAATTCATGCTCGATGACGGGGCCGTCGTTGTGCATCTGCTCGGCGGGTTTCTTCGGGCCGTGGGGATGCTTGCGGTGCGGATGCTTGCGGTGGCCCGAGGCGGGGGCGTAGTCCCCCTCAGCCTCCGCTTCTTCGTCTTCAACGCGCGGCGGGCGGGAGAGGATGCGGGTTACGTCCGCAACGTCGTCGGTGCGCATCATCACGTGCACGCTATCGCCCTGCTGGTAGGCGCTGTCCGGGCGGGGGAGCATGCCCTCGCCGAAGCGGGTGATGTAGGCAATGCGCACCCCGGCGGCACTTTCGATGCTGGTCAGGGCGTGGCCTGCCCAGCCGTCGTCGAGCGGAATTTCGGTGAGCATGAGGCGGCCCGAGGGTTCACGGAAGTCGCCCTTGAGTGCCTGCTCGGGCAGCAGGCGGCGCAGCACCTGGTCGGTGGACCAGCGCACCGAAGCGACCGTGGGAATGCCCATGCGCTGGAAGAACTCGGCGCGGTTCGGGTCGTACACACGCGCCACAACGTTCTTCACCTTGAACATTTCGCGTGCCACACGGGCGGCAATAATATTCGAGTTATCGCCCGAAGAGACGGCGGCAAAAGCGTACGCCTCGGTAATACCGGCACGCTTGAGGGTGTCCGCATCGAAGCCAACACCGGTCACCAGACGGCCCTCAAAGCCCTTAAGCAACGGCTGGAAAGCGCGTTCGTCCTGGTCGATGACGGCGACCGTATGCCCCGAAGCTTCCAGAGTGCGCGCCAACATGACGCCCACGCGTCCGGCACCCATAATGACGAAGTGAGGCATACAACCCTCCGAATGTGTTGATGTTTTGTGTCGATAAGGCGTTACCGCCTACCTCTACCAGTGTAATGGGCGGGTGAGGTTCCGCGCCGAGGCTCCGTGATATTCCGCTCGCAATGCCCACTATTCGGCTGAATAAAATTGAGCTTTGAAGCCGCGACCGATAGCCTTAACAGCGTGAGGAATCGTTGGGATAAGATGCGCATCGCCCTGACCGGTCAGCCGGTCAGCACGCGAAATCTTTCGGCAGTCGCGCTGCCGAAGCGCTACGCCCTGCCTCTTTTCGGTGCCGACGGTATTTCCTCGGTCGCCTATGCCGCCGACCAGATGATTCTGACCCTTGCCGCCGCGGGTGCGTCTGCGCTCGCTTTTTCGCCCTGGATTGGTTTGGGGGTGGCGATGGTGGGTCTGCTGGTGATTGGCACGTACCGGTACAACATTAATCAGATTGCTTCTGAGGGCGATATTCAGCTGGTGCACCGCAAATTGGGTGCGTTGCCCTCGATCGTGATGGGTGCATCCTCGCTGATGGACTACATACTCACGGTGGCGGTTTCGATGTCTTCGGCGTCCTCGTTTTTGGTGGCGCTGTACCCGCAGATTCAGGATTGGCGCACCCTCATTGCGGTGCTGCTCATTGTTGCCCTGACGCTGTTTGCGTTGCGCGGCGTGCAGCTGCTGGGAAAGATTGCGTACTGGCCGCTGTACGTTTTCTTGGCGCTGTTGGGGGTCACCCTCATTGTGGGTTGGATTCGTGCCGCTACGGGTACTCTGCCGCTGGCTGAATCGGCAACCTACGTGATTGCCCCCGAATACCAGGATCATGCCATGGAAGGCTTGGCACTGGTGCTGCTTCTGGCGCGTTCTTTCTCCGCCGGGTCGGTGGCGTTCTCGGGTGTTTCTACGATCTCTAATTCGGTGAGGTATTTCCGCCGCCCGAAGAAATATAATGCGGCGGTCACCATGATGCTGATGGGCCTGATTACTTCGGTCCTGCTGGTGAGCCTGCTCGGTTTTGCGGCGGCAACCCGCGTACACATGGTGCACGATACGACTCGTTTCTTGTTCATTGACGGGCACACGCCGGGGGAGTACTTCCACCAGAAGCCGGCGCTGTACCAGGTTGCTTTGGCGATTTATCAGGGTGTTCCGTTCTTCGCGCAGTTGCTGGTGTTTGCGACGGTGGGCGTGCTGATTATCGCCTCGCTGACTGCGTTTACGGGCTTCCCGGTGATTGCCTCGTCGCTGGCTGATTACCAGTACCTGCCGGTGTTCTTCCGCAGCGTGGAATCACGCGGCCTGTACGCGAACGGTGTGCTGGCGCTGTCGGCATTCTCAATTTTTCTCACCTGCATTTTCGGTTCGGACGTGTACTCGCTGATTCAGCTGTACATTGTGGGCATGTGCCTGTCCATGGTGCTGGTGCAGCTTGCGGTGGTGCGCTACCGCATGCGTCTGCTACGTATTACCCTCGCGCAGATGCCGCGCCGCGCCCTGATTCGTGATATCGCTGTTTCTGCGGTGGGTGTGGTCGTGACCGCCGCGGTGCTGGTCATTGTCGTGGTGACGAAGTTCGCCGCCGGTGCGTGGCTCTCCCTTGGAATGATTGCCCTGATGGTTGGAGGTATGGTTGTGACTCGCCGCCATTACGATGCGGTGGATGCCGCCCTGGACATCCCCCTGAACGCCGAATCTGTTGCGGATGTGGCGGCACTGCCTTCGCGTGTGCACGCCATCGTGTACGTGGAGCGTGTGCGCCGCCCGGCGGTTCGTGCCCTCTCCTATGCGCGTGCCGGCCGCCCCTCCACCATTGAGGCGCTGACAGTCAACAACGACCGCGCCGCCCTGGAGATCGTGAAGAAGCGCTGGTACGCCCTCGGTATTCCGGTGCCGCTGTCGGTCATTGATTCGCCGTACCGTGACACCGTGAATGCCGTCGTCTCGTATATTCGCCGCCGCCGCAAGAAGTCACCCCGCGATATTTTGGTGGTGTACCTGCCGGAATTCGTGGTGGAGCACTGGTGGCAGCGTCTTCTGCACCGCCGCACGGTGCGCCGCCTCAAGCGGGCGCTTCTGCACGAGCCGGGCGTCATGACGGCAACCGTGCCCTGGGCGATGCACGAGGATGAGGTGTATGATGAGATTTTTGATCAGCGTTTACACAGCGAAGAATCAACGGTAGAAGCAGAGAACCAAACGGCAGCTGTCGCCCCGAAGATTACTCGTTCCGCCGGTGGCGGACGTGAACTGATTCAGAGCAACCGCCACGCGGTGTACCGCGGCCGCCTGCACGAGGCGGACGCTGTGGCGCACGAGAAGAAACGCCAGCCGTAATAATCGCCTGGTACCTAGAAATAATTGCCCGGTACCCAGAAAAAATTGCCTAGCGCCCAGAAATAATTGCTCGGTGCCCAGCCCGGTCAATTGCCCTGCAACTTTGCTTGAGCACCCCGCATAGCGCCTGGACTTCGTCCTTTACGCTCTGTTCGGCAGGGTTTGCGGGGCGTCGGAACCGGAGTAAAGGTACAATCCGGTGTAAAATAGTTCACATTAAGTGATTCTTTAGGAGACAATGCTGTGACCCACACTGCTACCACGCCTGCCGCCTCCAACAACGTAGACGGATACAGCGTCGGGCAGACCCTCACCGTCACCTGTGAGGCACCCGCACACGGCGGCGCCTTCGTAGCGCGCACCGAACAGGGCGTCATCTTCGTGCGTCACGGCATCGTCGGCGAACAGGCAGAAGTGCGCATCACCGCCATCGGCCCCAAGCGCCGCTTCTACTTCGCAGACGTCATCTCCGTACCCGTACCCTCCCTGGCACGCCGCCCCCACCCCTGGATCCAGGCGGATGCGCTCGCCACCGAAGAGGAACGCGCCGCAGCCACCGGCGTACCCGAACTACTCGGCGGCATGGAATACGGCCACATCAGCCTGGCTGAGCAGCGACGATACAAGACCGATATCGTCCGCACCCAAATCAACCGACTGGGCGGCCTGCCCCTCGAATCGCCCCTGCTGACCAACCTCATCGTTGAAGAGCTACCCCTGCGCGATAACAACGAGGGCCTGTCCTGGCGTACCCGCGTGCGCTACAACGTGACCAAGGTCCGCACCCAGCCCGACGATAAGCCAGGCAGCCAGAAGAACAGCGGCAAGGAGAGCCCCGCCGTCACCTGGCGCATCGGCATGCACCCCTACCGCGCCTCCCAGCCCGTACCGGTCATCGACTTTCCCCTCGCCGCACCCGAACTGCGCAACCTAGAGCTTGAGAAGCTGAACCTGCGCGGCGTACGCGAAGTCGAGGCAACCGTATCCTCCCGCGGCAGGATTCTGCTGCAGTTCATCGTTGACCCGCGCTTCTCCATCGAAGAAGTCTCCAAGGACATCGAACAGCAGGCATCCGACGCCTGGGGACTGCTCGCCAAGCGCAAGATCTCCCTCTTCTTCACCCCGCAGTCCACCTCCAACGGCAAGCCCAAGCGCCGCCGCCCCGGCTCCGCCCACAGCCCCTACCGCCGCGTACCCGAAGGCGACCAGCTGCTCGGCGCGG
>ERZ773007.1183-NODE-1183-length-12332-cov-3.442128_pt1 | contig 12332 bp, 13 predicted proteins | sample MGYA00580665_ERZ773007 | MGnify/ENA primary metagenome ERZ773007 (study PRJEB29015, sample SAMEA2738122) | human oral metagenome | biome: human oral; feature: human-associated habitat; material: saliva | place: China | collected 2167 ... | reverse complement strand
CAGCCCACAGTGCTCTTCATCGCCACCCTCTTAAAAATTCCTCCGGGGGTTAAAAATCAAAATGGAATTACAAAAAGGATTATGAAAGGGGTGACAAGGGGTATTAAAGTGTATATAAAGTATCCCAAATGTATGACACAAGGTGCACAAATTCTTGATATGCTGGAACACGTACTGGCTATGGTTTTAAATCCTGGAGTTTTAACCGTACTGATAACTGTTTACGGCTTAATCAGAACAGGTTTCATCAACCTTACCAAGAAGATGACTGAGAAACAAGACGACATGTTGGAGGTCTTGACCAAACGCATCGATGATATCGAAAAGCGTGAAGATAAGTTTGAGAAATCTATCAAGCGTGAGTTGATTCGTCAAGAGTTTAAATCGGCTATTGAGTCAGATAGTGTCACAGAACGTGAACTCTTTGACATCTATGAGCAATATAAAGAACTCGGTTTAACAGAATACGATAAACGACGTATGGAACAATACCTCGAACAGAAAGATAGTAAAGGAGCCAATTAACATGGAACAAATCCAAACATACATCAACTATGCAATTTTAGTACTCACTGTATTACCGGTAGTAATCAGTGTTGTCCGTTATTTAGGCACAATCACAAAGAGCAAAGCATTAATCGCTATTGCTGACCAAGCTACTAACATTGTATTAGCTATTGAGCAAACTGGTATTACTGGTTCTGCTGCTAAGAAACAAAACGCTGCTCGTCAATTAGAAGCTGTTGCTAAATCATTAGGTATCTCACTATCTGCTGATGAAATTTCAACTATGATTGAGAAGTCAGTTTATGAGATGAACCAAAATAAACCAGAGAAACCAGCTACTGAAGAAGATACAGTTCGCATGGTATCACTATTCGATGAGGTGACACCGGATGGCGAAGCGTAAGAAAGCTGTACCCATTGCTAGCACTAAGACCGTTGAACAAATGGATAGAGAGTGCCAAGTAATTGCAATGGAGACTGCACTTCAACAATTAAAAGCGGGCACTGCTCCACCTTCATTGGTCAACTACTTCGTAAAGAAAGCTGACAAGAATGAGAACTGGAACATTATCGCTAAGCAAGCTGACGCTGAGTTGAAGATGGCTAAGAAAGAACAAATCGAAAGAGAGAAAGACGAACGTTCTTCTTCTAAAGAAGCTATCGACGCACTTCGTTCATATCAACCAACGGATGGTCTGTAATGAAATGCTACTCAGACTTAATCAAAATAGATTCATTTAAAGGACGGGTTGAATACCTGTCGCTAAAAGGATTAGAATACGATATACCTCGTGCAATATCGAATAGATTTTACAAATCAAAGCTATGGCTCGATGTGCGTGCAGATATTATCGCTAGGGACTTGGGATGTGATTTGGGATTCCCGTTACAGACAATTAACACTAAAGTTATTGTCCATCACATAGACCCATTAACAGTGGAAGACATTATTAATCTATCTCCGAAGTGTTTAGACCCAGAGAATTTGATAACCGTCTCCATTGATACACACAATATTATTCACTATGGTTCGCCTGACGACATTTATGAAGAACGTCGACCTGGTGATACAAAACTATGGTAAGGAGGTGAATTAGTTATGAAAAGAAAACTTATTAAAAAGACTTTGAACATCAGTACTTATAATCGATTTGATAAAGTATATCCTACAAATGAGATTTATTCATACGATAAGAACAGTGCTCGCATTGAGATTTCATTTGTGAACAAAGTTGTTGACGCCAATGTAGTCTGTCTATTAATCTTTAGAAAGACGCAACAGAAATTAGAAACTATCGCTGCTAAAGAAAATGACCATTACTACTTTGATTTCGATGCTAAATGGATTCATGAAGATGATATAGTCGATGTACATGTTTATTTAAATGAAATATCGGAGAATAGCGATGTTGGTAAATTCGCCTTCGCTGTTAAGATGTCAGAAATCGATAAGATGGCTGATGCACCTCTAGTGGAACGTCGTTCTGGTAGAGTAGTGGAATTATCTGATATTGTAACCAAAGCTGACCTTGAGCAAATCAAGACAATTACCGGACCTCCTGGACCACAGGGTGAACAAGGACCGATTGGACCTATGGGACCTCCTGGACCAAAAGGAGATAACGGTGAACGTGGAGCTGATGGACAACCTGGACCGAAAGGTTCTGACGGTATTCAAGGACCTCCTGGACCGAAAGGAGATAAAGGTGAAAATGGTTTACCTGGACTTCAAGGACCTCCAGGACCAAAAGGTGACAAAGGCGAAAATGGACGTGACGGTCAACAAGGACCAACAGGACCTCAAGGCCCTCCTGGACCGAAAGGTTCTGACGGATTACCTGGGCCAGCTGGTGTAAACGGAGCAAAAGGAGAACAAGGAGAACAAGGACCTATGGGACCTCCTGGACCAAAGGGTGAAGATGGTTTACCTGGACGTCAAGGTGAACGTGGAGCTGATGGACAACCTGGGCCAAAAGGAGAACAAGGACCTCCTGGTCCGAAAGGAGACAAAGGCGAAAATGGACGTGACGGTCAACAAGGACCAAAAGGCGAAGATGGTTTACCCGGACAAACTGGACCCGCTGGAATTCAAGGGCCTCCAGGACCGATTGGACCTATTGGACCGAAGGGTGATAACGGTGAACGTGGAGCTGATGGGCAACCCGGACCCCAAGGTATTCAAGGCCCGCCTGGCCCTCCTGGACCGAAGGGAGATAAAGGAGAACCGGGTACTGGCGCAACACAAGTATTAGCGCTTTCGGGAAACATACTATCACTATCTAATGGTGGTGGAACAGTTACTTTACCTTCTACTTCGTCTGGTGAAATAATCGGTATAGGTCAACCTAATGGTAGAATCGATGGAACCATTGGACAAACATATATCGATTCAAATAACACAAACGGTGCGCTTAAATGGATTAAACGTACCAAAACTGGTAATACAGGATGGGCTGTTTTAGATGGCGATACTGGTTGGAAAAACCTAAATATTGTATCTAAACTTGGAGGGTCATACCTAAAAGTAAGACGTATAAACAACCTAGTTACATACCAATTCGGTGGACTCTCATGGGGTTGGTTTGGTATAGTTCGTCGTAATGGACCTGGATATGTTATGCAACCATCTGACCGAGAACGTAACTGTTTCATTCTCGGTCTACAAGGTATCCCACAAGGTTATCGTTCAGAGGGTTCATTAATCGGCCCTATCTATAACGATAAAGGTATCCAATACGGAACTTGGTATCTTGGAGGTGTTGGTGATAGTAATATGTTACGATTCCAATTCCTAGACCCTGTTCCTACAGATAGAGACATTGGAGACATCCGAGTTTCTACCATATTGTATACTACAAATGACCCTTGGCCAATAAGTTAATAAGGAGGTGGATATATGGCTACAGTAGATTATGCGTTAGCACCTTTGAAAGAAGCTGCTAATAATGGCTCAGGTGTAGACTTTGATGGAGTTTACGGCTGGCAATGTGTGGACGCTTCAAACACTGCCTATTATAGAGCGACAGGTAAAGCGCTTTGGGGTAATGCTATTGACTTACTAAACTCAGCAATTTCTCAAGGTGAAAATGTTGTCTATGAAGCTCAAGGCGTTATTGCTAAGAAAGGTGATATCTTCGTAATGGAAGTGCCTGGTTCTCCTTATGGACATACAGGTGTTGTCATCGAAGATAGTGACGGCTACACACTTAAGACAATCGAACAAAACGTTGACGGAAACTGGGACTACTTAGAAGTAGGTGGACCAGCTCGTTATCGTACTCGTTCTTACGCTGGAATGGTTGGATACATTCGTCCACACTATGACGACGTAGAAGAAATTGTTGCGGTTGCAAAAGGTTGGGTAGAAGACAGTACCGGTTGGTACTACCGTGACGAAGACGGAAATTATCCTAAATCGAAATGGGAACAAATCAACGGTGGATATTTCTATTTCAACGAAAACGGTTACGCTTTACGTAATCAATGGTTCCAAGATGACGATGAGTCTTGGTACTGGTTTAAAGACAGTTGCCACATGGCTACAGGTTGGGAGAAAGTCGGTGACTATTGGTATTACTTTGGTAATGACGGTAGAATGAAGACTGGCTGGATTCAATACTTTGACAAGTGGTATTACTGTGAAGTATCAAGTGGTAAAATGGTATCACAAGAAGTAAGGCAAGTGGATGGTAAATGGTATTACTTCAACGCAAAAGGTGAGATGTTAAATCGCGCCGCTGTTTACGTTGATGAGTCAGGCGTCATGCACTTCTCTGAGTAGGTGTTCAAAATGACTATTTTATCCGAACTAAAGACAGTCATTATCGGATATGACGACGGAACAGAAGCTTTCAACGATGAGTTAGCATTACATTTAAGTAACGCAATTGGTGACTTATTGGAGATTGACGCTATCTTACCGACCGACGACTTGGTTAACGCTGAGTACGACCATATCCTAAAACCTACTACGGATGCTGCTTATCCTCATCTGGTTAAGCAATACATCTACACTAGTGTGAAACTAGGGTTCGACCCTCCAGCAGTTTCAACACTAACTACGTTACTCGACAATAAGAAGAAAGAACTTATCTATCGATTGACGTATCTAAAAACTGAGGAAGGAGGGGCCGAAGGTGGACGATAACTTATATCACCATGGTGTCAAAGGTATGAAGAAGGGTATTCGTAAACCTAAACTTAATACTATGACCGCTGAAGAGATTGTTGCACGAAAGAAAGAACTTCTTGGACATTTGAAGGAACTTCGTAGAGAAGTAAATTATCAACCGGAAAAGCGTAAGAAGAAGGAGAAGAAGAAGTCAATTGACCAAATCCGTAAAGAAGCGGAACTTCGAAAGCAACGATTGATTGCCGAAATGCGTCGTAAGATGCAAGGCGATACATGGGACGCTCAGGTTAAGTCTGGTAAGTTCGGAAATCTTGTTAAGACATCTCAGTCTCGTAAGAAGAAACGTGCCTCTGGTGTTGATATAAGAAAATTCGTAGCCCTTCGTAAAACACGAATGAATGAAATGAAACATTCAGACGAAGAACTTTTACACTACGGTGTCAAAGGCATGCGTCACGGTATTCGACGTTGGTTAGAAAAGCGTAAAGCTTTATCGGATGCTAGGAAAGCACATAATGCTGCCACAAAAGAGCAACGAAATGCTATTAAAGCGACGTATAAAAAATCGCGGAAAGAACTTAGAAAATCTCTTCGTGGTATGAAGAAAGAATACCGTAAAGGTAACGGTAAAATCGTATTCAACGAAAATTATCGCGGACTAAAAGGTATTCGTAAAGCGCTTAATAACAGAAAGACTGCCAAATATCTTGCTGAAACTCACGGTAAAGATTTAGCGAAATTGACTATATCTAAGAAGTTATTCAAGAAAGCGAAGAAACGTTACAAGAGAGAACAAGTAAGAGCGTTCAAAATGGAACGAAGAAATGCACTGAAGACTTTAAAGTTTAAAGGCGTTGTCCACTCCGACTATGAAGTAGTTCTTCTACATCACGGTATTTTAGGTCAACGCTGGGGTATTCGTCGACGTTTACGTAACGCATCACTTAACTTAAAGAGTAAATTCAGAACACGTCACCAGAAGAAAATGTCTACGGATGACCGATTCAAGAAGAAACTCAGCAAGAAACGTAAGATTTCTGAAATGAGTGATGATGAGCTACGTGCAAAAATCGCTCGTATGAAATTAGAAGGCGATTATAAGAAAGCCGTGAAAGATAGTGGTAAGGGTATAAGTGGTAAGATTAATAAAATCTTAGAAACACAAGTTGGATATACTAAAGACGGTAAGGCTAAGAAACTCGGACCTGTATTGGCTGAGAAACTTATCAACACTGCGTTCAGCAATGATGAAGTGAACAAAGCATTATCAAGTATTGCAACTCGTGGAACTAAATCACTTAAGTCTAAATTAAAAGAGCACACTTACACACTATCTAGAAAGAAAAAGAAAGGACAATGGAAATAAAATAGATGTTATCAAACACTGCTACACCAAAAGAATACGCTCTCTTTAGAGATAGTGTGTTGCGTGGTGAAGTACCGATTAATCAAGAGGTTTCACTCCAGATGAACCTTATAGACCATTTAATTGCAAGTCCGGAGTATTATTACGACGATAAGGCAATAGATGGATTCATTAAGTTTTGTGAGTCTGAGATGACACTGACTGATGGGTCTGATTTAACACTATTACCGTCCTTTAAACTCTGGGCTGAAGACCTATTAGCTTGGTTCTATTATACCGAAGAAAAAGTCTTTGACCCGGTACAAAAACGCTATAAGCACATGATGGTTAAACGACGTCTACGTAAGAAACAATATCTTATCGTTGGACGTGGTGCTGCCAAATCCGTATATGCATCACTTATTCAAGCTTACGGCTTATTAATTGATACAAATACGACTCACCAAATTGTAACGGCTCCTACAATGAGACAAGCCGATGAGACTATGTCTCCTATTAAAACAGCTATCGCAAGGAGTCGTGGTCCGCTGTTCAAATACTTAACCGAAGGTAACGTTCTATCGACAAACATCGCTAATAAACAGCGTCTCGCTTCCACTAAGAAAGGGATTGAGAACTTTATTACGAACTCACTCATCGAAGTACGTACAATGAGCATCGACAAACTACAAGGTGCTCGTTCTAAGTACAACACGGTAGACGAATGGCTCTCCGGAAAGGTTAAGGAAGACGTTATCGGAGCTTTAGAGCAAGGAGCGTCTAAGAATAAAGACTACATCATCGTGGCGACTTCATCCGAAGGGACGGCCCGTGATGGCGTTGGTGATACAATCAAAATGGAATTACTTAGTTATTTGCACGGTGAAGTTTATAACCCACACGTCTCGATTTGGTATTATAGACTTGACCATGTAAGCGAAGTAGCTAATCCAGAAATGTGGTTGAAAGCCAACCCCAATATCGGAGCCACTGTTTCTTATGAAGCATACCAACTCGATGCCGATACTGCCGCTACGGTCCCTGCTAAACGTAACGACATATTAGCAAAACGTTTTGGAATTCCGGTCGAAGGTCAAACGTATTACTTCCAGTACGAAGAGACCTTACCAACAAGACATAAACAAAATTATGATGGACTCGAATGTGTTATGGGCGCTGACTTATCACAAGGTGACGACTTCTGTGCGTTTACTTTCATCTTCCCGCTTTCCCACGGGTATGGAATTAAAACACGGTCTTATGTTTCCCGACATAAGTATAATAAGTTACCAACAGCGATGCAAATGAAATATGACGTCTTTGTAAAAGAAGGTACCCTTGTTATCATGGACAAAAATTACCTTGACTTAAATGAGGTATATGAGGACCTCGATATGCATATTCAAGCAAGGGATTACCAAGTCATAGGGCTGGGTTACGACCCGTATAACGCAGAAGTATTCCTACGTTGTTGGGAACGGGATTATGGCTCGTACCATACGGTGAAGGTACGTCAAGGTGCAAGAACTGAGTCGGTACCATTAGGCGAAATTAAAGCAATGGTTGAAGATAAGTATATGGTGCATGACGAAGAGCTTATGAAATTCGCAATGGGTAATGCTATTGTGATTGAAGATAATAATGGAAACATGAAACTTTCCAAACGGAGAGCGTCTGAGAAAATCGATAACGTTTCGGCGTTAATGGATGCTTGGGTTGCTTTCAAAGAACTTAAGGAGGTCTTCGGGTGAAATTCCTAGATAGAATAACACATGCTTGGAACGTGTTTTCTGGTCAAGAGACATACCAGCATACAACCGACTTCGGACCTTCGTCTTCTCGTTCGGAATTCACTATTCCACGATACAGAAGCACTGAAATTCTGTCATCGGTATTTAGTCGAATTGCGATTGACTGTTCAATGGTTGACCTTTCTCAGATTAAAGTTGACGAGAACCCATCGAACGATTCAGTAGTTCAAAATGGATTGAATTACTGTTTAAAGTATGAGGCGAATGCCGACCAATCTAACATTGCGTTTATGCAAGACCTCATCTACTCGATGTTTGATGAAGGTGTTGTCGCGGTAGTTCCTACGGAAACAAACGTAGACCTGCGAAAGAACGCAACTGTCGATATTCTGGAGATGCGTATTGGTAAAATTACGCAATGGTATCCAGAACATGTAAAGGTAAACCTATATAACCCGAAACTCGCTAAACGAGTAGATGTAGTTTTACCAAAAAACAATGTGGCAATTATTGAAAACCCATTCCGTGAAATTGTTAATGATTCAAACTTAACTCTGCGTCGTTTACTCGATAAACTCGCAATCATTGACAAGTCTGACCGGAACTTGGCTAGCAACAAGCTAGATATCATATTGCAAATGCCGTATGCTACACGCAACAAGTCCTTCAAAGACCGTGCTGTTGACTCTATCCGTAATTTGGAAGAGCAATTAACTAAAAGTCCGCATGGTATTGGATACATTGACTCTCAAGAGAAAGTTATCCAATTAAACCGTCCGTTGACAAACGGTATCTTAGAAGAGATTAAAGACCTGAAGAAAGACTTGTACAGTCAATTCGGTATTACGGAGAATATCCTAAATGGTACAGCCAATGAGATGGAAACTCGCGCCTACTACAGTAGAACGATTGACCCAATCATCACGGCTATTGCTAAAGAGTTTGAGCGTAAGTTCATCTCTAGAACAGCACGTACTCAAGGACACTTCATTGCGATTCAAAGAGACCCATTCAAGCTTGTTCCAACTGAACAACTTGCGACCATGGTGGATACCTTTATTCGTAATGCTGTAATGACTCCTAATGAAGCTCGTTCTATTCTTGGTTTCCCACCGTCTGAGGATGAAAATGCTAACCGCCTTTACAATCCTAACATGGCGATGGATAAACAAGTTGCGGGCTCAGAAGACCCAGAGTTGGCTGCGCTTGAGCAACAGGTCGCTGATGCGGAAGCTCAAAATGGCTATGAAAACTATGGGGAGGAGGACGAATAGTGCCAAAAGGATACGACTTCGCCGGTTGGGTTACGAAGAATGATACTTTGTGCTCAGACGGTGTAGTTATTAAACAGGGTGCTTTTGCTGGTGAAACACCAAATGAAGTGCCGTTAGTATGGAACCACCAACATAACGACGTTACTAGCGTTTTAGGGAAAGTAGTTCTCGAACACCGCGACCAAGGTACTTATGGATATGGTTACTTTAACGATACAGAGTCTGCCTTACATGCTAAGCAATTAGTAAAAGAAGGTACAATTAAGGCTATGTCTATCGCTGCTAACAAAATTAAACGTGACGGCAATAATGTTGTTCACGGTAAAATCTTTGAGGTCAGTCTTGTATTGACTGGTGCAAACCCAGGAGCAAAAATTGAAGAATTTGTGGCTCACTCAGAGTATGGCGAAGAAATGAACTTTGTCATTTATCAACCGGCTGAACTAATTCACTCAGCTGAGGAAGAAACAGAGGAGGACACAGTAGTGGACGAAACTAAAGAATTATCTGTTGAAGAAATTTATGATTCTATGACGCCTGAACAACAAGCATTAGTTGATGCCCTAGTTGCAGAAGACGAAGAACCAGAAGTTTCTGAACCTGAACAAAAAGAAACTGAACCAACGGAGGATAATATGGTAAGACAATCAGCGTTTGATTCTCAATCAACACCAAATGAACAAGTGTTAACTCACGCAGACTTAACACCACAATTAGTTGCTAGCGCATCTAGTGAAACTGGAACATTAAAAGATATCTTAAAACACAACGGAATTAAGAATATCGAAATGTTATTCCCAGAAGCAGAGTTATCTAAGAAAGAACCAGAACCATTCCGCAACAACATGTTGGGAACTGAGAAAATCTTAGGCGGAGTTCATAAGAAACCTATGACTCGCTTCAAACATCGTTTCGCTAATATGACTGAAGAACAAGCTCGTGCTCGTGGTTATATTACAGGAACACAAAAATTAGAAAGTGTTATCGACTTCTTTGAACGTGAAGCAGCACCTCAAACTGTATACGTTAAACAATCTATCGACCGTGACTACGTAATCGATATCAAAGACTTCGATATTATCTTATATCTAAAACGTCAATTAGAACAAGATTTACGTGACGAATTAGCTCGTGCAATCTTAGTTGGTGACGGTCGTGAAAAGACTGACCCAATGAAAATTCGTGAAGACCGTATCCGTCCAATTATCAAAGAAGCGCCATTCTATCGTATTGAGTTAACAGCTAACACAGTAAATGACTTATTTGCTGCAGCAATTAAAGCTCGTAAACACTATCGTGGTGCTGGTGGATATACTGCATTTATTCACCCAGACTTATCAGCGGCTATTCGTTTATTACGTAAAGCTGACAACACATTCTGGGGTGGATTGGCACCAATGGACGATGCACAAGTTGCTCGTGTATTAGGCGCTAAAGATATTTGCGAAACTACTTTAGTTCCTGAGAAAGAAGTGCTTATGTTAAACCTTTCTGACTACTCTATCGGTTTAGATAAAGGTGGACAAATCACTAACTTTGAAGCATTCGATATCGACTTCAACAAACACAAAATGTTAACAGAAACTCGTTTATCAGGTATGATTGATGCACCTAAATCTATCATCCATATCAAAGTTACTACTACTGGTGAAATCTCTGGTGTAACTGATACGAACAAAGATGCTATCGACACTTACAACGCTAAAGAGAAAGAAGTCAAAGACGCTGCTAAAGAGCGTGACGAATTCGAAGCTGGTGAACGTAAAAAAGTGGGAAAGCCACAACCAGCAGCGGGGGAGACTCACCTAGGCTAGAAAATGGCGGTGACCACTTATAAAAGGTATGACCTATGAGAGTTTCTAGCATTTTAGGTGTATCCTTGGGCCAAGTAGAGGACCCACAACACCCAGGAGTATTCTCCGATTCTATGAAAGAAATTCCGGTTACTGGCCTTCTCTTACGTGAGGGTCAGTATCCTAATAGGTCGGTAGAAGGAACTGCAACAAACGTAGCTCTACAAAACCGTTTCTCAATGCGTGAATCCATAACGATTGAGATACGGTTTTGTATCTCAATCGTTATGGATTCACGCATTGAGAAACATATCTTCAATATCCGATGGGCGACTTTCGAAGGTGTGAAATTCGCTGTAACATCGATTGAAGTTAAGCGCCCTCGTATTGTTTTAACTTTAGGAGGTGTGTACAATGAATCTACTGGAGAAGCGCAAGCAACTTCACTCGAAGCTCAAAATGGCTTCTAATAACGTATACTTTAATCCGCCGGCTAATATCCAGCTTAAGTATCCGTGTATCATTTATCACCTATCCAATACTCAATCTCTCTTCGCAGAGAACTCCCGCTACCAAACGCAGTATAACTATCGGTTAACCGTGTTAGATTCTGCAGCGGACTCAGAGTTAGTGGTGAAACTATTGGAAATCTTTCCGACAATGGATATCGTGAGTCAACACGTCAGTGATAGACTATACCACACATATCTAGATTACAAAACATTTTAGGAGGAATACACACTAATGACAAAATTAGTATTCGACGCGGTTCAAGACCGTAAATATGAAAATGGTATCTCAAACGTGGCTTTATTCGTTTCTGACGGACAAAGCTGGTACAAAGAAGGTGTGGCTTGGAACGGTGTTTCTAAGTTCGCTGAACAACCTGAAGGTGGAGAAATCACTGCTATCTACGCTGATAATATTAAATACTTATCACTAGTTGGTGCTGAAAACATTAAATTCTCTATCGAATGTTACACTTACCCAGATGAATGGGCAGAATGTGACGGAAGTGCATCTTTAACGAAAGGCGTTAACATCGCTCAACAACCACGTAAATCATTTGCAGCAGCGTATATTACTAACGTGGCAACTGAAGCGAACCCTTCATTAGGACGTAAATTACACTTATTATATGGATGTAAAGCATCTCCTTCAGAACGTTCTTATGAAACTATCAATAATGACCCAGCTGCAATGCAATTCTCTTACTCAGGTGAATGTACTCCAGTTGCTGTTGATATTGAACAACACCGTCCAACAGCTTTAATCACTATCGATGAAGTAGAAGTTGGAGCAGACAAATTCAAGAAAGTCTTAGACTTCGTTTATGGTAACGAAACTAAGAACGCTAAAATGCCTAAACCAGGTGAAGTATTTAAATTAGCTAAGGGAGAAGAGGTAGCTTAATATGTTAAAACATCAAGTATCTTACAAAGACTTTGACAATAAGAGTGTGAAGGAAACATTATGGTTTAATTTAACAACGCGTGATTCAGCAAAATTAAACATCAAATACGGAGACTT